>Ga0209061_1001477_pt1 | contig 38640 bp, 24 predicted proteins | sample Coa_R1_10_FD_187157 | JGI IMG/M metagenome (GOLD analysis project Ga0209061, IMG submission 187157) | Surface soil microbial communities from Centralia Pennsylvania, which are recovering from an underground coalmine fire - Coalmine... | ecosystem: Environmental > Terrestrial > Soil >... | reverse complement strand
CAGAATATCGACGGAAGGAAGAATCTGCCGGTAAGTGTTTTCAGCCTCTTCGGGCGTCCAGATGGCCGCTCGATAATTCATGTCAAAACAAACGGCGGAGCCCACTTCGCGCGCGACGCGGAGGAATTCCAAAGTCGCCTCGCGGCAGTTCTGGCTGAGACCGGGGAAAATGCCGTCGGTATAAGCCAACTGGGAATCTTTCAAAATTTCCTTCCAGGGAAAATCCGCCGGCGAAAGCTCGCTCGCCGCGCTATCCTTGCGATCGTAAAAGTGAATGTTGGCTCGCGGCTCTGCGCCAAACTCAACGTAAACAGTTCCGATCCGCGAATCAGGCGCCATCCGGACATGCGACATATCGATGCCGCAACGCATGCCAGCGCTTCGAGCAAGCTGGCCTAGTTCGTTATCTGGCAGCTTGGAAAGAAAAACCGTGGACTTCCCCAGAAACGCCAGATTGGCTGCCACGTTAAATTGCGCGCCGCACAGATGAATATCAAGAGATGTTGCGGCGCGCAGCCGTTGGTTTCCAGGCGGCGTATAACGCAGCATCACTTCGCCCAGACTGACCAGGAAAGCCATCCAGAGTCCTCCCCAAAGCGCTGGCGATGGATTGGTTTCGCCAGACTCCTGTGAATCCGTGCATCTTGTTACGATGTTTCGACGACGCGGTCGGCGGCGCTGCCATACCGGTGAAGCCAACGCTCGCGCTCACTCGTGACGTGCTCCTGGGGAATCAGCGTAGGCTTACCGCAGGCCCCCGCCAGCACTCGCATCTGCGCAACACGTTCCACGATGCGGCAAGTGAAGATCGCTTCTTCCAGCGTGCGCCCGCAGCTTACCGTGCCGTGGTTCGCAATCAGCACGCCGTTGCTTTGACCCAGGGCGCGAGCCACTTCCTCGCCTAATTTCCGATGCTGGCCTGCCGGCACGTAGCGAGTGCAGCGGATTTCTCCGCCCACCACCTGCGATTGCTCTTCGACAATCACGGGGATGGTCTCCTGCAGACAGGAGAGCGCCGTCGCAAAGAGCGAGTGGGTGTGGGCGATCGCTCCCACGTCGGGGCGGCTGACGTAAATCTGCCGGTGGACTTCAAGTTCAGAAGAAGGCAGCCGGCTGCCTTCAAGAATTTTGCCTTCCAGGGACACCGTAACAAGGTCTTCGGCGGCAAGCGACCGGTAATCGATGCGGCTGGGTGTGATCATCAAGCCCTCTTCCACCCTTACGCTCACATTCCCATAAGTGCCGATCACATAGCCCATTTCTTCGAGCCGAAGACAGGCGGCGATAATCTCTTTTCTCAAATCATGAGAGCAAGCGCTCATTGTCCCTCACGCAAGAGCGACAACCTTCTCAACCTGCCACAGCTCCACGGCGACGCGCCGTGCGCCGCTCTGCTTCTATCCTGACCAAAAGTGAAACCAAGGCACGAGAATTCAATAGATCGAACGCGGACCATCTTTAGCGAACTGTAGCGGTGATCGGGTGCATGCCCCGATATGAGCGTAAATCGCTCCTAAAACCTGAAAGCCGAAATTTTCAGGCTAGAATATCACATCACTTATGATTACCTGAACGTTTCAGCGTTCAAAGAGCGTCGCTATGGCGGCCGTTCGCCAGCAAATTCTGCGCTGCCTTGACGATCTGCGGAGTTGACAGCCCGTATTTATTCGTGAGATAGCCCACCGAGCCGCACTCGATGAATCGATCCTGAATACCAACTTTAGCCATTCTCACCTTGATGCCAGCCAGCGCAATAGCCTCGGCTGCCGCTGACCCTAACCCTCCGATCGTTGAGTGGTTTTCCAAAGTAAGGATCACTCCGATTTCTGCGGCCGTTTGAAGGATCGCGTCCTGATCCAGGGGCTTGAGCGTCGAGACATGCAGAACGCGCGCTGCGATTCCGCTTTTTGAGAGTTCCTCAGCGGCCTCTAGCGCGCGTTCAGTCATGATTCCTGTGCTGACCAGCGCAATATCCCGTCCCTCTCGCAAAGTCGCTGCCTTCCCCAATCCAAACTGATAAGACTTCGGATTCAGAACCGCTTTGACTTTTCCGCGAAGCAGCCGCATATAAACCGGCCCGGCGTATTCGGCAATGGCATGCACAGCCTGCTCAATTTCAGTTGCGTCACAGGGATCGATTACCGCCATATTCGGTATGGCGCGCATCAAAGCGAGATCGTCAATCCCCTGATGGGTTGCGCCGTAACCTGTTGTGAGGCCAGGCAACCCGGCAATTATCTTCACATTGGCTCGCCCAAGCGCCACATCGATAGCTATGAAATCATAAGCGCGCCGAGAAGCAAAGACACAATACGTCGTGGCGAACGGAATATAGCCCACGCGCGAAAGGCCAGCCGCGACGCCGACGAGATTTTGTTCGGCCATCCCGATTTGGAAATAGCGCTCCGGAAACTCCTGGCCAAAAAGATCGATATCGGTGTATTTGCCAAGATCTGCCGTAAGCCCGACGATCTTTGAATTCTTCCGCCCCGCTTCGACCAGCGCGCGTCCGAACGGCTTTTCAACAACGCGAGCATCCTCGTCGTGCGCCTCGGAAACGCTGATAGCGGCTGTAAAACCGGGCCTCACTTCACTTTGATTCATAGAACGCCTTCCTCCAATTGACGGATCGCAATTTCCCATTCATGAGGCTCAACCCTGACAAAGTGCGCCTTGGGCCGTTGCTCGATGAGCGGCACGCCTTTCCCCATCACGGTATAGCAAACAATCGCCTTCGGCTGCCCTTTCACTTCGCGGGCTTTGTGCAAGGCGTCCGCCAGGGCTTCCATTGAATTTCCATCAATGGCTTGAGCGTGCCATCCAAAAGCGCTCCACTTTTGCGCCACGGGTTCAATCGTCAACACGTCAGGAACTCTGCCGTCCGCCTGTACGTTATTCACATCAATCAAAGCGATCAGATTATTCAGCCGGTAATGGGCCGCCGCCATGGCAGCTTCCCAAGTCGCCCCTTCCTGTAAAATTGAACACGCGGAAATTCCGGTCGCTGAGGCGAGAGCCCAAAGCCATGCCAACAGCCTGAGAAAGTCCGTGGCCGAGCGAGCCCCCTGTAATCTCCACCCCTGGCGTCGTTTCACAGGCCGCCATTTCCAGACGGCTTTCATCGGCGCCGTAGGAAGCCAGATCCTGTTCCGTGAAAACTCCCAACTCCGCGAGCGCCGCAAATAAAACAATGGAATAGTGTCCGGTCGAGAGAAGAAAACGATCCCGATCCGGCCAGTCGAGCCGCTTGGGGTCAAATCGCATTTCATGAAAGTACAGGGCGGTCAGAATGTCCGCTGCGTCCAGGCCTTGTCCGACATACCCTTCGCCCTTGCCTCGCGCCATCACGAGAACATTCCGCCGGATATTCCTGGCATGCTCGCGCAGCATTTGAAGTAATTCAGAGCGATTCGAGGCGCTCGTCACTTGTGTTTCATTCATGCTGGTTTGCGCCATATTCATCCTTTCTTCTCTTGTCTGTCCCTCGCTTCTAATCGCCAATTCATGAGGCAGGGAAGAACACTCGCCTGAGACGGGGTTTTACTGAACTCTTCTTTCCAGCTTTCTTTTGGTCTCAGCTTGTAAGTCATAAAGCGACGTGACCGAATCTGAAGCAGCAGGAATCAATGGAGGAGGACCCGCCAAACGAGCGTAGCGCGAGGGTTCGCCGCGAAGCTGATGAGCAACCTTGGCTTCCTGGACTACCCGCGAAGAAAAATAGATGGGATAGGAATCGCCGGCGCGATATTCAAAGATAAGCGTGCGGCGAGGCTTGGAAGAGCGGTTCGCCAGTGAGCTATGCGGCGTCATGCAGTGCATGAAGATGGCGCTTCCAGCCGGCCCTTCCAAAGCCATCGGCTCTCCATAACGAAAAATATCTTCGGTGATCATACCGGCGAAAACTCCATCTTCCGTGTGGCAGTCGAGAAAATGATGGTGATTTCGCGGGATCACCTGAAGGCAACCATTCTCCTGGGTCGCTTCGTCAAGGTAAACAAGAATTGTTACCAAATCAGGATTCGTGTGAGGGAAATAACTCAAATCCTGATGCCATTCAACCGGCGAGCCTATCCCTGCGGGCTTCATATTCAGCTTGCTGTGTTGCAATTGGATGGAAGACCCAATCAATGCTTGAACTCGGTCCAGAAGACGGTCGTCGGTGGCAAGGTTGCGGAAAGCAGGATGGATCTCGAATGGATTTTTGAGGCGGCGCAGCACCGGCCGCTCTTTTGTTGACCCTGGTTCTAATTCCAGAAACTTCTCCGGGCTTCCGGATGCGAAGGCCTTTTGAGTCACCTCTTCGATCGCTTGGTCAATCCGCGCGAGATCATCGGAATTGAATAACGAAGGAATCAAAAGGTAGCCTTCTCGGCGATAACTTTCGATTTGTTCCAGGGATAGTTCGTAAGGCACGGTTTTCCTCCTAATGAGGTTTACAAATTAGAGTGACAACGCGGACTGTAGATTCTCTTTTGGTTTTCAAGCGCTGTCCCTTCACATCGTTCACGGCAGGCTCTCAGCGTTGAAAGGGGCCGGTGAGGACACGGCCCTACGGATCGGCTCGACGCCTGCTCGTAATTAATCACTGCTGCTGATCTCGAAAGAATCGATAAACACGTCATGCCCCGTCGAAGAAATGTCTTTATCTTTGCGCACTACGATCCGGATTTTGTGTTCGCCGGACTCCGGCCAACTTTTTTCATAGATCGGGGCCTGCCATCCACCCTGGTTCAGCCATCGATGGACGTGCTGATCAGGCTCGTAAGTATTCACAATGGAATCCAACCCGCCGTCGATGTATACATCTGCCATTCCGCAGGAGGGGCAGAGCTTACCCACCCATGTAATTTCATCGCCTCGGAAGGTGTACTCCGCAGCGTCTCCCGGAATTTCACTCCAACTTACCGAACCCCGGGAAGCATGCTTCCAGCCCGAGCTGTGAACCCAGCCCGGTCCCGAGTATTGGATTCCATCAGCGGCCCCGTCCTCCACGACCTGAAGGTGTTGTCTCCCAACCTGGAATCCGTCGATAAAGACGGCGTTGCCCTTTGAGTTCGGATTGCGATCACTGCGAACCACAATTCTCAGCTTATGATGGCCGGAAGCCGGGAACGCTCTGGAGTAAAGCGGCATGTTGGGAATTTCATCGGCATCGTAGCAATCCACCGTCCGGTCAAGGCTTCCATCGATGTACACATCGGCCCGGCCCAAGGCCGCGCCGAGGCGTCCGTACCAGGTGATACGGTTACCGCTGAAATCAAACTCGGCAGAGTCGCCGGAATGAGCGCTTGAGGATTGAGTCTGTTGATAGATTCCCCAGATATTCCGCTCATGCTTCCATCCACTGCCGGAGTAGTGGACTTCCGGATTAGCATCATCGATCACCTCTGCGTCTTGCCCGTGATCGCCCTTTGCCATGACCTTTGCTGAAGTGTTTCCGCTGCCATCGACAGCTTCAACCTCATAACGAGCGTCCAGATCAGCCCCTGCGGAATGGTCAAAGTAGTACGTTCCTTTCGCGACCTTATCAATCGGTTCGCCGTTGCGAAGAATTTCGTAGTAGGAAATCCAGTTATTATCGGTTGCAGGAATCCAGTGGATTTCCACCCCGATAACGCCCATGTTGGCGCCAAGCGTCTTTGTGACCTGGCCGGGAGAGGTCGGTGGAATAGAGTCTGCCGCGCTTCCTGGGTGCATGGGAAGATTCAGATAAATCAGTTCGCCATCCGGCATATGCGAGAAAGTAATGCCGTGGGCCATCAGGTCTGAGCCGAGCCGATTGGCCGTGGCTTTCGATTCCTGGAAAGATATGTTATAGGTGGTCGCTGACAGAAGGCCTTTGGGATAAATGGTGATGGGGCCCGTGACAGGCGGCGAAGGCCGCTTGCCAAGCGAGTACTGGCCGTTTCCGTGATAAATCGTAGCCGGGATTTCAGGTGAGTGCGCAGGGATAATGATGCCCCTCAGGTTGTCGCGGCTCATTCGTTCCAAATACCATTCTGGTGAGTCGCCCTCGACGTTCGGATGGTAGATTTTCACCCAGCGGCCTGCCACGCCCTCTTTGGCCAAATAATGATAGATATCGATGAGTTGCCGAATTCCTTCGAGTTTTTTGGGGTTAAAGGTGTCGCCCGTCATCGGGAAGCTGCTCCAAAGCAGCCCGCGCCATGTGGACTTTTCATAGTGGTCAGGATCCCAATTGTCCGGCTGATTTTCGAGTTTGTCCGGCGGGAACAGATAGGAGGCGTAATAATCCTTATATCGACCGACGCAGCCATCCGTAAATTGCCAAATCGATGCCAGGCGGAGCATCTCATAACCCAGGCCGTTTCCACCGTCGTTGCAGCCATGAAAAGAGGCGTCAGGATTCTGGTCAAGAAACCGTTTGACGAGCCTCTGGAAATTCTGTGCTTGAGCCAGCAAAGGGGTCTCATCGCCGTTGACCGCGTGCAAGGGAGAGTCGTCAATCCGCCATTCAAAGTTCCCCCACTGGAGGGTGCGTCGATTCAGCAAGCTTAACTCGAAATCGGTGACGCCCGGCGTCGCCTGATTCAAGTAGTATTGACCCCCAAAGTCATCCCCTTTGGGAACAAGCCAGTCGGGATGCTGGTCAACCACCTTCGAGCCTTGCTCTGCATCGTAGGCGATCAAATAGATCGTCTGCCGCATGCCATATTTCCCCAGATAACGGCCGGCTGCCTGAAAGTCCGGTCCGTTCCAGTCGCCGCCCAGGTCCCACCAGCCATAGTCGCGCCAGTAGATATCCGCTCCGGCATAGCGCATCAGGTCAGCAGTGCGGAAGATCTTGCGAAAAGTTGAAGTGAAATCCACGGGCTCGGGCGATCCGGGCGGCCAGTTGGTGGCCCCTTTCCACCAGTAACCCAGCATCCGAATTGCGGGAAAATATTGCGGTCGGGTGTAATCCCACTTATAGCGATATTGATAGTCCAGAAGCTGGTTCCCCATGTTATCCAGATCACCCGTAAAAACTCCTGTAAAGCTGCGCGGCGCGGTCACGTAAGACCCTGGGGAAAGGGTCTTTTTGTAGCCCGATACTTTCAAGCCGATATTGACCGGCCCGCCGTTGTAGTTGCCAATGTACGATACCCATCGCCCGAGATAATCCCAGCCAACAAAAATACCGTCTCTTTTCTCGCGGTTAAAGAAGACGTCAATGGGAGCGTAAATGGAGTTTCCCAGGAGCCAGTCCTTGGGACAGGGCTTCCCGGGCAGGCATTCCGCAGGATCGCTGGCATCGAAACGACGAGCGTAGATTGGGGTCAAAGAACGGGTTTTTAGAATCCAGCTTCCGTAAAAGCACATGCCTCCTGTCATATAGGAGAAATCAAGCTGAGACGCCTCATTTTGCATCACGCGTTTTTGCAGAAAAAAGGGATCCGTGAGAGTCACAGCATGGTCGGAGAGGTTCCTAATCCGCAGCCATTCCTGAATGATGCTTTCTTGCGGGTAAATAAGATAATTCTTTTCAACCTGAATGCTGCCGTTGTGCAAGGTGATTCTCAGCCGTAAAGCCCCTTGCGCCAAAGTTTCCGCCGTTGCGCCGTCGAGCGTCCAGGATGGCGAGCCGCCCGTCACGGTCTCGCCGTCGACTCCAAAGCGGAATTCATACGAAGGGCCTTCCACATAATTGCGGTGTGTCATCTTGTTGATGAACTTGATGAGACGAAAATGACCGTCTTGAAGCGCAACTTCCTGCTCAACTCTGGCTGTCCCAAAGGTCCAGCTCGCCCCGCTTTGTGTGATGTAGGCGTCACCCGAGCGACCGAGCAGATTTCCTGAATTGGCGGCGGAGTTGTAGGGCATTTCCGCAGCGCTGCAACAGAGAGCGGCGCTCAGACCCAGCAGCATGATCCGTAGCGCGAAATGTGGCAGGCGTCCGATGGTCATAATAGTCTCTGTGATCAGTCCGATTTACGTCCGGTCTGTCCATCTCCTCAGACTATCAAGGTGAAGGAAAATGCTCTTTGGAGAGGCTTTCGCTGAACTGCGTGGCTCGCTCGCTATCTGGCCGCGACAGAAATTGAATCATGCGCGGATGGCCTCCCAAGCGTGCCGTGATGGCGTTGGCGGCGTTCATGACCGAGACGGCGAGAGAGGAGATTCTCTCGGTAGAAATTCGACTGGTCGGACCGCTGATGCTCAAAGCGGCCTCCACTTCCCCGTTGCCAGAGAAAACAGGCGCCGCCACGGCTCGCACCCCCAGGACGCACTCCTCGTCATCCAAAGCATATCCGCGACTACGGATTAGCCTGAGGTCCTCGCGAAGCCGCGCCAAGTCGGCAATCGAATTGGGCGTTGGAGCCTCGAGCGGAAGCCGGATGTGATTGAGCAGGAAATCGAGCTTGGTGTCAGGTAAAAACGCTGCTGCGGATTTCCCCAAGGCCGTCACGTGGAAAGGCCTGCGACTTCCAATTTTGGCGGCCATCCGGAATTCGTGCAGGCTCTCAATCACATTGATCGCCAGAATCTCTGCTCCATCGAGAATCGCAAGATTAATGGTCTCTCCGGTTTCGCGCGCCAATTCCGTCATCACAGGATGCGCGGCTGAGCGCAATTCCTGAGGCTTGGGAGCCAGCAGGCCTATTTGAAAAAGGGCATGGCCAATAATGTAGCGTCCGTCATCGGTGCGCTCAATGAAACCTCCCGCCACCATTTGTGATAACAGTCGATGCGCAGTGCTCTTATTGATTTGAGCGGATTCCGCGATCTCTCCCAACGTGAGCCCCTGGGGTCTTCGACGAAAACATGAGAGGATTTCAAAGGTTTTGGCAAGGACGCCAACTGTATTCGCCTTTTTTCGCATGCCAAAATAGTATCAAATAATGATATAAGCCGCAAGAATTTTGACTTATCCCCTTACATGGATAACATACACCGCTCATCCAATGCTCCGCCTTTTGGGTTTTATACAACTGTCACTAAGGATTATCCATAAGTACTGAATAAAATAAGTCATTTTATTTCATATTATTAGATTAAACTGTTTGAAAATCAATGGATCACTTGGGCCAGCCTTGCTCGAAATGTTAGCTTGATCTTAGCCAATTACTCAAATCTGAAAAATTGATTACATCCGTTATTAAAAACGCTTGACACTTCAATTTAACTGAATTATATTCCGATATGCAAAATGATTTTGTATATCGGATCGACTCAAACAAAAGCCATCTTTAAAACGTGAGCATTGGCGTCACGCAAGCACGACGCTCTACTCGGCTGGATGAACCGGAAGATCGCGATTAAAAAACTCGATAATGAGAGGAATGGAGGGTTTTTAAGATGCGGCGCAAGGAGATTGTAACAGGAGTTTTCCTCGTGCTCTGTATGATTCTCTATTCGCCTCGGATGCAGGCGCAGGGGCAGGGGGTTTACGGGGCCATTACGGGCGCTGTAACGGATCCCTCGGGCGCTGCGGTGCCTAGCGCCCAGGTTACAGCGACGAATATCGCAACCGGCGTGCAGATCTCAGCCAAAACAAACACTGCCGGCTATTATACCGTGGTGGGACTGATCGCGGGAAGATACCGCGTGGAGGTTACCGCTCCGGGTTTTAAAGCCTTCCTCCAGGAGAACGTGAGCGTCAACATTGACAGCACGATCCGGTTGGATGTGCATCTGGAAGTTGGAAACGTCCAGCAGCAGATTACCGTGACGGGCGGTCCGCCGCTGCTCCAAACTGAGAAGGTAGAATTGGCCGGCACCATCACTTCACAGCAATTACAGGCCATTCCGGCTCCCCACAATAACGCTTTAGGACTCGTCAAGCTCCTGCCGGGCATCCTTCAATACCCAGGACAAAGCGGTCTTCCGGGCGCAGGCAGCGATGGATACATCTCCGTTTCCGCCAACGGAGGGCGCTCGCAGCAAAACGTTCAATATCTGGACGGCGTCATTGACACCGAGCCTATCGGCGGCGGAGCGAATGTGGTGCCGCCTCTGGATTCGATGGAGTCTGTTACCGCCGACACCAGCAATTATGACGTTGAATTTGGCGCGGTTCAGGGCGTGGTTACAACGATGACCACCAAGTCCGGAACGAACCAATGGCACGGCACGCTTTATGAATTCAACCAGGTGAACGCTACGTTCGCCCGGGATCCATTCACTGAACCGGTGAATACAGGTCACTTCGTATGGAATCAGTTTGGGGGCACGGCCGGCGGGCCCATCAAAAAGGACAAGATATTTATTTTTGGCGGCTATCAACGCACTCCGATCCGGAGCGGGGGAAATGTGCTGACCACTGTGCCGACGGCCGCTTTTCGCCAGGGAGATTTCAGCTCCCTGGCGCAGACAAACCCTATTTTCGATCCCACAAGTGGCAATCCAGACGGCACGGGAAGGACCCAATTCACCAATAACATAATTCCTACAGACCGGATTTCTCCTGTCTCGGCTAAGCTTCTTAACTTGCTTCCGTTGCCCAATCGGCCGGGCACTGACAACAATTTCCTGGCTCCCCTCGGAAGCTCCACCACCGCAAACGATACGTTCGAGCGCGTCGATTACGTTATCAATAATTCCAATCGTTTCTTCGCCCGGTACACTCACAACTGGCAGAACTCAGGGTGCACGAATGTATCTGCGTTTGGCTCGAGTGCGGCTCCGGCGCTTGCCTTGCCCGACTGCACCGTAGATACCGGCTCCGATGATATGCTCGCCGTCGATTATGTACACGTATTTTCTCCCACCTTTGTCGTTGAAGGGCGTTTTGGCGACATGATTTTCAGATTCAATCAAAATGCTTTGGACCAGAGTTCCAAAGCAAGTGACGCCGTGGGGCTCACAGGGCTGAACGGAGCCTGCCCGGCCTGTGGCGGGCTGGCAGGGTTTCGCATTGGCGGTCCCGTGGGAGCTTTTGTGTTCGGCAACACTGATCATGCCCATCAGGTGGACAACGAGGGCAATTATGATTATGTGGGAATCGGGACCTGGACTCGCGGGCCACACACCATAAAGTTCGGCGCCGAGGTTATTCTTGCCAACGATCACCGTCGCGACAGCTCCTCGCAAGGAGACTTTGGCTGCTGGAACGGCAGCTTGTGCAACCCAACCGGTTTTGCGCAGAGCATTACCGGGGCTGGGGGAGCGCCAAATTCAGGATTAGGCGTCGCGAGCTTCCTCCTGGGTGATGCCAACGCTTTTGAGCGCATTATCTATGCGCGAAATTTGCCTGCCGCCAACCAGAAACGCGATGCTTTTTATGTGCAGGACACCTGGCGAGCGACCCCTAAATTAACGGCGGTCCTCGGCTTGAGATATGACTACATTGGCTATCCGACTTCTCCCCAGCGGGGCGGCATCGCGAATTTTGATTTCACAAACACCGACAGCATTATCAGCAACTATGGTTATATTGGGCCTACGGCTGGCGTGCGAAATAATCATCTCGATTTTGCTCCAAGGGTCGGACTGGCATATCGAATTACGCCCAAGACTGTCATTCGCACCGGCTATGCTCGCAGCCACCCGATCGGGTTCTACGGCGCTAATTTTGGAGCCATCACCAATGACTGGCCGAACGCGACGCGTCAGAACCTGCTCCAATTCAGTCCCTACTTACCTACCATAACTTTCAGTCAAGGGCCGCCGCCCTTTGTTTCTGGATTTGACATTCTAGCCGCCGCTGGTAATCCTGGCGAGTATCCCACTCCGAGAGATTCCACCGGATTTGGAACTGATGTCTTCAACCCTACAAACTCGGTTGATGAATGGAATTTCACCGTAGAGCGCCAGTTCGGGTCGAATGCCACTCTGACCACATCCTATGTAGGCAACGCCACGCGTCACTTGTTCTATCGCGTTGACCACAATGCCCCTCCGCCGGGGCCGGGGTCCATCAGCGCGCGCTTCCCCTATGCGGCTCTGAACTATTTCGTTCCAGCGTATGACCAAACCAACCAATCTTCTAGCGGCTATGAAGGATTGCAAGTCAACTTTGTCAAGCGCTATTCTCAGGGGCTTACGTTAACCACAGCCCTGACGTGGTCGCGGGCTTATGACTTCGGGCTGCATAATGCCATGGACCCGTTCAACGCCAATCTGGATCGCGGACCGCAGGATGGCGAACGCGCTCTGATCCTGACTGTAGGTCACGTTTGGGACCTCCCATTTGGCCCTGGCAAGCGGTTCCTGTCGAACAAGGGTCCGGTTGTGAGTCACCTGGTATCCGGCTGGCAATTTTCAGGAGTGACAACCTGGATGTCAGGCGATCCGCTGACGCCGATACTTTCCAACAGCGCCTCTCTGAACTCAACTTGCTGCACCCTGAGGCCGGACCGGATTGCGAGCGGATTTGTTTCCAATCCAACTCAGTTCAGATGGTTTAACCCGTCAGCGTTTGTAACTCCTCCGCCTTATACATTTGGAAATTCGGGAAGAGGGATTCTGCGAGGCCCATCGTTTTTTGAGCCGGATTGGTCGTTGGCCAGAAGTTTCAGGATCACCGAGAGCAAGCGCTTGGAATTCCAATGGCAGGTCTTTAATGCCTTTAACACTGCGAATCTGGCTGACCCTAATACGGATATCAGTTCCGTGCTGGCCGGGCAGATTTTCGACGTTACAGCTCCTATGAGAAGGCAACAGTTTGGCATACACTTCTTCTGGTGAGACGATTACTGATCTTCAGTTTCATCTTCTGGTTCGCTGGGACAGGAAGTGGGCAGGCACAGCAGGAGTTGCCTGCCGCTCTGTCTCAGGGCCTCGAGCTTTTAGAAAAAGGAGAGATTCAAAAAGCCCTGCCTCTCCTTCGCCAGGCTGTGACTCTATACCCGGATTCTATTCAAGCTCATAACTATTATGGCTTTGCTTTGGGAAGAGCCGGCCATTTACCGGAAGCTATCCAAGAGTTCAAACAAGCTTTAAAGTTGGATCCGCGCTCGGCAGAGGCTTTTTATAATCTAGGGGCTGCTCTGAATCAGGAGGGAGAATATTCCGCGGCGGCTGATGATTTGCGAAAAGCGTTGTCGCTCCGTCCTGCTTTCCCGGAAGCTGACAAGGAGTTGGGTTTTGCGCTGGCTCGGGAAGGTAACGTTCAGGGGGCCATCCTCGCATTACGCCGCGCCATTCGGGGCGAACCCAATATGGTCTCAGCACACAATGAGTTGGGCTTGCTGTATGTTCAGATAGGCGATCAGGAGGATGCGCTTTCCGAGTTTCAGCAGGCTGTAGCGGCAAACCCCGATTCCGCCGAGTCCCATAATAATTTGGGCGTTGCCCTGCACCAAACCGGCGATTTAGACGGAGCGATTACGGAATTTCATCGCGCGGTCGAAATTGATCCGAAATTTGCAGAGGGCTTGAAAAACCTGGCGCAGGCCATGCGTGATAAGGGCAATTTGAACGCGGCCCTTCAATACTTTCAGCAAGTGGCAGTCTTGGAACCCAATTCCGGCAAGGCCCATGCGGACCTGGGCTACACGCTCAAGTTGAGTGACCGCTTGAAAGAGGCTGAGCAAGAACTTTCAAAAGCGGTCAAGTTATCGCCGGGCTTGGCGCGAGCGCATTTTGACCTCGCCGAGGTGCTTCAGCAGGAAGGAAATCCCTCCGCAGCGCTACAGGAATATCAAAAAGCGGTGGCGTTAAGCCCTGGGGATGCAGAATTTCATCTCAAGCTCGGCGCAGCGCTTGCCAAGAATCAGCTGCAAGCAGCCATCCCTGAATTCAGGCGGGCTATTGAGATTGATCCGAACAATTCCGCAGCCCATCAGGCATTAGGTATGGCATTACGGCGGATCGGTGATATGCAAGGGGCGGGAGAAGAATTCAGGCGATCTCAGCAGTTGACGGCCGAATCCGACCAGCATTTGGCGGCTGTGGAATATACGAATCGAGGCATTGCAGATCTTAAAAAGGGCGATCTTACGGGAGCTATCCAGGAACTTCAAAATGCCGTAAAGTCCCAGCCTGAGATGCCAGAGGCCAATCATTATCTGGGCATCGCACTCAGCGCTGAGGGTAAATGGATCGAAGCGGACCATGCCTTCGAGACGGCTTTGAAGAATGCTCCTACGAACCCGGATATTCACTTCAATTTCGGAGTGGCTCTGGCTCGTCAGGGCAGGTGGCAGGATGCATCCCGACAATATGAAGCAGCGATCAGGCTGAGACCCAGCTATTCAGGCGCCCACTGCAAACTGGCTGCCGCGCTCTCTCGCCTTGGGCAAACGGAGCGCTCTCAAAGTGAGTTGAAGCTGGCCCGCGAGCTAGGTTCCTGCGAGGGGGCGGGGGCTCCTTGATGGACCGGCGGTCGTTTTTAGGCGGTCTCTTGAGTGCAGCGATTCTCTTGCCGACCGCAAAGATATCCGGTGAAAGCGCAGATGAAGAGCAAAAATTCCCGATTCGATTTGAAGATATCAGCACACACGCCGGCTTGAACGCCCTGACCGTTTACGGGGGACGCACCACCAACAAATACATCCTTGAAACTACAGGCTGTGGAGCGGCTTTTTTTGACTACGACCACGATGGCTGGCTGGATATCTTCCTCGTTAACGGGTCTACGCTTCAAGGGGGCATCGTTCCCGCGCCAACAAACCGCCTGTACCACAACAATCGCAATGGCGCCTTCACGGACGTAACTCAGAGGGCGGGTCTGATTCATTCCGGATGGGGTCAGGGCGTATGCGTCGGTGATTACGACAATGACGGCTTCGACGATCTCTTTGTGACTTATTGGGGGCAGAACGTTCTCTATCACAATAATGGGGATGGGACGTTCACAGACGTGACGGAGAAAGCCGGACTCTTACAGCCGGAAAGACACTGGGGGGCCGGCTGCGCCTTTCTGGATTACGACTGTGATGGATTCCTCGATCTGTTCATTACCCATTACGTGGATTTCGATCCTCAAACAGCTCCTTTGCCTGGCAGTTGGGGCTGCGTTTATCGGGGCACGCCGGTTAACTGCGGGCCGCGGGGACTCCCGAAGGATAAGAACCGGCTTTATCACAATAACGGCGATGGCACCTTCACCGATGTGACGGAAAAATCCGGCATCGCCCAGGCCGAGGCCAGCTATGGCCTTGGCGTGCTGGTGTCGGACTTCAACAATGACTCTTACCCGGATATTTATGTGGCCAACGACAGCGAGCCCAGTTACCTCTTCTGGAACAACAAGAACGGGACATTTACGGAGGGAGGCATGGCTGCCGGAGTTGCGACCAGTGCCGATGGGCGTAACCAATCAGGGATGGGTGTGACGACCGGAGATTACAACTGCGATGGATGGCTCGATATCTTCAAGACCAATTTCTCTGATGATATGCCTAACCTCTACCGGAATTTAGGCAAAGGTTTTTTTGAGGATGACGTGACGTCCGCGGGCCTGGGAATTCACACGCGGTATTTAGGATGGGGCTGCGGTTTCTTTGATCCTGATAATGATGGCTGGCTCGACATATTTTACGTGAATGGCCATGTCTATCCGGAAGTCGATCGTCTCAACGCGGGGATCACTTATCGCGAGCCTATGGTGTTTTACAGGAATCTCGGGAACGGCAAGTTCAGAGACGTTTCAAGCTTAGCGGGGCCTGTATTTTCGGAGAAAATTGCGGGCCGGGGGTGCGCTTTCGGTGATTTCGATAATGACGGAACCGTGGATATTCTCGTCAATCCCATCAATGATACACCGCGACTTTTGAAGTGCTCGAATTCCCCGGGAAACCATTGGATCAGTCTGAAACTGATCGGGACGAAATCGAACCGCAGCGCGATTGGGGCCCGGGTGCGGTGCGTGACCGGCAATCATCAGCAACTGGATGAGGTGCGCAGCGGTGGAAGTTATATGTCTCAAAATGACCTGCGGATTCATTTCGGGTTGGGGAAGGCCAACCAGATCGATTTGCTGGAAATAAGCTGGCCCAGCGGGCATCTCGACCGTCTGACTGGCGTGAAACCCGACCAGTTCATGACCGTGCGCGAAGGCCAGACAGCCTAATCAGAAAGGCAAAAGGGAGCATTGTTTCATGCCGAAGCTCAGCGGAAAAGTGGTTGCAATTACGGGAGGGTGCGGCGATATCGGAATGGCCACGGCCAAGGTCTTTAGCCAAGAGGGCGCGACCGTGACGTTGCTGGATGTTGATCCGCCCAGGAGTTCACTCGGGAAGAAAGCTCGTGGCGCGCGGGGCGGCCTCAGCTACCTTTCCTGTGACGTAAGAGACCGCGCCTCGGTCGAGGCTGCTTTTGATCGAATATTCAGACAGCACAAAAGGCTGGACGTTGTCATTGCAAACGCTGGCATGGTGGCGAATGAACCCTTTCTTCAGATCACCAACGAGAACTGGAAAGCGACTCTTGACGTGAACCTGACAGGAGCATTTCATACCGCGCAGGCAGCGGCCCGCATCATGGCCAGGCAAAAGCCTGGGAAGAATGGAATTCGAGGGAAAGTTCTATTCACCGGAAGCTGGGTGCAGGAGATGCCGTGGCCTGAAGGCACTTCTTATATCGTGAGCAAGAGTGGAATCAAGATGATGGCCAAAACCATGGCGCAGGAATTGGCGAAGTTGAAAATTCTGGTGAATGTTCTTGCTCCTGGAATTGTGATGGCAGGACTGAGCAAGAAGATCTATGAGGCCAATCCAACCTTTCGCAAACGAGTGAGGCTTGCAATTCCGCTTGGCGAGATGCAAACGGCAGAGTCTGTGGCGCAAGGATTCTTATTTTTAGCCAGCGACGACTCCAATTACATGACGGGCGCCACGTTGTTGATGGACGGCGGCAACAGCCTGGTTCGGAGAGACTGAGCGCAGCATTTTTCAGCAAATGTTGGCTGCTTCGTGGAATTTACCCTGGATCAATGCTGGGATTCTTGGCTGCCTTGAAAATAGCCCGTAGCGCCGGCATCCCTTCGCTGCTGCGTTCAGGGCAGGCTTTGCCAGCCTCGTCTGGGGCCAGCTGGACGCTGGCTTTACAGTTTCATGCCATGTAGTGCGCCAAACACTCATGACTTCTGTGCTCAGAATGACAGACCGAGAGCTCAGCATGACTTATTCGCCTTTCCCCCATCTTTTGAGAGAAACCTTGACCCAAACGCGACAGGCTTGCCGAATCCAGGAGCCCAATCGATGAATAGCACAGGGGCAGGAAAGGTTGCCGTAATTACCGGAGGCAGCCACGGCCTGGGTCGCGCCGTGGCCAGGCGATTCGCCCGAGAAGGATTTAAAATCTGCGTTCTAGATATCGATCCAGTTGCCGCTCAGGAAGTGGTTAAGGAGCTTGATGAGCAAGGTTATCCCGCCATGTTTGCTCAGGCCGATGTCGCGGATATCGATTCAATCCAATCGGCGCTGGAGGCGTGTGTTCAGACGTTCTCGCGGATCGATATCCTCATTTGCAGCGCGGCTGTAGCGCCGGTAGCTCACTATCTTGAAGTTACTCCTGAAGAATGGGACCGCGCCTTTGCTGTCAATACCCGCGGCCTTTTCTTCTGCAACCAAAGGGCTGCGCGGCTGATGAGTAAAACAGGGGGCGGGCGCATCATCAATATCACTTCCCCTGCTTCTTATATGGGGCATGCATACTACACCGCTTACGCAGCCTCAAAGGCGGCCGTCGATAGCATCACGCGAAGCGGCGCGGTCGCTCTCGCCGAATACAACATTCGAGTGAACAGCCTGGCTCCCGGCCGCATGGATACCAAGATGCAAGAGGCGACGGAAAGGAAATGGGCAGAACTGGCGGGGCTGAATTATGACCAATTGGTTGAGAGTCGGACTCAATCCTTGCCGCTCAAGCGACGAACCACACCAGAGGAAATCGCTGAAGCCGTGCTCTTTCTGGCTGTTGATGCCTCCGATTACATGACAGGATCACGGTTGAATATTTCTGGCGGATTGGAGCTTTCTTGAGTGCGGTCTCCCTTTCTTTCCCGTTTATGAGACACCACCATCGTGCATAAGGACTGATTCGATGAAGATCACCAAAGTTGAGACGATCCGATATGGTCGGCAGCCTAACATCCTTTGGGTGCGCATTTACACCGACGAAGGGTTGATCGGTCTGGGTGAGACCTATTATTTGCCCGGCGCGGTTGAAGCCGTGGTGCACGATATGATCGCGGATTTCCTCCTGGGCTCAAGCCCCTTCGATGTGGAGCGCATCTGGGACAGTGTCTTTAGCTGGGCGAATTTCTTTGGCTATGCGGGCGCCGAGATGCGCGCTCTTTCGGCGGTGGATATTGCCTTATGGGATGTCATCGGTCAGTCAGTGGGGCAGCCGATCTACAACCTTTTCGGAGGGATGTGTCGAGATCGAGTGCGCATTTATAACACCTGCATCGATGCGGGCCCTTACAAGGATCAAACGGATTTTGTCGAGCGCCCGGCGGAGCTTGCCCGAAGTCTTTATGATCGGGGGATTAAGGCTCTTAAAATGTGGCCATGGGACCGATTTGCCCCGCAATTGAAGGGTGGAATCCCTATGGGGCCGGCGGGCTGGTCAGCGGTGGGGCCTTCGGGGGCATATCTTTCCTCAGAAGACTTGGAAGCGGGTCTTGAGAGCGTGAGAAAGATTCGTGAGGCCCTAGGAAATAAGATCGAGATTCTCATCGAAGGGCACTCCCGGTGGGACCTGAACTGCGCACTGCGAATTGCCAGAGCTTTGGAACCCTACAACGTCCTGTGGATGGAAGACATGATCAAGCCGGACAGCGCCGAGGATCTGGCGCGTTTGGCTTCAGAAAGTCGCGTGCCTCATTGCGTGAGCGAGCGCTTATTCACTCGTTACGGATACCGTGAAATGTTGGAGGCTCACGCCTCCCACGTGGTGATGCCTGACCTCATCTGGACCGGCGGAATCACAGAGGGCCGCAAGATTGCCATTCTGGCGGATACCTTTCATCTGCCGATTGCACCCCACGATTGTACCGGACTGGTCACGATCTTCGCCAATCTCCATATCTGCGCGTCGGCCATCAACGTCATGATCCTGGAAACAGTTCGTGGGTTTTATGAAGGCTGGTATTCCGAAGCGTACACGGACAATCTCGTGATCCGAGAGGGTTTCGCTCACATGCCTACCCAACCGGGCCTCGGCACTTCTTTACGTAAGGAACTCCTTAGCCGCCCCGATGTCAGTACGCGCGTTTCGCCTGCATGAATTGCAAGGCCGCCCCCTGGCGGACGGCGATGGATGGGGTTCAGCGCTTCCGGGTCGTTTGACCGAAGCTGCTGAAAGCAATAAAAATCCTGGGAGAAAAATCCAATGGCTCACGAATGCATGGAAGCAATTCGGCAATTTAAGGTAGATCGCGGATCGGCAGCTCTATGGTGGTTGGGACAGATGGGGTTTCTCGTCAAAACACACGAAGGAACGTTGATATCCGTCGATGCTTATCTGTCAAACTCCTGCGCGAAGATTGGAGAGTCCCTCGGGCTGAACTTCAACCGTAAAGTCCCGATCTTCATCCCGCCCGACTCCCTGGATGTGGATTATTATCTCTGCACACACAGTCATTACGATCACGCCGACCCTGAAACGATCGAACGAGTGCAGAAGGAGCGAGTCAATTTGTTTGTGGGACCAGGGCTGGCCTGCGAAACATTCAGCCGTTGCGGGGTCGAGGGAAAGAAAATCCAGCAAATTTATCCCGGAGGCAAAATTCAAATTGCGGATGTTACCGTTCACGGAACTTTCGCCATGCCGACGGATGACTCTGATCTGAACCACATGGGATTTGTCCTTGCCATTCAGAACGGCCCTCGCATCTATATTTCGGGCGACACAGATTACACCAATCTGCTGGGCCACGTTGCGAAGCTCGAGCCCGACGTGATGATTACCTGTATGAACGGTGGCTTTAACAATCTCAGCCATTGGGAGGCCGCTGAAGTTGCAAGCATGCTTAAGCCTAAAGTGGCCATCCCTTGTCACTACGACATGTTCCCGGAAAACGCCACCGATCCTGAGCAATTTCGAGCCGGCCTGCGCTACAAGGCCCCACAGGTGCGCTACGAACGGCTCGATTATGTGAAGCCTTTCGTCTTCAAATCCTAGATTGCCCATTGAAGATTGCAGAATATCGCGCGGAGGAGCGCCGCATCTCGGCGACGCCGGTTGACGGGTTGTTCCTGCGCGGAATAGGCAGCTTGCACGCGCGATGGTCAACGAAACGCTCGTGCGATAAGAGTGAGGTCATGATGTCGAGAAAATTTCTAACTGGGGCTATCGCTGCCCTGGTCTGCATGATGACCGGGATTTTCGCTCAAACGGCCGGGGCAGTCGCTGCGATGCATCCGCAGGTCTCTTCTTCCTGGAAGCTAGCAACGGAAGATACGGAAGTCATTTTCTCGATCCAAGACAGATGGCCAGTATTAAAAACCTTGGCTTCAAGAGCAACAGGATACAACTGGCTTGCCTCGCCGATCAGAGAAAGGTTGATGAACGCTGTTGAATTGAACGGCGTGATCACTTCACTTAACTGGAGGTTTGAAGGGGCGGAGCGGAATGCCCAGGGAAATCAACTCACGTTTCGCTACACCAATTCTAATCCCAGGCTTGAGCTCAGATCGGTTTGGCGAGCCCGCCCCGGGCATGGTCCAGTCGAGCATTGGGTGACGATTACGAATGATTCAGGGCGCCGGATGACCGTGACGCAGCAGGATAGCCTGGCTCTCGCCGGGCTCCGGTGGCCATCCGGCGGTCTCGCACAAGCCTGGTGGATCAATCGCGGCGGCAGCAATGCCACACACGAAGGGGGCGCTTTTGCGGTTGATCTGGAGCCCGGATTTGACCAGGTTCTGGTCAGCGATCCTACCGACGGCTCAAGCCCAGTGCCTTGGATGGCTATTGAAGCGAGACAAACACAGGGACTCTACGTAGGTTGGGAATTCTCAGGCATCGGGCGCATTCACGCGCAAGTCAGTTCAGAAAACCCTGCTCGTTTAAGTCTCTCCGCCGGCCTGGTTCCCGATTTCAAAACAGATGTTAGCGCAGGTGAAACCTTTCTTGCGCCAGCCGCATTCATAGGATGCTATCAAGGCGATGTGGATGCTGGCAGCTATACGCTGCATCGATTTATCCTGGAAAAGTTACTCCCTCCGCTTCCACCCAATCAACCCTACCCGACTCTGGCTTACAACCTGTACTTGGATGCTGGCGGAAACAAGGCGCGGGAAGACGATGTGCTAAGCAGCGCAGCCTTGTGCAAGCGGCTTGGGTTTGAGACTTTTGTCTCCGATGCTATGTGGTTTCCCAAAGACGGCGACTGGCGCTGGGACCCTGCGCGCTTCCCGAACGGCGAGAAACCGATTGAAGAGTATGTTCACCAGAACGGCATGAAGCTGGGGTTGTGGGTTGCCTGGACTCACGGTGGCGATTCCGAATATCCGCAAGCTCTTAATCTCTTTCGTCGCCCCGATTGGTTCAATGAAAAAGTCAGCCAAGCTTGGAAGGCTTCTGACATCAACTGGAGCCCTCTGCTTGATTTGGGCTACGATCCAGCAAGGAAATGGGCGGAGGCAGAATTGGAAAGGATTGTCTCCGAATATCACCTCGACTACCTGAAGCATGATTACAGCCCCATTGTCACCCAATGCGTCCAGACTCATCACCGGCATCACTACGGCGTCGATGTCAGCTACTGGTCAGCGTTGGGTTATTACCAGGTGATGGATGCGCTCAGACGGAAATTTCCGAACCTGATCTTTGAAGGATGTTCGGGCGGCGGGCACATCAAGGATTTTGGCTACGTTCAGCGTGTCCATTACATTGTGACTACGGATACGCTCTCAGCCCTGGCCGACCGCCAAAGCATTTACGATTCAACTTTTGCATTTCCACCGGCTGTTTTGATGGCCTACACTTACGAGAACTTTTACAACAAAACATCGGATCGTCCCCTCCCCTTTCTTTGGCGGTCCGCGATGATGAGCGCCTGGCAGATCGATCCTACCCACAGCGCTAACTGGACATCCGAAGAGGTTGCCGGGGTGGAGCGCGCCACCGGGATTTATAAAACCTGGATTCGTCCTGTTTTGCGCGATGTCATCGTCCACCACATCTTGCCGCGCCCGGACGGCCTTCATTGGGATGGAATGTTTTATTGGAGTCCCAGCCTGAAGCGGGGCACGGTTTATATTTTTCGCCCTAACAATGATCAAAGCACCCAACGCGTCCGCCTCAAGGGATTAGGGCCTGACGGGCAATACAAAATCCGGTCGGAAGATGGTTCCGTTGCGGAGGGCATATTAAGCGGCGCTCGACTGATGAATCCGGGACTGATCGTGAAGCTACCGCATAAATACAGCAGCGATCTCATCTACGTGGAACAAAGTCATTGATGGGGCGGCGTGTCCATTGGACTGTAGCCATGAGGAGTCGATCCAATGAAACTCAACGGTAAAGTTGCAATCATCACTGGCGCAGCGTCCGGCATTGGCGCAGCAACCGCCAGGCTTTTTGCCCGCGAGGGAGCCAGGGTTGTGATCGCCGATATTGATGCGGAGCGCGGACAGCGCGTGGTCCAGGAGATTGCTGCCGAAGGCGGAGTCGCGCGCTTTATCTCGACGGATGTAAGCCAGCGAGCGCAGTTGCAGCGGATGGTTGAAATGACCGTCGGAGAGTTTGGCGGAATCGACATTCTTCATAACAATGCTTTTTGGAATATTTCAAAACCACTCGCCGAACTCGAAGAATCTGAATGGGACCAGACGCTCGCTGTCACCTTGAAGGCGGCATTCCTCGGCTCGAAATATGTCATCCCTCCTATGTTGAGAGCGGGTTCCGGAGTGATCCTCAACACAGCCTCTATTCATGCTTTAATCGCATTCCCCAAAGCTCCCGCCTATGACGTCGCCAAGGCTGGACTCCTGGCGCTTACGCGTTCGGTGGCGCTGGACTATGCCCCGCAGATACGGGCAAACGCCATTCTGCCCGGGTCGATCGATACCGGGCCGACGAGGGTTGCGTCAGAGGAAGAGCGTCAAATTTGCTTGCGAAGAACCGTTCTGGGGCGATTCGGTACGGGGGAAGAGATCGCGCGCGCAGCTTTGTTCCTGTGTAGTGACGATTCATCGTTTGTGACCGGCGCTTCCGTAGTGGTCGATGGCGGATGGACCATCCGCTGGTGATACCTGCCTGATGCGGTAGTTTTGATGAACAGACGGCGTTTTCTCGAAGCCACAATTCTAAGCATGGGAAGCACACTTCCTGGTTTTCCGGCCCTCTCGCAGGGCAGCGCCTCATCGCTCAAGAACTCCGACGGTTACCTCCGCCAGGAAGGCAACCGCTGGATCATGGGGACATCGAAAGTTGAAAAAACCATCGCGCTCGACCACGGCCGAATTCAGTTGACTTCATTCAAAAACAAAATATCCGGGCGTGAATATATCCAGAATGGAGCCGTCTCGGATGAAATCCTTTTCATGGCAGACGGGCGTGAGGTTTCAGGCAGTGATGGTGGATGGGACCTGGTGGATGTGTCGTCCCGCCGACTCGCACAAGGTGAATTGCAATTGGATTTGGCTTTACGTCATGGCTCGCTCCAAACGGCGAAGCACTACATTATCTATCCCGAGACTTCGATCATTCACGAATGGCTGACGATCTCGAATCATTCCGTCCAGCCAATCGAGATTGCTGATCCAGGATTTCTGGAGTGTTGTCTCTTCTCGTCCGCCGTTGACAGGCTGCGACTTTATTACATGACGGGTGGCGGCGCTTATAACGGAAGTCAGTTGCTGAAGATGGAGCGCATGTCACAAACCTATGCCCGAATCTTTGATTCCTATGACCCGTCCGATACCGGACCGCGAGGCATGAGTTACAGCGCTCATCTTCCCTTGCTGGCGCTCTACGATTCAGACGCGCGAGACGGTGTGATGGCAGGATGGGACTACTTAGGCCACTGGAGGCTCAAAGCCGGCAATTTCCGTGGTCATCCGGCGCATTTGTCGCTGAGCGTGGCAGGATACCGCAAAAGCTTGAGGCCGCAAGAACAGATTGAAACGCCCAGAGCCTTTATGGGTGTGTTCGCCAACGATCTCGACGCCATGGGAAATCTATTGCTGGATTGGCAATATCAGTATCTCTGGGATCTTACGAACCCTGCCTATTTTGCAAAGACACGCTGGGCCGTTGATTGGCCCTCGCCATGGGTCGGAGCCGGGGGCACCCCGAGCGCTGATAATTGGGGCAGAAGGCTGGCTCTGGATTTGCGCTATGTGGATTTAATGCGGCAGGTGGGCGGCGACCTCCTGTGGGATGACGCCGGCTGGTACGACCAGTGGGGAAGCTGGAATGGCCCGGACTGGCGCCTGACGCTGGAATACCTTGCCAAGCACGGAATGAAGTGGGTGTTGTGGTATCCCACGTTTCTCGCCACACGCGAATCCAAGATTGGGCAAGAACATCCCGAATGGCTCATCCCGAAGCAGGATGTCTTCGAGCAGTCAATCACGACAACGGCCGCTTGGCAAAGAGAACTTTTGCGCAAAAACGTTAAAGCCTGGGGCGATTTCCAATGGCGGTACGACATTGCGCCGGCTGTCAGCGCGACAGATACCAAGTATCTCGAATCCGACCGGAACTTTCGCGGCCTGGTGCGCGGGTTTAAAGAGGACCACAAAGAAAGTGGGGTTGATGCCTGCTTTGGCGGAGGAAGATGGATCAGCTACGACATCGCTCGCATGGCCGAATCAGGCGAATATACGGATGGGGGCGTGGGACCCTACAGCAGCTACTACACTTCGCTTTTAATACCGCCTGACAAATATCATAACGTCTCCGATTTCGATCATACTTTTTATATTCCAGCGAGCGATCGCATCCACCTTTGCATGGACCCCTGCTGGTATCGCGATCCGGGCGATGGGCCGGACATTGAGGCGATCCGGAAAGACTGGGAAATCTACCATTATCTGGGCGAACAGGGAGTAGTGGGGCGTTGGAGTCATGTCTTCCGGCCTGCGGTCGAGAATGATGATCCCATCTGGTATTTCCAGCGCATGAATCGCGATGGATCGAAGGGCGTCATTATTGCTAAGCACGCGAAATTGGGCCCTACGTACTATCTTGTCAGCAGCCCCCAACGTCCCGCTGCTCAGGATGCCTACTATGGCGGGTCCTGGGGGATGACCTGGATCACTACGACGGACGTTGCTCGCGCTGACACTGGTATCTATGAAGATCCTGTCGATGGCGAGTATCGCTACTATGGTGTTCCGGGCGAAGTGTTTGGACCACTCAACTTCAAATATAAAACACGATCGGGCTTGGCTTCCTACGTCACTTCAATCTGGAAGCTCGGACGAAAGAGGTCGGTTGAGCGCAAATTCTTTGGCATGGCCATTCAATTAGGCGAGCGACCGATTACGATAACCCATTTGGGTCAATACGTCGACGTTAACACACAGGGAACTTATACACTGAAAGTCGTGCGCGCTGAGGATGGAGCTGTTCTAGCCTCCACAGATATCGATCTGAGCCAAGGAACGGTAGACGCAATGGGCTTTAAGTATGCCGCCTTGCCTCAACCGATCCAGCTTGAGCCAGGACCTGCTAGACCCATAATCATCAAACCTCGGGGATTGGCGTCAAGCGCTTCCTATGATGTGCAATGTGATAAGTCGCCGCTTCGGCAGCAACGCAAAGGCGGGGATTTGATGAAGCGCGGGATCGAATTTGATTCCATCCAACCCGGGGAACTAGTCTTCCTCAACTTGCCGAATCACCCGGGATCGGGCTTGGACAAGTTGCCTCCCGGCCCTCCCAGAAAAGTCACGAAAAGATTGGCCAGCAATCTTGGGGTGCAAGGGATTGAAGTTTCCTGGATGCCCGGTCACGACAACAATTGGATTTCTTACTACGAAGTATTCCGGGAGGGAGTGCCGATATCCAAAGTTGCGAAAGGGACTTTCTTTTTCGACTATCAGGGAAATCCTCGCGAACTGTTGAACCGCCGTTATGAAGTTCGGACTGTGGATGGAGATGGTAACCAGAGCGAAGGGGCAATTGCACAGGTTGTTCCGGGTGAACCGGAAACGTACACAGCGCTCGGCGGCTTCAGCCCAATTCAAGGCGCAGGCCAGTGGAGGTATGAGGAGTCCTTGACCGACGGCGAGTTTCGTGAATTGCGTTGGGATTCAGGAGGATATGAAGGAAGATGGATGGGTTCTGAACCCGCCGTCATCGGGCGAATCTGGGGGCAGCCCGGAGCCGAATCCGATGTCTCGCGGACTTTTGTGACGCCTGCCGATGGCTCGATTTCGATTTCCGGCAGCCTCTGCAAAGATCCCAGCGCGCAGAATGGACGCGAGGTTCGAGCCCGGATTCTTCATAATCAACGTCAGATATGGCCTGAAAGCGGTTGGGCTGAAATTTCTCCTGACTTTTCAGAGAAGACCTCTTACAAACTTGCAAGCATCCGTGTTGCAGCCGGCGATAAGGTGCGTTTTGTCCTTAAGCATACCGGTCATCATTCGCCTGACCCGGTGATATGGAATCCGACAGTAATCATCAAAAGAAACTCCTGATCTCTGCTGATGAGAGATGGCATGATGCTTCAGAAAACCCTGAAGGTACTATTTCCGTTCCTGTTATTGGGTTTTGCGGAGTTGGCTTCGCAAGCTGCCGCAGCACAGGCGAGACACAGTAGATTAACCCATGTCTCCTCACCTGGTTTGGTCTCGAAATTACTCACAGAAACGCCATTCTCCTTCGTGTATGGCGGCAAACCTTCACAGCAACTTCTAACCCGATGGATTAAAAATCAGGTCAGGCAGAAACTGCCCGATGGAAACGAGCGGCGGCTAATGACTTATCGTGATCCACAAACCGGCCTCGAAATCATCGATGAGATGACGATCTACAAAGGCTTTTCGGCCGTCGACTGGGTTCTAAGGCTCCGCAACACTGGACATGCTGATACACCTGTTGTTGAAAATCTTCTTCCATTGGATCTCCGCTTCGCAGTGCCCGGGAATGGCAACCCGGTCTTTCATTCGGCGCACGGCAGTTCGGCAATACATGAAGACTTCTTGCCCATCAGAAAGGTTTTAACTGCCGGGGAAGGTTATAGCTCCGAGCATTACTTCATGCAAGGCGGGAGGCAGGTAGCGACCGGGTTCCCCTATTTCGATGTGCATTGGCAAAATGGCGGGATCATCGGAGCCATCGGATGGAACGGCCAATGGGCGCTCCAGATACACCGGGACTCCGGTAGCGACATTACCTTGCGAGCCGGACAAGAGACCACCCACTTCAAGCTCCATCCGGGAGAGATTATCCGCACTCCACGAATATTATTGTTGCAATGGGAAGGGAGGGACCACTGGGAGGGGCACAATCAATTCAGGCGTTTGTTGATTTCATATTACGTGCCAAAGGTGAATGGCAAAGTTGCGATGGACCCCGTTTCACACACCGGCGCCTATGTACTCCTCTTCGATGGAATTGCGAGAAAAACTGGGAAAAATCCGTTGGATGTACTGCCCCGACTGCAACCTTCCGATCTCAACCATGCGCACGGCCTTCCCACCCCTGACGACGCGCTTAACTATGTAAACGAGGAAAATCAGCTTGCCTTAATTCGCGGGATGCCTCAAGTGGGAATCGAGGCCTACTGGCTGGATGCCGGCTGGTTCAAGGGTGGATGGCCTTTCGGCGTAGGTAATTGGACGCCTGACCGGGAGAAATTCCCACAAGGACTTAAGCCCCTAGCTGACGCAGCGCATGCAAGGGGAATGAAGTTCATTTTATGGTTTGAGCCAAAGCGAGTGGCGCTTGGAACGCTTATTGCGAAACAACATCCGGAGTGGGTGCTGCACATTCCTGGCGAAGGGAAATGGGGCGGCATCTTCAACCTTGGAATTCCCGCCGCTCGTCAGTGGATGACCCAACTCCTTTCCCAACGAATCCAGGAGTGGGGAGTTGATATTTACCGCAATGATTCGAACATCTGTCCACTGCCGTTTTGGAGAGCAGCAGATAAGCCGGATCGCCAAGGCGTCACGGAAATCCGTGATGTGCAGGGTCTCTATAAATTATGGGACGGGCTTTTGAACAGTCATCCGGGGTTGTTGATCGACAATGCCAACTGGCGAATTACTGGCCCCGATATCGAAGTGATGAAACGAAGCATCGGGTCGCTGACGCGGAGTGAGGTGGATGACTCTGGGCTTCCCTATCCAGTGTTGGATCAAGCCGAAACCGCCGAGCTTAATCTCTGGGCGCCTCTTGATTCCACCATAGTCCACGGGTTGGACCCCTACACATTTCGCAGCGCCGCAACCACAGGCGCTTCGATCAGCTTGGATCTCCAATCAAGATATATCCCGCTTGCCGAGCTAAGGGCTGCAATTGAAGAGATAAAGTCTCTGCGTCCTTTCTGGTTGGGAGACTATTTCCCGCTGTCGAGTGTCGATATCGACCCGGCTCATTGGTGCGGCTGGCAATTCAACCGCCCGGACCTGAATGCAGGTTTCGCGTTGTTCTTTCGCCGCCCCAAGAGTGCCGAATCCACCTTCTCCGCCGGGCTTCGCGGCCTCGATCCCCAGGCCAGATATCAAGTAAGCTTCGCTGAATCTTACCGCATCAGCCGGAAGCAAATCATGACCGGCGCTGACCTTGCCGGTTTGCGCGTGCATATTAGCTCCGCCCCCGGTAGCTTGCTTCTTCGGTACAAGGAAATAGAGCATTAACGCAGTCTGGCGTCTGCCCCAATCGCAACCCACCACCGACCAGTGTCGCACCAAGAAATTGTACAGGCACTGATCAAGACTTTGAGCTTCCGGCGGATCAGAGTCATTAAGCAGGAGTACGCCGTATCACCGGATGGAATGAGATGTTCAGCGTACTTGATTTGGCAATTGGCAGTACAAAAGTCTATAGACCTAGCGACAGAGGAATATATTCATGAAAGCCGGATATAGAAGTTTTAATTCCCGATGGCCGCGCCGAGAAGTTGCTTTAATGCCTGAATGTACTCTGCCAAGGCCTGACGTCCAGCGTCGGTCATGCGGTAGAGAGTCTTTGGCTTCCGCTTCACGAACTTCTTTTGCACCCGCACATACCCGGCTTCTTCGAGCCTGGCGAGTTGCGCGCCCAGGTTGCCGTCCGTTGAGCCGGTTTTGCCGCGCAGCCAGACGAAGTCGGCCTCTTCCACGCCCGCGAGCAGCGAAAGCAACGCCAGGCGCAGCTTCCCATGAATGATGGGATTCAACTCCGGTAGATCAGGCATGCGCTGTGCCTCGGTGCGACTTTGCGCGGTGCTCGCAAACCATGCCATAGACCCCAAAGACAATCTGGCAGATGAAGATCGCCGTAAGGAACACGATCGTGGACTGGCTTTCCGTGCCAAAGCATCCAGCGACCGCTGCCGCCCACCAGATGATCGCGCAGCCAAACTGAACTTTCCAGCGCAGGATCAAAGCCGAGGCCGCATTGGCCATGCCCAGCATGCCCGAAGTTACCGCAATGAACAGATGCGGGTCAGTTAATTTGCCGGCGACGCCGAGAGAAATAAAAAGCAGGAAGATCGAGATTCCCAGCGCAAGCCAGACCGAGCCCACGGCCCGGCCCAGCGTCGTCTCCGCCTCGTGGCGCGTCTTGATGGAAGCCAGGACCACGGTAACCACCACGGCTGCGGCCATAGTGACGGGCCACGCCCGCGCGGTGTGACCCCAGGTCGCCCAGGCGATTGCGATATAAAAGGCCGCTCCCCACAGGACGAACGCCCAGCCCCAACTTTCGGTAGTCCGCCGCCCTTCGGCGATCATGGCTTCAATCAAGGCCAGCCGGTCCTTCAGATCTCGGGTTGTTGTCTCATTCTGCATAAGCAATTCTCCTTGGAAGGCGATGAATACCCTATACTGCTAACCGTGAAATTCCTCTTGTTCCGCAAAGATTTTTGTCATGGGAGCTGTCTCTTGTTTTCGTGAGGACCGCTTTCTGAAATCTGGAATTTGAAATCTGGCCTGGATTACGGCTCCGCCGCGCTGTGTGCTCATTCCGCTGATTTTCATTGGGCGCGGTCAAACAGACTCTGCCTCAAGGCAGATGCTGAAGCAGCATTTCGACACTACGCCGCGAAGGGGCGTTGTCCACCGCGACTTCAGTGGCTTCCTGCCATTCGCCTTTATTGGTCAAGTGCATGGTATTCACGATGCGCGCCGGTCCGGCTGGAAAACTCCACGAGAAACCGTGAGGCAGCGCCAAAAACTCCGTGTCGACGTAGTGGCCGTTATTGTAAGCGCGAATACGATAGGTCCGAGTGGCGTCGTCGAACGAGATGGTAGCCAGGGCGCTGAACTGCGTTTTGCCGTCTGCGCTCGCGCTCTTGCCCTCGACAAGCAGGAGCAGCCCCCCGAGCTTGTACTCGACATCTTCGAACTGCGTGAGATGCAGCGGTTCGCCAGGGCCTCGCATGATCGTGACAGGGCCTGACCAGCGACCGACAAGAAACGCGAGCTTATGCATGGCTTCGCGCTGTGTCTCCACGCTGGTTGAGGTCGGCTGCTGCGTGGCAGTTGCAAGGCTCAGCGAAACAATGAACGCTCCTGCAAGACCCCCACAAGCGATAGACCGTAAAGGGCGAAAGCTGAGGAATGTGATTTTCATGAAAGACCTTTCTCGAACCGGCCAAGCCTGAGAATCTTCGCGATGATCGCAGGTCAAGCTCTAATTCATACTCTATAAGATAGAGTACTCTTTGTCAAGAAGATTTTGAGTCTTGCGCGCCCCTGGAACCGCCGGACTCTGTTATGCCGATAGATGATCGGCATCTCAAGCGCCACTCTCAAATTATGTTCGCTATTACGATGAGGACAAGACGCATCTCGGATTCGGGGAGGGGATAACAAACAGTGGGAACCGAGGGATAGTTCTGGTCGCATTCACTCTCGGAGCGACGTGGAGGACTGCATCATCGCTACGATCAGTCTGCCTGAGCCGGACTGACTCTTCACTCGTCCTATCTTTGCACGCTGCTGGTGTGTCGGGCTAAATTGGGTCGACACATTTTCCTCAGGGTCTTGACTTCTCTATTCATAGCCGACGGCATGGGCATCAAAAGTGTCCAAGAACGGCTTCGTTATTCGACGAGTAAGATCACTCTGAATTTTTATACGCAAGCAATATCTCCAACAAACTTGCTGGACAACAGAAAGTCATCGGCACGATTATTCTGAAAACGCTGCAATATGCCAGCCTCACTGAATTCAACTCCCGACGAAGAATGAGCTATTGTTCCTGCGGTCTCAGTGGGTAAGCTTGGTAAATTATTGAGAGGATGGTGCCGCGGGACGGAGTTGAACCGCCGACGCCAGCCTTTTCAGGGCTGCGCTCTACCACCTGAGCTACCGCGGCATGAACTATCATTTTGGCTTTGGCAGGGGATGATGTCAAGAAAGCCCGCGAGATCAAACCCGGGGGCCTGTTCTATTGTCAATGACAATCATTGGCTGGCATCCGCGGACATCCAGGAAGGGCTATTGAGAATTACAAATTATCGTGACAACACAGACTGTCGACGCGCTGTCCCCAACGCGGAAAAACGCCGGTGAGGACACCGGCGCTACAGAGAACGATGTCACGATAATGGGTAAACCTCAGTAAGCGGTTGGCAACTCGCCGCTTCACCGCAGCGGCTCTTCCACTTCTTCGAGCCAATCGGGGCGCTTAAGGACTTCACGGGGCTTGGAACCATCCGGAGCGCTGATGATGCCGTCTTTTTCCATCAAGTCGAGCAGCCGCGCCGCCCGGCCATAACCCAGGCGCAGGCGGCGCTGAAGCAGCGATGTCGATGCCTTGCCGGATTCCACCACGATCCGCACTGCGTCTTCATAGATTTCATCGAGTTCCTGAGGAATCTCTTCGTCATCATCTTCCAGCTCTTCGCCGCGCTCGCGGAAGGGCTTCAGAAATTCGTCGTTATACTGTGGAATCGATTGCGACTTCCACCAATCCACCACCTTATTGATTTCCTTCTCGGTCACAAACGGCCCATGCAGACGAATCAGGCGCGAGCTTGCAGGCGGCATGAAGAGCATATCACCGCGGCCCAACAGGGCCTCCGCGCCGTTTGAATCAAGAATGGTGCGCGAGTCCACTTTAGAAGCCACGCGGAAGGAAATGCGCGAGGGAAGGTTTGCTTTGATCAATCCGGTGATGACATCCACCGAAGGACGCTGCGTCGCCAGGATCAGGTGAATGCCGACGGCGCGCGCCATTTGCGCCAGCCGGGTGATGGATTCCTCTACATCCTGAGGTTCCACCATCATCAGATCTGCCAATTCGTCGATCACAATCACCAGATAAGGCAGAGGGCCTTCTGGCTGGCCCTCTTCGCTTTCAAAGAGGCTCAGATTGGAGTCGGGCTCGAAGATCTTGTTGTACTGTTCAATGTTGCGCACACCATGTCTTGCCAGTTTCTTCAATCGCTCTTCCATTTCGAGTGTCGCGCGGCGCAAAACATTAGCCGCCACCTTGGGCTCGGTCACAATAGGGGTGAACAAATGAGGAATGCTATCGTAAAGATTCAATTCCAGCCGTTTCGGATCGATCAGGATCAGGCGCACTTCCTCTGGGGTACATTTAAAAAGGATGGAGAGAATCAGGGAGTTGATCGCCACACTCTTGCCGGAACCTGTAGAACCGGCAATCAGTAAATGCGGCATCTGAGTCAGATCGCCCACCTTGACCTTGCCGGTGATGTCTTTGCCCAGACAGAGCGTCAGGCGCGAGGGGGCCGTCGTGAACTCGCTGGATTCGAGATTCTCCCGCAAGTAAATGATCTCGCGGTGCAGGTTCGGAACCTCAATGCCGACCGTGGACTTGCCCGGAATGCGCTCGATCAGGATCGATTCAGCGCGCATCGCAAGACAAAGGTCGTCCACCAGGCCCGTGATGCGGCTGTATTTGATGCCAGCCTCGGGCTTGAACTCAAAGGTTGTCACCACTGGGCCGGGATGAATCTGCGTCACGGCGCCCGTCACCCCGAACTCGGCAAACTTGCTGGTAAGCTGCTGCGCGCGTTCCTTCAGTTCTTTCTCATCCACCCTCTGCTGATCTTCCGGCGGACGCAGCAACGCGGTGCTGGGCAGCTTGTATTTCACTCCCTTCTTCTCGGCAATCCTGGGGCCGGCCTGGCGTTCCTGGCTTGGCGGCTCTTGCCGTCGGATAATCAGGGCAGGTCCCCCTGCCGGAGGCAGGTCAGCTTCCGCTGATTCTTCCTCGTCCTCCACAGTCGCTACACTCGTTGGAGAAAGTGTTGGGGCTTTGACCTGCGGTTTTTCCGTTGCCCGGGTCTCTGAAGAACGCCGCGTCACCACCGGCTCCTTCCCCAGGACGCGCTCTCGCGTCATGCGACGCAGCAGACGGACGCGCTCGCGATCCTCGCGCCAGGCAGCCCAGCGATTACGAAAAGGACCGCCGAGGGTGATGAAGGCGCTTTTCAGAAATCGTCCCGCGGCAGTGAAAGAAAACGTCGTCACCATGAACAAAGAAGCGAAGAAGACTGCGGCTGCTACAATAACAGCCCCCACTGGGTTTAACGCGCGCACTAATCCCGCTGCCAGAATGTAACCCAGCAGCCCGCTGCCGCGAACGAATCCAAACACGCGCGGAGTGGAGGGAAAAAGCTCGAGGAGAGAGGCAAGCGACGCCACGAGCAGCACGGCTCCAATGGCCTTGGCGCCCGGCGATTGCACAGGGCGCGCGAGCAACAGCCGCCCGCCCACAATGAAGAGCATGAGGGGAATCAGAAACGCCGTCCAGCCGAATATCTGGAAGAGCAGATCGGCTGTGTAGGAACCTGCCAGCCCTACCCAATTGTGTACTCGAGCTGTAGAAGCTGCTGCGGTATCGAACGAGGGGTCCAGGTGGTGGTAGGATGCCAGGCTGAGAATGATCATTAAGCCCAGAACCCCAAAAAGAAAGCCTAAAAGCTCGGCACGCCGCCGCCCGTCAAGGAGGGCTGGTTTGGAGCGTGATTCTCGTGACCGGCTGGCTTGAGCAGAAGAGACAGATTGCATGGTTGTAAACGCGGGTATCCGCTTTCAAAAGTAAGGCATCACCAGGGGGCGTTAACCTGGTCTCAGAATTCTGCTTCCAGGCGCAATCAGCGACTCATAGCGCTTGGCGCTCAACGCCTGAAATCCGGCTTTACCGATGCAATCCCAATCCTAGCGCCAATACTACCACACCCAGAGCAATGCGGTAAATCACGAAAACCTTAAACGTCCGGCGCTCCAGGTAGCGAATAAGCCAGCCAATGACGATATAGCCTACGATAGCGGAGACGACGATTCCTACCAAAAAGGGCATTCTCATATCCGGCGGCAAGCCCTCGTGCCGGACTTCAAGCCCTTTTTTGAGCGCAGCTCCGGCGATGATGGGCGTTGAGAGCAGGAAGGAAAACCGCGCGGCGGTTTCACGCTTCATGCTGCGAAAGAGTCCGGCGGTCATTGTGCTTCCTGAGCGGGAAACTCCGGGAATCACGGCGAACGCCTGCGCAATGCCCACCACAATGGAATCCCAGAGGCTGACTTCTTTTAAGGATTCACTATCACGGCTTACCGCCTCTCCCCACCACATGATGAGGCCGACAACGATCAGCGCCAGTCCAATCACCAGCGGCGTGCGAAACGCGGACTCAGCCTGTTTTTCAAAAGCCAGGCCGGCAATCCCGGCGGGGATGGTGCCAATCACCAGCAGCCAGAAAAGTCGCCGATTCTGCCGGACTTCAGGATTTTGAGAATCTCCCAGCCCTGCTGCCGCCTTCAGCATATCGACCCACATCCGCCAGAAGAAAATCACCACCGCCACCAGCGTGCCGGCGTGGAGAGCAACGTCAAACGTCAGTCCCGGGTCCTTCCAGCCCGCAAACCACGGGAAAAGCACCAGATGGGCGGTGCTGGAAACAGGCAGAAACTCCGTCAGCCCCTGAACAATTGCAAGAACAATGGCTTGATATAAGGGCATGGAATATCCCTAATCGGAAGTAATTGTCACCTCAAAATTTCTACACTTCCAGAATGACCGGCAGAACCATGGGGCGCTTGCCCAATTCATGGTCGAAAAAGCGGCGAAGAGTGGAGCGGATTTTATCTTTCACCACACCCCAGTCGCTCATCTCTTCGAGGTTCGATTTTTCAAGGGTCTCGCGGATCATCTGCCGCAGATTCTCAACCAGATCCTCGGCTTCTTCCAGCGGGACAAACCCGCGCGAAACAATCTCTGGCAGGTTCACCATCTCGCCCGTGTATTTATTGATGGTGAGAATGGGAATGACAATGCCTTCGGCGGAGATTCTACGGCGTTCATTGAGAATCACATCTCCCACTTCATCAAGCGTACCCACGTCGATACAAATGCGGCCCACGGGAACGCGGCCGTTGCGCCGCGCGCCATCTTCATCGAACTCCAGCACGTCTCCGCTTTCCAGCAGGAAAACCTCTTTCGAAACTGCCGCAAGCTCCCTGGCCAATTCAGCATGCCGGCAGAGTTGCCGATATTCGCCATGAATCGGGATAAAGTATTGGGGCCGCACCAGATTCAGCATCAGCCGCAGTTCTTCCATGCTGCCGTGCCCCGACACATGGACGGGCGGGTGGCTGCTGTTGTCATAATGGACGTGCGCGCCGCGGCGGTAGAGATGATCCATCATCCGAAAGATGGATTTCTCGTTGCCCGGGATGATGCGCGCTGAGATGACCACTTCATCTTTCGGCTCCACGCTGATCCAGCGGTGACGATCAACGGCGATCCGGGCCATCGCCGACATGGGCTCACCCTGGCTCCCCGAGACGACCAGCGCCACCTGATGCGGCGGCAGCTTGCGAACATCCTGCGGCTGCACCAGCAGCCCCGGCTCAATCTGAAGCCGCCCCATCGCCATCGCGATTTCCGAATTCTTGAACATGCTGCGGCCAATAAAGCAGAGCCGGCGGTGATGTTCCCTGGCCAGGTCGGCCACAATCTGCATGCGGTGGAGAGAAGTGGCAAAACACGAGATCAGCACTCTTCCCTTCGCCTCCGCCAGCACTTCCGAAAATCGCTCGCGCACAGCCCGCTCGGAAGGCGTCATGCCGGGCCTTTCCACGTTGGTCGAATCCGAAAACAGGGCCAGCACGCCTTTGCGTCCGTAATCCGCCAGTGTGTGCAGATCGCTCACCCGCTGATCCGTAGGGGTAGGATCGAATTTGAAGTCTCCCGTATGAATAATCGTCCCGAGCGGCGTGGTGATAGCGAGCGCTCCCGCATCAATAATGCTGTGGGTTAAGTGGATGAACTCAATCTGAAACGGCCCCACTTCAAACGGGGTGTTCGGCGACATCTCTCGCAATTCCACATCCTCAGCCATGCCATGCTCTTCCAACCGGGCGCGGACTAAGGCCAGGGTGAACGGCGTCCCATAGACCGGCGCATCCACTTCATCCAGCACGTAAGGCAAGGCGCCAATATGATCCTCGTGGCCGTGCGTGAGGACGATGGCCCGCAGCCGGCTCTGGTTTTCGCGGAGGTAGGTAATGTCGGGAATGACGACGTCCACGCCGGGCAATTCGGCGTCCGGAAAGATCACGCCGCAGTCCACCACAATGAGCTCGTCGCCGTACTCGAAGGCCATGGCGTTCATGCCGAATTCGCCCAGCCCTCCGAGCGGAATTGCTCTCAGCTTGCCGGTAATCGAAGGAATAACGAAGTCTCCTGAAAAGGTGGTTGATAAGGAGGCGAAGTCTTTCTTGAAAAGTTCATCCTAACATATCTTCAATAAGACCGCTGGCCACTGTGTGGTGCTCTCTTGCCTCATCCGTTTCAGCTCTGGCAAACCTGCGGGCTGTCTGAGCGAGTGAAGAATCTCGGTATTTGGAGAATCAGACCCCTGCAGGGATTCTTCCTTCGTTTCACTCAGAGCCTGTCCTGAGTGAAGCGAAGGAACCGCTTGCGGCTCCCCAGAATGATAGCGCGCGAACGTGAGTGCAGACGGCGTTCGCCCCAGGCGCATGCCATGCGCCCCACATGCCAATTCCGTGTCACCGAATGACGAACAATTTTCTGATTTTTCAGTTAAGCCCATTCTTTTCTGTTGATTGCGAGGAACGAACGTCAAGCTCGACCGCAATGGATTGACGGATGCGCCGGAGAAAAAAGCCTCTCGCAAAGGCGCCAAGGCGCAAAGTGAAATTCATAAGCAGTTTGCTGAGAAATCCTGAAAGCTTGTCATTCTTCGCTTCACTCAGAATGACAAGAGGGAGAATTCAGAATGACCGGGGAAGGGCTCGAAATGACCGATTGCAAGCATTTTGCAGAAATCTGCCAAAAGTGAGGAAAGGCAACGTAGCTCTCCGGGTAGACAACGTTAATCAGGAAATGTACTATCTCTATCACAACAACCGTAGCGAATCTTTGACCATCCGGCGTTGGCAGCTAACGACGCACTCGGTTTTCGGTGAGGTTCAACGCGATGGAATTGCGAAAAATTGTAGGGGTTCGCGCAGCGAGCTTGATCCTGTTCTTTTGCCTGGGAACTGGCCTCAAACCTGCTCTTCTCCGGGCGGCTTCAAAACCGCCGGTTCCTTTGCAGCCTTTTTCTGACGGAGTCCGCGAGATTGAACGAGACCTCGCTTTTTACGGACAGCCTCTCACTTCAAAAGATCAGCAAGGCATTGACCAAGCCTTCGCCGATCCCGATCCTCAAGCCGCGGTTTCCAAAGCCGCGGCGATTCTGGACAAATATACTCTGGTCACGGTGACGATTAATGCTGAAGAGCGTGTCGGCGTCCAGCGCGGCCCAGCGGCGCTGGATTTGATACAGGACGGCGCGCGGCTGTTCCTCGTCAAGGTCATCAATCAAGCCGGAGTCACTGCGCCTCTGGAAGTCAGCAGCCCCAATAGCGGCCCGGTCTATATTCCCTCCACCGGGAATCCCTCGCCTTCCGAGCGACTCACGCCCGCAGATGTTCGGGAGCGCTGGGCGGAAATTTCTCTTCTTTCGAGGACTCTCGAGCCGCCGGGCTATCCCAACTCGCCTCCGGTACAGCGTCTGTCCGGGTTCGGGCTGGAATATCGCATCCTCATGATTTACAGCCGAGACGCTGGCGAGCGCTCAGCCACGCTGGGATTCAGCGTGGGGCAGGGGACGCAAGACGTAGGATTCCTGAATGAAACGACCATTCTTTTTAAGATCGCTCCCTCAAGGCCCATCACCCTGCAAGTCCATGACGAAAAAGGGCAGCCGGCGATGGCTTCTTTCATCTTCCGCGACGCGTATGGACGCATCTATCCCAATCCCGCCAAGAGGCTTGCGCCCGACTTCTACTTCCAGCCGCAAATCTACCGGGCCAACGGAGAGCGGATTTCGCTTCCAACCGGCTCCTATACGGTGACCTACACGGGAGGCCCGGAATATCTCACTGAAACGAAGCATTTCACGGTGAACACCGAAGGTCCCAAGGAATTGTCCTTCCGGCTGAAGCGTTGGATTGACCCGAGCCAGTATGGGTGGTATTCGGGCGACGTTCACATTCACCCCGCCGGTTGCTCGCATTATGAAAACCCGGCGGAAGGCGTGGGACCCCAGGATATGGATCGCCAGGTGCGCGGTGAGCACCTGAATGTGGGTTGCACGCTCATCTGGGGGCCTTGTTACTACTATCAGAAGCGATTCTTTTCGGGAAAAGATAG
>Ga0209061_1001476_pt1 | contig 38687 bp, 33 predicted proteins | sample Coa_R1_10_FD_187157 | JGI IMG/M metagenome (GOLD analysis project Ga0209061, IMG submission 187157) | Surface soil microbial communities from Centralia Pennsylvania, which are recovering from an underground coalmine fire - Coalmine... | ecosystem: Environmental > Terrestrial > Soil >... | reverse complement strand
CGCCAACCTGCGTCGACCGTGCGGCCTGGCCCTGAGCCTCGCCGACGCTGCCGCGCTCTCGATCGCCTTGCACAACATCCTCCCCGAAGCACGGCAGATCCAAGAACGGATCTGCGCGCGGAACTGACCCCTGCCCCTCAGCCCCACCGCACTATGACACTCTTATCCGATCCACTTTGTATCCATTGCGAACAGCGTCCGTCCGCAACCGAACTCGATCTCTGTTCGGTCTGTCACGCGGTCAAGAGCATCCGTGTGCTGTACCTGCGCCGCCGCGGCTGGACGCCCGAATGGGAGCAACACCTACGCCGTCTCACTGCCCGTGCCCAAGGGCGTCTGCCGCTCTTTCCGCGCCAACCGTCTGCCGACTGATCTTGCCCCAAGGAGCTTCCTCATGCGCCATGCCTATCGCTGTCACATCCCGCCGGATTGGCTTGGTTCCGATAGCGCCGTACCGGAACACAATGGCGAACGCTACCATCTCGATCCGGATCTGCTTGACACGGCGCGCTGTCCGTGCTGTCGCGCTTTTTTGATCGCGCGTATGGGGCGCGAGGGACCGTATTTCCATTGTCGCTGTCCAGAAGGCTCAGCGAAATAGAATGCGCGGCAGCACGGCGCCGAGGTGATCGCCGAATCACTACAACGCTATTGAACGCGTATTGTATTTAATCGTGAAGAAACTCGATTAGTTGCCCTCAGCTGCTCCCAGTACAGTTCGCGCGGCAGCGGCTATGCTCTCAGGATCGAGGCGATACCGCTTGACCAGGTACGGAATCGAACCGCTCGCGCAGAAACAATCGGTAATCCCTATCCGCTTGAGGCGTATCCGCAGCCCAACTTCGGCAACCACTTCGGCCACAGCACTGCCCAAACCGCCCGTGATAATGTGGTTCTCGACGGTTACCACGTTCCGCACGTTCTCCAGGAGAGAAAGTACGGCTTGAGAATCAAAGGGCTTCAAGGTACTTACGTGCAAGACGGCCGCCTTTATGCCACTCTTGGCCAAGCGAGTTGCCGCCTCCAGGGCCCGAGCCGTCATAAGCCCGGTGCTGATGAGAGCGACATCGCTTCCCTCTCGAAGTAATTTCGCTTTGCCCAACTCGAATCGATAAGAAGCAGAGTCCAGGACAACCGGCACCTGGCCACGAAGCAAACGGAGATAAACAGGACCGTTATAATCCGCTATGATGGCTACAGTCTGCTCCAACTCGGTCGCGTCGCACGGGTCAATCACTACTACGTTGGGAAGGGCGCGCATGAGGGCCAGGTCTTCAATCCCTTGATGGGTCCCGCCATAGCCGGTGGTCAATCCGGGAAGGCCGGCAACAACTTTGACATTGGCTCGCGCTAGCGCCGCGCCGATGGCAAAGAAATCGTAAGCCCGGCGGGTTGCAAACACACAGTAAGTCGCGGCAAAGGGAATGAAGCCTGTGCGTGCTAACCCGGCCGCCACACCGAGGAGGTTCTGCTCAGCCATACCGACTTGGATAAACCGTTCGGGAAAACGCTCGGCAAAGACGTGCATGTCGGTATACCTGCCCAAGTCCGCGGTCAGACCAAGGATGCGCGGATTGCGTTCGGCCGCCCGCACCAAGGCCCGGCCGAAGGGCGCCAAGGCCGTCGTTTCGGCCTCGCTCGTGTCGGAAGAAAGGAGCGTGCCGGTAACACCTGTGTTTGAAGCGCCCCCTGTACGATCACCCATTTTTGTCCATCTCCTTGTTCGATTCTTCTAGTTGTTTGCGCGCCAGTTCCCATTCTGCGGCGTCCACGCGAATGAAATGACTCTTGGCGCGTTGCTCGAACAGCGGCACACCCTTCCCCATCAGCGTGTCTAACACCATCGCATGCGGCTTGTCCTGAGCCGCGAGAGCTTGCTCCAGAGCGGCGAGGATGGACGCGATGTCGTTACCGTCGATTCGCTGTACTTGCCAGCCAAACGCCGCCCACTTGTCCTCGACCGGCTCGATACTCATGACCTTTTCGGTGGGGCCGTCGGCCTGCTGGTTGTTGCAATCGATGAAGGCGAAGAGGTTGTCCAAGCGATAATGGGAAGCGGCCAGGGCCGCTTCCCAGGTAGCCCCTTCCTGGAGTTCGCCATCGGAGAGCAAACAGAAGATCCGTGCGGGCCGTCCATCCAAGCGCACGCCTAAAGCCATGCCAACCGCTTGAGGAAGTCCTTGACCCAAAGAACCGCCGTTGATTTCAAAGCCCGGCGTCGTTTCACTGCCACACATCTCTAGACGCGAGCCGTCCGCGCCGTAGGTATCTAATTCCTCAATGGGCAAGATCGCCGCCTCGGCCAAGGCCGCGTACAAGCCGATCGAATAATGTCCAATGGAAAGGACAAAGCGATCTCGATCCGGCCAATCGAGACGCGTCGCATCATAGCGCATTTCGTGGAAGTAGAGCACGGCCAAAAGGTCGGCAATGCCGAGTCCTTGGCCGACATAGCCTTGGCCGACCCGCTCTGCCATCCGCAACACGTGTCGCCGCAGTTGCTTGGCCCGGGCTTTCAGAGAGCGAATCACAGGAGCAGCCAAACAATTTTCCGCGCGGCCCATAAAGACCTCTTTCATGAAGACCTCTTTTGCAAGCGCTATTCGCTACAGTTCCATGCCGCCTGTGAAATTAAAACGCTCGGCGGTGACATAAGCGGCAGCATCCGAAACCAGCCAGACGGCGGCCTGCGCCACCTCTTCCGGCTCAACACGGCGTCCCATCGGCAGTCCTTGGGTACGGCCAGCCCGCAATTCCTCTGCTGTTCGCTCGGTGATACGAGCAAGGTCCTCTTCCAGCGACAAGATCATTCCTTTTGTCATACGGCCGGGAACGAGACTATTGACTGTTATGCCGTGACGCGCCCAGTCCACGGCGGCAGCTCGGATGATGCTATCGACGACAGCCTTGCTCGCCGCATAAGAGGCAAACAGCGGAAATCCCAAACGCGAAGCGGGTGAAGAGATGTGCAGGATACGGCCATAATTTCGTGGGATCATCACCTGAGCCGCCGCTTGCATGCAGAAGAAGGCCCCCCGAGCGTTGACAGCGAATACTTTGTCCCAACGTTCCGGCGTCACCTCCAGGAGCGGATCAGCCAGACAGACGGCCGCGCAATTGACGAGAATCTCCAGCCGTCCGAAGCGGGCGACCGTCTGTTCCACCATGGCCCGGCAAGCAGCAGGCTCGGCAATATCGACCGCCAGCGCCAGGCCGTCGTTCGTTCGCCCTGTGCAAGCAAGTGTTTCCAGGGCCGCCTCACGGTGAAGGTCGGCGACGGCGAGTAAGGCACCTTCGCGGCAATAGGCTTGTGCGATGGCCCGACCCAGCGCTCCACCACCGCCGACGATCAAGGCCACTCGCTGGTTTAGTAACAAGTTGCTTTCTCTCCGAAAAAAACGAAAACGCGCGAACACGCAAAATCCCAATGAACCCTTGACACGTGTCATCTTACTGGGTTAAACTCATTTGGTCAAGTGGTCAGGTCACAAGGTGATTAATTATGTCCAGCATGATCTGGCTGTCCTTTCCGCTAAGCTGCGATGATCCGCGACCACCGGCGATTCCCGCGCCGTCGCTTGAGCCGCTGTACACGATCGAACGAGACGGGGCAGCTGTGCAGATTTTGCGGGTCGCCAGCCATACTGGCACACATGTGGATGCGCCGCGACACGTCATTCCGGACGGACTTTGTCTAGACGCATTCACGCCCGAAGAGTTTGTTTTCACGCGACCGCGGGTGATCGACGTGCGGCTCCCCGACGACGCCGTCGTCACACCTGAGCATCTGGAGCCGCTGGCCGATCGGTTCGACGGAGCTGATCTTGCTCTGTTTCGCTTCGGTTATGGAATCGTTCGGCGGCAGGATGGCGCTCGATTCAGCATGCACTGTCCTGGTCTGGGAGTTGCATCCGCCCGCTGGCTGCGGCAACGCTTCCCCAGCCTGCGCGCTTTGGGGCTGGATGTGCCCTCCGTGGCGTGCATTGCTCATCTCCAGGAGACCATGGCGTGCCACAACGAGTTACTCAGCGGCGCCGGCCGGCGCTTTCTGATTATCGAGGACATGAACCTGGAACACGACCTATCGCACTTGTGTGAGGTCCGGGTAAACCCTTGGTTGGTCACCGGAATGGACAGTGGTCCGTGTTCCGTGGTCGGCATCCTTGAGGAGGCGAAAGGGAAATAATAAAGCATGCGCATCGCACAATTCGAGACGTTTTTGGTCAACGCGGGCCTCCGCAATTATCTCTTCTTACGCTTGCGTACAGACACCGGGCTGACCGGAGTCGGAGAGGCTACCCTGGAGTGGCAGGAGAAGACGGTTCAGACGCTCTGTCACGAATGGGTCGAAAGGCGAGTACTGGGTCGTGACCCCTTCGATATCGAGGCTATCATCGGCGGCATGATCCGCGATCAGTACCAAGGCGGTGCTACGGTGATGACGGCGATCAGCGGGGTTGAGATTGCTTTGTGGGACATCATTGGTAAAGCCTGCAATCAACCGATCTACCGACTTCTAGGGGGAAGTTGCCGAAAAACGATTCCGGCTTACGCCAACGGCTGGTATGGTGGAGCCCGAACGCCACAGGAGTATGCCGAGCGTGCCCGCGAGGTAGTAGGGCGCGGCTATCGGGCGCTCAAGTTCGATCCTTTCGAGACGGCTTGGAAGGAGTTGACTTCCGAGCAGATGGAAGCGGTCGTTGAGCGGGTAGCGGCTGTCCGTGAAGCGGTGGGGCCAGAGGTGGGGATCATCATCGAGTTCCATGGCCGGCTGTCGGCTGGTTGCGCAGTGCGGATGATCCGCAAACTGGAGCGTTTCCTGCCCACCTGGTGTGAGGAACCCGTAGCGCCGGAGTGTCTTGATCTTCTCGCCGAGGTGAAGGAGCAATGCAACTGTCCGATTGCAGCTGGGGAGCGGCTCTACACTCTGGCGGACTTCTATCGCTTGATCGCTTTACGGGCTGCCGATGTGGTGCAGATGGACATCAGCCATTGCGGCGGATTGCTAAGCGCTAAGAAAATCGCGGCTATGGCTGCTGTGCAAGATTTGCAGGTCGCTCCCCATTGTTCCATTGGGCCAATCGCCTTGGCAGCCTGCTTGCATTTCGACGCTAGCACGCCGAATGCTGTGATCCAAGAGGCTTTCGCCGAGTTTGACGTTCCTTGGCGCGACAGTCTAGTCAACAGTTGGCAGCCGATCCACTGCGGCGCGTTTCGGCTTTCCGATCGGCCCGGACTAGGGTTGGAGCTTAACGACGAAGCCATCGCCCAGCATCCTTATGTCCCCAACGCTTTTCCTAGCTTGTGGGATGAAGAATGGCTATCGCGCTTCACCCAAAGGGCGACGCAAGCATGAACGAAGATTTTTGGCAACGCTCTCTTGACACGGGGGCTTGAACGTGCTAGGCTGATTTGGTCAAGTGGTCAGACCATATGGTGAGTGGAACCCTTCCGTGGCCCGGCCACGGAATTCTAATCGGATTTTGGAGGTCGGAAGTGTCTATCGTACAGGAAAAGAACGAAAAAAAGATTGCAGGATTCTTTCAACCCGTGCAGAAGATTTCGGTTGTCGATGACATTATCGAGCAGATTAAGTCGTTGATGCGGGACAACCACTTCCGCCCCGGCTCTAAGCTACCCAGCGAGCGCGAATTGGCCAAGCAGCTTGGAGTCAGCCGGCCTTCTCTGCGCGAGGCCCTGCGAACACTCGCCTTAATGGGTGTGCTCGATACGCGTCATGGTGCCGGCAGTCAGATCGCGGATTCCGGAGCCGACGTCCTTAGAACGCCTTTTGAATTTCTCATGATGCTTGAACAGCCCTCAGTGCGCGAGCTCTACGAGGCACGCGAGTTGATCGAAGTTTTCCTGGCCGGCCGCGCTGCCGAATGCCGGACGGACGAAGAAGTGACGGCCATCGAAGCCGCATTAGCCGAGATGCGGGAGGTTTTGGCCAGCCCCGACCCGACTGCCTGGACTGAACCCAATCTGCGCTTCCATGCCGCCGTTTGGAAAGCGGCCCACAATGTGGTCTTGGAGCACATCTTAGGTTGTTTGCGCGACGGTATTCGCCTCTGCATCGAAACCTCGCGCCGGGCCTTTCGGAGTTTGGTTGTGCCTTACGAAGTACATGCGGAAATAACCGATGCCATCCGTCGCCGCCGGCCGGAAGCCGCTCGCCGCGCTATGAGCCGGCACATGAAGCTCGCAATGGAAGCGTTGCAGGATTTGGAGTCGCACTCGAGGGGAGGTCCTCAATGAAATCCCTGTGTTCTCGAGTTGGCTCCTTTTGGTTGCCTGTATTTGCTGGATTTTTGCCGATCACTCTCGGATGCGGCGATAGCGCGGGAACTCTTGTCCTCGTTAAGGGATATATCAAAGTCGATGACCGACCGCTCCGCCAAGGCATTGTTACTTTCTACCCCGATGTCGAGAAAGGCAACACTAGTAAATTCGCTCCCAAAGGCATTATTCAGGAGGACGGCTCCTATGTCCTCAAAACAATGGGCAAGGAAGGCGCTCCAGTTGGCTGGTATCGGGTCACAATAACTACAGGTGTTCCCCCCAGCGGTGCCGCGCCTTCTGGTCCATCTGCTGTGCCCGTTCGGATAAATTCGCGCTACAACGACCCGACTAAGACCCCATTGGTTGTTGAGGTTTCCAACACTGCCCAGCCGGACACCTATAATTTCAAAGTTACTCCACAATAAAGATTAAAAATATCTGTTTATATATATTTCCTTAACTCCACGAACCGTAATGGAGTTCAGCTTTTTCACAAAAGAGGTGACTTATGGCAAGGTCCACACGATGCGGTTTCACCCTGATCGAACTGTTGGTGGTGATCGCCATTATCGCTATCCTCATTGGGCTGCTGCTGCCGGCCGTGCAAAAAGTGCGCGAGGCAGCTGCGCGGACGCAGTGCCAGAACAACATCAAGCAATTGAATCTGGGCGTCCATAACTTTGCCGGCACTTACGATGGCGCGATCGTACCTATCTGCACTAACGGTGGGAAGTGGTCGAACGTCGTAGGTACGGCCCATTTCTTGCTCCTGCCTTATCTCGAGCAGAATAACCTATATAATCTTGCTAACGGCAACGCTTCTACTATCGCGAAAAACGTTATCCGGACATTCATCTGTCCCTCAGACCCGACTTTGCCGGACAATCTCCAGAACGGTACGAATCGTCCCGGCTATGCCTCCACGGACTACATGGGCAACGCGTTGGTCATGCAATACGGTTCTTGTAAGATCAATACCATCCAGAGCGGGACGTCCAACACTGTCCTGTGGGTAGAGCGTTACAAGGATTGCAACGAGAGTGGCAATCCCAATGGTTCCGCTTCTGGCCAAGGTCCTTACATTCAGCCTGCTTGGGCGATGCACTACAGTTTTGTGTGGTATGGATGGTGGGATACTCCTGCCTTCGCGGTTTGGGAGTTCAATCCCCAAGTTCCCCCAGGAATCCCCGGTGGTCCTTACGCCTTGCAAATTTCCGATAATGGCGTTGGTTTCCAGATTGCGCCACGAGATGGGTTCTGTGATTACAAAATCCAGCAAACGGGTCATACAGGAGCTATGCAGGTGGGTTTGCTGGACGGCAGCGTGCGCGGCGTGGCGGGGGGAATAAGCGTCACCACCTGGACAGCTGTCTGTAATCCTAACCTCAGCATACCACCAGGAAGCGACTGGTAAGGAGGCAAATTTTTTATGCCGCGTTTCTATCAGAGATCGCCGGTGTGGTCTCTCGCTGTTGTGTTGTTGACCGTATCGTTTGTACGCGCAGATCTGTCGACTGCCGAGGAGTTTTTCGAGAAAGAAGTGCGTCCGCTGCTCGTCGAGCACTGTCAGAAATGTCACGGCGACAACAAGCCCAAAGGCGGTTTGCGTCTGACCTCCCGCGCGGCCGTGCTCCAAGGCGGCGATAGCGGCCCAGCTGCCGTCGCGGGCAAACCAGACAGTAGTTTGCTCATCCAGGCCGTGCGCTACAATGACACACCGCAAATGCCGCCCAGGCGGAAATTATCCGATCGTCAAATCGCTATCCTCACACGTTGGGTGCAGCTTGGTCTGCCCTGGCCGCAAAGGACGGGCAAGGCGACGACAGAGAGAAATGAGACATTTCAGATCACCGATGAACAGCGGCGGTTCTGGTCTTTCCAGCCGCTAAAGGCTGTGACACCGCCAGCCGTGCGGGATACGGCGTGGGTGAAGTCAGCTATCGACCGCTTCATCCTGGCGGCGCTGGAGGCGAAAGGGCTGCGTCCCGCCAAGCCGGCGGACAAGCGCACCTTGCTGCGCCGCGCCACCTTCGACCTGACCGGATTGCCGCCGACGCCCGAAGAGATCGAGGCGTTCCTGCGCGACAACAAACCCGACGCTTTTGCACGGGTGGTCGATCGCTTGCTGGCCTCGCCGGCTTACGGCGAACGCTGGGGCCGACATTGGCTCGATCTGGTGCGCTACACCGATTCGTTTGACGCCCGCGGCCTCGGCGGTGAAATGGACTGCGCCGAGGCCTGGCGCTATCGCGATTGGGTGGTGCAAGCGTTCAATCGCGATCTGCCTTATGATCAATTTCTGACTGATCAAATCGCCGGCGATCTCGTGTCCTCGCCCGGCGGTATCAATCGCGACGGTATCATCGCCACGGGGTTTCTGGCCTTGGGCAACTGGGGCGGCGGCGACGCCGACAAAGAGAAGCTGCTCACCGACATCGCTGACGACCAGGTGGATGTGGTGAGCCGCACTTTCCTGGGCCTAACGATGGCCTGCGCGCGTTGCCACGATCACAAATTCGATCCGATTTCGACAGCCGATTATTACGCCCTGGCCGGTATTTTTTTCAGCACGCACATCCTGGCCAACGTCGGCCCCAAAACGAACGGCCCGCCGATGCTGCGCATTCCGTTGCTGCCGTCGGCAGAGGTAGAAGCATACAAGAAAGCGAAAAAGCCGATTCCCTACGCCAACGGCGCTCAGGAAGGCGGTGTTCCAGGCAGCCCGCATGCGGGCACACATGATGTTCGCATCCACATCCGCGGTCGTTACGATCGGCTTGGTCCGCTGGTGCCGCGGCGCTTTCCGGAAATTCTGGCCGGCCGTGAGCAAAAACCGATCACCAACGGCAGCGGTCGGCTCGATCTGGCCCGCTGGCTGACGCGGCCGGACCATCCTCTGACGGCACGCGTCATGGTCAATCGCATCTGGCAGCATCATTTCGGCGAAGGCATCGTCCGTACCCCTAGCAATTTCGGCAAGCTCGGCCAACCGCCCACACATCCCGAATTGCTCGATTGGCTAGCCCTCCAGTTCGTGCGCTCTGGCTGGTCGATCAAACAGATGCATCGCTTGATTCTGTCATCGGCCACGTATCAACAGAGCAGCGAAGCAATGCCCCCCCTTTATCCCCCCCAGAACAAGGGGAATAAAGGGGAGGGCGATCCCGATAATCTCTTATTTGGCCGTATGAACCGCCGCCGCCTGGAAGCGGAGGCGCTGCGTGATAGCCTCCTGGCCGTATCCGGCCGGCTCGACCGCACGATGGGCGGCCCCGCTGTTCGCGACTTCGCCGTCCCGCGCCGCACCCTGTACCTGATGACGATTCGCTCCGACCGCTCCGGCTTCGGCCCGCTGTTCGACGCCGCCGACCCCACTGCGCCGGTCGAGAAGCGCACGGTTTCCACTGTGGCGCCGCAGGCGCTGTTTCTCATGAACAATCCGTTCGTGCTGGCGCAGGCGCAGGCGCTGGCCAAACGCATCCTTGCCGCCTCTACCAATGACCGAGCACGCCTCGAGTATGCCTATATCCTTCTGTATGGCCGTCCGCCGACGGCTGAGGAAGTACATATTGGCCTCGACTTTCTGCACCGCGCCGGCGAGAGCGAACGCGGCTGGGTGGAGTATGGCCAGGTACTGCTATGTGCCAATGAATTCTCATATGTTGATTGACTTGCCATCCGGTTTGCTCTCGGCGGGTGTTCTCCTACAGCACAGAAGACACGGCGCAAGAGGCAGGAGATAAACGAAACGATAGCGATGAGGTGAAACGATGAGAGAACCGATCTGGACAATCAATCGCCGCCAGATGTTGCGACAGTTCGCCAACGGCTTCGGCATGCTTGGTCTGGCCGGCCTTCTCGCCGATGAGGCTCGCGCCAGCTCTGCCGCCGATAATCCGCTGGCCGTCAAGGCGCCGCACTATCCCGCCAAAGCCAAGCGACTCATCTTTTTGTTCATGTCCGGCGGGCCTTCGCATGTCGATACGTTTGATCCCAAGCCGCGCCTCCAGCGTGACAATGGCAAACCGCTGCCTTTCGAGCAACCCAAGCTCGTTCGCACACGCACTGTTAACCTGCTGCAATCGCCGTTCAAGTTTCAGAAGCATGGCCAGAGCGGCATCGAAGTCAGTGAGCTGTTTCCCCACATCGCTCGCTGCATCGATGACATTTGCGTTATCCGCTCGATGGTAGCGGACAATATCAACCACAACGGCGCTTGCTTGCAAATGAACACCGGCGAACAGGCGTTCTCACGGCCCAGCCTCGGCTCGTGGCTGCTGTACGGGCTGGGCAGCGAGAACCAGAGCTTGCCCGGTTTCGTCGTCATCAGTCCGGCCCAGCCGGCCCAGGGGGCGCCGTTGTGGAGCTCCAGCTTCTTGCCCGCCGCCTACCAGGGCACGCTGGTCGCCGACCTCAATAACCCTATCAACAATCTGAAAAATCCCCAGTTCAGCCACGAACGCCAGAAGGACCAACTCGACACGCTCCGGCGTCTCAACGACCTGCATCGTCAAAAGCGTCAGCAGGACAGCCAGCTCAATGCCCGCATCGCTTCGTTTGAGCTGGCCTTCCGTATGCAAAGACACGCCCCCGAAGCGTTCGATCTTTCCGGGGAGTCGCCAGCGACGCAGCGGCTGTACGGCTTGCACGAGAAAACAACGGAGATTTTCGGCAAGCAATGTTTGCTGGCACGGCGGCTGGTTGAGCGCGGCGTGCGCTGTGTGCAGGTGTATCACACGCAGACAGCCCGGCGCTCGAGCTGCCAATTGTGGGACCAGCACGGCGGACTGAGGACGGAGTTGCCGGCCAACTGTGCCGCCACCGATCGGCCCATTGCCGGCTTGTTGTACGATCTGAAAGCACGAGGTCTGCTGGAAGACACGATCGTGTTATGGGGCGGTGAATTCGGCCGCACGCCGACCGCCGAGGGCAACGATGGCCGTGAGCATCATCCGTTCGGCTTTACCATGTGGCTGGCCGGCGCCGGCATCAAGGGCGGTCTGGTCTACGGCGCCACCGACGAGTTTGGCTGGCATGCTGTCGAAAACAAAGTCCACGTCCACGACCTGCACGCCACGCTGTTGCATCTGATGGGACTCCATCACGAACGGCTGACCTACCGCCACGCTGGCCGCGATTACCGCTTGACCGACGTGCATGGCAAAGTGGTGCGCGACATCTTGGCCTGATGGGCGGGGAGCATTAGCGACAGCGGAACGTCCGTCACTTATGCTTCCGGTTCGTTAGCCTTTCACCAGCCGCCGGTAGCGGCCAGGGGTCTGGCCGGTCAGGCGCTTGAACACCACGTTCATGTATTCGGGATGCTTGTAGCCGGTTAGCGTAGCGATTTGTTCCAGCGACAGATCCGTTTCCGCCAATAGCTGCTTGACGCGCTTGAGCTGCACCGCCCAAATCTCGGCCTGTGGTGAATGGCCCAGATATTGGCGAAAGCGGCGCTCCAGGATCGAGCGCGAGAGCGGGACATGTTTGAGCAACTCCGATACGGTGATCCCCTCGCATGCGTGCTCGCGAATGCAGCGCACAGCGGCAGCGAGGTCGGGATCGCCCAGAGCTAGCACATCGGTGGACTGGCGGCTTGTTACCCCAAGCGGTTCGATGAGGATCTCCTGCCGCGGGGGCTTGGCGCCCGCCATGAGGCGATCCAACAAGGCCGCCGCCTCGTAACCGATACGCTCCGGATTGGGCACCACACTGGACAAAGGGGGTCGGCACAACGAACAGAGCAGGTCATCATCATCGACGCCAAGGACGGCCACTTCGTCGGGCACCGTAGCGCCGATCCGCTGGCAAGCATCCAGGACGTGATGACCGCGCTCATCATTGCAGGCTAGCACACCCAGCGGCTGCGGCAGCGACGCCAGCCAGCGGCTAATCTTCTCATACTCCTGTTCGCCGGGACAATAGCGCGAACCGCCGCCCCACGGAGATTCATAGGCGCCGCACCATTCCCCTCGTTGCTGTAAAGCGGCGGCAAAGCCTTCCTGCCGCCTCCGCGACCATGCCGAGGCAGCGAAGCCGCAAAAGGCGAAACATCGGAAACCGCGTTCAAGCAGATGGTCGGCAGCGAGCCGACCGATGGCATGATCGTCCGAACGGATCGTCGGCAAGTCAAGATCGGTGAAGGAATCGTTGAGGTTGACGATGGGAATTTTTAGCTTGCGCAAGCGCTCCACCGAGCCAGGAGTGATGGAGCGGCAAATGATGCCGTCGCCGTGCCAGCCCGTCAGCCAACGCGGCGGCGAGTCCTTCAGGCGATGGTAAGGATCCAGATAAATTGACCAGGGCAAATGCGAAAACAAGTAATGATTTATGCCGCGCAGAATGCGCCGTCCGTAAACACCCAAAGTATCGATAATCAAAGCAACATGAGGCCGGCGACGCATAGCTGTCATCTCCCGAAATATTTCTCAACAGCGCGACACTGCGAGATATTCCTCTACGAAGGTAACACAGCGACCAAAATTCGCAAGAATTATAACGAGCCGAAAAGTGTAAGAAACGGATTGCCGGTCCGTTGCTTATGCTTCCGGTTTGTTGCCTGTCATTTTCTGCGTAAAGGATCTCAAAAAAAATACGTTGGAACTCAATGACTGCGGTTGACTGGGCAAGTACGCTTAATTTTGCTTCAGATAGCGCAAGAAGACAATAACGACTCGACTACTCTTTTCGACGATCCCGGGAGGGACCAAGGTAGCAAGCGTGACAGCAGCGGCAGTGTCGTCGTGAGACGGCAGGCCGTTGATCGGACATAATCCGAGTATTTCTTGCGAGGAGACCGTCATGACCTTGTTGCAAGTGCTCCGGCGAGTACGTAGCTTCACGCTGATTGAGCTATTGGTGGTGATCGCCATCATCGCCATCCTTATCGGTCTGCTGTTGCCGGCGGTGCAGAAAGTCCGCGAAGCCGCCAACCGCGCCCAGTGCCAAAACAATCTCAAGCAGATCGCCCTGGGAACTCTGAACTGCGCCGACACCAACCAGAGCAAGTTGCTACCCAGCTACGGGTGGTATCCCAACCCCCAACAACCGGGACAGAATACGCCCATCGCTTATGGAGGGCTCTTGTTTCTCCTCTGGCCTTACGTCGAACAGCAAAACCTTCTTAATTCATCCTTGGGAAGTTGGCCGGGAGGAGTCAATGGTTATAACGCAGGTACTACGATCTACACGGAATGGAGTGCGGTCGATAACGGCACCGTCAACACTAATATAAAACTTTACGCGTGCCCCTCGGACCCCACCTATAACGCTTCGGGGGGGAACAACCCTTGGGGTAACAACTGTAGCTACGCGCTCAACGGCCAGGTGTTCACTTCCACCCATGCCGGCAATAACCTCAATCGTTACCCCGCCAGCATTGTGGACGGCACGTCGAACACCATCTTCTACACCGAAAAAGAGTCCACCGGTATGGGCAACGGCAACTGCGGCAGCGCCGGCGGATATAGCACGACTCCTGGCGGAGATCCCAATTGGTACCCCAACTGGGGGCCAACGGTTTACGCCTCGGATCCGGGATGCGGCGAGCCTCTGGGTCCGGCAGCCTACTTCCAGATCCAACCCAAGCCCGGCACCGCCATCTTTGCTCTGCCCAGCACCGGACACACGGGGGGGATCATGGTAGCGATGGGCGACGGCAGCGCCCGCTTGGTTGCTCAAGGCACCAGTCCCAATACCTGGTGGTATGCCGTGACACCGGCCAATGGCGATCTTCTCGGTCCCGATTGGTAGGAGGTGCTTGACCATGTTGGGAAAACAGCGCTTCTTGGCTTGGCTGCTGCGATCGGTTCTCCTTCTGGCGTTTCTCACGTTGTTTGCAGGCTGCAGTTCCAAGGGGACCGTGTCCGGCAAAGTTTTCTACCAGGGTAATCCGCTACCGGGAGGGAGAGTAACCTTCCTGCAAGAGCATGGAGCCTTTCATTCCGTGATCCACGAGGATGGCAGCTACCAGATTACTGGCATTTCACCGGGGTTAGCCACCATTACCGTTTCTTCTCCCGACCCTCCCAAGCCAACCGGTTCGTCGCCGATGGAGAAGGCCGCAGAAAATGCAAAGGCCCGCAAAGTTGAAATATCTCCGGAGATGGCAAAGCTGCTAGAGGAAGCGAAGAAACATATGGGCGATCCCGAAGCAGGGAAGCGTCGGTACATGGCCATCCCCCATCACTATAAGGATCCGGACAAATCGGGCCTGACGTATACCGTGAAAAGCGGCGTGCAGCAGTTCGACATCCAACTGAAGTAGCTGAAGAGTTCTTCGTTTTTCGGGTTCCCAAACTCTATTTGGGAACCCGAAAACGAGGGAGGCCACTGTGCCATGCAGGAGGCCACTACCAAAAGGACAGAGCTATGAGCGAAACGGTGATTGCTTCCTCTCCGCTCTTGCCCCCAGCGCCGGTCCGCCGTCCTCGGCACCTTTTGGCTGCCGCCGCCCTGTTCCTCCTTATCGCGTTAGGCGCCGGGATGGCCGGTACGTATCTCTGGGCCGCTTACCATCTACGGGCTGCCCGCGAAGCGGTGGAACGCTACCACACCAACGAGGCCGTACCACATTTGCAGGCCTGTCTGACTGTCTGGCCGCGCGATCCGGAAACACTGCTGCTGGCGGCCCGCACTGCCCGCCGCACAGGAGAGTTTGATTGGGCCGACCACTATCTCGATCGGTACCAGGAGTTGCGCGGCCAGGACGATGAGGCTCTCTTCCTCGAGCGCGTCCTCGTCAGTGCCGAGCGCGGCGAAGTAGCCCCCGTGAGTCGGTTCTGCCAGGCTCTGGTCGAGCGGAACCATCCGGCCACACCGCTGATTCTGGAGGCAGTGGCCAAGGGTTATCTGCGCAGGGGACGGCCGCGCGACGCCGAGAGGGCGGTAAACCAATGGCTCAAATGCCAGCCCGACAACCCGCAAGCATTGCACATCCGGGGGCAAGTGTATGACGAGGAATCGCGTCATCACGACGCTATCACGGACTATCAGCATGTTCTGGCGATTGACCCGGAGCTAGAGGAAGTCCGCCTGCGCTTGTGCGAATCCCTCATGTATCTGGGGCTGACGAATGAAGCTCTGCCGCATTTGGAGCACCTGAGCCGGCGCCGCCCTGGCCATCTGAAAATCCAGGTATATCGGGCGCGCTGCTACGATCGGATGGGGCATTCGGACGAAGCGGAACAGATCCTCATGGCCGTGCTGGCCCGCCAGCCCGACTATGGCCCTGCCCTCGCCGAGCGTGGCAAGTTGGCCCTGCGCGCCGGCCAATCTCGCGAAGCAGAGGTATGGCTGCGCCAGGCGGTCGAGCGAGAACCGGGGGATATTCAGGCCCATTACCAACTCGTTTTGTGTCTGGAAAAAAACGGCAAGAGCGAGGAAGCGCGGCAGGCGCAAGCCCGCCTGGAACAGATTGAAGGCGACATGCGGCGCATCCAGGACATCGCGCGGGAGAAGATGCAGCAGGCGCCTCATGACCCGAATCTGCACTATGAGCTGGGCGTGATCGCCCTGCGGTACGGTCTGGTCGAGTCGGGGCTGCGCTGGCTGCACCGCGCCCTGAAAGAAGATCCCCACCACGCCGCTAGTCACAAAGCCCTCATGGAATATTATCAGCGCATCCACGATTTCGGCCGCGCCGCTGAACACCGCCGCCAAGCAGGGATTCAGTCCCCTGAGCAGGAGTCAAGGCACCAAGGTCCGTGAGATTCTCTGCAGACAACGCTCTATCCGCTTTCGTTGACAACGCCGCGTGGACAGGGATATATTAAAATTCAGATTGTTTCGATCCTGCCCAAAGTGCCTTGCACGCTCGCCCGGACGACAGATGTGCAAGAGCATCCCTATTAAGGACAACTAACTTGCGGCTGCAATCTATGCGTGCAGTGCTCTTCGTATTCCCGTTGCTAATCGGGATGGCTTCTCCTCTCCTCGCCGCGGGGGGAGAGGATATGTTTAACAATGACGTCCGGCCCATCCTGGCGAAACACTGCTTCAAATGCCACGGCCCAGATGATAAAGCACGCAAGGCCAAACTGCGTCTGGATCAGCGCGACGCTGCCCGACGGGGTGGCCGATCCAAACAACCCGCCATCGTGCCGGGACATCCCGAACAGAGCGAATTGATTCGGCGTATCTTTGCGGAGGACGAGGGCGAAATCATGCCGCCTCCGACCACAAAAAATCCACTCACCGAGGAGGAAAAACAGATCCTCAAGCGTTGGATTGCCGCAGGCGCCGAATATCGGCAGCACTGGGCGTTTGTGCCACCGAAGCAAGTCCCCTTGCCCAAGGTGAAGCAAACGAGTTGGCCGCGCAATCCCATCGATTACTTCATTCTGGCACGACTCGAAGCCGAGGGTCTGAAGCCGTCGCCGGAAGCCGATCGCTACACACTGGTACGGCGACTGTATCTGGACCTGATCGGCTTGCCGCCGACGCCGGAAGAAACGGAAGCGTTTGTCAACGATAAGTCGCCGGACGCTTACGAAAAACTGGTGGACCGTCTGCTGGCCTCACCCCACTACGGCGAACGCTGGGCGCGGCGCTGGCTCGATTTGGCCCGCTACGCCGACACCAACGGCTACGAGAAAGACCGGCCACGCTCCATCTGGCCGTATCGCGATTGGGTCATCAACGCCCTCAACGCCGACATGCCTTTCGATCAATTCACCATTGAGCAGCTGGCCGGCGATTTACTGCCCGGCGCTACCGAAGACCAGAAGATCGCCACCGGCTTCCATCGCAATACCATGCTCAATGAAGAAGGAGGTATTGACCCTCTGGAATATCGCTTTTATGCCGTGGTCGATCGCGTCGCTGTCACGGGCACGACCTGGCTGGGCCTCACCATCGGTTGCGCTCAGTGCCACACGCACAAGTTCGATCCGATTCTGCAGCGCGAGTATTATCAGTTCATGGCCTTTCTCAACAACGCCGATGAGCCGGTGTTGCCCGTGCATCGCCCGGACATCACACGGCAACGGCAGGAGATCGAAAAAAAGATAGCTACTCGCGTCGCCGATTTACCCCGGCATATGGATAATTTTGAGAGCAAATATCGTCAATGGCAGGAACACGAAGCCGCCCGTACGGTGCGCTGGACTGTGCTGCGTCCCACCCGCGTCAAGGCCAACTTGCCGCATCTGACGGTGCTCGACGACGCCTCCGTCTTTGTCAGTGGTGATCAGAGCAAAAGTGATACCTACGATCTTTCGTTCCATACGGACCTGCGTGGGATCACGGCCCTCCGCCTGGAGGTACTGCCGGACGATCGACTGCCGGCCGAGGGACCGGGGCGAATTTATTACGAAGGGCCGTTTGGCGATTTCTTTCTGTCCGAGTTTCGGGTGATGGCCGGGGGCAAGAAATTACCTGTGGCGAAAGCGACACACAGCTTTGCCGCCGGTAAAGCGACGGCGGACAAGGCCATCGATGGCGATCCGCAAACCGGCTGGTCAATCAACGGAGGTCAGGGCCGCGCTCACACCGCCGTGTTCATGCTGGCCGAGCCGCTGGCCGAGGGGAAGGATCTGCATGTGCAGATGCTCTTCGAGCGCTATTATGCCGCCGGTCTGGGCCGCTTCCGTATCTCGGCGACCACCGACACGCGCCCCGCTGTGGCCCGCGACATGCCGGCCGATGTCGAAGATGCGTTGCTTCTGCCAGAAGAAAAACGGACCCACGAACAGAAGCAGCGCTTGCTCCAGCAGTTTCTCATGACGGCGCCGGAGCTGGCGAAAGAACGTGCCGAGATCGAGCGCTTGCGTAAACAGATGCCAGCTTATCCGACCACATTGATCTTGGCGGAACGCCCGCCGGAGAATCCGCGGCCGACTTTCCTCCACAACCGCGGGGAGTTCCTGCAACCCAAGGAGCGTGTCGAACCGAACGTGTTTTCGGTCCTGCCGCCTTTGCCGAAAGAGGCACCACGCAATCGGCTGGGATTGGCCCGCTGGCTGGTTTCGCCCGAGAATCCATTAACTGGCCGAGTAACTATGAATCGCCAATGGGCGGCGTTTTTCGGACGCGGTATCGTTCCCACCTTGCAGGACTTCGGCTACCAGGGCGAGCCGCCCAGCCACCCCGAATTGCTCGATTGGCTGGCAGTAGAATTGGTCAAACAAAAATGGTCGATAAAAAAGATGCACAAACTCATCGTCAAGAGCGCCACCTATCGGCAGGCCTCCCGGGTAACGCCGGAGCTGCTGGCAAAAGATCCTCACAACGTCCTGTTGGCGCGCGGTCCCCGAGTACGGCTGGAGGCTGAGCTGCTGCGCGATGCGGTACTGCGTTCCAGCGGCCTGCTTTCGGAAAAGATCGGCGGGCCGAGCGTCTTTCCGCCGCAGCCGCCGGGCGTGACCACCGAAGGGGCCTACGGACAACTGCAATGGAAAGTCAGCGAGGGGCCGGAGCGCTATCGCCGCGGCCTGTACACGTTCAGTAAACGGACGGCGCCGTTCGCCATGTTCGCAACCTTCGATGCCCCCAGCGGTGAAGTGTGCGTGGCGCGCCGCGAAGTATCCAATACGCCGTTGCAAGCGCTGACACTCTTGAACGATCCCGCCTTCACGGAAGCGGCGCAAGCATTGGGGCGAATGATGGCGGCACGGACGGGGACCGTCGCCGAGCGCGTAGATTATCTGTTCCGCCGTTGCCTGACCCGGCCGCCCAGCCCGGAAGAAAAGGCCCAGCTGGTGAAGTTTTTCCAGATGCAAAAACACCGCTGCGAACGCAAGGAACTCGATGCCGCCAAGATCGCCGGGACAGACAACGGCGATGTCAACGAACGGGCCGCCTGGACGGTGCTGGCCCGCATCCTGTTCAACCTCGATGAAGCGATCGTAAAGGACTGAGCCATGTATGACATCCACGAATACGCCCGGCAGATCACGCGGCGGCATTTCTTCCGCGAGTGCGGGGTTGGCCTGGGTAAAATCGCCCTGGCCGGCCTGTTGACCGATGCTTTCGCTGCACGATCTTCTGCCCTCGGGACGCTGACGCAACCCCGCTCGCCAACAGCCGATCCGCTGGCGCCGCGCCAGCCGCACTTCGCCCCCAAGGCCAAGCGTGTCATCCACCTGTTCATGGCCGGTGCGCCCAGCCAGCTCGACCTGTTCGATTACAAGCCGCAGTTGGCCAAACTCGAAGGCAAACCGCTGCCGCCCTCGATCATCGGTGGCCAACGCTACGCCTTCATCCGTCCCGATGCTGCTGTCCTTGGCCCGCGCTTCAAGTTCGCCAAGCACGGAGAATGTGGAGCCGAATTATCGGAAATATTGCCGTACCTGGCTACCGTGGTCGATGACATCTGCATCGTCAAGTCGGTCCACACCGATCAGTTCAACCATGCCCCGGCGCAGATTTTCTTCAACACCGGTTTCGCCCAGCCGGGCCGGCCCAGTCTCGGCTCATGGGTGTTGTATGGACTCGGCTCGCTGACGCGCGATCTGCCGGCATTTGTGGTCATGTCCACCGGCAGCGGCATCAGCGGCGGCTCGGCCAACTGGTCGAGCGGCTTTCTGCCCACCATCTACAGCGGCGTCCGCCTGCGCAACCAGGGCGATCCGATCCTCAACGTCTCCAGCCCGCCCGGCGTTGATCCCCGCCTCCAACGCGATTCGCTGGACCTGATCGGCTCGTTCAACAAGCGGCGACTGGAGACGGAGGGCGACCCGGAAATCGCTACACGCATCGCCTCCTACGAAATGGCCTTCCGCCTGCAAACCTCCGCCCCGGAGTTGATGGATCTGCGCCAGGAGACCAAGGCCACGTTGGAGATGTACGGTGCCGATCCCGACAAGCCGTCTTTCGCCAGGGCGTGTCTGTTGGCCCGACGGCTCATCGAGCGCGGCGTGCGCTTCGTCAACATCTATCACGAAGGCTGGGACGCTCATTCGGATGTCTCCGGCAATCATAAGAAGAACTGCGGTGACACCGACCGCGCCTCGGCGGCGCTGGTGAAGGACTTGAAACAGCGCGGCCTGCTGGACGACACGCTGGTGATCTGGGGCGGCGAATTCGGGCGCACGCCGATGGTCGAGACGAACCCGGCCCTGGGCCGCAGCCTTGGCCGCGACCATCATCCGCAAGCTTTCACGATGTGGCTGGCCGGCGGTGGCGTCAAAGCTGGCCTGACCTACGGCGCCACCGATGAACTCGGTTTCCATGTCGTCGAAAATCCCGTCCACGTGCATGACGTGCAGGCAACCATTCTGCACCTGCTCGGCTTCGATCACGAGAAGCTGACCTACCGCCACGCCGGCCGCGATTTTCGGCTAACCGACGTGCATGGCCAGGTCGTGATGGATTTGCTGGCGTGAAACCGCACTTTCCCCGGAGCGATTACCCTATCGAGAATTGCGCTCGATAAACACAGCTTGCGCCTCCGGTCTCAAAAGTACAGCCCACTGCTGCATTTCGTCAAAGACGCACAGACGGTCAAAGGGATACCAGAAATCGTCCCAGACTTCCACGAATGTGGACCAATCTGCGGGACAATAAACAACCACGATCGAAGCTCCCCTCAGCGCGGGAAATAGATATGTCCCCAGCTGCCGCCACGCCTTTTCTTTCCGCCTATCCAATCCACATCCTTGATGTGCGGGAGGTTGGGCGAGCCCGATCCGGGTGTGGCATCCGGCGGATGCACCTGAAGCCACGCCTTGACGCCTTTCGGCGGCGCTGGATATGGCTGCCCTGCAACAGCGGGAGGCAACTCGACGACATGAGGCAATGCCTGTTGTACCAACCATCTTGCATCCACTTCCGAGGCAACGGTTGCATCAAACCTCCCCGGCGCCTGGATCCCCTTGATGATGTCGCTTTCCGTCATTTGAGCAGGCCTTCGGTGCGCCGCATCTCACTCCGACACGTTCGTTTGCTGCGCGCGCGTCTGCCATTCGTCGAGCAACCGTCCAATATCGCGATAGGAAAAGTCGATATTGGCCAATTCCGTGCCCAGGTCGATGGCTTTGTTCAGATCGTTGGCTTCGGCGCAACCGACGGCCAATTCGTAGAGGATTTCTTTGCGATAGTTTATCTCTCCAGCAGGTAGGTTTTTTAGCGCTTCCTCGAAATTGCGTTCCGCCAGCCGCCAGTTGTTGCGGACCTTGAAGCACTGGCCCAGGGCCAACAGCGATTGCCAGTGGTAGCGCGGATCGCTGCGCGACGCTTGCAGTTCGCGGATGGCTTCGTCGATTTGGCCCAGACGCATCAGGCGGATGCCGACTTCGTAGCGATGGCTCATCTCGGTGGGATAGCGGTCGGCCTTTTGGCGGTGCAGGTCCAGCTCGCGTGTGTCGATCTCCTTGCGCAGACGAAGGCACAGGCGGCGCAGCTCGGCATTGTCCGGGGCGGCCCGGAGCTTCTCCTCCGCGATGGCCAGGTTGCGGCGGAACGGCTCAATGTCGAGATCGGCCAGCTGCACACTCAGTTCGAAAGCATTGCCAGTCGCTCCCAGACCTTCCTGCAAAACGGCGCGGGCCTTGTCCAGATCGTCGCCACGGCGATAGACATTGGCCAATTGCAGATATAAAAAGGGGCTGGTTGGGTCGTCCTTGAGGCGTGCGCGGATGGGCGCGGCCTCGCGTTCGAGACGATCGCTGACAGGCGGCGTCGCGCCGACTTCATCGGTAGCCGATGCCTCCTGGGTCGGCGGCGGAGGCGTGCTGGCCGGGTGGCGGCCACGCGCGGCAGGGAGTTCAGCGGTGCTGCCTTTTTTGGGTTGGGCCGGCGCTCCGCCGGCCTTACGCAAGGCCGGTGCCTCGCCGCTTCCTTCCTTGGCGCGCGCCACGGCGTGATACTGGCCGCGGGCGATAGTATCATCGGCAGCAAGGTCCTTGATCTTCTGCTGGGCTTCGGCATCGTCGGGCTTGGCCTTGCGAATTTGCTCCCACAAGGCAATGGCCTGCGTAAAGTTGCCGCGCTTCTCGTACAGACGGGCCAGCGCGCGGTTGAGGTGGGCATCCTTCGCTTGTTTCTGCCAGGCCTGCTCCAAGGTCCAGATGGCCAGGTCGAGAAGCCCCAACATGTCGGCCGCCTCGGCCATGTCCATCTGTGCGCCTACGTCCCAGGGATTGCGCATGAGGATCTGTTCGCCGTACTCCAGCACCTTAAGGTAATCGCGAGTACGGAGGGCGGTCTTCATGCGGGCGCGGATGGGCCAGCTTGTCAACCAGGCGAACAGGCTGCCGCGCTGATTGTTGCGATACTTGACCTTCTCGGTAGCGCGCAGTTTCTGACGATAGAGGAGATTGCCCGGATCGATCTTGCAGCAATCCAAGAGGAGATGGATGCCGTAATCGAAGTTTCCGGTGGAGATAACCTGATTGGCGCGCTCGAACTTCCCGACCGCGATGCGGCGGTGCTCGGCGGTAATGGGGGGCAGACTCGGGACGTTGGCGTTGGTCATCAAGATTTCCCCTTGGGTGTCCTCTTCCCATTGTATCCTCTATGACAAACCGGGAAAGGGAATGGAAAGGGGTGGCAAGATCCATGAACGAACGACAGCACCAGACGGCGGCGAGCTTCCGGGCCGTCCTGTTCGACTTCGACGGCACGCTAGCGGACAGTTACCCGGCGATTACGGCCAGTGTCAACCACGTTCGCGTCCTCTACGGCCTGCCACCGTTGACGGAGCCGGAAGTACGGCGTCACGTCGGCCGCGGCGCTGGCTATCTGCTGCAACAAACGGTCCCGGCTGGTTCGGTGGAAGCAAACACAGCGGCCTATCGCGCCCATCATCCTTCGGTGCTACGTCAAGGCACACGCTTGTTACCCCAGGCCGCAGAAGTCCTGCGCACGCTGCACGAACGCGGCCTGCTCCTGGGATTGTGCAGCAACAAGCCCATTGCATTTACGCGGGAATTGATCGCTTATCTCGACATCGCATCTTATCTGGATGTCGTGCTCGGACCTGAGGATGTACCACATCCCAAGCCGGCGCCGGACATGCTCCGCGCCGCCCTGTCCCGGCTGAACATCACGGCAGATCAGGCGTTGTACGTCGGCGACATGACTGTAGACATCCAGACGGCGCGAGCGGCGGGCGTATCTGTCTGGGTGGTGCCTACCGGCTCGGATGCGATCGAGGCGTTGCGGCAAGCGCATCCGGATCGCCTGTTGCGCAATTTGGGAGAATTGCTCGAACTGGTGACGGTTTAGCGCCGTAACGTGAGGACCACATAGCGGCAGAATCGTCCCAGCGACGGCGCCAGCCCCAGCAAGCAGGCGTCGCACCACTCCAGCCCCGCCACGAGGCGTCCCGGTCGTAGCACGCGCCGGGCCATGGACAACAGCTGATGCCCTTCGATTTGCAGCGACGGAAACATCTCCTGCAACATACGGATATGGCGCGGCAACAGCGGCTGTTCGTCCGGCGTGCGTTCTTTGCCGCGATAGGGCAGACGCCGCCGTGCCCAGGCCAACAACGGATTCGCCCCCCATGGCTCGCAAAAGACAGCGATTCCTCCCGGTTGCAGCACGCGGTACAATTCGCGAGCCGCCGGCCGCAGGTCGAGATGATGCAAGATGGCATTGCCCCAAATGCGGGCGAAAGAGCCATCCGCGAACGGCAGGCGCTCGGCATCGGCTTGCACCAAGGCGATCTTTACACGGTTAGCTGCCGCACGCCGCTGTGCCTCGGCCAGATAACCTGGCGACAGGTCGAATGCTGTCACCTTGGCGCCGCGTCGCGCCAGTACCACCGCCGCCATGCCATGGCCGCAACCATAGTCCAACACCGGCAAATCCGCCACCTCTCCCAGCCGCGCCAGGGCAGGACGAATCCATGTCTCATGATCGAGATACCAATGGTCCTCGAATCGCAAAGCCGCGGTGATTCCGAAGGACGGAGCGCGTCTGCGGGCCTGGTGATCGTGAAAAGATTGTTCGATACGAAGCCGGTCCTTGGCGATCATGACGCGAATCCTTCCTCAAAACTCCAGCGGATCGGGCCAGGCAACCGGCACCACGAAAATCTTGCCGTCGCCGATGCGGCCGGTGCGAGCGGCACGGATGATCCGGCCCACCACGTCTTCGGCGCGCTCATCGCTGACGCAGACGCTGATCTCGATCTTGGGAAGAAACGCCATGCTGTACTCGCTGCCGAGATAGCGATCGAGATACCCCTTTTGCCGACTGTAGCCCTTGGCCTCGCGGACAATCACGGATGTTACATCCAGCTCGGCGAGGGCTTGCAGCACCGCCTCGGCGCGGAACGGTTTGACGACAATGGTGAGCTGCTTCATAATCTCCTAGTTTGCCACCAGTCCGCTGCGCAAGCAAGGGTGAATCCTGCCCGGATGTGCCGCCAGATTTTGGCGAACGCGGTTGCGTTAGCACTTCCCAACTCTACTGCGGCTGCTTTGCGCCCCCAAGCGCCGGATGGACTGGAAAGTCTGTAAAATGAGGGCATTCTGATGTTGTCCGAGCCACGCCCTGAGGAGCGGTTGGCCAACCGCTCCTCAGGGCGTGGCTTAGCTTTGCGAGCAATCATGTTTCATATCGCCTTGTTGGAACCGGAGATTCCGCCGAACACCGGCAACATCATCCGTCTGTGTGTGGCGGCCGGCGCGGAATTGCACATCATTGGCCGGACCGGGTTTCCACTCGGTCAGCGCACGGTGCGCCGCGCCGCCGTCGATTATTGGGACGAAATAACGCTGCACCGTTACGCCACGCTGGAAGAATTCGAGGCCAGCCGAAACGCCGGCCGTATCTTTTGTTACTCGGCTCATGCTGTCACACGCTATACGGACATTTCCTACCAAGCTGGGGACAGTTTTCTCTTTGGCTGCGAATCCAAGGGATTGCCAGCTTCTGTGGTCGCGCGTTACGGCTGCCGCGCTCTGTACATTCCCATGCCCAGCGGCAAAGTCCGCAGCTTGAATCTCGCCAACGCTGTGAGCATTGTCCTCTACGAGGCGCTGCGGCAAGTCCACGGTTGGTGAACTTGGCCGCGGCACACTCTCTACCCTAGGCACACTGGCAGCGTGGCGCGGGGTGCTCCTCTGGATTTGGGCAAGCGGGATTGCGTCAGCCCCCGAGTCGGTTTTTCCCCTCCCTCTGGTGGGGGAGAACTGGGATAGGGGGTAAGGCGTCCACAGGCGAAACACTTCCCCCCACCCCGACCCTCCCCCTTGTGGGGGAGGGAAAAGAACCCGACCCTCCCCCCCAAGAAGGGAGGGAAAAGAACCCTGAACCTCCCCCTGGTACGAGGAGGGAAAAGACCGCTCGCACGGAAGCCCTCCTCCACGCCCAAATCGAGAGGGACCCCCCGTGCTGCGAAGATCGCTTGCCTTGCTCGCTGTTGCCTGGTATGGGGGCTTGTGAAAGGGTGAGAACGGATGCATAGGATGCTGTTCTCTCTGGCGTTCGTGGTCCTGGCACTGGCGGCCGGCTGCCGGAATAGTCCGCCCAGCGCGCCCGATTCCGCTGCCGGACCTAATGGGGCTACTCTGGGCCAAAAGACGAAACAAGACTTGGCGATCGAGTCGGTCTTGAAGCGAAGCGGCAAGCTCCAGCTCGATTTTGACGGGCTGGCCAAGTACGTCGCCGTCGCCGATTTGCATGGCTTCCGCAACGCCGCCGCCGCCCTGGAATCGTTGGCTCCGTTGACCCGGCTACGCGAAGTCAACCTGCACAATACTTCCTTCAATGACGCCGACCTGGCACTCCTTCGCGGCTTGCCCAATCTCGAAAACGTCAACCTTTCCAGCACGAAAATCACCGACGCCGGCCTGGCAGCTTTGCAAACGCTGCCCAATTTGCGCATCCTCAATCTGAACGAGACGCATGTCACCGATGCTGGCCTGCAATACCTTCGCGGCATGGCCAATCTCACGGAGCTTTCCCTGTATGGGACCAAAGTCACCGACGAAGGCTTGGCCCAGTTACGGAATGCCGCGGCCCTGCGCAAGCTGGTGCTGGGCGGCAGCAAATCGATCACCGATCGTGGACTGCTCTCCCTCCGCGATATGCCCCAATTGCGCGAACTCACCATCCTGTCCAGTCACGTGACCGACAACGGCATCGAAGATCTGAAACTCACTTCTACTCAATTGCGGGTCATCCACTAAAGGGAACCACAGGGAACCACGCTGACGGTGTACCCTGCCGTGTTTTCCGTTCGCCCTAAATCATTACGGTAGAGATTGCTGTCCGGTCGTGAACGTATCCTCGGCGGGATCAAAAATCATTGCCATTCACCACTTCGCCGCCGGCGCGGGTGGCTAATCGGCCCAGTTCACGCAAGCCGATACTGCGGCTCAGGAAATGAACCGATCCATCAGCCATACAGGCGTGACTGCCGCCCCAGTGCAGGCTGCCAAAGAAATATTTCAGCGCTAACAGCACATCTGGCGAGCTCCAGGCCATCCCCGGCCGGCCCGATGCCTCGGCGAGCAGAATGGTATAGGCGGTGCCATCGGTGATGTCCGTCATGCGAACCATGCCGTTGCTCGGCATCGGCCCGGCGAAGAGGGCCACCGGGTCAATCTTGCCGATGTCCGCCAGGAATGGGTTGACATCGAACGGGGCATAATCCGTGACGCCGCCGTATCCTGTTCCCCAGTTGGCGATGCGGTTGGGCGAAGCATTGGGGCATTCCAGGATCTTTAACCGGGTCCTCACCACCGGCTGGTTGGCCGGAGCATCAAAGGGAAGATTGAAGTGGTAAAGGCTCGCCAGGGGAGCCTGATCGAGATAGCCCAGCAGTATCGACCAGAGACCGTGCCCTACGCCGTCGGGAACGCCCAGGGGATCAAACGGCCCTTGCACGGCTCCGGGAGGCAGGCGGCCCATGGCTGACTCATAGTTGAGGACAGCGAAGGCTTGGTTTTTCAGATGATCCTGGCATTCGATGCGTGCGGCTGATTCGCGCGCCCGCTGCACGGCGGACAGGGTTAGCCCCAGCAGCACGGCCAGGATCGCCAGGACAACAAGAAGCTCAAGCAATGTGAAGGCACGGCGTAGAAGAAGAGCGTGACCAACCATGACAAGTCCTCGGGAGAGCACACAAGGCCATGATGCTGTCCGAGCCGCGCCTTCGAGCGCGGCTCGGAAGGGCGGATTTGCTTGGGTTCGCTGCCTGTTAAGGCAATTCCAGGTTTTTCAGATTGCTGAGACTGCCATTCCAGCAATCGAGATCGACGGCACCGCTGACACCGGGCACGCTGCCGCTATCGCTGTACTGCCAGAAGCTCCAGGTACTCCAGGCTCGCGGGACGTAGGGCGAGGGGTCGCTGACATAGGCCGCCAGCCACAGCGGGCAGTTGAGATTGTTGTCCGGGTTGCCGACACTATTCACCCAGAAGTAATAGCCGGTGTAGATGATTCCCGGCCGGCCGGTCAGTGTCTTGATGCGGGCGATGAAGGTTTGAATCCAGTTCCAGACCTGCGACGGCGATTTGCCGTCGGTCGTCTCGATGTCCAGAGCCAACTGCAAGTCGCCGCTAACCGGCTTGACCGTGTTATAAAAGAAGTTGGCCTGAGTGGTGGCATCGCTGCCGGGATGGCCGTAGTGATAGGCCCCGCGGATGATACCGGCCGACTTCATGTGGGACCAGTTGTAGGCGAAGTCAGGATTGGTGTAGGTGGTCCCTTCGGTCGCTTTCTCGAAACCGAAGGAACGGCCGGAGCTTTTGACGCTGCTCCAGTTGACATCTCCCTGGTAGCTGGCGCAATCGATGCCCTGGACGGAGTAACTGCTCCCCGACGCCTTGAGTAAGGCGGCAGTGCCTACTCCTGCCGCCACGCCAGCGGCGGTCCCCAAAAATTGACGACGGTTGAGGCGCATGACGACACGACTCCTTTGTGAAACAGAGAGGAAAAGGGCGAACGGATCTCGGAGTTTAGCGGCCGTTGTTATCTGGAAAAACACCCGGACGCGGAATGGAGTCAAAGCTCGATACAGAACTGGACGGTATAGACCCCCCTAACGATGAGAGGAAAACTAATAGCTCAATCGGAAGCCGTCAACCAAATTTCGCCAAAATTTCGACTCTTTTCCCTCTTTACCCCGTATAACCGGTATAAATTTCTCAGATTGTCAGAAGGCTCCCTCTCCCGGCAGGCTGGGGATCGGAGCACTTTGTAGATAGGTGTAGCGGCGAACGACCGGCGCCAGCTGGCTGGTCCCCCGCCAACCGGCTGACGCCCGCCGTCCGCCCCGCTGAGCGCTCAGCGGGGCGGGTAGGGACTATGCCTCGGCCGTGGCAGCGATCTGTTGCAGGCGAGCACGTTCGCGAGTGCTGGGGATGCCTTCGCCGAAGATCAAGAGCAACGGACTGGCAATGTAGATGGAGCTGTAGGTGCCGACGATCACGCCGACGATCATGACGAAAGCGAACAGGTGGACGCCTTCGCCACCGAAAGCGTACAGCACGATCACCACCAGCCATACCGTCATCGACGACAGGATGGTGCGCGTCAGCGTTTGGTTCACGCTGTCGTTGATCATGGCCGGCGTCAAGAGCGGGTTTTTGCCGCGCACCTCGCGGATACGGTCAAAGACGACAATGGTGTCGTTGACTGAGTAGCCGACCAGGGTCAGCAAAGCGGCGATGGCGGGCAGATCGATCTTGAAGTCGCTGATGCCGAGCAGATTGCCCAGCCAGGTGCCATGGACGTAGTGAGCGGCGGCGATGATGCCGAGCGTGAAGAACAGGTCGTGCAACAAGCACAAGACGGCCGCAGCCCCGAACGTCCAGTTGCCGAAACGGAACCACAGGTAGAGTAAGATAGCGGCCCAGCTGGCCAGGATGGCGTACATGGCCCGCTCCTGGGTGTTGGCCGCTAACTGAGCGTCGAAGTTCTCCAGCCGTTCCGGTTGTGGGCTGGTGTTAAACGCTGTCTTGGTCTGCTCCAGGAGCTTCTCAAACTGCGCACGCTCCAACGGTTGTGTTGGCTCAACCTTCATCCGCGCGTAGCGGCCCTTCTCATCAGGCTCGCCGAGCGGATAAACATTAAAGCTCAACTGTTTATCTTCCGGCAGCAGGCTCGCTTTCTCCTCGTTCAACAGAGACATCACCTGGGCGCGCGAGGCGAAGTCCGGTTCCTCCGATTTCGGTTTGGTGAACTCCAGTATGGCGCTCTTGCCTTCCTGGTCGAGCGTGTATTTGTGCAATTCGATGTAGGCCAGCGCGTCGCCCAGGCGCGTGTTGATGATCTTCTGCACTTTGCGGGGGTCTCTCACAGCAGTGCGAACGGTGAAAAAGCTGCTGCGTGGCGGCGTGTCGCCGCGGGCGAAGACTTGCTCAATCGAGATGTCGGGAAGATCGCTCTCTTGCAGCGTCATGCCGGGCACTGGCACATTTTTCTCCAGCTTGTCGCGCAGCTCTTCGATGGTCATCGGCTTGGCCAGCTTGCCGGTGTAGGCGGTGCCGCCGATGAAATCGATGTTCATGACGCTCCGGCCCTTTTCATCGGGATTAAGCCGCCACAAAAAGAGGCCAAGGCCCAGCGCGGTCAAGACGAGGGTGGCCGTGAACCAGTAGTAGCGGATGCCCATAAAGTCCCAGTGATGACGGTGCAACAGCCGCACCAAGCCCTGGAAGAAGCTCAGCTTGTGCAGCCAGCCCTTGGCCAGCCAGAAGTCGAACATCACCCGCGTCATGTACAGCGACGTAAACAGGCTGATGATGAGACCGACCGTCAAGCTAATGCCGAAGCCTTTGAGCTGATCGTTGCCGACGATATACAGCACAATAGCGGTAAAAATACTCGATAAGTGTGTATCGATGATGGTCGGGAAGGCGCGATCGTAGCCGTTACGGATGGCCAAGGCGAGACTGGCGCCGCGTTCGCGCTCTTCGCGCAACCGCTCGTAGATCAGCACGTTGGCATCGACGGCCATGCCCAGCATAAGGACGAGTCCGGCCAGGCCCGGCAGCGTGAAGGTGGCGTTGACCAGCACCATGAAGGCGACAGTCAGCACCAGGTTGGCCAACAGGGCGACGCAGGCGACGATGCCAGCAAAACGATAGTAGAAGAGCATGAAGATCAAGACAGCCAGGAAAGCCAGACCGACCGACAGCGTACCCCAGAAGATGGTATCGGCGCCGAGCGTCGGTCCCATGCTGTTTTCGCTGACCGCCGGGAACTTCAGGGTCGCTGGCAGGGCGCCGGCGCGGAGGATGGTGACCAACTCTTCGACTTTTTTGGGCGTGAAGCCGCCGGAAATCTGGCCTTGGCTGTGGATGACCGATTGGATGACCGGCGCCGATTGAATCTGATTGTCGAGCAGAATGGCCAGCTGGCGTTTGAAGCCCGCTTCGCCTTTGGCCGGACGATTGAGACTGGTCAACTCGCCGAAGAGGTTGCCGCCCTCGGTATCGAAGGTAAAATGGACGGCCGGCTGACCGCGCTCATCGACGCCGGGCCGCGCTTGCGCCAGGTAGGCGCCGGTAATCGCTTTGCCCGGCTCCGGCAGGCGCGTCAGGATGAAATACTCGTATTTCTTGCCCAGATCTCGGTCCTTTTTTGGTAGACGCTCCAAGCGAGCCGGATCGATGGTCCGGCTGTAAAGCAGGAACTGATTGCCTCCTGGCGGTGGCCAATGGACGGCTTCCTTGTCGCGCGCGGCGGCAACCAGGTTCCAGACGGGGGCCGTGGCCGGCGATTCCGCAGCCGCGTTGTTCAAACCGAGCTGATACAGGTATTCTTTGCCGACCTCCACCCATTGATAGCCATAATTCACCGTCTCGCCGTTGAGGGTGACGGCGAACGTTTTCCCGCCCCCTGGCAACTCCGGATCCGGCGGCGGCAGCCCCTTTTGCTCCAGATCGGCCAAATGTTTTTGATTATCGGGATTGCGCAGATATTCGGCAGCCCGGTCGATGGCTTCCTTGTCATCGATGCCGTTGGCGAGGATGCGGAACTCTAGCCGGCCTTGCTGCTGAATGAGGTTCTTGATGTTCTCGACTTGCTCCGGATTGAGCGTTTGTTTTCCCGACGCATAGCCGCCTGTCGGCAAAACGATCTCGACGCGCGGCGTCTCGCTGGCGATGGGCCGAATGATGACATTGTACAAATCCGCAGGATCGATGCGGCGTTTGAGAGCCGAGGCCAATTCGTCAGGCTTGACCTCCCCCTGTTGCTTGCTTGTGTCCACTTCGTAGACGAGGATGGTACCGCCCACCAGATCAACGCCGAGGCGGAACTTATCTTTGTAGTAAGCCCAAGCGCACACGGCGATGCCCAGCACCACCGGCACCACGCAAATCAGAATCCTACCGAAATACGATTTCATGTTTGGACTTTGTGCCTTTCATCACGCTTCCAACGAGCCGGAAGTATACGCGACGGATGATCCGCCCGCCGCTTACGCTTCCGGCTCCTTCGGTTTCACGCCTTGGCTTCCTTGGCGGCCTTGGCCTGTTTGGCCGCCTCCTCGTTGGTCAGATTGCGGAGAACGCTCCCTTTGGTCATCTTGACGCGAACGTTGTCGGCGATCTTAACGGTGATCTTGTCATCGGTGTCGCTGACATCCGTGATGGTGCCATAGATGCCGGAATTGGTCAGTATCTCATCGTTCTTTTTGAGGTTGCTGGCCAACGCCTGGCGTTCTTGTTCCTGCTTCTTCATCGGACGGATGAGCAAGAAGTAAAAGACGGCCGCCATCAGGATCAGGGGCACGAGAAAACCACCCAAGGGCGCTTGTGGATTGCTCTCTTCCGCTAGCAAAATCAATGTCTGCATCATGGCCGCCTCCCCGCCTCTGTGGTTTCGCTATTCAAAAAGTTCATCTTAAGGCGATTGTTCCCAGCGGACAAGACGGACTGCGGCGAAGTCGTCAAATCGCCGCTCTGCGATGGCCTGCCGCGCTTCCGCCATCAGCCGGCAGTAAAACGCCACATTATGCAGCGACAATAGCGTCGGCCCCAGCATTTCCTTGGCGAGGAACAGGTGATGCAAGTATGCCCGGCTGAAATGGCGGCAGACGTAGCACAGACAATCGGACTCCAACGGCCGGGGGTCTCGCTTGTGGCACGCGTTGCGCAGACGAACCGTGCCCTCGTGAGTGAAGGCCGAGGCATTGCGGCCATTGCGTGTGGGCAGCACGCAATCAAACAGGTCGATGCCGGCGCGAATGCCGGCCAGCAGATCGTGCGGCGTGCCCACGCCCATGAGGTAGCGCGGCCGGTCGGTCGGCAATAGCGCTGCCGTCGGCGCCAGGGCGGCGTGCATCTGCGCCTGCGTCTCGCCGACCGAGAAACCGCCCAGAGCGTAGCCGGGAAAGTCCAGGGCCGTCAATTCTCGGGCGCAGCGGCTGCGCAGCTCCAGATCGGTGCCGCCCTGCACGATGGCGAACAGCGCCTGATCAGAGCGCTGGTGGGCCGCACGGCAGCGCTCGGCCCAGCGAATCGTTCGCGCCACGGCGATGCGCAGATAATCCGGGGCAGTACCATAGGGCGGGCATTCATCCAGGCACATGGCGATGTCGGCGCCGAGCTTTTCCTGGATGGCGACCGCGTGTTCCGGCGTCAGCTCTACCAATCGGCCGTCGATGTGCGAACGAAAGACGGCGGCATGGTCGTCGATCTTGCGGGTCGGGGCCAGACTATAGATCTGAAAACCGCCGCTGTCGGTGAGAAGAGGACCATCCCAGGCCATGAAACGATGCAGTCCGCCCAGTTCGGCAATAATGTCCTCGCCAGGCCGCAGTGTCAGATGATAGGTATTGCCAAGCAAGATTTGCGCTCCGGCGTCCCGGAGCTGATCCGGCGTCAATCCCTTGACCGTGGCCTGGGTGCCGACTGGCATGAACACCGGCGTTTCGACGATGCCATGCGGCGTTTGCAACCGCCCGCGCCGCGCCGCGCCATCCGTCGCCAACAACTCGAAATGAATAGCCATGCCAAAAGAAGAACCAACTCCAGAGTCACAGAGAACGCAGAGAGAAAAACACGGAGATAAGATAAAAAATTCCCAAGGCAGGATTCAGAAAACAACAGAGCGAGCGTATGCCCTCTTCTACCCTTTTTAACCTTTCTCTTTTATCTTTTTTCTGTGTTTTTCTCTGGGTTCTCTGTGGCTCTGGAGTTAGTCTATTAATCTCCGCGAAGGGTCAGGCCCAACTGCCCCAATTTTTCACGGACTTCGCTCAGGGAGGTCATGCCGAAGTTCTTCGATTCCAGCAATTCGTCTGCAGTACGGCTGACCAGCTCGCCTACCGTGTTGATGCCCAGGCGGTTCATGCACTTGCGGGCGCGGACCGACAAGTTCAGATCGCTGACCGGCTTGCTGAGAAGGGCCTGTTCCTGTTCGCTGAACTGCTGCTGGGCCCGGAAACGCACATCTTGCTGCGCGCCTTCCTCCAGCGATTGCCCCAGCCGCAATCCCTTGCTCGCCATCATCTCCTTGATTTCTTCCAGCGAGGTTTCGCCGAAGTTCTTGCTGCTGAGCAGCTGCTGCTCGTTGATGCGTGTCAGGTCGCCCAGCGTTTTGATGTTCATTTTTTTCAGGCAGTTGCGTGCACGTACGGACAACTCGAAATCCGTAACGGGCGTTTCCAAGACCTGGCTGAAGCGGCTGAAGGCATGTTCTTCCTCAGGACTGTAGTACATGGTCTTCGACGCCTGGGCGTCCTTGAGGAACAGACGCGCCTGCTCGTCCAGGGGATTGCTGGCCAGTACGCGGCGGTAGCACTCGATGGCCTTGTCGTACTGTTCGTGGTCTTCGTAGAGAACGCCGAGGTTGTTTAGGACGCCGGCATGCAGCGGCGGATGTTTAAGGCAGCGCTCGTAGAAAGCGATAGCTTCATCATCGTTGCCGGCCAGGTCGTTGGCATGAGCCAGCTGAAACAAGACGCCTGTGTGCGTCGGATCAAATTTCTCGGCCTTTTCCAGGTGCTCAACGGCCTTGAGGCGCTCACCCTCCGCGAGAAGACAGCAGGCTATCTGATAATGGTACTCGGCGCTGTGGCTGGCCAGATCGGTGAGCTTGTTGAGGATGGCGCGGGCCTGGTGCAAGTCGCCTTTTTGGCGATAGATGCCCGCCCGTTGCAGCTGCACCTGGCTGGGATTGTAGCCGGCCTTCTCGGCTCGGTCGAAAGCCTTCAGCGCGTCGTCAAACTCACGCAGGGAGATCAGAGCACGTCCCAGGTAGAAATTAGCCAACGCCCCCTCCGCCTGGCGCAGATGCTCGGCAGCTTGCCGTATGTAACCGAGGAAGAACGAGGCGATGCCGAGCTTGAGGTGCCAGCGCTTGGCGGCGGCGCCGCTGGACGATTCGATCTTCTTTTTGAGGACTTCCGTCACGTCGCGGAGGCTGCGGAACTGGCCGCCACCCTGGGCCAGCCCTTCGCGCAGCTTCGATACGGTTCCCGCATCACAATCCTCGCGCTCGACCAGCAAGGCTTTCAAGTCGATCAGCATCTGCTCAACCATGCAACGCTCTCCGTGAAAAACCGTCTGCCCTTAGGGGGAATTGTTAGTATAACGGTAGCTGTTGTTCGTGCAAGAGAGGACCAATTCCCATTTCGCCGCGAGCCGCAGGCGAAGCACGAGAGGCCTCCTACTTTGCCTGCGGCTCGCGGCGAAACAAGACGCTACGCCATGCCGCGCTCGCAGCCATCTGTACCGCCGGCCTGTTACGCTTTGGTCCATCCTGGCCTGGAAGCTGTCGCCGCCGAGGAAATCGAACACGATCTCGGCGGCGAGGTCAAAAAGACCAGCCCCGGCCTGGTCGTCTTTCGTCTGCCGGAAATCGATGCGCGCGTGTTGAAACTGCGGACCACGGAAGACGTGTTTTTGTTGGCCTGGGGCAGCGATCAGCTCAGCTACCGCGCCGAGGATCTCGATCACATCCGCCGCTGGACGGCGCGGGAGGCGGATTGGCCGACCCTGTTACATATCCACCGTGCGTTGCGGCCCAAGCCGAAAGGACGGCCGACCTATCACCTCGTTACCCAGATGGAAGGCCGACACGGCTATCTCCGCCGCGATGCCCAAAAGGCGCTGGCGCAGGGACTGGCCGGCACGGTGCCGGAAAGCTGGCGACCCGTCGAGGAGAATGCCGCTGTGGAATTCTGGCTGACCATCCACGGGGCGACGGCCGTTTGCGGACTGCGCTTGTCCGATCGCACCATGCGTCATCGCACGTACAAGCTGGAGCATCGTCCGGCGTCGCTGCGGCCGACCATCGCCGCCGCCATGATCCGTTTGGCTGAAATTGGCCCTCAGCACGTCGTTCTGGACCCGATGTGCGGCGCCGGCACAATTTTGGCCGAACGCCTGGCGGCCCCCTTTCCCCATGTTGGAGAGCGAAAGGGGGAGCGTGGCGGCTGCGCTCCGGTATGGGGCGGCGATAGCGATTTTAGCGCCGTCCGCGCTGCAGCCATTAATTTGCGCCGCCTTGGTCCCGCTTTGCTGGCCCAGTGGGACGCCACGCGCTTGCCGCTTGCCGCCGCTACGGTGGATCGCCTCGTCTCCAATCCGCCGTTCGGCAAACAGCTGAGCAGCCCCGATGCCGTTGTCCCGCTGTATCACGCTATGCTGCGCGAGTATGATCGTGTCCTGCGGCCGGGCGGCTTGGCTGTGCTGATCGTCAGTGCGGCCGCCGTGCTGCGTTCGGCCGTTCGCAACATCGGCTGGAAAGCACGCCGGCAGCTATCTGTCCGCGTCCTCGGCCACCCCGCAGTCATTACAGTCTGGCAGAAGCCGCAACCATAGAATAACATGAATTATTAGCCCCTGGCGCAAACGAGGGGGATCGATCCTTGGCAAATCCTTCCAGGGTAAGCAGCCATGACCTCTGAGCGAATCACTTGTCCCGATTGTAAATCGGTATTACGGCCGGCCAAGCCGGTGCCTGACGGCAAGAAGGTCAAGTGCCCCAAATGCCATAGCGAGTTTCTCACGCCCGGACTTGTTGAGGAAGAGGAGCGCCCGCGTCCGAAGACGCCTGTCAGCAAAGCGCCCAAGAAAAAAGCAAAGGCCGCCATCAAGAAAGCGGGTGGTCCCAAACCCCCTCCCAAAAAGCCTGCCTTGGACGACGACGAGGACAGCGGTGGTATCTACTCGTTTGTTGGGGCCAAGGAAGAAGAAGAGGAAGAGAGACCGGAGATCAATTACGCCCCGGACCTGTCGATCAAAGACCTGCGCGGACCGGCTCAGGAGGCAGTGGTCAAGCCGTCCAACTTCATCATGCTTATTGGCGGACTCAGCGCCTTGAGCAATATTTTCCTCATCTGCTGGTCGTTTTGGCCGATGGTCTTCAGCGATTCTGTCGTCGATTATTACAAAGTTCTCAAAGCCCACTACAAAGACGACAAGAACGCCCTCCAGCGCATCGAGGGCTATAAGGAATTCAAGGACCTCAAGGACAAAGACCTGGAGATCGTGCAAGCGGCGGATGAGAAGGCGATCTATGACTTTTGGGTCGGTGGATTTCCCCCAATGGGGCGTCTGTGGATGATGGGCTTATTCATCCTCTTGCTGATCTACAACGCCTTTGCCATCATCGGTGCCGTGAAGATGCAAAACCTGGAGTCGCGTCGCTGGGGCATTGCCTCGAGCATTCTGATGCTCCTGCCGATGGGCGGCGGTGGTCTGAGCTGCCTGTTCGCTTTGGGAATCAACTTCCTGGAACAGATGACGGGGTTCTTGGGCGAAGTGACGTTGTTCTACATGATCGTCCTGGCCGTGGTGCCGTATCTTGTGTCCCTCTACATTGGCGTGATATCGTTGAACGTCTTGATGAGCCAAAAAGTCATCGACGGCTTTGAGTACGTCGCGGAGTAACTTCGGCGAGCGGGGTCTGTCAACGTCCCGCTCGCCAGATTCTCAGATCTTCAACATTCCGCTTTTGCGCGCAAAAGGAAAGATACCGCCTGCTTCGAGAATCGGCGCCACTTCCCCCAGCGGTTTCAGCTCATAGCGCTCGCCGGTCGTCAAGTTATGCAGCATATGCTGAGCCACATCCAGACGCAACTCGTCTCCTGTACACACACGCTCGCACAGCCGCTCGACGCTTTCAAAGGGAATCAGATAGCCACCATTGACGGCGTTGCGATAGAAGATGCGCGCGTAAAACTCGGCGATAACTGCCTCGATGCCGGCGGCGTCCAGAGCGATAGGGGCATGTTCGCGCGAGGAACCACAGCCGAAGTTTTTGCCGGCGACGATGAACTTGTATGGTGAGACAAACTCGTCGTCGGTGTGAAACGGCACATGCCCCTTGGGCAGCCCCGCCTGCGACGGCGGCACACTGCTCAGCGCGTACTTGCCGAACTGCTTGTATTCTTCCGGGATGGCCGGATTGAACGTCAGATACTGGGCCGGAATAATCTGATCGGTATCGATGTTGTCACCCAGGACGTAGGCTCTGCCGATGATGGTTGTTTGCATGGTAATAGTCCGAAAAAGTTAAGGGTTAACGAAAAACTCGGAGGACGGGCGGACAAAACGGTAGGGCATGCTACCTGCTCTGAAAATTACTCTAGACGGAGATCCTTTGCTCGTTTGAAAAGCTGAATATCGCCCATCGCCAGTCGTTTCTGCTTGAGGAAAGCAGTAGCGGCTACTCGGGCATCCTCTCTCCGCTGAATCCGAGGGAAAGGGTCTCCCGCAAAAGCAGCCTGGAGCCGAGTGGCCGCCCTGTCAATCTCTTGTAAGGATACATCCTGAATCAATGGCAGACCATACTGCTGCTCCACCAGCCATAGCTGTGCTCCCGTTCCCTTACCGAGTATCAAAATTCTGCAGCCACAACCAGGTTGTAACTCAGCCCCAGAGGTTGTTGGGTCTGCACCTAGGCCACCAATTCGGGCACTCCCCGAACAAGTTGAATAAGGATATTGGTGTCCAGGTGCGGGTCACCCGGGAAGAATACTGCTGTCCTGCTCGGTGCCGGCGCTAGACCGCGAGGTATCATTCCAGACACTCACGGGGATCGGTGATGACGCCCGTGACGGCGCTGGCGGCGACGGTGAGCGGACTGGCGAGATAAACCCGCGCCTCCTTGTGTCCCATGCGGCCGGGGAAATTGCGGTTGGTGGTGCTGATGCAGCTCAAAGGCTCATTGAGCCGGCCGAAGGTATCGCTCGGTCCGCCCAGGCAAGCAGCGCAAGATGGCGGCCCTACCTTGGCCCCGGCAGACAGGAACACTTCTTCAAGAGTTTTTCCATCGATTTTCTCAGTTTTTAGGCCAGCCGCCACTTCGCTGGTGGCCGGCACTACAAACGTGTCGATCTTAACACTCTTGTTTTTGAGGATCTGCGCCGCGGCGCGGAAGTCGGTCAGCTTGCCGCCGGTGCAGGAGCCGATGTAGGCGCGATCGAGCCGGGTGCCGCGCACTTCGCTGACGGCAGCACGATTATCCGGGCTGTGCGGCTTGGCCACGACCGGCTGCAACTTGGTCACATCGTAGACTTTTTCAAAGATAAACTTCGCCCCGGGTCG
>Ga0209061_1001475_pt1 | contig 38688 bp, 36 predicted proteins | sample Coa_R1_10_FD_187157 | JGI IMG/M metagenome (GOLD analysis project Ga0209061, IMG submission 187157) | Surface soil microbial communities from Centralia Pennsylvania, which are recovering from an underground coalmine fire - Coalmine... | ecosystem: Environmental > Terrestrial > Soil >... | reverse complement strand
AGGTCGACACCCGCAACTGGGCCTCACGGCTCAGCTGAGCTCAAGCCGACCGCCCCATCGTGTGGACAAAACCGCCCGAGCGCGCCGCCGTGAGCAGCACTTGCGCTCATCACCCGCCGAAGTCGGGGCAGATCGCTACCCGGGCCCGCCGGCGCCTGAGCGAAGAACGTCCCGAACCGTCAGAGCGCCTCGACCGCACTCTCCTTCAACGGCTCCTAGAGGCCGTCCGCGCCGGCGACCTCGAAGGAACCTTGGAACTGCTCGACGCCGACGTCGTGCTTGTAAGTGACGGCGGGCCCGGCCACCGGGCCGCCCGTAACCCCGTGGCCGGCGCAGACCGGGTGGCTCGCCTCGCCATCAACCTCGCACGCCGGGGCCAGGTGACCGGCGTTCGAGAAGCGGTGGTCAACGGGGAGGCTGCGCTCGTCGTCGAAGTTGGCGGCGCCATGCCGCTCGTCCTCACCGGCGAGCAGCGCGACGGCAAGGTCACCCGCATCTACCTGCTCCTCAATGCCGACAAGCTTGGCGGGATCTTGGGCCGTCCGGCCATCAGGTGAAACCACCCGGCCAACATGGTGAAACCACCCGGCCAACATGATGAAACCACCCGGCCATCATGTGAGAGCGCTGCACGTCGCTGGCCAGCTCTGCGCCACGACCGTAGACGAAGAGGTGCAGTGCCGCAATCGGGTTTGAGCTCACTGCGTCTTGCGCGTCGCAAGGTCGAAGGCGGTGGCAACCTCATTGGCGTACTGTTCGATGTCGAAACCGGGGTCGACGACCAGCCGGTGCGGCACTACGTCGATCGTGGCTCGGACCGCCACCGCCATGGCCGCTGGGTTGAAGTCACTTCGGAGTTCCCCCGCCGCCTGGAGGCGCGCCAGTTGTTGCTCCAAGAGCCGTGCCGCAACGTCGAAATCAGGGCCGTCGGCGCGTCTTCTACCGTCTGTAACGAAGGCTCCGTGGCGGAGGATCTCGACGACGGCCACCATGTAGTTGCGGTGCTCGCGCATAAACGCAAGGTTCGATTGGATGTATGCGCGCAGCATTGCCGGCCCAGTCTGTTGGGCCAGGACCCGCGGGAGGATGTAGGCCCTGCCTGCTTCGACGACGTCCACCAAAACTTGCCGCATGAGGTCGTCCTTGCCGGCGAAGTGGTAACTAATGACGCCCTTGCTAATGCCGAGGCGAGCCGCAATGCGCGCAAGAGACGCCTGGGAGTAGCCAACCTCAGCAATGGTGTCGATCGCCGCACCGACGATCTGGCGGCGCCGTGCGACCTCGGTGAAGGTCCGTTGCTCGGGCTCTTCCACCATCTCTAGGCTCAATCTAGAGTAGCTGGCCGAGTGGCTAAAGGCTCGTACATATGGTCAGTAGGCCTGCTAGCCTCTCTTGTGTGGAGGCCCCCCCGCCGTCCGTCGAGCCCGGAGCGGGGGTAGGGTCTCACTCTGGCCAGCTAGCGAAGTCGGCACAGGCCGAAGGGCCAGGCCGCTTGAGGCCTCTTGGGCATCAGCGCGGAGCCGCCCTGGTCGTGGAGCACCTGACCAAGCGGTTTGGCGACCGCGTCGCTTTCGACGACGTCTCGTTCGAAGTCGGCTACGGCGAGGTGTTCGGTTTCCTCGGCCCCAACGGTGCGGGCAAAACGACGACTGTGCGCACCCTTGCAACCCTCATAGCGCCGAGCTCAGGGTCCGCTGTCGTTGCAGGCATACCTTTGAGCGCAAAGAACGCGCCCGCGGTCCGCTCGCGGATCTCCATGATGCCCGAGTCGCCGGGCCTGTACCTGCGCCTGTCGGTGACGGAGAACCTTCAGTTTTTCGCGGGGCTCTATGAGCTCGACGACGCAAGCAAGCGTATTGGCCGCGCGCTAAAGGCAGTTAACCTCGAAGACCGCGCAGACGACTTGTGCGGTTCGCTGTCCAAGGGCTTACGCCAGCGCGTGGCACTCGCCCGGGCGCTGCTGAACGACCCGGCTGTCTTGTTCCTCGACGAGCCGACTTCGGGCCTCGACCCGCTGGCGACCCGCGAGGTCCACGAGCTGATCGCCTCTTTGCGCGAGCATGGGGTCACCATCTTCCTCACGACCCACCGTCTGGAGGAGGCCGAGCGGCTGTGCGACCGGGTGGCAATCCTCAATACCAGGTTGCGGATGGTAGGCCGGCCTGACGAGCTGCGTGCGCGACTGTTCAGGCACTCACTCGAAGTTCGCCTTCGTGCGCCGCTCCGCCACCCAGAGGCGTTGCTGCGCGCTCTGCCAGCGGTCGAGGGATGGGAGCCGATGCCGTCGGGCTACAGGCTGGCCGTTACCGACCCCGAGGTCGCGGCTCCCGCTCTCGCACGAGCACTCGTCGGAGCCGGAGCTGAAATCCTGTCCATCACCGAGCCCCGCCACTCGCTGGAGGACGTCTACCTTGAACTGGTTGACGAAGACGTGGAGGCCAAGGCTCGGTGAGCTTCAGCCGGGCCAGGGTCAGCGCTGTCGTGCGCAAGGAGTTGCGGGACTACCGCCGCAACCGCTTCGTGGTCGCCACCATGGCTGCCCTGCCCTTGCTGTTCATCACGCTGCCTACTATCCAACTCGTTGCCGCCAATGCAACCGCCAAGGCCCTTAGCCTTCGCATCGGCCTTTCCTTGCTCTACATGCTGGTGGTCCCGGTGACAATGCCGTCGGTTGTGTGCGCTTATGCAGTCGTGGGTGAGCGCGAGCAGGGCACCCTCGAGCCAGTGCTCTCAACCCCGGTGCGCCGCGAGGAGCTCCTTGTCGCCAAGGCTTTGGCCGCCTTCCTGCCGACGTTGGTCATCGCTTACGCCGTCTTCGGGGCCTTCCTCGCCATCGCGGCCGCGTTCGCCCATCCCGCTGTAGTGTCGACGATCTTCGCTGGCTCGCACGTACTGGTCCAGGTCCTTTTCACGCCGCTACTGGCGGGCTGGGCCATCTGGGTCGGGGTCGCCGTGTCTAGCCGGTGCACCGACGTACGCGTCGCACAACAGCTGAGCGTGCTGGGGAGCGTCCCACCCCTCGTCATAGTCGCCTTGATGTCGCTCAATGTGGTCCCTGAGTCGACCGCTCTTGCGATTGGGCTTGCCGCAGCCCTTCTCGCTTTCGACTTGCTCGCCTGGCGCGTCGTGGCTTTCATGTTTGACAGCGAACGGCTCTTGACTGGACAGCGCAGGTGAGCGTGCTGGCACCGTGAAAGTGCCACTGGCATGGGGTCAACTCACCGTCAACTCACCAAAGGAGGCTCGGTGGCTTGGGTAGAAGAGGGGTTGCGGGTTATTGAGACAGCTGCTCGACCGCCCAGGCTGCCCGGCGCCGACGTTGGCTACACGGTGCACGAGGCAGCGGTCGGCCGGCTCGTGCTAGCGGTCGGGCTGGGTGCGGTGCTCGTCTGTTCCTACGACGACGAGGAAACCGTAGTGCTCCGCCTGGCCCGAACGGTGCCCGCGCGAGTGGTGCGTGACCCGGCTCGCTGCGACCAGCTACGGCGGCAGCTCGACGAGTACCTCGCCGGCGGCCGCCGCAACTTCGACCTCGTCGTCGACCCGGTGTTAGCCACCCCGTTCACCAGGCGAACCTTAGAGGCGCTTAGTCGTGTGCCTTATGGTGCCACGAGCAGCTACGCGTCGATCGCCAGGGAGATCGGTTCGCCAACAGCGGCGAGGGCTGTCGGTAACGCCCTCGGAGCAAACCCGCTCTGCATCCTGCTGCCCTGCCACCGGGTAGTCCGCAGCAATGGGGCCCTTGGGGGGTACGCTGGCGGGGCCGCCGCCAAGCAAATGCTCCTCGGCATAGAGCAGCGCTTCAGTAAGCAGGCCGACCGGGCTTGTACACCTCAGGTGGTTATGGGCTAGCTGCTGGGGAGCTGGTGATGGGCTAGCTGCTGGCGGCCCCGGCGTTGTACTCGTCGTCGCTCACGTGGTCGCCCCATTTGGTCGTCCCTTCGCTCACGGCCAGGTGGGCCATGAAGTGCTCGGGAGCGGCGCCATGCCAGTGGAGCTCCCCTGCAGGGGTTGTGACGACGTCGCCGGCGCGCAGGGCTACGACCGGCCCGCCGAGGGCCTGGGCTCGTCCTTCGCCATCTGTGACGTAGAGAGTTTGGCCCACCGAATGGCTGTGCCAGGCAGTACGGGCACCTGGGCTGAAACGTACGAAAGCTACCCCAAAGGGTGAGCTGCCGTGCCCTTGGGCGATGCTGTCCACCCAAACTTCGCCTGTGAACCATTCGGCAGGGCCCTTGGCCGTCGCCTGCTTGCGGCTATGTTGCATGTCTGGTCCTTACCCTCCTTGTCTGGTCGGGCCTTGTCTGGTCGGGGCCCCTTCTCTTGCGTGGGCCCTTGTTTGCTTCACGGCCAAAAGTGCGTGCTCCGGGCCAAAAGTGCGTGCTTCAGGGCCGCAGGAGCACTTTGACAGCCCTACGCTCGTCCATGGCCCGGTAGCCCTCTGCCGCTTCCTCGAGCGGCAGCTCCAGGTCGAAGACCTTGCCGGGCTCGATCCTGCGCTCGCATATGAGCCCGACGAGCTCAGGCAGGAAGCGTCGCACCGGTGCAGGGCCACCGTGCAGGTGGACGGCCGAGAAGAACAGTTCGTCGCCCTGCAGCTCTACGCCGTGGGGGACGCCGACGAAGCTGACATGGCCACCGGGCCGGCAGCAGCGCAGCGCTTGCAACATTGCCTCCTGAGTGCCGACGGCCTCAACCACGCTGTGGGCGCCATAGCCGTCGGTGAGCTCCTTCACCCTGGCCGCACCGTCGTCGCCGCGCTCGGTGACGATGTCGGTAGCCCCGAGCTCCAGCGCCAGCCTCTGGCGACTTTCATGTCGGCTCATGGCGACTACCCGCTCGGCTCCTAGCTGGCGGGCGGCGAGGACCGCCAGGAGGCCAACGGCGCCGTCGCCCACCACAACGACGGTCTTGCCGGGGCCTACCTCCGCGGCGACGGCCCCGAACCACCCGGTCCCGAGCACGTCGGAGGCGGCCAACAAAGAGGGGACCACGTCTGGGTCAGGCGTACCGGGGGTGGCCACCAGGGTGCCGTCGGCCATCGGGACACGGGCGTAGTCGGCCTGAGTGCCCTCTTGGCCCATCAGGTAGGCGTCCTTGCAGCGGGACTGGTAGCCGGCCCGGCAGATCTCACAGGTGTTGTCCGACGCGAAGAACGAGCCAACCACGAAGTCGCCGACCTTGACGGCCTTGACTTCGTCACCGACCTCTTCGACGACACCGACGTACTCGTGGCCCATGGGCATGGGGCCTCTCACCTCGTCGGCACCCCGCCAGGGCCACAGGTCCGACCCGCAGATGCAAGTCGCTGACAGCCGCACGATGGCGTCGGTCGGGGCAAGGATCTTTGGGTCAGGGCGCTCGACCACCTCTACGTTGCCTGGGGCGTGCATAACGGCACCACGCATGACGGTTGCTCCTATTCCGCTCGGTACTCCTCGGCCGGCCGGCTGAGGCCGCCAAGCCACATCTCAGCAGACGCGACCGGCAGCTTCAGCAGCTTGCCGACCGGTGCCCGAGCCGGGTGCACCTGGCAAGGCAGGCCAGCTGGGTCCGGTAACGGCTACGACGACCGGACTTTTTCCAAACAGGACACTAGTTGAAAAATGGGGTGCTAGTAGGCGCCGTCGGGCGAGTAGTATGCCGAGTGGCACCGAGATCCGGCGTCTTGGCCCTGCTCTTGGCGGGACGCCAGAAATACGAACGGAGGACGACCGTGAGGGACCGTCGGTTGCCTAGTTGGCCAAAAGTGCCGCTGCCTTTGCCGACGGTCAGGGCAGGTCACAAGCTGGCACGCCGCGCCGGCCTAGGCGCAGGCGAAGCACCTACCTATTCGCCGCTAGTACTTGGGGGCCATTGGTGACCCCTGCGCCCAAGCGTCTTGTGCCGCAGGGGGCTCTCGCCGCTTATGCTCAGCCTAGGCTTGGCCGTGGGCTGCTTGACGTGGCCACTTCCGTGGTCCCTTACCTGGTGCTGAGCGTGGCAATGTACTTCGCGCTCCGGCTCTCGCCTTTCATCGTGGTTGCGCTCGTGCCCCCGACGGCGGGCTTCTTGGTACGGGTTTTCGTGGTGTTCCATGATTGTGCCCACGGTTCGTTGCTTCCGTCCCGGCGCGCCAACACGTGGGTAGGTACGGCCCTCGGGCTCCTCGTGCTCTCTGCTTTTGGCACTTGGCGCCGCAGCCATAGCATCCACCATGCCACTTCAGGCAACCTTGACCGCCGCGGGGTTGGTGACGTCCTGACGTTGACGGTCTCTGAGTACCAGGCCCGGTCGTGGCAGGGCCAGCTCGCCTACCGGCTCTTCCGCAACCCCTTCGTGATGTTTGGGCTGGGGCCGGTGTTCGCGATGGTCGTCCTACCCCGCCTTGTAGCACGAGGCGCGCAGCCGTCCAAGCGCAAAAGTGTCCTTGCGACAGATGCTGCCCTGGCTTTGGTCGTTGGTTCGTTGTGCTGGCTTATCGGTTGGAGGGACTTCCTCGTAGTGTGGGCGCCGGCGGCCCTATTGGCGGGCTCGGTCGGCATCTGGCTGTTTTACGTCCAGCACCAGTTCGAGGCCGCCTACTGGCAGCGCAAGGGCGAGTGGAGCTATGCAGACGCCGCTTTGTACGGCAGCTCGTACTTGAAGCTGCCAAAGGTGCTCCAGTTCTTCACAGCCAACATTGGCTTGCACCACGTCCACCACTTCAACGCGCGGATCCCCAATTACAACTTGCAGAGTGCCCACGACAACACTGCGGCCTTCGCGAGCGTCCCCGCCATCTCGCTCAGAGATGGTGCCCGTGCCGTCAAGTTCAAGCTCTGGGACGAGGAGGCAGGCCAGCTCGTGACGTTCGCCCAGGCCGCTGCTCGGCTGCAAAGCCTTGCAGCGTGAGCTCGATAGCCGGCCAGGCTTGGGGGCGGTCTGCAGTGCCCTAGCAGCTCGAAGTGGCGGCCGTAGGGCATGCACTTAAGTTTGGGAAACCTTTTCTTTTACTGAACTGAATAGTGTGCTACAGTGGCGCGATGGCTGTCTCACGTCGTCTTCCTGGCTGGGCAGTGCTTGCAGTGTGCTGCGCTGCTCAGTTCATGGTCGTCCTGGATTTTTCGATCGTCAACGTCGCCCTCCCAGCGATGCGCTCAAGCCTTGGGCTTTCCATCGCTGGCCAGCAGTGGGTCGTCAACGCTTACGCACTGACGTTCGCCGGGCTGCTCCTTTGCGGAGGCCGGGCGGCCGACCTTCTTGGCAAAAGGGGAGTGTTCCTGGCTGGGCTCGGCTTGTTCACACTGGCGAGCCTCGCTGGTGGGCTGTCGCAAGAAGGTGCTGAGCTCGTCGCTGCTCGCGCCGTGCAGGGACTGGGTGGTGCCGTGCTGGCGCCAGCGACACTGAGCGTCCTCACAACGACCTACACCGAACCGTACTCGCGTGCCAGGGCACTGGGGGCTTGGTCGGCTACGGCGGCGAGCGGGGCGGCGACTGGCGTCTTGGCAGGCGGCCTGCTCACCCAGTTGGTGAGTTGGCGCGCCGTGCTGTTCGTGAACGTGCCCATAGGAGCAGTACTGTTCGTGCTTGCCTGGTATGCCTTGGCGACCGCTGGGCCGGGCCAAGGTGCTAAGCTCCGCGAACTGGACCTCGGGGGGGCGTTGCTCGCGACGGCCGGCCTGTCGGTTCTCGTGTACGGCGTCGTTAGCACGGGTTCTCATCCCTGGGGCTCTACGCGCACTATTGCCGTCCTCGCCGTCGGTGCGGCCCTGCTCGCCACGTTCGTGGTTGTCGAGGCACGTGTGGTGACAAGGCCGCTCGTGCCCCTCGGTGTGTTCGCGAACCGTTCGCTTGCGACTGCCAACGCTGTAGCGATGATGGTAGGGGCAGTACTTTTCAGCTCGTTCTTTTTCCTGTCGCTCTTCCTCCAACAGGTGGACGGCTACTCGGCACTCAAGGCAGGGCTAGCTTTCCTCCCGCAAGCGTTGGTCACGCTGGTCACATCACTGAGCGTGAGCAGGCTCGTCCGCCGGGTCAGCCCCCGGCGGCTACTTTTTGCCGGCCCGCTCGTGGCGGCTGGTGGGCTCGTCTGGCTCTCGCAGCTGTCGGTGGGTGCTGGCTACTTCTCCGACATGCTCGGCCCGTTCCTGTTGGCGGGGGCCGGCCTCGGGGCATGCTTTGTGCCCATGACGCTGGCCGCCACAGCTGGGGTGGCCCCCAAAGAACAAGGCCTTGCTTCAGGCATAGTCAACACGTCCCGATTTGTGGGAGGATCTCTCGGCCTAGCAGCCCTCGCAGCACTGGCCGCGTCACGCACTTCGCAGTTGCTCGCGGGGCAGCCAAACTTGACAGCTGTCGCCAGGGCGCGTGCCCTTACCGCCGGCTACGACCGTGCCTTTTTGGTGGCTGCCGCATTGTGCGTCGCCGCGAGCTTGGCCGGGGCAATGGTCCCCTCTAGTGCGAGCAGGCGCCGGCCGGCTGAGGTGGGCCTGAGGGCCGTGGCTGGCCAACAAGAGCCCGTAGTTATAGAGGCCTAAGTTCCCGTTGGGCGTGCGGGCCGCTCGGCCGCAACCCTGTGCCGCAGGTACAGCGCGCTAGCATAGGCTATCGCTCGGCGCCCAGAGCGTGCGACCTTTCTAAGGCTGCCTCGTAGATAGCCGCCAAAGCGTCCCAGCGCCGGTTTGCAACCTCGTCGGTCCCTTGGCGCGAGGGGTCGGCGTCGAACCATGCCACCGTCTGCCTGACCCCCTCCGCGAAGGGTATGGTCGCTTTCCAGCCAGGGACGACCGAACGGATCTTGGAGTTGTCGAACACCGCGCTGTGCGATTTGTCACCCCATAGCCCTGCCCATGCCTGCGCGTCCGCAACTTCAAAAGCGTCGGTGGGGACGTGGACGAACCTGGCTTGTGCCTGAGCGGCTGCGGCCACCTCCTGGTAGATCTGGTCCCATGTGAGCACTTCGTCAGAAGTTATGTGGAACGCCTCACCTAGTGCCTGCTTGCACCCAAGCAAGCCCGTGAATGCACGCGCAAAATCTGTGCTGTGGGTGAGCGTCCAAAGCGACGTACCGTCCCCAGGCACTATTACAGGCGCTTTGCGCCGCATCCGGTCGATGACCGTGAAGGGCTTGTCCCAGCTACCGACGGCGACCGGGACCTGCGACGGCCCATAAGTATGAGAGGGCCTCACTATGGTCCACGGGACGGCGCTCTGGCTCTTCAAGACAGCTTCGCAGGCTATCTTTTCTTGTGAGTACCGCCAGAACGGGTTGACGGTAGGTGTTGCTTCCGTAATGAGCCAACTTGCCGGCGGCTTTTGGTACACGCTCGCGGAAGAAACGAAAATGTACTGCCCTGTGTGGCCGTCGAACACTCGGAGATCCTGGGAAACTTGACCTGGCTGGAAGGCTACCCATTGCACCACGGCGTCCCAGTCCCTGCCTGCGAGAGCCTCTCGAGTGCGGGCTTCGTCGCGGACGTCAGCATGAAGGGACCTCGCCCCAGGAGCGCAGGGCAGAGCCGAGCGGCCCCGGTTGAGCAGCCAAAGCTCATGTCCAGCCTCAAGGGCAGCGACCGAGCAGGCGGAACTTATGAGGCCCGTACCCCCTATGAACAAGATGCGCACGTGCGCGACCCTAGTCCTGCCCGTGCACGCCCGCCCGAGAGCGAGGCCGGGCGGGTACGAAGGGCCCTACTTCAGGCCCAAATGGCCGCCCTCGCCGCCGAGGAGAAGGGCGAACGGCACTTCAGGGTGCACCTCCCAGGCGGGGAAGGGCGCTCGCACCAGCCAGCGGCGTAGTGGCTCAACCCTCAGCCTCCCAATGGCTGGTCTTGCCTCCCCAACGTTGGGCCGGGGCTCGGCGCGCCCTGCGCCTGGGAACTGCTCCAAGGCCCTGAACATATAGTTGTTGGGTGACAAATAGCCTCGAGCTCGTCCCGTGTGGCCGACCCTGGGCCTGTGCAGCAGTTCCCGGTCATGGGCCCCGGAGGGTGCCGGACGGGTGCTAGCTGACGTACCGGGGGTCAGGGTCGGCCACTGGACAGACACCCGCGCGCGCACCGGTTGTACGGTGGTGCTCTTTCCTCCAGGGACTGTCGCTTCCGGTGAGGTGCGCGGAGCGGCACCCGGCACTCGCGAATGGGCGCTGCTCGACCCGCTGCGTACGGTTGACCGAGTGGACGCCGTCGTGCTGACGGGTGGCTCGGCTTTCGGGCTCGCGGCGTGCGACGGGGTGGTCCGCTGGTGTGAGGAGGCAGGCCTCGGTTGGCCCACGCCGGCTGGCCCGGTGCCGATCGTGGTCGGTATGGTGCTGTTCGACCTTTTGGTTGGGGACCCATCTGTCCGTCCAGGGCCCGCTGAGGGGTATGCCGCGTGTGCCGCGGCGAGCGACGTGGCCCCCGAGCGAGGAGCCGTGGGGGCCGGCACAGGTGCCACAGTAGGCAAGTACAAAGGCCCGAGCGGCGCCCGTCCCGCCGGCCTGGGCTGTGCTACTGAGCGCCACGGCGGCCTCATCGTGTCAGCCATGGTTGCCGTCAACGCCTATGGCGACGTCCGAGGTCACGGCCCTACTCTGCCCGCCGCCGGAGGCTCGCCCGTGGTCCCCGCTGGGCCCAACGAGGCGACGACTATAGGGGTGGTCGTGACCAACGCCCGGCTCTCGAAGTTGCAGTGCCTGGCAGTCGCCCAGGCGGGCCACGATGGCCTTGCGCGTGCGGTCGAGCCAGTGCACACTGGTTTTGACGGGGACGCACTTGTGGCTGCGGCGACAGGGCCCTTTGAAGGGGGCACTGAGGGGGCTGCAGGCGGGCTAGAGCTCGTCGAGCAGGTCAGGTACCTGGCCGCTCGAGCAGTGGAGGCCGCCGTGCTTGACGGCGCGGCTGGGGCGGGGCGAGCAGCCTCCTAGGGCACGGAGTGATGGCGGCCCGGCGGCGTGATGTCCACCCTAAGCAGGCCTAAAGTAGGCTGCGGTGCCAAAGGAGTTAGGAGCCATTACGAAAAGCCCTAGCAAAGGCATTACCAGTGCCGTCAAGGTAGCGCTCGCCATGGCCGTCGCCACGGCGCAGGTGGCGACGGTGGCCCCGCGCGCAGCAGCCGAAACTCCTGGCCCTAGCAAGGCCCTGGTGGTCGCCTCGTCGGTTTTCCCTCCCACGTTGGACCCGACGGCTAACCCTGCGGCGGCCATTGACGAAGTGTTCGAATATAATGTGTACCAAAACTTGGTCCAGCTCGACCCCAAGGGCCAAGTAGTGCCCGTCCTTGCCACTCGTTACGATGTTTCCCCAAACGGTTTGCGCTACACGTTCTATGTCCGCCAGGGGGTACGCTTCTCCAACGGCGACCCGCTTACGCCTGCTGACGTAGTCTTCAGCTTGAAACGGGCGGCCAACCCGAAGGACAACTACCCCTATCGCGTGCTGTTGAAAGACGTCTCATCGGTAGTGGCGTCGGGGGACAGGGTGGTCGTCACCTTGAGGCAGCCGGACAACCAGTTCCTCTACGATTTGGCCGCTTACAGCAATGGCGTCGTGCTCGACCCAAAGACCGTGGGGACGCTCGCGACCAAGCCCGTTGGCACAGGCCCCTACATGTTTGCCTCGGAGGTCGACGACTACAGCGTGACCCTCAAGCGCAACCCCTATTATTGGGGTAAAGCACCAGGCGTGGGCAAGGTCGAGTTCCGCTACTTCGCCAACGCGAACAGTGAGGTCGAAGCACTGAAGACAGGCCAAGTCCAAGTCATAGACAACCTCTCCAACCCCGAGGACGCCAAACAGTTCCGCGGTGGTGGCTTCAAACTGGTCACGGGCCCGACGAACGGCAAAGTCCAAGTGACGCTCAACAACAGCTATGGCCCATTGGCTAACCTTAAAGTCCGGCAGGCGCTTCAGTACGCAACCGACAAGCAGGCGATTTTGCAGGCAGCAGGAGGAGGCTATGGACGGGTGATCGCGAGCGATGACGTACCTGGCGACCCCTGGTACATGCCGGCCATCAACAAGACCTATGCGTACAACCCCTCGAAGGCCAAAAAGCTCCTTGCTGAGGCCGGTTACGCGCATGGGTTTTCGCTGACCCTTACGCTGCCCCCTTACAACTATGCCTTGATAGCAGGCCCGCTGGTACAAGCGGACCTCGAAGCTGTCGGGGTCCGGGTAAGCATCGAAGACGTCCAGTGGCCATTGTGGCTCGACCAGGTTTTCTCCAAGCACGACTACCAGTTGACGATCGTAGACCATGTCGAGGCCCGCGATATCAGTGAGTACGGGGACTGCACCTATTACTGGGACTACTCAGGCTGCAAGCAAGTGGCGGCGATGTTGTCCAAGGCCCAGAGAGCGAAGACGCTTGCGGCTGAAGTGAGCGGTTATGAAGCCGTTGTTAGGCGGGTCAACGAAGATGCAGTCAATGACTGGCTTTACAACCCCGACCAGCTGACTGCCGCCAAGACGGACGTGGTCGGCTTGCCAGGCAGCGGCCTCGCCGAGTCGTTCGACCTGTCCCACGTGTCCATTGGCGGGCGCCTCCCACCTGCGCTCATAGCCCAGGGCTATTCTCCCTGAGGGAGCAACGGGTTACGAGTGGCTGCCTACCTGGCCCGCCGGGTAGCCATTACTCTGGTGACCCTTTTTGGCGCGTCGGTGGCCACTTTCGCTGTCCTCGGCGTGCTCCCTGGTTCGCCGGCACAAGTCGTGCTTGGCACCCAGGCCACGCCGCAAGCGGTCCGCCAGTTGAGTGCCCAGCTCGGGACCAACAAGCCCCTTTGGGCTCAGTACCTGCACTGGGCCCAGGGCTTGGTCACGGCCCAGCTTGGGCGCTCGTACGTGTCGCACCAGCTCATCGGGCCCCTCATAGCCCAGGCATTGAGCGTGACCGGCCCGCTCATATTGTTCGCGCTCGCCATAGGCGTACTTTTCGCCTTGCCGCTCGGGCTCGGCGCAGCGCTGTACAACGGCAAGGTTACTGGCACCTTGCTGAGCGCGCTTTCACAGGTCGGGATAGCGGTCCCCACATTTGTGGGCGGCATAGTGCTGATAATTGTCTTCGCCGTCAAGGTGCCGGTCTTCCCCTCGAGCGGCTTCCCGGGTTGGTCCGAGCCGGGGCAAGCGCTGCGCTCGCTGGTGCTGCCTGCTCTCACTCTCGGTTTGGTGGAGGGCGCCATATTGAGCAGGTACGTGCGAGCGTCTGTACTCGACCAACTTCACTCCGACTACCTGCGCACCGCTCGGGCCAAGGGGTTGACACGGGCACAGGCCCTTTGGCGGCACGGGCTGCGCAACGCGATGGTGCCCCTCGTCACTGTGCTCGGCCTCGAGCTCGCAGGGCTCATCGTAGGCGCCGTCATCGTGGAGGACGTATTTTCTCTACCAGGCGTAGGGCAGCTGCTCCTGAACGCGGTTGGCGACCGTGACCTGCTCGTGGTGCAGGACATTGTCATTTTGTTGGCGGCGGTGGTCTTGGTGGTGAACCTCCTCGTGGACATCTCCTATGGGCTGCTTGACCCTCGCGTGCGCGACGAGCGGGCCCGATGACAGCTTTAGGGGTCGGGCTGGCCAGGCCGGGCGCGCCGCTGAGCTGGAGGCGCTGGGCGCGCAGCCCGAGCGCTTTGGCCGGCACCGCGCTCGTTGGCTTGGTTGTCGTCGTCGCAGTGGTGTCTTTGGCGTGGACCCCCTACCCGCCCCTCGCAATAGGGCCTTCGCATAGCCTCGAAGGCCCGAGCTGGGCTCACATCCTCGGGACTGACCAGTACGGCCGTGACGTCTTGTCGCGCCTCATGGCCGGTTCTCGGACTTCCCTCTACGCCGGAGTGGTGCCCGTGCTAGCCGCTAGCGCCATAGGGGTACCAGCAGGCCTCCTCGCCGCGGCTAGAGGCGGTATAGGTGACCAAATAGTGATGCGGCTCTCTGACGTACTTTACGCTTTCCCAGCGTTGCTTGCAGCCATAGCGTTGTCTGCTGCACTAGGGGCGTCGACGGGTACGGCTATGCTGGCCATAGGTACCGCTTTTGTCCCTGTTTTTGTGAGGGTCACCCGCTCCAACGCCCTGGTCGTGCTTGGGTCGGGTTATGTGCTCGCCGCCAGAGCCTATGGGCGCAGGCCACTTCAGATCTTGCGGCGGCACGTGTTGCCCAATATTGCGACGACGGTGATAGCCCAGATGAGCTTGCTTTGCTCGCTCGCCATCCTCGCTGAAGCCGGGCTTGACTACCTCGGCCTCGGGACGACGCCTCCGACGCCTTCGTGGGGCAACATGGTCCAGGCCGCGCAGGACTACCTAAGCCAGGACCCTTTGCTCACGGTCTGGCCTGGCCTGGCAATCATCGTCTCGGTCCTTGGTTTCACGCTCCTTGGCGACGGCATAGCTGAGCTCCGCAACACCCATCTGGGGCGCTGCGCGTGAGCCTGCTTTGTGTGAGGGGCCTTTCGGTGTCGGTGCACGGGGGCCCCCGGCTGGTTAGTGACGTCTCGTTCGACATCGCCAGGGGAGAACGGGTTGGCTTGATCGGGGAGTCTGGGAGCGGGAAGTCCCTTACTGCACTGGCCATAATGGGTCTTCTCGCGGACGAGCTGGTCGCGACGGGCCACGTGTACCTGGGTGGCGAAGACCTCCTCGCGGCCAGCGAGCGCCGGCGCTGCCAACTGCGCGGCAGCTCAGTGTCGATGATCTTCCAAGAGCCCATGACAGCCCTCAACCCCACGATGAAGGTCGGCAAGCAGGTGAGCGAGGCCCTGCGGGCCCACCGCAAGCTCAACAGGCGTGAAGCCCACGACGCCGCCATCGAACTGCTCGGGCGCGTCGAGCTCGCCGACCCACGGCGTTGTTCCATGATGTACCCGCACGAACTGTCGGGCGGCCAGAGGCAGCGAGTGATGATGGCCATCGCCCTTGCCTGTGGCCCCGACGTCGTCCTCGCCGACGAGCCGACCACGGCGTTAGACGTCACTGTCCAACGGCGCGTGCTAGAACTGCTCGACTGCCTGGTGGCTGAACAGGGCTGCGCCCTGTTGCTGATAACCCATGACCTGGCCGTGGCCAGCGAGATCTGTGACCGCGTCTTGACCATGTACGCTGGGCGCGTCGTCGAGGCCGGGCCCGCCGAACGCATGCTGAGCTCGCCAGCTCACCCTTATACTTGTGCGCTTTTAGAGACGTCGCTCGCCTTACCCGTTGACTCGCCGAGCGATGGCCCCCTGCCGACGATCGCCGGGAACGTGCCGCCCGCTGGGGCTTTTCCTTCAGGCTGCCCGTTCCAGGAGCGTTGCTGGCGCCGAGTAGAGGACTGTAAGGTCGACCCGCCCTTGCAACGTGACGGTGACCACGCGGTGGCCTGTTGGAGGCCTGTCCCGGAGCGAACGGGCGTCACCTTCGGCTGATGTCGACAACCACGCCGTTGCTGGAGGCTCGGGACTTGTCCAAGCTGTACCGTTCTCGCCGTGGCTCGGTGTTGGCGCTGGACAGTGTGAGCCTGGCGGTCGAAGCTGGTGCTGCTGTCGGAGTGGTCGGCGAGTCGGGCTCGGGTAAGTCGACGCTCGCCCGCCTGTTGGTCGCTTTAGAGCAGCCAAGCGAGGGGTGCGTGTTGTACCGGGGAGAGCGAGTGAGCGGCCGGCGCGAAAAGGAGCTCATCGAGTTCCGCCGGCGGGCCCAGGTCGTGTTCCAGGACCCGATGTCGTCTTTGGACCCCCGGATGCGCATTTACGACATCCTGGCCGAACCTCTCCGGGCCCTTTCCGTCCCCGGCGACCATCGCGAGCGAGTGGCAGCGTTGCTCGAGTGCGTCGAGCTTTCGCCCGACGCGCTCAAGCGCTACCCGCACCAGTTCTCAGGTGGCCAACGTCAGCGGGTAGCTATCGCACGGGCGCTGGCGCCCTCCCCGGAAGTGCTCGTTGCCGACGAGCCAGTGAGCGCCCTGGACGTGTCGGTGCGAGCGCAGATCCTCAACCTGCTCGCCTCGTTGGTGCGGGACTTTGAGCTCACCTTGGTGCTCATATCCCATGACCTCGCCGTTGTCCGCCACCTTTGTAGCTCCGTTGCGGTCCTGTACCGGGGCCACCTCGTAGAAGCTGGCCCGACGGAGCGGATCTTCCAGTCACCTGAGCATGGCTACACCAAGGAACTGCTGGCCGCGGTGCCGCGGGCCCGTGCCGGGCGCGCGCGACCTCTTTGAGCCGACAGGTCCCACCCGCTGGCTCGCGCGCGGGCTTTGCCAGGCTGGCGCCGGCCGGTCGGGGAGGCGGGACTTGAACCCGCGGCCTCCTGCTCCCAAAGCAGGTGCGCTGCCAACTGCGCTACTCCCCGGCTGTCGTTTGATGTTAGCTCCCGCCGGGTAGGCAGCCCCTTGGCGACGCCGGAGGGGCAGCCCCGGCATTGGACGGCGCCAACCCGCGAAGCCTCCGCCACGAGCGCAACTAGTTGTAGACCAGTACGGTACGTTAAGTTTCATGCCTGACCGACTTGCCCGGCTAATAGAGGTGGCATCTCGGCCGGCTACAGCCGCCAACGCTGGCGGGCAAGGTAGGCTCCCTGTCTCATATGAAGGCCCAAGTCGCCCCGCTTGAGGGCAACAAGGTCAAGCTCTCGGTGGAGGTCGACGAGGTGGAGGTCGACGCGGCGATCGACGACACCTTCGAACGGCTGGCCAAAGAGCTGGTGGTGCCAGGGTTCCGGCGAGGGAAGGTCCCCCGTCGCGTGTTAGAGGCGCGGTTGGGGCGCGCAAGGGCTCGCAGGGAGGCCCTTGACCGGCATATCCCTGGTTGGTACGAGAGGGCGGTCAACGACAAAGCCGTAGACGTGATCGCTGAGCCAGAGATAAACGTGACCGCGGGCGAGGACACGGGGCCCGTCAGTTTCGACGCTGTGGTGGAGGTGCGGCCGAGGCTCAAGCTCGCTGGCTATGACGCCATCAAGGTCCAAGTGCCGAGCCCGGTAGTCAGTGAAGACGACGTCCAAGCCCAGGTGGACCGCCTAAGGGCGAACTTCGCTGAGCTTGTGCCCGTAGAGCGGGAGGCCCGCACGGGCGACAGCGTCGTGGTCGACATGACAGCTACCCGCGACGGCAAGCCTTACCCTGCCCTGACCTATAGCGACTATTCGGTGGAGCTCGGGTCGGGCAACGACCTGCCAGAGCTCGACGAGCACTTACCGGGCGCCAAGGCGGGTGGCACAGTTTCGTTCGAGGCGGACGTGGGTGGCCCGGTGCATGTCGAAGTCCTCCTCAAGCAGGTCCAAGAAAAGGTCCTACCCGAGGAGACCGACGAGTGGGCCGAGGAGGCGTCAGAGTTCTCCACTCTCGCGGAACTACGAGAGGACATAAGGGGCCGCCTGTCCCAGTTCCGGCGCGCGCAGGCCACCGAAGCGTTCCGCAGCGGCGTCATGGAGGCCTTAATTGGCCTCGTGGAAGACGACCCGCCCGCCGCTTTGGTAGACGCTGAGACAAGGCGGCTAGCCGAGGCCCTGGGCAGGCGCCTCGATTCCCAGGGGGTACCCCTCCAACGCTACCTCGACGCTCTCGGGCGCACGCTCGAAGACGTCGTCGCTGAGATGCGGGCCCAGGCGGTCGCCTCGGTCAAGGCAGACCTAGCCCTGCGAGCCGTCGCTGAAGATCTCGCCATCGAGCCGTCCGAGGCTGAAATGGACCAGTACCTGGAGCGGATGGCTCGAAGAGCGGGCGCCACGGCCGAACAGGTGCGGGCAGAGGTAGAGCGCAGAGGGCAGCGGTTGGCGGTACGCTCGGAGTTGAAGAAGAGCAAGGCGTTCGACTGGTTGGTCGAGCATGCTGAGGTGACCGACGAGGAGGGCAACCCCGTGGACCGGGCACTGCTGGCAACCGAGGACGAAGACCGAGAAGGCTCGGCTGAACCAGGCGCGGGGCCTGCGGCTAGCTACTCGCCCGAGGCGCAGGTAGCCCAGGGCTCCGCGGACGGGCAACCTTCGCTTGGGGCGCAGGCCCTCGTAGAGGAGAGCGCCCGATGAGGCTCCAGGCAAGCAGGCCTCAAGGCAGCACCAATGCGCCCGCCCTGGCGGCAGGCGTGCCGGAGGTGCGGGGCCAGTACCATGTGCCCGGGATATTCGAGCAGACGACAAGGGGGGAGCGTGGTTACGACCTCTTCAGCCGGATGCTCGAGGAGAACATCGTCTTCTTGGGCACGCCGATAGACGACTACGTGGCCAATGCAGTCTGTGCCCAGCTCCTCTACCTCGAGTACAAGAACCCTGACAAGGACATCAGCATCTACATCAACTCCCCCGGCGGGGACATCACAGCCCTGTTCGCCGTCTACGACACGATGAAGTTCGTCCGCAACGACATCTCGACGTTCTGCTACGGCCAAGCCGCTTCCGCGGCGGCCGTAATCCTGGCCGGAGGCACCAAGGGCAAACGCTACGCTCTGCCCCACGCCCGCATACTGCTCCACCAACCCTACGGCGGAGCAGCCGGCCAGGCGGCAGACATCGAGATACAAGCGAAGGAGATCATCCGCATGCGGGACCTGCTCAACGAGATGATCGCGCTCGACACGGGCCAGCCGCTCGACAAGGTCCAAGCCGACACCGACCGGGACTTCATCATGAGCGCCGCTGAGGCTCAGGCGTACGGCATTATTGACGAAGTGATCGTCTCTCGAGAGCTCGCCGGCGTGCCTCAGGCCGCCGGGGTCGCCTGAAGCGGAGCGCCACAGGTATGGCGAAGTTCGGCGAGTCGAGCGAGCTAGTCAAGTGCTCTTTTTGCGGCAAGTCACAAAAGCAGGTGAAGAAGCTCATAGCGGGCCCAGGGGTCTACATCTGCGACGAGTGCATAGACCTCTGCAACGACATCATCGAAGAAGACCTCTCCGAGCCTGCCGAGGTCCGCTTCGACGAGCTGCCGAAGCCAGCTGAGATCCGCAATTTCCTAGACGACTACGTCATTGGCCAGGACAAGGCCAAGAAGATCCTCTCAGTGGCCGTCTACAACCACTACAAGCGCGTGCAGGCCGGGGGGTACCAAGACGGGGACGTGGAGCTGCAGAAGTCCAACATCTTGTTGCTGGGGCCTACAGGTTGCGGGAAGACGTTCTTGGCCCAGACGCTCGCCAAGATGCTCAACGTCCCGTTCGCCATCGCCGACGCCACAGCCCTCACCGAAGCGGGTTATGTGGGCGAAGATGTCGAGAACATCCTCCTGAAGCTCATCCAAGCCGCTGACTACGACATCAAGAAGGCAGAGACCGGCATCATCTACATAGACGAGATCGACAAGATCGCGCGCAAGAGCGAAAACCCGTCGATCACGAGGGACGTCTCTGGTGAGGGCGTCCAGCAGGCCCTTCTCAAGATCCTCGAAGGGACTGTCGCTTCCGTGCCCCCTCAAGGTGGCCGCAAGCACCCCCACCAGGAGTTCATCCAGATCGACACTACAAACGTCCTGTTCATCTGTGGCGGGGCGTTCGCTGGCCTCGACCGCATCGTCCAGTCCCGGCTCGGCAAGCAGGGGATCGGGTTCAGGGCCGAGATACGGCGGGCGCACGAGCTTGACGAAGACGAGCTCTTCAGCCAAGTGCTGCCCGAGGACCTGCTCAAGTACGGGCTGATCCCCGAGTTCGTTGGCCGGCTACCAGTGATCGGTACCGTCTCTGCCCTCGACAAGTACGCCCTCATCCGTATCCTTACCGAACCGAAGAACGCCCTGTTGAAGCAGTACCGAAAGGTCTTCGAGCTCGATGGCGTCGAGCTCGAGTTCAACGAGGACGCCCTCGAGGCGGTGGCAGAGCAGGCGATGCTGCGCGGCACGGGTGCTAGGGGGTTGCGGGCGATACTGGAGGAGGTACTTCTAGAGGTCATGTACGACCTGCCGAGCCGGTCGGACATCGGCAAGTGCGTGATCGACGGCTCAGTCGTAATGGAGCGCGTGGCTCCAACGCTCGTACCGCGGACGGACCTCATCCACAAGGAGCCTCGCCGGCGGGCTGCGAGCTAGTGTTGGTGGTGCTCGGCCCTCTGACAACTGGGAGCGCGCCCTGAACCTCGGCGAAGCGTTAGCCTGGCTCGACAGGCACCAGAACCTCGAACGCATGCTTGGCGAGCCTAAGTTGCGCGTCCCAAAGCCTGAACGCATGCGTGGCTTCGCCTACCGGATGGGCGACCCCCAGCACGCCCAGCCCGTCCTGCACATCACGGGGACCAACGGCAAGACCTCGACGGCACGGGCGCTGAGCCAGGTCCTCATGTCAAAGGGCCTTTCGGTGGGCACGTTCACGAGCCCACACCTTGAGCGGCTCAACGAGCGGGTCATGGTGGACTTGGAGCCTATAGCCGACGAAGACCTTGCCGAGCTATTGAGCGACCTGGCCCTCATGGAAGGACCGGGTGCGGAGCCGCTCACGTGGTTCGAGGTCCTCACGGCGGCAGCGTTCCGGTACTTCGCGGACAAGCCCGTAGACATCGCGGTCGTGGAGGTAGGCATAGGGGGCCGCTTCGACGCCACCAATATCGCCGACGGGGCCGTGGCGGTGGTGACCAACGTCTCGCTCGACCACACCGAGATCCTTGGCCCCACCAGGCAGCACATCGCCCAAGAGAAGGCCGGCATCGTAAAGCCTGGCTCGACGCTCGTGCTTGGCGAGACCGACCCTGAGCTGTACCCCATCTTCGCAGGCCAGGGACCTGAGGACGTACTGCTTTTGGGCCGTGACTTCGACCTCACCCGTAACGACCTGGCTATCGGCGGGAGGCTCTTGGACCTTCGTACGCCGGGAGCGCGCTACGAGGACGTCTACCTGCCCCTGCACGGGCGGCACCAGGCCACCAATTTCCTATTGGCGCTCGTGGCTGCTGAGGCGTTCTTCGGCAGGCCACTGGAAGCCGACATCGTGCTGGCTGCCGCCTCGGAGACCCGTTCGCCTGGTCGCCTGGAGGTCCTCTGCGAGCGTCCCTTGGTGGTGCTCGACGGAGCCAAGAACCTAGCCGGCGCCCGCTGTGAAGCCGCGGCGGTCGCCGAGGAGTTCGGCCAGGGCCGGCCCAAGGTCATGGTGGTCGGGATGCTCAGGGGAAAGGACGCGCGCGAGATGCTCGAAGCCCTGGACGCGGCCCGAGCAGAGCTCGTGGTCGCCTGTCCTGCTCCATCGCCTCGCACGCAGCCGCCTGAGACGGTTGCTGAAGCGGCCCGCTCGCTCGGGACGGAGGCCGTTGTAGCCCCCTCGGTGCCCGAGGCGCTGGAGGTGGCACTGTCTGAAGCTCGTGAGGAGACTTTGGTCCTAGTGACAGGGTCGCTCTACGTCGTGGGCGAAGCCCGCTCGGCCCTGCACACGGATGTGCGCCTACCCGGCCCGGCCCGGTAGCATCGCCCGGTCATGCCCAGCCAAGAGAGGACCCTGCTCATCTGCAAACCCGACGCTGTAGAACGCGGCCTCGTCGGCGAGATCCTGAGCCGCCTGGAGAGGCGCGGGCTCCGGCTCGTCGCGGCTGAGCTGCGCTACATTGACACGCCCACCGCTGAGCGTCACTACGCCGAGCACTTGGGCAAGCCCTTCTACGAGAGCCTGATAGCGCACATAACGAGGAGCGCTGCGCTGGTTGCCGTCGTCGCTGGCCCGCCTGGCACATGGAAGGTCGTGCGGCAAGTCATGGGAGCTACGAACCCTGCCGAGGCGGCGCCAGGCACGATCCGTGGGGACCTGGCGTTGTCCATGACAGAAAACCTCGTTCACGGCAGCGACAGCGCTGAGTCGGCAGAACGCGAGATCGCCTTGTTCTTCCCCCAACTTGGGCCAAGCGGTGGGGCATAGGGGCCCCTACCCGCGAAGGGGGGTGGAACTATCTCCCGGCGCGCTATAGCCTTGGGGGCGACCGGTCCGCTTCCCAAGCGAGGAGGCTCTTTGGCCGTGCGTGACAGGCTTTTTTCATCATTCCGACGGGGGCTGGCCGTTGACCTCGGCACGGCCAACACCCTCGTGTACCTCCAAGGGCGCGGGATCGTGCTCAACGAGCCGTCGGTCGTAGCGATCGACGCCCGTGACGGCCGCCCTCTCGCCGTCGGCCTGGAGGCCAAACGGATGATCGGCCGGACCCCAGCGCACATCCAAGCGGTGAGGCCACTGCGCGACGGGGTGATCGCGGACTTCGAGATTTGCGAAAAAATGCTCGCCTATTTCATCCGGCGCGTGCACCCAAGTAAGGTTTCCAAGCCTGACATGGTGATCTGCGTGCCGTCGGGGGTGACCGGCGTAGAAAAGCGCGCAGTGATGGACGCAGCCGAAGCGGCTGGTGCTCGCCAGGCTTGGATCATCGAGGAGCCCATGGCTGCCGCCATCGGTGCAGGGCTCCCTGTGCACGAGCCCACCGGGAACATGGTGGTCGACATCGGCGGTGGGACCACCGAAGTTGCAGTGATCTCCATGGGGGGCATCGTGACCAGCCAGTCGGTGCGCATCGCTGGTGACGAACTGGACGAGGCGATCATCCAGTTCATCAAAAAGGAGTACAGCCTGGCGCTGGGGGAGCGGACCGCCGAGGAGATAAAGATAGCCCTTGGCTCAGCCTGCCCTCTCCAGCAGGAGGTGAGCGCGGAGATCCGCGGCCGCGACCTGATAACCGGCCTGCCCAAGACCATCGTCACGACCACCGAGGAGATCCGCGACGCTATCGAGGAGCCGGTGGCGGCGATCGTTGACGCCGTCAAGGTAACACTCGACAAGACCCCGCCAGAGCTGGCCGCGGACATCATGGAGCAGGGGATAGTGCTGACGGGCGGAGGCGCCCTGCTTCACGGGCTGGACGCCCGGTTGGCGGCTGAGACAGGGATGCCTATAGTGATCGCCGACAACCCGCTCCAGTCCGTCGCCTTCGGCAGCGGCCAATGCCTGGAGCAACTGGGCGTGCTCTCTGACGTCTTGATGACCAGCTCCAGGTAGGTACGAGGGGGCCATTGGCTGCGGCGTCACGACGCCCTCGGGCCCGGTTCCTGTTGCTTTTGCTGGTCCTGGCGGGAGTGACGCTCATAACGCTGTCGGACAGGGCGAGCACGGCCCACTATTTCGCCAAGGCGCGCTCTATTGCCCAAGAAGTGGCCAGCCCGGTCCAGTCGGCCGTGCACTCCGTCTTGCGCCCGGTCGGCGACTTCATCTACGGGGCGCTGCACTACCACGCAGCCGAAGTGCAGATCCGCGATCTCCAACAGCAGGTCGCTGCCCTGCAGACGGCGCCGGTCGTCGCTGCTGCCGAGGAGGCAGAGGCGCAGCAGGTGCTCGGCCTCGAGCACATCAAGTACCTTTCGGACATCCCTTCGGTGGCCGCTCAAGTCGTGCAGCTCGGCAGCGCGAACTTCGAGGAGACAGTGGAGATCGACCGAGGCAGCGACGACGGGGTGGCAGTAGGGGAGCCAGTGGTGTCAGCCGGGGGCCTGGTGGGCAGCGTTTCAGCGGTGTCTGGGCACCTTGCCACGGTAACTTTGCTCGACGACCCGTCCTTTACCGTGGGGGTCCGTGACGTGCGTAGCGGCGTCGTCGGAGCTGCGCTCGGCCAAGGAGCGGGCAACACGTTGGAGGTCGAGGACATCAACGTGGGCGCCGACGTGCACCGCGGGGACTACATGGTGACTAGCGGCCTTTCCTTGGAACATTTCCCTGCCGGCATACCAGTAGGCACTGTCGAGTCCGTCGACGCTCCCTCTGGCGCCCTCCAGCTGGTGGCGTCCCTGAAGCCGTTTGCAAGCCTTGCGAACTTGCAGTTCGTGAAGGTCCTCTTATGGTCACCGCAGGGGTGAGGTGACCACAACGTTGAAGACGCGACGTTGAAAACGGCTGCAAAGGTCTTGGCCGTCCTGGTCGTCGGCGTCTTCGCACAGAGCGCGTTCGGCAGCGACCTGCGCGTGGACGGCATCGCCCCCGACTTCATGATGCTGCTCGCAGTCAGCGCTGGCTTCGCCGGTGGGCCTGACAGGGGAGCGGCGGTGGGCTTTGCTGCTGGCCTCTTGTCCGACCTGTACCTGCAGGGTACGCCCGTAGGCTTGACGGCTTTGGCTGGTTGCTTGGTGGGTTTCGCGGTGGGATGGGGCCGTACACAAGTTCTCACCACTAGGTTGGCCCTAGCTCCCATAGTGGCTGCGGCGGGGACGGTAGTCGGCGTAGCCATCTTCGTGGTTATCGGCTACCTGGTCGGCCAGTCCCAGCTGATAGTGCCGGGTAAGAGCTGGCTTGTCCAGGTAGCCTTCATAGAGGCCGTCTACTCGGCTATTTTTTCGCTGCCGGCAGTGGGGCTCATGAGCTGGGCCCTAGGGACAGGGGTGCCTTCGGCCCACGAAGCAGTCCCCGGCGCCGCTCCACCCGAAGTGCCTGCGCGTAGGAGTACTCTGGCTAGCCGGTCGCGGCGACGGCGTAGGGCCAGGGTCGGTGTACGTTAGGACAGATGGCGGCTCGCAGGTCAGGCAACGGCGACGTAGGTGAAGGCCGGCCGATGTTCTCTTTGCACATCCGGGCGGTGGCAGTCGCGGTAGTGGTCGTTTGCTTGTTCGGCACGCTCCTTGGGAGGCTGTGGTACCTCCAGGTGGTCGACGCGAGTTCGCCGGCCGTGCAGCAGGCTGCCAGCCAAGGCGAAGAAACGATCTACATCCCAGCCCCAAGGGGCGAGATATTCGACCGCAACGGGGTGCTCCTCGCCGGCAACCGCATCGAGCAGGTAGTGACCGTACAGCCTGACGCGCAACTTAGCGACCCAGGGATAGTGGACGAGCTGGCAGCGGTCCTCGACGAGCCGGTGCAGCAGGTGAAGGCAGCTCTTGACAACCCTCAGTACTCTCCTTACCAGCCCGTGCCAGTGGCTGAGGGCGTGAGCAACTCGGTGGTGCTGGCTATAGACGAGAACCGCAAGCTCCTGCCAGGCGTGACCGTCAGCGCCGAACCTGTGCGCTACTACCCCTATGGCCCCATAACAGCGAACATCTTGGGATGGGTGAGCCAGCTCACGGCGCCAGAGTGGGCAGCTGACAAGTCAGAACTTTGCGCCAAAGGCATCCCGTGCTACCAAGCCAACTCTCAGGTCGGCCAGGCTGGGGTGGAGGCCAGTTTCGAGGACTACCTCCGTGGCGTGCCGGGCAAGGAGGTCGTTGAAGTGGACGCGCAGGGCCACGTGCTTGGCGTCGCCAGCTACACCCCGCCTGTGCCCGGCGACAACGTCGTGCTTTCGATATCACTGGCGGACCAGGAGGCAGCCATGACGGCGCTGAGCGACTGGGCCCAAAAGGGCAGGACCTACATAGACCCTGCAAGTGGCCACTTGGCGCGGGTGACCTCTGGGGCCATGGTCGTCGAGGACCCACGTAACGGCCAGCTCCTCGCGCTCGCCACCTACCCCGATTACAACGACAACGACTTCGTGGGGGGGATCAGTGAGCGGCAATGGGAGTACTACAACAACCCTGCCAGCAACTACCCGCTCGAGGACCGCCCCATTTCCTGGGCTGGGGCAACGGGCTCGACCTTCAAGCTCATAACCGCTACCGCCGCCCTTGACTACGGGGTGCGTAGCCCGTACTACTACTACGACGACACTGGTGGGATAACGGTCGGCGGCCAGACGTTCCATGACAACGACAACCTGCCGGCCGGGCCTGTCGACCTCCAGACGGCGATCACGATCTCTGACGATGCTTACTTCTATTCGCTCGGTTACGACATGTGGCAGATGTGGGCCAACGACAAGGGCCACCCTGAGTACCTCCAGAAGATCGCGTCGGAGTACGGCCTTGGCCACTACAGCGGTGTCCAGCTGCCGGGCGAGGCCCCGGGCATAGTGCCGAGCCAACAGGTCTTCACCCGCCAGCACGAGCAGTACCCGCAGGCTTACCCGGACCCGTACTTCAACCCAGGCCAGGAGATCCAAGAGGCCATCGGCCAGGGTGAGGACGAGGTGACCCCCCTCCAGCTCGCTGACGCTTACAGCGCCTTTGCCAATGGGGGGACCTTGTACGTCCCGCGCATCGCCCTTGCGGTCGAAAAGCCTGGTGCTGACGGCAAGCCGGACGGCAAGATCTTGAAGCTCTACACGCCCAAGGTCAAAGACCACGTCCAAATGCCCGACGCCGCTGCCAGGGCCGCCATGCTCGCCGGTTTCGAGGGCGTGACCGCCAACCCTTCGGGTACGGCCTACGCCGCTTTCACCAACTTCCCGCTTTCACGTATACCGGTTGCCGGCAAGACCGGGACCGCCCAGGTGGGGCCGGACTTCAGCCAGGTGGGCTGGCCGAAGTACATACAAGACACCTCGGTGTTCGCCAGCTTTGCTCCAGCCAACGACCCGCGCTTTGTAGTGGACGCCTTTTTTGCCCAGGCTGGCTACGGCGCGACAGTTGCCGCCCCCGCTGTGGAGCAGGAGTACGTGAGCCTGTTCGGGCTCAACAGGCCGGCTAAGGCTGCCTCCAAAGCCGCTCACAGCACAACCTCAACTGGAGCAGGAGGCCACTGAATGGCCCTAGCTGCCCCGCCCAGGGCTAGGCCTACCCTCCCACCACCCCCGACAGGCACCCCACCGTCGCCGCGGCGCGTGGGCGTGAGCCCAGCTTGGCGCCACGTAGACCTCGTGCTCGTCCTGGCGACGGCTGCGATCACGGCAGTGGGGCTCGTGATGGTCTACGCCACCACGCGGTTCCAGCTGGCGGTCGCCGGAGCGAACCAGATGTCGGTGCTCGAACGCCAGGGGCTGTTCGCAGCCATCGCCGTCGCAGCCTTTGTCGCCACGACTCTGTTCGACTACAAGCGCTACCTGTCATGGGCGCCGGCGCTGTACGTACTTTCGCTGCTCATGCTGGCAGCGACGTTCGTGGTGGGCAGGAGGGTGCTGGGGGCGCAGAGCTGGATCCCGCTTGGCCCGTTCCAAGTCGAGCCTTCGGAGGTCGTGAAGGTCACATTGGTCCTCTCCCTGGCAGCGCTCCTGGCTAGCCGAAAGGGCAATGTGACCCTCCGGGCCCTAGCTGTCGTCCTCGCGCTGGCCGTCGTGCCCTTTGTGCTCATATACAAAGAGGACGCCCTCGGCAGCGCCCTCGTCCTGGCGGTCGTGCTGGTGGGTATGCTGCTCATGGCGGGGACGAGAGGTCGCCACATGGTCGCGCTGACCCTGCTGGCGATAGCGGGGATAGCAGGGGTCCTGGAGTCTGGCCTGCTCAAGTCCTACCAAGATGCCCGCATAACCACGTTCCTCCACGCGCCCACCGGGGTGAGCCAAAGTGTGGGCAACACGTCGAACCCTTACGCGGCCACGATCGAGTACAACTTGGACCAGTCCAAGGCGGCCATTGCTGACGGTGGCCTCACCGGGCGGGGGTTGTTCCGTGGGTACCTGACGAACCTTTCCTACGTGCCCAACCAGTCGACGGACTTCATATTCACAGCGGTGGCCGAACAGTTCGGCTTTGCCGGCTCGGCTCTTCTGCTCGCGTTGTTCGCCGTGGTCGTCTGGCGCACCTGGCGAGCAGCCGTGCTGGCGCGCGACCTTGCTGGCACCCTCATATGCATTGGGGTGCTGTGCATGTTCATGTTCCAGGTCTTCGAGAACGTCGGCATGACCATGGGCATCATGCCTGTAGCCGGCATCACCCTGCCGTTCATGAGCTATGGGGGTTCGTCCATGGTCGTGGACTGGGTAGCCATCGGCCTGGTCGTCAACGTCCGGATGCACCGGTTCAGCTGACGCTCAGCCTCCGCTCAGCGCTAGTTCAGCCACTAACAGGAGGTGGGCCAGGCTTTGCTGGCTAGAGTGGTCGTGACATGACTTTGCTACGGGCCGCCCACCGGTTGTCGCCGGTTCCTTTCCTCCCCGGGCAAGCTCGCCCGTCAAGGGAGGTTGCCCACTTGTGGGTACTTGGGCTCGCCTTCTTCTGGCCCGGCTTGAGGCCCAGAGGGCGAAGGTTGCCTGCCGAGCTACGAGCTGCCGACCATGAGCGGCCCGTCGGCGCGAGCCGTCGGCAGGGGCTTGGGGTGCGCCGCGCCGGTGGCCCACGGATTTGTCGTCCTGCAAGAGCAGGATGGAAGGGAAGATTTCAATGTCGGACCGATTGCTCGGGGAGGCGAGCGCTGCCGGCAGGACTGCGGCGGGTTCCAACGGCGCGAGTGGCCTTACCGAGGGCTTTCAGGGAAATGGTCGGGACGCGGCCAATGAGGCTGGACGTGGCGAGCCCGCTGACGCCAGTGGTCAGCTAACCGAGGCTGCTGCTAGCGACGAGCTGGCCGAGGCTGGTGCTGCCGGCGAGCTGGCCGAGGCTGGTGCTGCCGGCGAGGACGGCCTAGGTGGCACAGGCAAACCTCGTCGGCGTCGGCGTGGGTCGAGAGGGGGCCGTGGACGCCGTTCGGGGGCTTTAGGTGAGGCCACGGGCGTTGGCTCGCCCCCGGAGGTGCCGCGTGCGCCCCAAGAGGGGAGCATGGGTGCCCTACTCAGCCCCGGCGCAACTGGTGCGGGCGAGCAGGTGGTTTCCCCCGCCCCATCGCCAACTGCCCCAGCCCCCGGCACGGGCGATGGGCTCTCTGGTGCCACCCCGCCTGCCGTTGCGGCCGGCCCCACGTCGCCCGGCGGCCCTGGCTTGCCGGGCGAGGTGCGCAAGCCCAAGATCGGCGACACCCGGCCAGGTTCGCCCCCTCTGCCACGTAGGCGCCCGCGAAGGGAGGTAGGCGCCAGCGGCTCTGCACGCGCCTTGGGGAACGGCAGCCAGCCGGTTGCCCCTGTACCAAGCGACGATGCCAACGAAGGGCCAGTAGGCTCCCGCCCCGCGCGCTCGCGCCGGAGGCGGCCGGCCCCAGGCGAGGAGCCCGGCTTGGAGCCTGGCGCAGCAGAGGGCCGGGGTGGGCCAGCTCAGGGCCTACCCGAAGGTAGCGGCGCCGGTGCCGAGCGCTCGTCGAGCCAGAGGGCGGACGTCAGCCGACGTCGGGCTGACAGGCGGCTCCGGCCGCTCGGGCGCTACCTTATGGTCGTCCACGTCGGCCCGACGGCGACCCAGATCGCTGTCCTCGAGGGCCGGACACTGATCGAGCACTACGTGTCACGGCCTGCGGACGACACAACTCAGATAGACGGCAACATCTACCTGGGCCGTGTCCAAAACGTCCTACCGGGCATGGAAGCGGCCTTCGTCGACATAGGGACCCCCAAGAACGCAGTCTTGTACCGGGGGGACTTGCGCTACGACGAGGACGAGGTGGCGCCGGCCGGCGAAGATGACCCCAAGCCCACTCGCGGCCACCTGCCCGGTGCGGCCCGCGAGGCACGTATAGAGCAATTGCTCCACACCGGCCAGAACATAATATGCCAGGTCACCAAGAACCCCATAGGCACCAAGGGCGCTCGGCTCACCCAGGAAGTGTCGCTCCCAGGCCGCTTCGTGGTGCTGATCCCCGATAGCGACACCTATGGGATCAGTAAACGCCTGCCTGACGAGGAGCGCCGACGCTTGCGCAAGATCCTCGACGACGTGCGCCCCGAAGGCCACGGCCTCATAGTGCGCACTGCGGCCGAAGGCGCCAATGCCGAAGAGCTCGCTCGCGACGTCTCTAGGTTGCTCGGCCTGTGGGAAAAGGTCCAGTCCGCAGCCAGGACTTCGCGTGCCCCGCAGCTTCTGTACCGCGAGCCTGACCTGGCAGTGCGGGTCATCCGTGAAGAGTTCAACCGTGAATACCGCGGCGTAGTCGTCGACGACCCCAAGCTGTACGCCGAGGTGAAAGAGTACGTCACCGACATAAGCCCCGAGCTGGCCGACAGGGTAGAACTGGTAGACCCGGCAGAAGAACCACTGCCTCTCTTCGAGCGGTTCCGGGTCCACGAGCAGGTCCACAAGGCCCTCGACCGTAAGGTCTGGTTACCTTCGGGAGGGTCGATCATAATCGAGCGCACCGAAGCACTGACCGTCATCGACGTCAACACTGGCAAGAACGTCGGGACTTCCAACCTCGAAGAAACAGTCTTCCGCAACAACTTGGAGGCAGCTGAGGAGATCGCCCGCCAGCTCAGGCTGCGAGACATCGGGGGCATCATCGTGATCGATTTCATCGATATGGAAGTACCTGCCAACCGGGCAGAGGTGATGCGCACTTTCCGGGAGGCCCTCGCCCGTGACAAGACCCGCACGCAAGTATTTGACATTTCTGAGCTGGGCCTGGTCGAAATGACCCGCAAGCGTGTGTCGGAGGGCTTGGTCGAGAGCTACTCGGAAACCTGCCCTACCTGTGGCGGCCGGGGGATCGTCTTCGATGAGTCGCTCCTCGGCTAGCGCTAGCGACAGAGGCTGAGCAAGCAGCCGGGTTCACCGGCTGGCGCTGCCGGTGCTAGGCCTGTTGGTAGGTCGCCGTCAGCGTGGCACGCGCGATGACGTGAAAGGTGATATTGAAGCCGAGGAACGCTGGCGTGACCCCCTGGCCGACCTCGAGCTGTGGCAGGTCGAGCGCGTGGACGGCGAATATGTAGCGGTGGGGCCGGTCACCTTTCGGCGGAGCGGCGCCAACGTAGCCGACCGTGCCGGCGTCGTTTTTGAGCTGGAACGCACCCGGAGGCAGCCCTTCGCCAGAAGGGCTGCCGGCACCACGCGCTAGCTCGGTCACACTTGCAGGGATATTGGCCACCGCCCAATGCCAAAACCCGCTGCCCGTCGGGGCGTCAGGGTCATAGCAGGTGAGGGCAAAGGAGGCCGTGGCCGCCGGGAAGCCGGACCAACGCAGGTGGGGGCTCTGGTTGCCACCGCCAGCCCAGTCTCCCACGTGGACGTGCGCGAGCGGCTGGCCTTCTGAGATGTCGTCGCTGGTCAGCGAAAAGCTTGGGACTTTGGGCAAAAGTTCGTAAGGGCCGGGTGCCATGGGCCGCTCGAGCATGGCTAGCGGCTCCTTTGCACCGAGCGCTCTGCTGGGCCTACGTAAAGCTGCGTCGGCCGGCCGATCTTCGGCGGTGACGAGGCCATCTCGCGCCAGTGCGCCACCCACCCGGCGCTGCGGCCGACCACGAACAGGGGGGTGAACATCTCTTCGGGGAACCCTATCGCCCGGTAGATGATCCCCGAGTAGAAGTCGACGTTTGGGTAGAGGCGCCGAGAAATGAAGTACTCGTCAGCTAGGGCGACTTCCTCCAGGCGCAGCGCTATCTCCAAAAGGGGGTCGCTCGGGGCGAGCTTTTCCACGAGGTCCAAGGCTATCTGTCGGATAACCTTCGCACGGGCATCGTAGTTCTTGTAAACACGATGGCCGAAGCCCATGAGCCGGAACGGGTCGGACCGGTCCTTGGCCTTGTCCACGAAATGGCTCAAGGGCTTCCCAGAGTCTTTGATCTGTTTCAGCATACGGGTCACCTCTTGGTTGGCCCCGCCGTGGAGGGGGCCCCAGAGGGCGTTTATAGCTGCGGCGACGCCGGCGAAGAACCCGGCCCCCGAGGACGCCACAAGACGAAGTGTCGCTGTCGAGCAGTTGAGCTCGTGGTCCGCATGCAGTACTAAAAGGGTGTTGAGGGCGCGGGCAGTGGCGTTGTCGGGGAGGTACCCACTGCCCGGCACTCCAAAGCAAAGCTGCAAGAAGTCCTCGACGTAGTCCAAGGAACGGTTGCTCCTCGCACGGGGGAGCCCGCGCAGGGCCGACATCGCGTACCCGGCGAACATCGGCATGCACGACAGGAGCCGAACGCCGGCCGAGTCGATGTCTTCGTTGCCGTAGTAAGCGGTCAAGGCCTCAGTAGCGATCGCGAGCATGGCCATCGGGTGCATGCTCTCTGGGAACCAGTCGAAAAGCCTCTCTATCGCAGGGTGGACGACAAGCTTGGGGTCTCGGGCCCGTGCCACAAACTCTTCAGCGTCGTGGCCGTTTGGAAGTTCGCCATATATCAGCAGGTAGGCCACTTCCAAAAATGAAGCCGAGGTGGCGAGCTGCTCGACGGGGTAGCCGCGGTAGTAGAGCCGCCCGGCTTCACCGTCAACAAATGTGATCGCCGAGCGGTACGCAGCGGTGTCTGCGTAGCCAGGGTCGTAGAGCGCCAGGCCATGGCTCGCTAGGCTCGTTACGTCGAGAGCGTCCTTACCCAACGTCGGGTGCTCAACGGCGAGCTCAATCTCATCGGCCCCATAGCGCAGGGTCGCCGAACCTTCCGGGAGCGGCATCGTAAGCCTCCTTGTCGTTCGCCTTCGTTACGAGCGGAGCCTACTGCGGCCTGCAGCGGCCTGGCGGGGCGGCCAGCTTTGGCATGGGCGGGCAAGCGTCTCGGCAGTCCTTGAAGCTAGGCCCCGCTGTTGCAACTGAGCCTCGGCCTCGCCGGTATACTGGCGGCCCTGTGTACGCCGTGATCGAGACAGGTGGCAAGCAGGAGCGCGTGGAGGAAGGCCAACGTCTCCTGGTCGAGCTCCTCGGCCAAGGGCCTGGGGCTGACGTGTCCTTCTCGCCCCTGTTGGTGGTAGATGGCGCAACCGTTCTGGCAACTTCGTCGGAGCTCGCCGGCGCCAAGGTGAACGCTCGAGTGCTCGGCGAGGCCAAGGGGCCCAAGGTGCGTGGGTTCACCTACAGGCCCAAGGCGCGCCACCGGCGCAGGTGGGGCCACAGGCAGCGCTTCAACACGATTGAAGTCACGTCGATCACGCTCGGGGAGGGCTGAGGGTTGTCCAAGACCAAAGGTGGAGGCAGCACAAGGAACGGGCGGGACAGCGCGGCCCAAAGGCTTGGGGTCAAGGTGTTCGACGGAGGCCTTGTAACTGCAGGTTCGATAATCGTCCGCCAGAGGGGCACCAAGTTCCACCCAGGTGACGGGGTGGGCCGGGGCAAGGACGACACTTTGTTCGCCCTGGTGGACGGCCACGTCCGTTTTGGTGCGCGCCGTGGCCGGCGCTTGGTCGACGTGGAGCCCCGGCCGAAGCAGTAGAAGGCGTTGGGAGCGGGCTGGCCCGCATGACGTGTTCGTAGACGAGTGCCAGGTCCACCTGAAAGCGGGGGACGGAGGCGCCGGTGCTGTCTCGTTCCGCCGTGAGGCGCACGTAGCCCTAGGGGGCCCAGACGGCGGCGACGGTGGCAAGGGTGGTGACATCTGGTTGGTCGCCGACCACAACGTCGCTTCCCTTCTAGCCTTTCGTGACCACCCGCACCGCCAAGCCAGCTCTGGCACCCACGGCCGCGGAGGTAAAAGGCACGGGCGTGCTGGGCCAGACCTCGAAGTCCCCGTACCGGCAGGCACAGTCGTCAAGGACCTACAGGGGCGCGCCCTGGCGGACTTGGCGGAGGCAGGGGCGCGCTGGCTGGCTGCACGAGGGGGCAGGGGGGGGCGCGGCAACGCCCGGTTCCTTTCCAATGCCAGGCGGGCCCCGAGGTTCGCCGAGCAGGGCGAGCTGGGAGAGGAGCTCTGGCTCAACCTGGAACTGCGCCTCATGGCCGACGTAGCCCTCGTGGGCTTCCCCAACTCAGGCAAGTCCACCTTGATCTCGCGGATCTCGGCTGCCAAGCCCAAGGTCGCGAGCTACCCCTTCACCACGCTTGAACCGCACCTTGGGGTCGTGCGGGCCGAAGGAGGGGACTTCGTCGTGGCCGACGTACCAGGCCTCGTGCCAGGAGCGAGCGAGGGTAGGGGCCTGGGGCACAGGTTCCTCCGGCACATAGAACGAGCCAGGGTGCTGCTCTTTCTCGCCGACATGGGTGAGGACGCCGGCCTCTCTCCAGCTGAACAGGTACGCATCTTGGAGGTCGAGCTCGGTTCTTACCAGCCAGAGCTGTTGCAGCGGCCCCGCTTGGTGGTCGGCTCACGGTCTGACCTCTTGGGGGCTACCAGGGCAGGACAGGCCGGCTTCACGCCGGTCTCGGCTGTCACAGGGGAGGGCGTTGGCTGGTTGGTGGGCCAGCTTTCGGAGATGGTGTCGACAGCGCGCTCGGCCCAACCGCGGCCGCGCCGCTACGTGCTGCACCGGCCGGCACCGGCAGGGGTGGTGGTGGAGCGCACTGCCGACGGCACCTTGTTGGTGAAAGGGCGTGAAGCAGAAAGGGCGGTGGCACTTTCCGACCTGACCGATGCTGGCGCCTTGGCTTACGCACAGGCGCGGCTGCGAAGGCTCGGGGTGGACCGTGCCCTCGTCAAGGCAGGGGCCAAGGAAGGGGACCGGGTGCGAGTGGGGCCGTTCGAGTTTGAATGGGGGCCCGGCTAGTGCCGACTGTGGTCGTGAAGGTTGGCACTTCTTCGATCACCGACGAGGACGGGCGAGTCCTCGAGGCCCCCATAGCCAAGCTTTGCAGCGAGGTAGCGGGCCTCAGGGCTGGCGGTGCTCGCGTGGTGGTCGTCACGAGCGGGGCGATTGCAGCCGGCCTGCAAGTACTGGGGCTCGAAAGGCCCAGGAGCACGGACCTGCTCCAAGCGGTCTCCGCTGTTGGCCAGAGCCGTTTGATGGGCCACTACGAGCGGGCCTTTATGGAGCGGGGCCTTGTCGCGGGGCAAGTTTTGTTGGCACCCCTCGACTTCACGGAGCGTTCCCAGTACCTTCATGCCCGCCAGACGCTTTCATTGCTGCTCGAACTGGGAGTGGTGCCGGTCGTCAACGAGAACGATGCGGTGGCCGACGACGAGATCCGCTTCGGGGACAACGACCGGCTGGCGGCGCTCGTGGCCCATCTAGTGCGTGCGGACTTGCTGGTGCTGCTAACCGACGCCGCCGGCCTCTTCACGGCTGACCCTCGGCGAGACAGCGAGGCTTCTTTTGTGGAAGAAGTGGCTGAGGTCGACGAAGTGCTCGTGTCTGCCACCGGGCCGGGCAGCGAGCGTGGGAGCGGCGGAATGGCGTCCAAGCTTGCTGCTGCCAAGATTGCGGCTTGGTCGGGGGTACCGGTCGTCATCGCCTCGGCGGAGCGGCCCGGCGTCCTCCAAGACGCGTTTGACGGCAGGGCGGGTGCCGGCACCTACATCAGGGCTCGTCGTGCTAGGTTGCCCGCCCGGAAGCTGTGGATCGCTTTCGCGCTCGCGCCCTCCGGCCGAGTCGTCGTCGACACCGGCGCCAAGCGCGCCCTGCTACAGAGGGGGGTTTCGCTGCTACCCGCCGGGGTGCAGGCCCTTAGAGGAGAGTTCCAAGCTGGGGACGCTGTCGAGCTAGCCGGCCCCGACGAGGCGGTGTTCGCCAAGGGGATAGTGCGGCACAGTTCCAAAGAGCTGGCAGGGTGGGCAGGCTGGCAGAGCTCGCAGCTACCCGAGGACGTCCCCGCCGAAGTCGTTCACCGCGACGACCTCGTCATCTTGCCCTGACCCGCCCGCCTGGTCCTCCACGTCCCATTCAGCAAGCCTGTCCGGGTGGCCAGGGCTCTCTGGCATTTCGGTGCCCTGGCGGCTCGTTGCTGGGCAAACGTGCTCGACAACGGCTGCGTCGTCGGTGAGCACTCCCGGTCGTCAGTGAGCACTCCCGCCAGGAAGGGCCGTGCCAGGGCTAAGAGCCGACTTGGCTCGACAGGCAGAAGCCCCATACCTTGTAAACGGGCGCCGGTACGAGCGTAGAGCACGTGCCAGGCCGGTAAGCGCCAGCGTAGGCCCAGCTGCGCCCGGGGGCCTTGTAGAAGACCGCCACAGCGCCGAACTGGGCGAGCACTGCCTTGCCCGCCGGCGTGGAGCCGAGGGCCTCAGCGCTTGCGGACGGCACGAACTGCGACACCGCCCAGTAGTAAGCGATAGCCGGCTGCTCCGCGTAGTACACGGATCCAGGGAGGGTTGAGGCTACGTCAGCAGCGCTGATGCTGGCGCCCCCTGGGGACGCGCTCACCCAAACGTGGCGGAGGAGCGGCCCGAAGCCGCTGGGTACAGGGAGGTTCTCTGCTGTGCTCGTTGCGACGGCAGGGTTGGCAGCAGGCCTCGTCACCTCGGTGCCCGTACTGGCGTGAGAAGTTGAGGCAGTCGTGGCTCCTTTGGCTTGGGCAGCAGGTTTCGCCTTCGCGACGCGGGGGGCTGAATGCCCAGGCGAGCCTCCGGGCTGCGTGAGCTTTGTACTTCCCCTACCCGCAGCCCTGGTCCCGAGGGCCCGGCTGGCGGCCGTCGAGTGGCCGCTCTTGGGTAGCGACAAGATGAGCAGTACTGCCACAACTGCCAGCACTGCTATGGCCGCCGCGACCAGGCCAAGTGGGCCAACCCCGCGCAGGCGCTGCGGCTCAGCAGGAGCAGGCGACGGTCGTGGGCTGGTGGGGGCAGGGCCAACCGGCGGTGGCGGGAGTGCTTCAGCTTTGGTGCCGCGCGTGGGCGGGGGCACAGCGCGCGAAGGCCCGGAGGTTGCACCATGGCCCCGTACAGGCGGGGTGCCAGCGGGTGGCGTTTCGGTTGCGGCGTGACGTGGGCGGTACCCGCTCATAAAGCCCATTCTCGCCGATCCGCGTCAACCGAGCGCGGATAGCTGTGATGCCGGTAGTTTGCCAGCGGGGCAGTGCAAGCCGCGCCCCCGCTGGTTGGCAGGCGCAAGGCTCCGGCTGGTTGGCAGGCACAAGGCAAAAGATCTCGCAAGCACGAGACAAACACGACAAAGGCATGACGAACAGATAGGCATGACGAACAGATAAGGAGAAGCCGTGCAACTTGGGATGGTCGGTCTGGGGAGGATGGGTGCGAACATGGTGCGCCGGTTGATGCGGGCCGGGCACAGTTGCGTCGTCTACGATGTCAACAGCGCCGCTGTGCGAGCGCTCGAGGCGGAAGGGGCGACGGGCTCCTCGACCCTTGAAGACTTCGTAAGCAAGCTACAGGTGCCGCGGGCCGCTTGGGTCATGGTCCCGGCCGGCATTACGGGTGAGACCATAGAAAAACTTGCAGCCCTGTTGTCTCCAGGCGACATTGTCCTGGACGGTGGCAACTCTCACTACGTGGACGACATTTCCCGTGCGGCCAAGCTTAAAGAGCGTGGCCTGCACTTCGTGGACGTCGGCACGAGCGGAGGCGTGTTCGGCCTCGAAAGAGGCTACTGCTTGATGATCGGTTGCGAAGCCGAAGTCTTCAGGCACTTGGAACCTATTTTTGAGGCTATCGCCCCTGGGGCCGTGGGCGCCCCGAGGACCCCCGGGCGCACGGGCGAGCTGGCACCTTCGGAGAAGGGTTACCTCCACTGTGGCCCCAATGGCGCAGGCCATTTCGTGAAAATGGTGCACAACGGCATCGAGTACGGGATGATGGGCGCGTACGCCGAAGGGCTCGCAATCCTCAGTAAAGCCAACATCGGCAAATCAGGCGCTGGCACCTCTGATGCTGAGAACACGCCGTTGGAGCACCCCGAGCTTTACCAGTACGACATAGACGTGGCGGAGGTGGCCGAACTGTGGCGGCGGGGGAGCGTCGTGGCCTCATGGCTTTTGGACCTGACGGCGCACGCTCTTCATGAGGACCCCAAGCTCGCCAGTTTCCAAGGCCGCGTGTCCGACTCGGGCGAAGGACGCTGGACCATAAAGGCGGCCATCGACGAGGCGGTGCCAGCGCACGTACTGTCGTCGGCCCTTTACGAGCGCTTCAGCTCTCGCGGGGAAGCCGATTTCGCCGACCGGGTGCTTTCTGCGATGCGCAAGGAGTTTGGCGGCCACGCGGAGCAGCCGGGACAACAGAGCGGCTAGTGGCCCGCCCGGCGGGGGCGTCAGGGGCGCCTTGGCGGCAAAGACAGGACGTGGCTCGCAAAGGTAGCACCTTATGGTAGCGCTTACGGTAGCGATGGTAGCGCTTACGGTAGCGGGAGCAGCTAAGGCGCCTTCGAGGTGGGCTCCTCGCCGGCGAGGTCAACTTGCATGGTCAGTCGTTGTACGCCGCGGGTTAGCCCGACCTCGGCCCGGCCCTCTGGTGCGGCTGCCTCCAACGCTGCTGCCAGTTGCTCTAGCGTCGTCGTCGGCTTGCCGTCGACGGAAACGATGAGGTCGCCGCGCCTGATGCCCGCCCGCTCGGCGGGGCCGCTCTCCTCGACGGCCTGCACGAGCAGCCCGTCTGTTGGTGGGAGGCCTACCGCTTCCCGCAGGCGCCGAGCGGTACGCGCTGGTGCGAGTGCGACGCCCAGGCGAGGACGACGGGGGACCTCGCCGCGAGAGAGAGCTTCGGCTCGGGCTTTCAGGTCCGCGCTCGCTGGTAGGGCGAGGTAGAAGCCTTCACCTTCCCTGTGGGTGTTGATGCCGGCCAATTGGCCCCTGGCGTCTAGGAGCGGCCCTCCGGACGAGCCGCGCACCAATGTGCAAGTGTGCTCGACCGCCCCCGTGAGCACGCGCCCACGCGGGCCTTGGAAGGGTACGTCCTTTGCGGAGACGAACCCTACTCCGGCCTGCAGCCTCCCCCTTGGCCGAGCGAGGGCGACGACCAGCTCCCCCAGTGCCGGGCCCTCGGCAGCTGGCCACGCCAGCGCTGGACGGCCACCGGTCGGCACGCAGACCAGGGCGAGATCCCCGTCCTCGTCTACTCCTAGCACGGTGGGCACAGCGCTGCTGCCGTCTGAGAAGTGGATTTCGGCCTTTTCTCTTTGCCTCAGGTTGTGCGCGTTGGTCACCACACGGTCTTGGCCGAATATGAACCCGCTACCAGCGTGGCCAACCCCTACCACCGACTCGTCTGCGCCGGCGACGATGGCGGCGAGCGCTTGTGAGAAATCGATGAGGCTCACCTGCGTTCCTCCTAGCTTGTTAGTTGCTATTAGCAACTTAGTTCACTCGCGTAGCAACTTAGTACTCCAGGTCATAATTTCGATCACGTATCCGGGCAGGCTCAGGCTGCGGCCTGGTAGTCCGGCTTGTCGGCCAGTTTCTTCATGAGCAGCGCCAGGTCACCTCTGGTGAACTTCCACTCGAAGG
>Ga0209061_1001473_pt1 | contig 38835 bp, 30 predicted proteins | sample Coa_R1_10_FD_187157 | JGI IMG/M metagenome (GOLD analysis project Ga0209061, IMG submission 187157) | Surface soil microbial communities from Centralia Pennsylvania, which are recovering from an underground coalmine fire - Coalmine... | ecosystem: Environmental > Terrestrial > Soil >... | reverse complement strand
TTTGGAATGCCTATGCGCATCTTGTCCAGCATTGGGATATTACGCGGCTTCCTTATGATGGCGAAGCCGATCGTTATTTCGATCCCAACTGGTTATGCGCGGGCTGAGCGGTTCCGCTCAGGCCCACATGCTTCGCGCTGGCCTTCGATATGGATGCAAGAGCAGCGGTAATCCGGTTCGCTGCCACCCGCGAGAGGAGGTCTTAATCAGCCTTCGACCTCTGTCTCGGGCCGGTCGCTGCCCGCCGAAGGCTCGGTGTGCCAATGGCCCTCCTTGTCCTCATATGAAATGTCGGTGGTTTCTCCGGGCAGGGCTTGTTCCCTTGCTGCGCGGTCCGCCGCTTCGCGCGCGGCCTTATGGGTGGGAAATGTCTCCGAATATACCCCATTGACCCGGTATGCCCAGCCGCCGTCATGTTCGACAACATCATAGACTACTTTTGTCATCTCTCGCTCCTGAGCTCCGCCAGAAGTGCATTGTAAGCCGTCATGCCAAACTTGCTGAGGACATATATGAAACGGTGCTAGAGATTCCAGCGCCAGTCACGAACCTCTGGCATATCGTCGCCGTGCTCGCTGATATAGAGCCTGTGGCGCTCCATCGATGTCCAGTAGCGGGCGGTTTCCTTTTCAATCTGGCCGCGGAGCCGCGGGATACGCAGAATGGCGTCCAGAGCGAGCTGATAGCGGTCAAGATTATTGAGGACGACCATGTCGAAGGGGGTTGTGGTTGTGCCCTCCTCTTTATAGCCGCGCACATGAATATTGTGATGATTGTGCCGCCGGTAAGTCAGCTTGTGAATGAGTGAGGGATAGCCATGGAAGGCGAAGATCACCGGCCTATCCTTGGTGAACAGTTCGTCGAAGTCCTGATCGCCGAGACCATGAGGATGTTCGGATTGAGGCTGGAGGACCATCAAATCCACTACATTGACAACACGGATGCGGATATCAGGGATATAGCTTCGCAAGAGCGTGACGGCTGCCAGCGTCTCAAGGGTAGGCACGTCTCCCGCGCAGGCCATGACAACGTCAGGGTCACCTTCATCATTGCTGGCCCATTGCCAAACTCCGGCGCCCGCGATGCAGTGCCGGACGGCAGAATCGATGTCAAGCCACTGCCATGCCGGCTGTTTGCCCGCAATGATCAGATTGATGTAGTTGCGGCTGCGCAAACAATGATCCGCGACCGATAAAAGACAGTTGGCATCGGGCGGCAGATAGATGCGCACGACATCGGATTTCTTATTTGCAACATGATCGATAAAGCCGGGATCCTGATGCGAAAAGCCATTGTGGTCCTGCCGCCAGACATGTGACGTGAGTAAATAGTTCAAAGATGCGATTGGCTTGCGCCACGGGATCGTGCGCGTCACTTTCAGCCATTTCGCATGCTGATTGAACATGGAATCGACGATGTGGATGAAGGCCTCGTAGCAGGAGAACAGGCCGTGGCGGCCCGTGAGGAGGTATCCTTCGAGCCAGCCTTCGCAAAGATGCTCGCTCAATACCTCCATGACACGGCCGTTGGCGCTGAGATTGACGTCAACCGATTCGATATCCGCCATCCATTCCTTATCGGAGACTTCATAGACGGCGTCGAGCCTGTTCGAGGCAGTTTCATCTGGACCAAAGAGCCGGAAATTCTGTTTTCCGAGATTGAGCTTCATGACATCGCGCAGAAAGGTTCCGAGAATCCGCGTCGCTTCCGTTTGCACGCAGCCGGGCTTGGGCACGCTCACGGCGTAATTATGGAAGTGGGGCATCAAGAGAGGCTCCAGCAATTCGCCGCCATTGGCATGCGGATTGGAACCCATGCGGCGATGGCCTGTTGGCGCGAGCGCGGCGAACTCTTCGCGGAATTTTCCGCCTTCGTCGAACAATTCCTCTGGCCGGTAACTTCTCATCCAGTCTTCAAGCTGCTTGAGGTGTTCGGGATTCTTGAAATCCGTGAGTGGAACCTGATGGGCGCGCCAGGTTCCCTCGACCGGCTTGCCGCCGACGAATTTCGGCCCCGTCCATCCCTTGGGCGTGCGGAACACGATCATCGGCCAGCGCGGACGCTCCGGGCCCTTCGTTTGATGGCAAGACCGCGCCTTGTCCTGAATCTCGCGGATCCGCGCCAGAACCAGATCGAGTGTACCGGCGAGAGATTGATGCAGGATGGCGGGATCATCGCCTTCGACAAAATGCGGGTCGTAGCCATAGCCGCGCATGAGTTCCGTCAGTTCCTGGCGGCTGATGCGTGCCAGCACCGCTGGATTGGCGATCTTGAAACCATTGAGGTGAAGGATGGGAAGAACAGCTCCATCGCGCGCTGGATTAAGAAATTTGTTGGAATGCCAGCTTGCGGCCAGCGCTCCCGTCTCCGCCTCGCCATCGCCAATGATACAAGCAACGATTAGACTCGGATTGTCGAAGGCGGCGCCGTAAGCATGGACGAGAGAGTAGCCGAGTTCGCCACCCTCGTGAATGGAGCCGGGCGTTTCCGCTGAGACGTGGCTTGGAACGCCGTAAGGCCAGGAGAACTGCCGGAACAGCCGCTGCAGCCCGTTACGGCTGCGTTCAATCGCTGGATAGCGCTCGGTATAGGACCCTTCGAGATAGGTCTGCGCCACAAGCCCCGGGCCGCCGTGGCCGGGACCAATGACATAGATCATATTGAGATCGTTCTCTTTGATCAGCCGGTTGAGATGGACATAGAGAAAGTTCAGCCCTGGCGTCGTCCCCCAATGCCCGAGCAAGCGCGGCTTGATATCGGAAAGCTTGAGCGGGGTCTCGAGCAGCGGGTTGTCTTGCAGATAAATCTGCCCGACCGAGAGATAATTCGCCGCGCGCCAATAGGCGTCCATTTTCTTGAGGAGATCAGGCGGCAAGGGATCGGGCATCGGGGTCTCCGGGAGCGGCGCGCCTTTAGGCTAGGCGGGTGGTTGCGGGTTTTCAACCTTATCCAGATACCAGGGGATGTTGATGACAGTAAGACGCGTGCCGCCGTGCTTCAACAGCTGAGACCGCAGGCAGCCGGCGCGGCGGGTATGAAGGCGGCGGGTATGAAGAAGGTGCTGATACCACCTTTGTTTCACGAGTTCGGACGCTGGGGGGAAAGGCGCCGCCATTGTTCGGATAAGCGCGGATCGTCTGCCAATAAGAGACGAAGAGAATCAAAAGCAGCGCCACGGCAGATGCCATGGCCCAGCCGATATAGGTGAGGCTCGCGGCGCCAAGCGGCGCCAGAATCGTAAGCGCGGCCTCGGGGCCATAGGCGGAGGAGCCGAGCCCATCGAGCCCCATCGAGGGCAAGCCCTCGAAAGCCCCAATTTTCGCTCTTGGAACTCGCGATTGGCCAGCCTGCGGCCGAGAAGGAATCCGAGGATGCCCAATCGCACACCTGCTTATCTAACCGGGGCCGTTGTTTTGTGAGCCTTCCGCGCAGATCACTCAAGGATCAGGCTTTTCAACTATGCTGCGCCGCAGGGGTTCCGCCGGGGCACGAAATCATCGAGGGAAGCCGCACCACCGGTTGCGCTGATGGCCTGCAAAAGATCCCCGGAGTGAGTTGCGCGGGCATGTGTTGAAGAAGGCCGCCAGGAACCCACCTATACGCCCGCATATTTCTGACACAGCGGCCGGGGCTGACAACCCCTTGGCTCAGAGCAAAGATCCGCCTATGCCAGATAATCGCGAACTCGAGATTAAAATGCGGCTCGATCCGGCCGATTTTGAGAAAATTGCTTCGTCGGACACACTTAAGGGAATAAACTTCGAACATAAGCATTACCGGACGGTCTATTTCGATGGCAAGAGACATGAACTTGCCCGTCATGGCTTCGAGCTGCGCATAAGAGACGACGGAACACGTCGGATCCAGACTTTGAAGTCGGTCAACGGGCTTGAGCGCGGCGAGTGGGAGACCGAAGCCGCGAGCGGCGTTCCGTCCCTTGATGAGATAAGCGGCACCCCGGCGGCTGATCTCATCAGGCATTGCACCAAGCTTATCCCGGTGTTCTCTCTTCAGATCGACCGGCGGAGCTGGACTGTCTTGCGAGATGGCGCGGCGATCGAAGTGGCACTGGACACGGGCTTCCTGACCGCGGGGAGCCGCAGCCAGCCCATCTATGAGGTCGAATTCGAGCTTAAGGAAGGGCCGCCCAAAGGCCTCTTCGAATTGGCCGAGGATATGACACGGCAGTTCGATGCGCCCTTGTCGTTCCAAAGCAAGGGCGGGCGCGGCTACAATTTGGCGAGCGGTGGAGCTTTTATTCCGCCCGCCCTCCATCTCACGGCTGCGCTCACCACCAAAACCGCGTTTCAGAAAATAGCAAATGCTTGTCTGCGGCAGTTCTCCTTCTATGAGGAAGATTTTCGCGCGACGGGCGATGCGGAAGCGCTGCATCAGGCGCGCATCGCCATCCGGAGGCTGCGAGCGGCTTTTTCCATGTTCAAAACCGTTGTTACAGGAAAAGACGCCGATGAGGTTCGCGAAGGCTTGAAATGGATCTCGGATCTTCTTGGCAGGCCGCGTGATTTGGACGTCTTCGTCGAGGTGGAGCTGAGGCGAATTGACCGCCAGCATCCGGGCGTGCTGGGCCTCAGCGCTCTCGTGGAGAAAGTCAGTTCGATGCGCAGGGCCGCCCATGACCATCTCAAGGAAGCCCTTCACTCGGTGCAGTTCCGTCAGATGCTGCTGTCGCTTGCCTTGTGCATTCAAGCCGGTGAATGGACGCGCGAGGGAGCTGCCGGGCCGCATGAGCCGCATGAACAGAGGCTGATTGACTTTGCGCGAGCTGAGCTCGGCCGGCGGCTGAAGTCAGTTGCAAAAGGTAAAAAAGCGGTCTCAGGAGATGATGCTCTCCAGCGGCATAGGGTGCGGATCAAGGCAAAAAAGCTTCGCTACATGGCGGGGTTCCTGCAGTCCCTTGCATCAGGCAAGGCCTATGCGCGGACCATGCGCAGATTAAAGCTTCTGCAGGATCACTTGGGGATGCTGAATGACGTCATCGCCGGGGAACGCCTGTTAAGCCAAGCCGTCAGTGAGGCTCAGGATGCTTCGGTCAGCTTCGCCGCCAGCCTCGTCTGCCAATATAGCGCTGTCCCGCGGAAAATCGCCAAAGAGGCGGCCAAGGTCCATAAAAAGCTGCGCCAGTCCCGGTCATTTTCGGTCTCGCTCTGATGAGCGTACTTGACGGAATCGCGGCCATGCGGAGGAACCGGGCTTTGCGATATGAGTTAATGCGAAGCCCGGCTTTGATGATAGCAGGGCGCCGGGTCTGTGATGCTTCCAAACGGCGGCGCGTGCACCTTCATGCTATTGCCTTCCGGTTTGGTTCCTTCAACCGCGAAGAATACCTATGCTAAAGAGCTGGATCATACGCACGGTCGACTTCTGTCTCCGTCACACCCGGCACGTCATTGTCGCCTCTTTGATTTTGGCGGGCCTTCTGGGACTTTACACGGCCAGCCATTTTTCGATCAACACAAATGTCAACGATCTGATTTCTCGCGACCTTCCATGGCGCAAGCAGGAGCTCGATTACCAGGCGGCATTTCCGCAAAGCAGGGATCTCATTCTTATTGTCGTCGAGGCTCCAACGCCCGAGCAAACCGAAGCCGCCTCACACGAATTAACGGAAGGCTTGTCGAAAAGAACCGATGTTTTCCATTCCGTCCAGGAGGAAGGAGGCGGCACCTTCTTTGGGCGCAGCCGCTTCCTCTACCTGCCCGTTGAACAAGTGGCACGAGCCACGAGCCAGCTCGCGGACGGCGAACTGACCATCAGCGTTTTGGCAAGAGATCCAAGCCTGCGCGGGCTTGTCCGGGCGCTTTCATTCGGCCTCGAAGGGCTGAGATCGCGGGCCTATTCTCTCGATGACATGGCCCGAACTTTTGATATGGCAGCGGACACATTGGAAAGTGTCGCGGCATCGAGACCCGCGGTCTTTTCGTGGGATGAGTTGTTGCATGGCAAAGCAAAACCAGAAGGTTTGCGCCGCCTCATAGCGGTCGTGCCCATCTTGACGACTGAGGAGCTCGAACCAGGACGGAAAGCAACCAATGCAATCAGGCAGACGGCCGCTGATCTCAAGCTTGCTTCCAACTTTCAGGCAGACATCCGGTTAACCGGTCCGGTTCCAATTTCGGACGATGAATTCGCAAGCGTTAAAGAGGGCTTCGTTTTCAATAGCATCCTGACGAGCGTTATCGTCCTCCTCATTCTTTGGCTTGCCCTGCGATCACTGCGGCTTGTGCTGGCCGTTGCCGTCACTCTCGCAGCCGGGCTGATTATCACTGCGGGGCTGGGATTCCTCATCGTTGGGGCTTTGAACCCGATCTCCATTGCATTCGCGGTGCTGTTCGTCGGATTGGGCGCGGATTTCGCGGTCCAGTTCAATATACGCTACCGGGCGCAGCGGCAGGAAACTCATGGATTGCATCAAGCGCTGATCGAGGCCACCGGCCGTGTCGGCATTCCGCTGACCTTGGCTGCAGCGGCCGCTGCTACCGGGTTTTTATCATTCACGCCAACGGCATACACGGGCATCGCGCAGCTCGGGACGATTGCCGGATGCGGGATGATCGTGGCTTATGTTGCGAGCTTCACGCTGCTGCCCGCGCTTCTTAAGGCCGTCAATCCGCCCGAAGAGCCGAAACCGATAAGGCAGCCGCGCCTGGCGCCAGCCGACCGTTTTCTCAGAAGGCACCGCGTGTTCGTCATTGCATCAACTGCACTTCTCGTGCTCGCGGGAGCGCCCTTGCTCCCTGGGCTCCAATTCGACTTTAATCCGGTGCATCTTCAGAGTAAGAGTTCCCAGGCAGTTGCGACTTTTCTGCAATTGAGTGATGATCCGGCGATCGATGCTAATTCCGCGCAAGTGCTGGCGGGCACGCAAAAGGATGCGAAAGCAATAGCGGAAAAGCTGGCAAAATTGCCGCAAGTTAAGGAGACGCGAACAATCGACAGCTTTATTCCTGCTGATCAACACGAAAAACTCATGCTCATCAAGCATGCTGAACGCGTTCTTGGTTCAGCTTTGCGCGCAGCGCCTGAGGCCGCGCCCACCGATGATCAGAACATCGCCGAGCTGCGAAGGGCAGCCAGCGAACTTAATGCCGTAGCGGGCAATACTGATAGCCACGGAGCACAAGCGGCAAAACGCCTCGCTGGCGATCTTATCCAGCTTGCAAACGCCACTGTTAGCGATCGCGAAAAGGCCGCTAGGGCGTTCATTGATCCGCTTCGAACGGACCTGGATGACTTGCGGCAAGCCCTGATGGCAAGGCCGGTCAACCGGGAGTCTTTGCCACAGGATCTCGTCCGTGAATGGGTTACGCCGGATGGGCGCGAGCGCGTTGACGTTCTTCCGAAGGGTGATCCGAATAATGATGAAGTAATTCATAACTTCGCGCGCGCCGTCTTGGCCGCAGAACCGGCTGCGACCGGCCAAGCCATTGAAATCCTGAAATGGGCGGAGACCATGATCAGCGCCCTGATCGAAGCAGCGGTGATTGCATTCTGTACGATCGCGGTCCTCCTCTGGATCCCGCTGCGGCGGATCGGAGACGTGCTGCTGACCCTTGTTCCGCTGATGGTTGCTGCTCTTGCGACGCTCGAACTCTGTGCGGTGACCGGCTTCAAGCTCAATTATGCGAATATCATAGCGTTTCCTGTCCTGCTCGGTGTCGGTGTCGCGTTCAAAATCTACTACATCATGGAGTGGAGGCAGGGTGAGACCGATTTCCTGGAATCCACGCTGACACGTGCAGTATTTTTCAGTGCTCTGTTGACGGCCACCGCTTTCGGGAGTCTATGGCTCTCCAGCAATCCGGGCATGTCAAGCATGGGAAAGCTGCTGGCACTTTCCCTTGCCTGCACGCTTGCCTCGGCTGTTTTGTTCCAGCCAGCGCTTATGGGCGAACCGCGTCCAAGAGAAAAATCATCCGCCTGAGCGGAAGGCGCGGCTCGTGGAACGCTCACGGAAATGACTTGGCTCGTTCAGACACGGCTCGTGAATGAAGTCTTCGCAGATCCTGGCCTTTTCATTGACTTCCGGTTTGGCCGCCGCGCGATGTTGTTCGACGCCGGCAACCTGTCGCCACTGTCGCCGCGTGAGCTTCTTCGTGTCAGCGATGTATTTATCAGCCATCGGCACATGGATCATTTCGCGGGCTTCAATCAATTATTACGGGCACAACTCCATCGGCCGAGTACCCTTCGTGTCATAGGTCCGCCGGGGCTGGCGGACGGGATTAAAGCGAGTTTTGATGCCTTTACCTGGAACCTCCTCGACCGGAGGTCGGTGAATTTCGCGGTTCTGGCAGCCGAGTTCGCCAGCGATCAGCTTGGTGCGTGGACGATCTTCCGGGCACGCGAAGCTTTTCAGCCGCGCCGCATTGCCGGCGAGACGCTGCCGCCAAGGATTGTTATGCGTGATCAGGATGTGACGGTTGAGGCGCGGATGCTTGATCATGGCATCCCATGCCTCGCCTTTGCCTTGCAAGAGAAGATGCGAGTGAATGTCTGGACCGCGGGGCTCGCCCGCCTTGGCCTCGGCGTTGGCGCCTGGCTGAACGCGGCCAAGAGCGCCGTCCGCCGTGGCGAGGACGACGCCGCGCTCATCGAGACAGGGCCGGGACATTACATCGAACTTGGTATGTTAAAGGAGCATGCACTAAAAATCGCCGCGGGGCAGCGTATCGCCTATGTGACAGATGCGGCTTTTACCCCGGCGAATATCGAAGCGATTGCCGCGCTTGCCGCTGGGGCTGACCATCTCTTTATCGAGGCGGCGTTCCTGGATGCGGATGCCGGCATTGCCGCGGCTCGCCGCCATCTCACCGCGCGGCAGGCTGGAGAACTCGCGCGCATGGCCGGGGTCCGCCGGCTCACGACATTTCATTACTCACGGCGCTACCTCGATCGCCCGGAGAGTCTGCGCAGTGAGGCTGAGCAGGCATTTCATGCTGATATGCCTCATACTCCGGCAGCGCCGGTGCTGCCTCAGGGCTGACGTCCCCTAATGCGCCTGCAAAATACGCACCCAAGCAGCAGCGAATTTCTCTTGTCCGGATGCTGAGAAATGTATTCCGTCATACCGGTCCGCCGCAGGGATTTCCGTGTCGGTATCCGGTCCGGCCAAGACCGTTTTGCCGTCCACTAAGCTCTCTTGCGCCGCGGTGACCGGGTTCACCGGCGTCCAGGTCTCAAAGCCTTCCTCGAAGCTCGCCTTTGACACATAGAAGGGAGCCGTGACACCGAGCGCCCGCACCGTACTGATCAGGGAGCCGAGACCGGCCTTGTAGCTTGCCTCGCTTGTCCCGAGCTGGAAGTCGCTTTCGCCCTGGTGCCAAAGCACATGTGTGATCTTGTAATGGCGTTTTGCCGCATCAATGACGCTCATCAGCATGCGGTTCAAATCGCCGCCCGCTGCCCAGCGGCGAATGGGTGTGCCGCCAACGCCAGCAGGAACGAGAATGACTCGATCGAAAATCTCCGCTGTAACAAGCTTATTGGCGAGCAATGTCCAAGATTCCCCGTAAGTGCCTTCGGCGCCGAGAAGCGGAGATTCCGCCAAATAGCATTTGCCGTCCGTGAAATTCACAACGCGGCTGTCGATACCTCGATAGCGCTGCCCACCATGATTGGCGGAATTCGACTGCCCGAAGACGAGCAGAACCGCTGTTTTGTCATCTTGCGCGGGGCAAGAGATTTCGGCCTTGCCTGGATAGGACAAAAGACGCCCCGACGCGTCCGTTTGAATGGTGCTGCTCCTAAGCTGCTTTTGAAAACGTGCGAATTGCGGAAGCGGCCATAAATTGCTTTTTCCGCTCCACGCGCCAAACCCATAGGAGCCGATGCACAGCAAAGCCATGATCGCCAAAGTCTGTTTTTTCATGGGAGAATGACCGCGATACCGGCGCCCGGCGGAAATCTGCAACTCCACCTGAGGTTCGCTGGCAGTTTAACCTGATGCCGCACCATGTTGCAATCGCCGGGGCGGGTGCGTCAGGAGTTCCGGGAGACGGGCGCGCTCGCAGCCGGATTTTCCCCAAAGAGTGGCTCGCTCTCCTCGACGTTGCGGGATTTTTCTGAGAGGATTCCTTTTCAATTAACTGCAGAGCTGAGGCTTCACGTCAGAGAGACAATGGCCGGGTTCCGTTTCCTCCATGCCGCCGATTTGCATCTCGACAGTCCTCTCACCGGCTTAACCAAAAAGTCGGAGGATTACGCGGTGCGTCTCGATGATGCCTCGCGGCAGGCGTTCGACAATCTCATCGCGCTCGCGATCGAGGAGGAGTGCCGGCTGATCGTAATCGCCGGAGACATCTTCGATGGGCAATGGCGTGACTACCGCACTGGCCTGTTCTTCATCGGCCGCATGCGCCGGTTGCGGCAGGCTGGCATCCGGGTGATCCTCATTGCTGGCAATCATGATGCCGAAAACAGGTTTGCCAGCCGGCTGGAATATTCTGATGTGCGGCTTCTTTCGGCCCGGCGGCCGGAGTCCGTGGTGATCGAGGAGCTGGGAGCTGCCGTCCATGGCCGGAGCTTTCCGCAACGCGACGTCACGGAAAACATCGCGCTGGAGTATCCCGCTCCGGTGCCGGGCCTTTTCAACATCGGCTTGCTGCATACGGCTTGTGGCGGGAGCGAAGGGCACGCGAGCTATGCCCCCTGCACGCTCGAGCAGCTCGCCAATCATGGCTATGACTACTGGGCACTCGGCCATGTTCACACCCGGCAGGTATTGAGCACGGCCCCTTACATTGTTTATCCGGGCAATCTTCAAGGGCGCAGCATCCGGGAGACCGGCCCGAAAGGGGCTACGCTTGTTGAAGTCACAGACGGGCGCGTTGCGCATATCGAACATCGGGCGCTCGACATTGTCCGTTGGGCCGTGGAAGATGTGAATCTCTCAGGCATGGAGGATCGCGATGCTTTGCTGCCAGCGCTCCAGAAATGCGTCGAAGGGGCCTGCGCTTGTTGCGATGGCCGCGCGCTCGCATTGCGCCTGCGGCTTGCGGGTTCGACCCCCTTGCATGCCGAACTCGCCGGAACAGCGTCAGCGCTGCGGGAAGAAATTGAAACGCTTGCTGCTGGAATTGCGAGCGGTATCTGGATCGAGAAGGTGGAAATCCGAACCTCGCCCGCCGGCGCCAGCACTCATGCCGATCCCTCAATTGCCGGCCGGTTGCGCCAGGCAGTGGACACTTTGGCTGCCGAGGGCTGGTTCACGGAACGGCTTGAAGCCCGCCTCGCGGAGATCAGGACAAAGCTTCCAGCTGGCGCCCATGCTGATGTGCTGTTCCAAACGCTGAAAGCGGAGGGACTTGAGAGGGCCCGTGTTTTGGCTCTCGCCATGATCGACCGGGGGCAGGGCTGACCCGATGCGATTCGAGTCCTTCACCATCGAGAAATATGGTCTTATCGAACGCCGGACCCTGTCCTTCCCGCCCGATCCCGGCCTTGTCGTGATCTATGGGCCGAATGAAGCCGGGAAAAGCACGGCTCTTGCCGCAGTCGCGGATTTCCTGTTCGGTATTCCCCATAATTCGCCAAGGGGTCAGGTTTACGGCTACGATCAGATGCGGCTGACGGCGGACCTGGTGCTCGCTGATGGCACCCGCCTCTCGCTGCGGCGTCGGAAGGGCCGGGCTGGGCGAACCCTGACTGATGAAAACGGCAAACCGGTTGATGAAGCGCTCCTCGCCCGCCACCTCGGTGCAACGGGACGCGAACGTTTTTCGTCGCTTTTTGGTCTTGACCACAACACGTTGCGCAACGGCGGCGAGCGCTTACTGGCAGCAGACGGCGACATCGGCCGGCTGATTGTCGAAGCCGGTGGCGGATTGCGGGCGTTGACGGAAGCAATGAGCAAAATGGACGCCGATGCCGGCGCATTGTTCTCAACGGTTCGCGCCGGGCACCGGCGGTTCTACAAGGCTCTTGATGCCTATCACGCAGCAGATCGTGCCGCCAAAGACGGACTCTTAACCCGCGATGCTTATGAGGAAGCCCGGCGGCGCGAGAGCGAAGCGAAAGAGAAGACCGCAGAGATCCGGTCGAAGCAAAAGGATATTGCCGAGACGATTTCCCGCCTCCAGCGGCTCGTTCGAGTGATCCCGGCGATCCGGGAACTCGATCACGTCGAAGAGGAACTCGCCTCATTCCATGATCTTCCGCCATTGCGGGATGGCTTTGCCGAGGCTGCCGAAGAGGCGCTACAAATATTGAAGCAGGCGGAAGCCGCCCTCGCCGAAGCCGAAGAGCGCCGCGCCGTTCTTGCAGCGAAAATTGGCGCCCTCATGCCGTCCGAAGCGATCCTGCTGGCTGAGACGGCAATTCGCGAGATTCAGGAAAAAGCGGTCCATGTCCGCAAGGCACGCGGCGATCGCGCCAATAGGCAAGCCGAGCTCTCTGAACGGAAGGCCAGACTCGGCCTCATCCGCTCTGCGCTGGGGCTTGCCGCCGGTGCCGATCTTGAGGCGATGTCTCCGCCGCCGGAGGCAATCGAGAAGGTGCAAAAGCTTGCGGCCCAAGGCCTCGAGCGCCGTGCCAAGCTGATTGCACTCGAAGAGCAACTCGCTAATGAAGATAGAACCCTTGCCGATTTGACGGCGCGTCAAGACGAGCGGCGGAACGCCGGGACAAACGTGCCATTGGGTGTGACGGGCGCGGAATTCGCAAATCTGGCGGAACTTTGCTTGACGATCGAGGGCGCGGAGGGAAGAGCGGAGCGGATTCGCCAGGAGATCGCGAGCCGCGTGCGTCAACTCGGTTTCGAAAATATTGAATGTCTTGATGCGTGGGTCTGCCCAACGGCATCAATGATTCAAGCAGAGCTCGACCGGCGCTCACGTCTCGAAGCCGATATCAGCAAAATCATCGAGAAAACGGCGGCCGAATTGATGAAGCGTGACATGGCGTCGGGTGCGATCGAGCATTTGTTGAAGACCAAGGAGATTCCCACCAGCGCCTCCATTGCTCAAGCGCGCGCAAGCCGCGATGAGAGCTGGCAGGCGATCTGTGATCGCTATCTCAGCGAGCGGGGTGAGGCGGTAGCAGAGCGGGCGCTCACAGACCGCAAGGATGATGTCGAGCGGCACCGGCAGCAGATCGAGGCGGCTGACAGGCTCGCCGATTTGAAATCGCTGGAGGCCGGGCGCCTTGCCGACCTTGACCTCGCACAACGGCAGAAGAGCGATGCTGTCATCGCCCTTGAGGCTCTCGAAAAGCAGCGCGCGGCGCTTGAGAGCCGATATGGGGAAACCGTTCATGCTTGGGAGGAGGCTTGGCCAGATGCAACGAAGCAGCAGAGTGATCTGGGGCGATTGAAAGCCCTCGCCGAGGAGCGAGGAAACATCCTCGATCGCCGTGCTGTGTTGCGTGCACTCGTTGAAGAGATCGAAAAGCTCTACGCTGCGATGGCTCCAAGGCGGCGGGCCTTGGAGCAAGTGGAAGCGAAACTCGCCATCGAGGCCGGTGTTGGGGCATCAATCGCGGAGCGTGTGTCCGCCGCCTCTAGGGCGCTCAAAATCCACGAGGACGCCTATGCCGACTATCGGCATGACGAAAAGGCGCTCCGCGATGTGACTTTGCGGCGGCAAGGCATCAAGGCGTCACTCGACTCTCTCCGCGCGGAGGATGCAGCATGGCGTTCGGCCTGGGCACCCGCGGTTTCTGCGCTTGGGCTTGCCGAGTCTTGCGAACCCGAACGCGCCAATGAAATCGCGACGCAATGGGTGTCGGCGGCAGGCCATATCGATGTCATCGGACAAACCCGCAGGCGCCTGCAGCGGATGGACGAGGATGAGAAGGTTCTCCAGGAAAAGATCAAGGCTATCGCCGCAAGGTTAGACTTTGCGCTGCCGGATGACAGCCTGGCTGCCGCCGCCATGCTCGGAGAACGTCTGGAGGCCGAGCGCAAGACCGCAAGCGAGCACCGGGTTCTTTCGGTGGAGCTCAAGGAGCGGACAGCAGAGTACGAGAGGAAGCAGCTCTCCTGCGAAGCGGCCCTCGCGCAAGTGGCCAGCCTATGCCGTGAGGCTGGCTGCGAGCGGGCTGGCCTTGGAACGCTCGCCGGACGGCACCGGCAATTGAGAGCGGCAAGAAATCGCCGTCATACGCTCATCGAAATGATTCTCCAGTCTGGCGACGGTCTTCCAGTCGAGGTTTTGCGTGAGCAATGGGGCGGCCGCGACCTCGATAATCTGAAAGCGGACCTTTTGGAGGCCGAGCAGGAGGCTGCCCGCCTCACAACCGGGATGGAGGCTGCTCTCGCCGAAGTCCAAAACCGGACGCGTGAATTAGAAAATTTCTGCGCGGCTGGGGGAATCAACGAGGCAGTCGCGGCCCGCGAAAGCGCAATTGCGGAAATCCATGAGACGGTCGAATGCTATCTCGAAATTGCGCTCGCAAGAGACCTTCTTTCTGCTGCTATGGAGCAGATCCGTGCCGGGCAGCAGGATCCTTTGATATTTCGCGCGGGCGCATTGTTCTCTTCTTCGACCCAAGGTGCCTTCAGCGGTATCGAGACCGACATCGATGATCATGGCAATCCTGTTGTTGCCGGACGGCGCACTGCGGGCGATCTCGTTCCTGTCGCACAAATGAGCGATGGCGTGCGTGATCAGCTCTTTCTTGCCTTCCGGATTGCGAGCATCGAGCAATATTGCGCGGCCGCCGAGCCGCTGCCCTTCATCGCCGATGATCTTCTCGTGCATTTCGATGACGATCGCGGCGCAGCGGCACTCGGCCTGCTGGCCGAGCTTGGCAAGACGACGCAGGTGATGCTGTTCACCCATCATCGCCATGTAAGACAAGACGCGGAGGCGCTCATCGCACGCAGCGCGGCGGCTGTGATCGATCTGGCCGGCGCCTAGATGCCGGGACCTTCCGCATCCCGCGGCACTCGCTGGAGGAAGCGTCATGCCCTTGCCGCCGCATGAGCCGTTAAAACAAGCTTAAGGGAATGCGCGCAGGCTTGGGAGAAATTCACAAGGAGCTCGCCATGTCTTTCGACGAAGCCCTTACGGAGGCCGGCACAGCCTCTCCGCCGGATGGGCCCCTCCTCAAGATCCGGGCGCGCGCGGCAGATTCGATCCTTGGCTCAGGATCTTTCGGGACCAGTGGCGCAGGTACGGCCCAGTCCCCGCCTTTCCTCTTCGAGCGCCTTCTGCGTTATGGCCCGCGCATGGCCCTGGCCGCGGGTCTCGCTGGTTTCGCAGGGGTCGCGGGGGCTTATTTTTCCGGTGGGCAGCTGCCCTTTTCCACACACACACCGAAGGCCGCCGCAACCGATGAGCCGCAACGAGCTGCCGAGCGCGCCGAGATCCTCCGGACGGTCCAGCAAATGGCGGATGAAATCCGCGTCCTAAAAGCCAGGGTCGAGGCGGTGCACGCTCAAAACCCAAGCGCAAAGGAGGCCATTGAAGGCCTTAAGGCGCGCCTCGAAGGGGTGAAGTCCGAAACCGGGACAGAGATCGCCGAACTTTCCGGCAAGTTCGACCGCCTGCAGCGCGAAGTAACGGCAAAGCTTGCCAAGGCGAGCGAAAAATTGGAGCGCACGGACCGCCAAAGCGAAGCCCCGCGTGCCGCCGCCCGGAAGGTCTCGCGCGGCGATGCCTTCGATCCATCCAAAAATCCCGGCGCGCCGGGAGCCCCTCGCGCGCTCGGAAGTCTCGCCCCCTCCGCAAAGGGGCCGGCGCAAGGTTTCTGACAGGTCCAGCGAACGCGCGCGCTCGAGTGAGCGGCCGAGGCGGATTGGCAAGGACGATGCGGCCCCGGCAGATATGCTTGCCGGCAATGCCGAAGCTTGTAGGCGCGGATACTCTGCCTCAAGCGATGGGATGACCGGCTTCAGAAAGCAGGATGATAGTGCGCAAATTTGCGCACTATCTTGAAGTGAAGGACGAGGCGCGGAAGCACACTATCCTGCAAGGCGCATGAGCGAGCGCCAGATGTGCTTCTTCAAGCCGGGCTTTTTGGGGGAGCGGTCTTTTTTTGCTTCAGACCGAAATTCCAAATAGCGTAAACTCCACCGATCATGGCAGCCAGCATCAACCCATAAAGAACCAGCCCTTTGCTAGCTTGCTGACCCACGGAGAAGGGAAACTGAGACACAAATTTCTGGCCGTGCTCGTTTTCCACCGTCACGATGCCAATGAATTTTCCGGGCTCAGTAAAGGTATGCTCAAAGGTCAGCGTGCCCGTTGGATACTTCTTTGGCGGAAAATAGGCGATGCTGACGGCATCGAGGGCGGGTTTATTCGCCAGCTCGGCATCCGTCAGGACGGGCAGCCCGTTCAACTGTGTATGGGAGCCGTCATCCTTGATGAGGCGGATCTCCGTGAGCATGTCCCGGAGTTCGGTCTCCTGCATGTCGAGCGCGACAACCGTTTGCCCCACATTAGGCACATCGTCGCAGAATTCCTCTCTCGAATACTGCGGCTGGTAGCCGGTGAAGAACATAAGATCCGGGCCGATCCGCAAGACGCATCTGTTGTCCACCATCCCCACCCCGCCATGGGCATATGCGGCTGAAGTGAGCAGAACCGTGGCAAGCAGCCAAGCGGCTAATCCTCGTACAATTGTCATTATCAAACCTCCCAATTCCTCTCCGGCGCCGGGCGCTTGCGCCACGATGGCAGATCTTTATCAACTATGAACCGAAGCCACGAAATCAAGTCTTTGGCAAGTCTCGCGTAGCCGCTGAGAATCAAACCTGCGGGAAGTTACGGAATGAACAAGCTTATTAATGAAGAAGCTTGTTGGAGCGTGAAGTCAGATTTCGCAGGGCCAGTCTTGCCGCGAAGCAGCCCAGCGCCATAAGGAGCAGTTGGCTGACATCGATAAGACATCGAAATTTGTTTCGCAACTTCCGAAGCGCCTCAACTCTCCAATTCAACATGGAATTGCGGCATTCCCGGCCAAGGTCTCGTATATTGTCCGGAGTTCGAGACTGTCCCCGTCACCACGAATGGGGCTAAGCGGAACCGGGAAGGCAAAAGCCGCGTTCGGGAAATAAGGAGCTGGCTGGCTTTTCAATAAGAATCGCTTCCCAAGCTTGGCGGGTGTTCTGAAAATGGAAGCGATCCTTGAGGATGCGCGATTGCAAATCATAACGAGGGACACGTCATGGCGGATCCAGTTCTGATCGCAGGAGCTGGCCCGACGGGTCTAACCGCAGCGCTGGAACTGTCGCGTTTCGGCATCCCAGTCCGTATCGTGGACAGGCTGGCCGAACCTGCCCGCACATCCCGCGCCATCGGCATCCAGGCGCGAACACTGGAGTTGCTGGAGACGCGCGGTTTGTCTGAAGAAATGGTCCGTCTTGGCAACCCTGGCCTGGCTGGCAGCATCTACGGGGGCGGCACACGTGTCTTCCGGCTTGATTTCACTCAGATCGACAGCCGCTATGACTATGTCCTGTTTCTTTCACAGGTAGAGACTGAGCGCATTTTGCGCGGCGCGATCGCCAAAGCAGGCGTGAAGGTTGAGCGCGGAGTGGAACTGGTGGCGATCTCGCAGGACGTATTGTCGCATGATGCCTCGCCTGTGACGGCGGTGCTGCGCCATTCGGACGGGCGTCTCGAGCAAACACGGACTCCGTGGCTTATCAGTGCGGAAGGCGCGCATAGTCTCGTGAGGACGACTCTCGACCTGCAATTTGAAGGCAAGACCCTCGCTGAGGACTATGCGCTCGGGGACATGCTCATCGACGGCGAACTCGCCGCAAGCGAGTTCCATATTTTTTCATCCGAGCACGGATTCCTGGGGTTGTTCCCGATGAGCGGACGGCACTTCCGCCTGATTGCCAGCCATCCGCTGAGCAAGCCGGGCGCGGACACCGCGCCCGCGCTCGAAGAATTGCAGGCAATCTATGATCAGCGCTCGCACATCCCGGCCCGGCTGCACAGCCTCGTTTGGAGCTCCTGGTTTCATGTCAATAGCCGGATGGTGCCCCGCCTTAGGGTTGGCCGTTTGCTGCTTGGCGGCGATGCTGCCCATACTCATAGGCCCGCCGGGGCGCAGGGTCTGAATACCGGCATTCAGGACATGATCAATCTTGGCTGGAAGCTCGCTTTCGTCATGAGGGGACAATCCCCCGCGGCCCTGCTTGACACCTATGAGCAGGACCGGCTGCCAGTGATCCGGGACGTTTTGACGAAAACCGAGGCGCTAACTGAGGTTGTCGGTTCCGAGAATCGGGTTGTGCGAAGCCTCCTCACCCATCTCGGCCCATGGATCGGCGGCGCCGGAATCATCCAGAAGAACGCTACCGCACGAATGAGCCAAATCGCGCTCGGCTATCGCGAAAGTCCGCTTTCCGCGGACCATGCCCATGATGGCGAGTTGCGCGCAGGCGACCGCGTGCCGGACTTTCCCGTGCGGACGCGCGCCGATGGCGGTTGGAGAGACGAGGATCTTTCCGCTCTTCTCGATCCGCTCCGTTTCGTTTTGCTGATCGTGCGCCCCGCCGAGACCGAAACGCCAAGCGAGAAACTCACCGGGGCCGTGCAACCTTGGGCCAACGCCGTCATCCCCATCCATATCACCGCTGCCGCGGAGGAAACGCCGCGCGCACGGTTTCAGACCGCGTTCGGCCGCACGATCGGTGCATTTCTGGTGAGACCAGACGGCTATCTTGGCCTCGCCGCCGGAGAGGCGGCGGCGGCCGGACATCTCCAGGCCTATTGCCGCCGGTGGCTGACCGGATCAGAGTAGAGCCATGCCGTCTTGCTCCATAGCGGCAAGGATCCTTCACGGGGACAAGGGAGCCATTGGCAATTTGATCACCTGACCGGCACGCAGCCGGCGGGAATCAAGACCGGGATTTACTTTCCTGATGCGATGCCACTGGCGAGCATCTCCATAGAGCCGCGCAGCGATTCGGCCCAAGGTATCCCCAGCAGCGATAGTGTAAGTCTCGACGGGCCTAGGCCGTGCGGTTTCCGCCCCTGCCTCTGCCGCCTCCGCCGGCTTATCCGCAACGGCCTTGGGCTCTGTTTGTTCCGGGGATGGCGGAGCCTCAATGGCCGTCGCTTGTGGTTCGTTTGCAGCAGCCATCGGCGGTTGTGCCCCAGGCAATGGGCCATTAATGACGATAAACTCCCCGTGCTTCATGCCCATCCAGCAGCTCCAGGGAATGATACCCGCCTCCTTGGGCGTAAATTCGACGACCTGCTTACCTTCTCGAACATCGATTTGCAGACCGAGCTTTGGAACGAGGATGCGCCTGTTGCATTCGGTGACTTCTTTGCCATTGATGATCCACTTCACCAGAACGTCTTTGATCAGCGTGAATTTGTTTGGCGTATAGCCATAACTCATCACGTCCATCTCGATTGTCTGAACCGCTGGCAAAGGTGTGTCAGACGCGGGGGCGGCAGCTTGCGATCGAGGCTGTGATATCGAGGTGATCACAGAACGCAGATCGTAGCCGGTTCCTGTCAGGATCAACCCTCGATTGATCATCACTGCACCGAGGGTGATGACGATGGCGCCCGAGGCCATTAGCAATCTATGGGTCAGCGCGCCAGAGATGAAACTGGTCAGCATGCCGAAGCTCAGCATCACGGGAAGCGTGCCCGCGCCGAAGGCAAACAGCATCTTCATACCTTCCACGGCGCTCCCGGTGCCGGCCGCCATCACATACATGGCCTGCAGAGGGCCGCAGGCGAACATCAGGCCGTTCAGCAGACCTATGACAAAGGGATTTTGATGAGCATGCGCTTGGTTTCCAGTAAATTTCCAAAGCCAGAGCGGCGTCTTGAGCTGGAGTTTGCGCAACGGTGCGAGCAGGCCCAGCATGTTGAGGCCGAAGATGATGAGGAATATGCCGGCAATCACGCCAGCGGTACCGCGCAGGAAAGGTGTGAAAGTCACGATCGCGCCGAAGAGCCCGAACATCGCTCCGATGACGGAGTAGGAGAGTGTCTTTCCAGCGCCATATGAAAGATGCGACAGATAGGAGCGCTTACCCAAACGCGCGTTCTCGGCCGTATAGCTCAATACGAAGCCGCCGCACATGCCAACGCAATGAAACCCGGTCAGCAGGCCGAGGAGGAAAATCAGGCCCAAGCTCATGTGCTGGGTGATATCCGGAGTCCCGCTCTGGCTGATCCATTTGACATCGGCAAGAATGATGAGACCGATGCCAGCAATTCCTGCAACGAAGATAGCGATTCTTTTAAGAACGGCCTGCTTGCTGCGTGGCGGAGCCTCCAGCGCGACGCAGCGGTAGCCTTTCGCTGTGATCGCCGAATAGATGTCTTCGAGACGCGCCACTGCCGGATCGAAAACAACCTTGACGGTCTCCGTCGAATAATCAGCTTTGACCGAGCGGACCCCGGCTAGCGGGCGTACCGCTTCCTCGATGATATGCTCGCAACCCGGGCAGTGCATGCCGCGCGCACGGAAGCTGACGCTCTGGGCCGGCGTGTGGGCAAGCTGGTCTGTCAAAACTTCAACCATCGCTGCATCTTCCCGGAAAGGATGGCTTCCGGACTCTTTCCGCCAAGTACTGCTGCATTTGTCAATTGCTTTCGCCTTCTACGCTCTCGGTGCGCAAGTCGCGGGTGCAGAGGCCAGAGCCTGCTCGAGCCAAGCGTGCAAGCGCTGCCGTCCGGGATGGAATCGTCCAAATGTGAGCAGCTTATTGGAATGTGCCAACGGCGTCATTTGATGCGGCATGATCCGAACCGCCAGCCTGGCCATTTGGCGAGCCGGCCGAGATAAAGATACGAGATAAAGATAAATGACAGGTGCCGTGTAAAACATAAGCCATTGTGAAACGAACAGGCCGCTGGCGATCGCGCACATGGCGGTCATCATGAGTTTCCCGGCTCCGTGCGTCTGATCTGGGGAAGCCTCGGCAAAGAGGCTCGCAAGAGCGTTTGCGGCCTCGCCAGCAGCCAGCTGAGAACGGGCTTGCCGTGATTGCCTGCCGCGCCGGAAGCCCGGTTTCCTCTGCCAGCTTTCTACGAGGCCGTCCCTGCGAGCAGAGGGCAAGCAAGGATAAAGTCTAATATTTGCCGGAGTCGGCCACGAGCCATATCAATATGAATCCGAGGCCGCAGCAGATCACAAAAACGGTGATCCCAATGAGAGACATTCCCCATAAGAAACTGGAGGTGATGATCAGAGTTGCGATCAACGCGGCGAGGGCAATGTTGCGATCACTTGACCCAATGAGCTTGCCCGTCTCGAGCTCCTGTATGCGTGCCTGCGCTGCCCGTTCCTCCGCCTCCTTGCGATCTGTGATGTTGGTCCAGAAGCCGACGATTTCCTTCGGACGGCCATCGGCTTTGCGCAAGAGGCGCGCCTCATCCTGGACCCACAGATAGCGGCCATCCTTGGATCGGAGCCGGTATTCCTGCACCAGGTGACCCTGGGACATCAGGATGGACGTTTTCCTCAGAGCAGCCTCTTTGTCATCGGGATGCAGGCAATCAACCCACCAGCCAGGGGCCAGCGCTTCCGTGACTTCGTAGCCCAAGATCCTCTTAACGCTATCGCTTATCCATTGGCTGCGAAATCCTTTGGCCGTTATCGCAAGCACGTAAATGACAGTGGGAATGGAATTCAATATATGGCGGGATCGTTTATCTAAATTAACCGTGAATGAAATCAATGCCAGCCCAACGCCGCAGCTGAGCGTGAAGATAGTAAGCCCAATAACAGACACGCCCCATATGAGAGGCCCTTTTTCTTCGAGAAGCAACAAACCAGAGCCAACGATCAGGGCCGCGATCACCAGACGGAGGGCAATGCGATTGTTTGACCGTATCAGATCGTCTTCGATGATGCTGACCTCTTGCCTGCTTGCTTGCGCCGCCTGTTCTTCTGCCTGCTTGCGATCTGTGATGTTGGTCCAGAAGCCGACAATTTCCTTCGCCCGGCCATCAGCTTCCCGCAAGACGCGTGCCTCATCCTGCACCCAAAGGTAGCGGCCGTCCTTGGACCGGAACCGGTATTCCTGCACCAGGTGCCCCTGGGACATCAGGACCGATGTTTTCTTGACAACAGTCTCCCTGTCATCTGGATGCAGGCAGTGAATCCACCAGCCAGGAGCCAGCGCTTCCCCGGCGTCATAGCCCAAAATCCTCTTAACGCTGTCGCTTATCCATTCGCTGCGAAAGCCGCTGGCTGTTACCGCAAGCACGTAAATGACGGTAGGGATAGAGTTCAATATATGGCGGGATCGCACAGGCGATACCGGAAAAGCGCTATGAGGCAGGCGCTGTAGCATGTCTCTAATCTTTTGATTTGGTGTCTGCGAAAAAAATGGATCCGAACGGCAATCCGGAACTGTCAGATTTCGGAACTCTGCCCGCGGATCTGCTGCGGCAAAGAAAGCGGGATTTGGGGATGAGAGAGGAGAGAACCGTCAAACTCGTTTGCCTTTTTGGCGCTCTATGCCGTTGCCCGCTTACACAGTAAATTCCTTGCAGTCCCAAATGTTCCCTTGCGTGCCGGGCTTGTCCGGTCTCATGACGTGCGGCACCAGGAGTTCCGCTGGAAATATGCAGCTTGCCTGTGAGGATGATCCCGGCCGGGGGGATGCCCGCCGGGCAGCGGGCAAGTCAATGCCGCGCCGGGAACAAAAAGTCACAGGCAGAGGGCATCATATGATCACCCCCAAGCCCTTTCGGTGTCCTGATAGCAGGCATGCGGGGCAATGGCGTGCAGGATCGGATAGTCCGTGTAGCCTTGTTCCGAGCCTCCATAGAGGGTTTCCCGATTAATTGGCGCCAGCGGCGCGTCGAGGAACAGCCGTATCACCAAATCGGGATTGGCAATGAAGGGCTTGCCGAATGCGATGAGATCGGCGCGCCCTTCGGCGATAGCCTTGTTTGCCCGTTGCTTGTCGAAACCATTGTTGGCTATGACGAGCCCGCCAAATAAACGTTTGAGGTTTTTATAGTCAAAGGGCGGAACCGGGGCACCAGATGTGTCGCCTTCAATAATGTGCAGATAAGCGAGGCCTTTTCCTGATAGCTGCTCTGCAACGTAGTTGAACAAGGCTTGCGGATCGCTGTCGGAGATGTCGTTCTGAGTGTTCTGCGGCGAAATGCGCACGCCGGTGCGTTCCGCGCCGGCAACTGCGCTTACTGCGCCGACGGCTTCCATCAAGAACCGGCTGCGGTTTTCGATGCTTCCACCGTAACGGTCCGTGCGTTTGTTGGTCTGATCTCGCAGAAACTGGTCGATCAAATAGCCGTTGGCGGCGTGCACCTCTACGCCGTCGAAGCCGGCCGCCAAGGCGTTACGCGCCGCCTGCGCATATTGCTCGATGATGGCGGGAATTTCGGCTGTTTCGAGTGCGCGCGGCGTAGGGATCGGCTCGAAGCCATTTTTTGTGAAAGCTTGTCCCTTGGGTTTAATGGCCGAGGGCGCGACCGGAGCCGCGCCGCCAGGCTGGAACGAGGGGTGAGAGATGCGCCCGACATGCCAAAGCTGGAGCATGATGTGGCCGCCTGCAGCGTGGACGGCCCTTGTCACGCATTTCCAGCCTTCGATTTGCCCGGCGCTATGAATTCCGGGTGTTGAGATATAGCCCTGCCCCTCAGGCGAGATTTGCGTTGCTTCCGAGATTATGAGACCCGCACTGGCCCGCTGCGCATAGTAGAGCGCATTTAATTGGGTTGGCACATTTCCGGGACCGGCACGGCTGCGCGTCAAAGGTGCCATGACGATGCGATTCCTGAGCGCCAGCGGTCCAACTGCAACCGGGCTGAAGAGATTGGGGATCACACCATCATTGCCTTCTTGCATCCGTCATTCTCCCGTGGAGCGAACACGTACACAGAATAAACCTATAAATCCTTGCCGCACTTTCCACACCAAGGATGACGCCGTGCTGACGTCCTGAGCCTGTTTCTCGACGCGGGTAACCTAGCCGGGGCTGGCAGATCAAGGGTCACAGACCGCCGCGATCCCAAAATGGCCGATTTCCTGCGCGCGGCGAAGGGACTGACGGCTGAGGACATGGCCCGCCTGGTGCGGGCAGGCGCAAAAGGCGAAGGAAAAGTAAGCGCTGGCCGGCGCACCGATGATGCAGAGAAAGCGGCAAAAACTCTGGGGTTCATGCGGCTCTGAGCAAAGGCGGGGTTGGTTAAAAGATCGGGTGGAGGGGCAGCGCAGGCACTTTGGACTTTTGCCGGAGCCGCTGTCGTAGATTGCCATTCACCATCGCCGCTCTGACCTGTAGAATGAGATGAGCGCCCGGCGGAGGCCAGCGCATTTGCTGGCTTTTGACCATGCGTTTTGCAGCCAAGGAATTGACCGCGGATTCCGCCAAGCTTGTTGAAATGCGATACCCCGCTTTTTGCCGCTTTCAAATCAGGTCGAACTAAGGGCGCAGATGGCTATCAATCAGGTCATTCCCCTCCCGCCGCCCGCCGAGCAGCGCCGCATCGCCGCCAAGGCCGATGAACTGATGGCGCTCCGCGACCGGCTGGAAGCAAGCCTCGCCGCCGCTGGCGACACCCGCCGCCGCCTGATCGAAACCCTCCTCGCCGAGGCGCTCGCGCCGGCCGGGGATCGCGAACTGGAGGCAGCGGAATGACGGTGGCGCGCACTTTTGGCTCCAAGGTCCCGCTTATTCTGTTCCTTGCTCTCGTGGCCGGCGGCGGGCTCGCTATCGGCTTTCTGACCGCGCCGGGCGCTTGGTATGCCGGCCTCGCTAAGCCGCCGTTCAACCCGCCGGACTGGCTGTTCGCGCCGGTCTGGACGTTCCTCTACGTCCTGATCGCCGCCGCCGGCTGGCGCGTCTGGCGGAAAGACGCCGGCGGCTGGGCGATGCGGTTGTGGTGGGCGGCGCTCGTCTTGAATTTTCTGTGGTCGCCTGCCTTCTTCGCGGCGCACATGATCGGCGCCGCGCTCGCCGCCGTCCTGCTGCTGCTCGCCGCCATCCTCGCCTTCATCGCCACGGCATGGCGGCTGGATCGGCCGGCGGCGTGGATGTTCGTGCCCTATGCCGCCTGGGTGGCCTTCGCCTCGGTTCTGAACGGCGCGATCTTCGCGCTGAACTGACCGGAGCCCGCATGCGACATCGCATCATCATCGTCAACGACAAGATGCAACGGGGCTATCGCTATGCGTTGACGGCGCCGTCCGGCCGCAATTTCGATCCGGCCTTCCAGCCCGAGCTGACGCCGAAGCAGATGCTTGAACTCGGCGTGTTCTGCGGCAAGTATCTTACTGATTGCCGGGATGAATTTCCCGCGAGCTGGTTCAGGCGCGCCAAGCTGTCGCCCGCGCGCCGTGATTGCTCGCTCAATTATTTCGGCGTCGATGCAAGCCAGCCGCTATCGGAATGGCAAAGAAAGGGCTGGATTTATCCCGACGATCCGCGCGGCTGGTTCCAGTGGTACTGCCGTTATTACATGGGCCGGCGCCTGCCCGAGGAGGACGCGCGCCAGATCGGCCGCTGGAAAGCGATGCAGCGCCACGTTTCGCAGATAAGGAAGCATTGTGAACCGGGCGATCCCATGTGCCGGCCGCGCCAGCGCCAGGCGCTCTTGCATTGGGCCTATGACAGCCGGAAAATCTAGGGCAACGCAGTGTTGCCGGTCCGCCGCCGCTTGCGATCCGGCCGCGTTTAGATTGCACTAAACACCATGAAGAAAGCACCAAAGCCCACCGGCGCCGAGCCCGCCCGCCGCCAGGCGGTCATCTATGCCCGCGTCTCCTCCAAGGAGCAGGAGAAGGAAGGCTTTTCGATCCCAGCGCACTAAGGCTTCTCAAGGAATATGCCGCCGCCAGCGGCTTTGCGGCGGGCAGGAATATGTGGACGTGGAGACGGCCAAGCAGACCGGCGCGCCGCCTTTGGCGAGATGGTCGCCTATCTCAAGGCGCATCTGTCTGTCCGCGTGATGCTGGTTGAAAAGACCGGCGGGCTCTACCGCAACCTCAAGGATTGGGTGACGGCCGGTGAACTCGGCGTGGAGATGGCGAAATAGCCGCCACCTTCCGCCAGCCGTTTGATCTGTTGGCGGAAACCACCCTGGCTGCGGCGCGCGCCGGAGCCAGTGAGGCGGCAAAAACGGCCCAAACTGAGATTTGGCTGGGGGACCTGGATTCGAACCAGGATTAACGGAGTCAGAGTCCGCTGTTCTACCGTTGAACTATCCCCCACCGGTCAGGCACCGCGCCTCACGATCGGTGTGCGGGCCTAGGAACCTGCCTGGGCTTCCAGCGCGCGGAAACGAGGCCTGTAGCACGAATGCCCGGAGTTCCAGATATTTTCGAAGAGATCATGCACAAGACTAAAAATTGAGACTGCGCGTGACCAGACCCGAAGCGACCATGGTCTAGTTGCTGGTTCGCGGGCTGTCAACGCTTGGCAGCACGCCATTCTGTCCAGCTTCCGAGATAGTGCCCGCCTCATGCGATCTTTGCTCCTTATTAAAATTGGAGGCGGTTCCGTTCAGCGGATTGGCTGGATCCCAGTGGTACCGCAGCGTCTCGAAGCGCATATGGAAGGCATCGACCAGCACAAGCTTGCCGACGAGCCCTTCACCGAAGCCGACGATTTCGCGGATGACTTCGAGGGCCATCATTGCGCCGAGGATGCCGGTCAGGGAGCCAAGCACGCCGGCCTCGGAACAGGCCGGGGCGGTGCCTGCCGGAGGGGGCTCTGGATAAAGACACCGGTAGGTTGGATTGGGCTCCCCCGCGGGTCCCGTTTCATAAGGACGCAAGACAGTCAGCGAGCCATCGAACGCGCCAACCGCCGCAGTCACCAGAGGGCGCCGTTCATAAAAGCACGCATCGGAGACCGCATAGCGGGTTGCAAAATTGTCCGATCCATCGGCGACGATATCGAAGGCACGGACCATATCGCGGGCGTTGGATTCGGTAAGACGCGCCCTCAAGGGCGTCGCCTTGACATGCGGGTTTAGCCTCTTGATTGCTAAGCTTGCGCTATCAACCTTGGCGCGCCCGATGTCCGGGGTGCCATGCAAAACCTGGCGTTGCAAGTTTGACAGGGACACCTCATCGTCGTCAACGACGCCAATCTCGCCAGCCCCGGCCGCGGCAAGATACTGGATGAGCGGCGACCCAAGGCCCCCGGCTCCGACAACAAGCACACGTGCGGACTTCAGCTTCTGCTGGCCTGGCCCGCCCACCCCGTGCAGCACGATGTGGCGGGCATAGCGCTCGATTTCCTCGGGCGAAAGCATGGCAGCGTTTCACGATATGAGAAGGATGTTCGCCAGCACGGGGGCAAGTGGCCGCAATTTCGGGATCAATAAGCGGGAAGTCAATGCTGTTTTCCGTAAATAATACAGAAAAGGCAGCGTTCGTGATCAGGTGTCTTGCTATCGGAAACGGTTTTGGCAGTATAATGCTTGGTAAAAAGAGCGCGAGGTGCTGGAGAGGCGGCCCATGCAACGGATGTCAACGGCCCGCGCTGATACCATCCCCGCCATCATATTCGGCTTCATACTGTTCGCCGTTCTCGCCGCGATTGCCTCCTATCAGCTTTTCGGCAACGTCCCGGATGCACGGTCGGCGCGCGGTGACGTCAAGAGAACGTTTCTCGTGCTGCGCATTGCAAGCGAGTTGGATGGCGCGATCCAGGACGCCGAGCGCGGCCAGCGCGGCTATCTGATCACGGGCCGCGACACCTATCTCAAGCCTTACGAGACAGCCAAGGAGCGTATTCCGCAGTTGATCAGCGATTTGCAGCAGGCCACCCTTGACTGGCCTGAACAGCAGCGGCGGCTGCTTTCGCTTCAGAGTAACCTGACAACGAAGCTCAATGAATTGGCCGCGACGATCGCAAAGCGGCGCGACCAGGGCTTTTTTGCGGCTCAGGCGGCGGTCGACACGGATGCGGGGCAGCTGGCGATGCAGGCCGTCGAAGCCGACATCGACGCCATCATAGATTCGGCTAATCACCGGCTGGAAGCGCGGCTGGCGGCCTCGGAAGTCGTCGAAGAGCGCGCGACGCTGACCTTCGTGGCGGGAAGTGCAATTGGTGGATGCGCCCTCATCATCGGCATGGTTCTTCTTGCGAGGGCCTATCGCCGCGCTGCCGTTTCCGAGAGCGTGCTGCTCGCGACGCTCAATAGCGTGCGCGAGGGCGTTGCGGCATTTGACGTAAATCGCCGGCTGCTCGCCTGGAATCAAACATTCTCGCGGATGCTCAAGCTGCCGAAGGGCACGCTGCGGCTTGGTGAACCATTGCCAGCCAATGGCACGCCAGAAGTCGAGCGGTTCAGTGAGCATTACGAGACCCTGGACGCGGAAGTTAAGCGAGCCGGCAGGGCAGTTCTGATGGAGTGCAAGGAGCCCGATGGCCGCTCAATCGAAATCTTTCATAATCCGGCCCAGGACGGCGGCTCTGTGACCACCTTCCTCGACAGGACAGAGCAGAGGCAAACCGAGGAAGCCCTGCGCCAGACCCAAAAGCTTGAAGCTTTGGGACAAATGACAGGCGGGGTTGCGCATGATTTCAACAATCTTCTGACCGTCATTATCGGCGCGGCGAGCCTCCTGCGGCGGGCTGTGGGAAAAGACGCGCAGGCACTTCAACGTATCGACATGGTGATCATGGCGGCCGAGCGTGGCGAGCGGCTCATTCAGCAGCTCCTTGCCTTCGCGCGAAGGCAGCCTCTCGAAACCGAGATCGTCAACCTCGGCACCCTCATGACGGAGGTTCTGCCGCTGGTAAGGCGAGCGGTCGGGGAGAAGGTTGCCGTCGAATGCGTGACAACCGGCGGCCTATGGAACACCGCGATCGACGTGACGCAGTTCCAGACGGCGGTGCTGAACCTCGCGATTAATGGGCGCGACGCCATGCCCGATGGGGGCAAGCTGACGATCGAGGTCGCCAATGCAGCGCTCGACGATGCCTACGCGGCGAGCAATGCGGAAGTGGAGCCGGGTCAATATGTGATGTTCGCAATCACTGACTCGGGCAAGGGAATGGACGCGGCAACCGCCATGCGCGCGCTCGAACCGTTTTTTACGACAAAGCCCGCGGGCCAGGGCACGGGGCTGGGGCTTCCCCAGGTGTATGGATTCGTCAAGCAATCCGGGGGGCATCTGAAGATCTATAGCGAGGTCGGTGACGGCACCACGATCAAGCTTTACCTTCCGCGCAATTTTGGCCAGGAGTCATCTCTGCCCCGGGAGGCGGCGTCCCTCGCGCTTACGGGGACGGAAACGATACTTCTCGTCGATGACGACGAAATTGTCCGGGCAACAGTCGCGGGAATGCTCGAAAACCTGGGCTATGAAGTGGTCACCGCACAGAACGGCTCCGACGCCCTGTCAATTCTGGAGAAGGGCAGCGATGTCGATCTTTTGTTTACGGATGTCGTGATGGCAGGGCCGGTGAGCGGCCGCAAGCTTGCCGAAAGGGCGGCGGAGATCAAGCCAGCCATAAAGATCCTTTTCACCTCGGGGTATACGGAAAATTCCATTGTTCATAACAGCCGGCTCGATACAGGCGTCGAGTTTATCAGCAAGCCCTATGATCGTGAACGGCTTGCCAGGAAGGTTCGCCGTGTCCTCGACGGGCAGAGCAAGAAAGCCGAAAAGCCTGAATCGGCTGGAACTGAAGACGGGGCGGCTGCGGACGTCCGCTCCTCCTCAGGGGACAAATGAACCGCGGCCCTGGCACTCCCGTGAGCTTGCCAAGACTTCCGCTACCCGCATTCGGGGCTTGTGCGAAATACAAACCGCTTTCGTCCAGGGCGGAGGCCAGCACGTCCCTCTGGCTGGAATCCAAGCCTTTCCAACAAACGCTGTGATGCCATGTTCTGGGGCCGGCATTCCGCGATAAGCCGGCGATGGGGATATGCCGCTCTGAGTGTCCGGACCATGGATGAAACCGCTTCTGCTCCAAAGCCGCGGCCATGAACCTGGCTCGCTAGCCAATAGCCTATCTCGATTTCATCCGCGCCGCGCAGGTGCGTGCCCACGGTGCCAATCAACATGCCGCTTTCGCGCCGCCAGATGCCCCAAAAACAGTCCCGCCCATTCCCATTGCGAGCGATAAGCCCTTGAGCATCACCCAAAGTGAAAGGCGCTTGAAGAAAATGAATTGCACTGATGATTGCGGGTTCGCCGGTCATGATGTGAAAGGCTGCCGCATCGTCTGGCCCAAGGGGGCGCAGATGCAAGCGTTCAGTGCGGATTGGCGGCAGGCTTTGGAGCGGTAAGGCCATATGGGAACACGATAAGCGATTTTACGAAGCGATTTGGCGATCAGAAAATCTCTGGCGAGCCATGTCTTTGCTGGATTTAATTGATCAAATCGTGTTCAAGACAGCATCGTCCTCTTGCCACTCCACTCTTTCATTCAACCCTCCGAGCAAGGTCAAAGGAATGCAACTGAAACCCGCCTTCGTTTTTGCCGCCGCGTCCCTTTTCATGACTGTTCCTGCGTTCTGCCAGTCCGACGTCCGGGCTCAACAGCAACAGGCATGCGAGGATGACGCTTACCGGCTCTGCCCCAATGAAATCCCTGACGAGGGGCAGGTCGCCAATTGCCTGGCGAGGCAGAAGGCCAAGCTTAGCCCCGCCTGCCGTGTGTGGTTTAGCCAGCCCCCGCGCCATCGTTAAGGGCTGGCCTTCGCAGATAAGATAAAGATAAGATAAACTGTCCGGCGCTGAGGGCCCATTCGAGCCGAAGCGATCCCGTCCCGTTTCCCTTCCTGTCATGCCGCCTGTGCTGAGGCTGAAAGGGCCGCGCACACGTCATCGACAATGCGTTCAAGAAGATCAGGATCATCGCTTTCGCCCATGACCCGGATCACCGGTTCGGTGCCAGAGGCGCGCACGACGAGGCGGCCGTTCTTGCCAAGCCGCGCGCGTCCATCCTCGATGACACTCGCGGCGGTTGAGTCAGCCAGGGTTTGGCCGGGCTTCACCCGCACATTCTTCAAGATCTGGGGCACTGGCTCGAAGCGGTGGCATGTCTGGCTGACCGGCTTGCCTTCCTGCTTGACAATTGCCAAAAGCTGCAAGGCGGCGACCAGCCCGTCGCCGGTTGTGCAGTGATCCAAAAGGATAATATGGCCGGACTGCTCGCCGCCGAGGTTGAACCCGTTTTCGCGCATGTGCTCAAGCACATAGCGGTCACCGACGGCGGTGCGCGCAAGCGAAAGCCCCAGCCCTTCGAGGTAGCGCTCAAGGCCGAGATTCGACATGACCGTTGCGACAATGCCTGGCCGCGACAGCCTTCCGTCTTCCTTCCAGCTGTGGGCGATGGCCGCCATCACCTGGTCTCCGTCGACCAGCTTTCCCGTTTCGTCAACGATGATGACCCGGTCCGCGTCGCCGTCGAGCGCGATGCCGATATCGGCGCGCACTTCGCGCACCTTCTTGATAAGGGCCGCGGGGGCGGTCGACCCAACCGCACGGTTGATATTGAAACCGTCCGGCTCGACACCGATCGAAACGACTTCCGCTCCCAATTCCCATAAGGCCTCGGGGGCGACCTTGTAGGCGGCGCCATTCGCGCAATCGACGACGATGCGCAGGCCGTCAAGCGAGAGGTTGCGCAGAAGAGTCCGCTTGGCGAATTCGATGTAGCGGGCACGGTCGCCTTCGACCCGCATGGCGCGGCCGATATCGGCCGGCTTTGCCAGTTTGAGCGGGCCAGGCTGATCGAGCAGCGCTTCGATTTTCGCTTCGACCGCGTCCGACAGCTTATAGCCGTCCGGGCCGAACAATTTGATCCCGTTGTCCTCGAACGGGTTGTGCGAGGCGGAAATCATGACCCCGACATCCGCGCGCATCGAATGGGTGAGCATTGCGACGGCCGGCGTGGGCATCGGGCCGAGCAACAGCACATCGATCCCGACTGAAGTGAAACCCGCGACCAGGGCATTTTCGATCATATAGCCGGAGAGCCGCGTGTCCTTGCCAATCACGGCCCGGTGGCGGTGCTCGCCGCGCTGGAACACGATGCCCGTCGCCTGGGCGACCCTCATTGCGAGTTCGGGCGTGATCGCGGCATTGGCAAGGCCCCGGATGCCGTCGGTTCCAAAATGCTTCTGTGCCATAAATTTTTATCTCCAAATACCGTTCGTCCTAAGCCAAGTGTGAAAATCAAAAGCTTATCAAAACGGACTGCGAAAGACCCGGCTAGGATAGTGCAAGCATATCAATTTATGGGGCCAAAGAAAAATTATTGCAGGACTTAGACAGCCGATCTGCATTCATGGCGGCACACCGGCTTCTCTCTCCAGAACGCTGGTATATATTTTGGAAGGTGACGGATGCCCAAGCCTTGGCCATTACTGTTTTGCGTGAATGCGAATATCGGGAGCTGCAAAGCGAATAATTCATATTTTGCTCGAAATTCGGGTTTCTTTATGGATAGTTGGCTCGCCCAGCCATGATGGGCGGCGAGCATTCAGGCTTTATCTCATTTAGGCTTTATCTATGGCATTCGCGAAAATCGCATTGCGCGCTTTGTTACGGCATTCGGAGATCGCATTTCTGCGGATCCCGCCCGCCGGCGCTGCCGTTGCCGTTGCCGCGTTATTTTTATTACCGGCATTACCGGTGCGGCTTGCTGCCGAAGGCCTCGCTGGCGATCATTCCATTGATGGGAAAAGTACCGCCTCCGGCATTTTCGATGTTGCACAAGGATATGGCCGCCCCCCCGGAGATATCGGCGAGCCCGGCGATCTTCCTTCCTATCCTGGCGAACAGCCTGATGGAGGTCAGCTCCTTGTCCGGATTGGGCGGCTCGAGAGCCAGATCCGGGAAATCAACGGGCAGATTGAGCAGATGCAGTTCGAGACCCGCAAGCTCGAAGAACAGCTTAAAAAATTTCAGGAGGATGTTGACTTCCGCTTTCGAGAGGAGAGCTCAAGTGCGCCGGCGGCCAAACCTCCGCCGAAGCGCAGCGAGGCCCCCCAGGCGCAATCCTTGGCGGACGCGGAGCCCCTTGCGCCCGGTAATGGTGCGCAGGTGCCGCGAGCAGGGGGACGGGGCGATGCGTTTGATCCCGCTCAAAATCCCAGCGCGCCTGGAGTTCCCCGGCAACTCGGAAGTTCTGCGCCGGCAAGCTCCAGTCCTTCCGGCGCGCGGCGCGGGGATAGCATTGAGGCTGTCATAGATCAGAACGATCCGGGCGCGCCGCTCGATCTCTCGAATGGCCGCTCGCGCATGGGAGCGCCGCCGCCTTCGCCACCACCGCCCGCGATGCCAGCATCTAGGGCGGGCATCGCCTCGCCGGGCGGCACGGTGATCGCCGCGGCTCCCAGAACTTCGAGGGAAGAATTCGATATCGCTCTAGCCTATCTCAAGCAGAGGGCCTATGAGAATGCCGAAAAGGGCTTTGCCGGGTTTCTGGAAAAGAATCCCAAAAGCAAGCTTGCATCCGATGCAGTTTATTTTCTCGGCGAAAGCTATTATCTGCGAGGCCGTCAGCGGGAAGCGGCGGAACAATATCTGAAGATATCCACCCAATATCCTGACTCGCCGCGCGCGCCGGAGGCTCTTTTGCGGCTCGGCCAGTCGTTGAGCGCTCTTGGAGCCAAGGAACAGGCCTGCGCGACCTATGGTGAACTCAGCCGGAAATATCCCAACGCGCCAGCCATGGTCAAGGCGGGTGCCGAACGCGAGGCCAAGCGCGCACAATGTTGAAGTCAGCTGCCGATGGAGAGAAGCCGCGTCATTTCTGTTGCCCATAAACGCCCGCCCGTTGCCGTAAAGGCACTGGATCGCGCATCGGGCAAAGCGCGATTCTCCACCATCGAAATTGCTGAGATTTTCAGGCCCTGGGAGACGGCGCGCAGCATTCTTCTTGCTGTGTCTGGCGGACCGGATTCGGTTGCCTTGATGCTCCTTGCCGCGGAATGGCTTCGCGGCCGTGCCGCGCCTGCCTTGTCTGTTGCAACGGTTGATCACGGGCTGCGAATAGAATCGCGCCAGGAGGCCGAGATGGTTGCCCGCTGGGCTGGGGCACTTTTGCTGCCGCATACGGCACTCGTCTGGCAGGGAGCCAAGCCGCGGTCCCGGCTGCAAGAGCGCGCGCGGGAAGCGCGTTACAATCTCTTGTTCGAGCATGCAGCCAGGATCGGTGCCGGCCATGTCATGACTGCGCATCACGCGGATGATCAGGCCGAGACAGTTCTCTTCCGGCTCCTGCGGGGCAGCGGAATTTCCGGCCTTTCCGGAATGGCAAGCTCAAGCAGGCGCAATGGAATCGTGCTGGCCCGGCCGCTGTTGTCCTGCACCAAGGCGGAGCTTGCCGCTTTCTGCGAGGCGAAGGGGCATCCTTTTATTGTTGATCCTTCGAACAATGATCCTTCCTATGCGAGGGCTAGGCTTCGCCGCCTCAGCTGCCTTCTGGCGGAGGAGGGGCTTGACCGGAAAACGCTGCTTCGGCTGGGGTATCGCGCCGCGCGGGCGGATGCTGCACTGGAAGCGCAGGCCCGCGCCGTTGCCGCGAGGCTCGGGGCAGAGCGCCGGCCCGGCACGTTCAAGGCAAATATTTCGGCGCTGGTTCATGAACCAGAGGAGATTTTCTTACGCTTTCTTTCCGATGAACTAAAATTGATAAGGGGAGACAGGCCGCTTCGTCTTGATCGCTTGGAAGCCGTGGCGCATGGGCTTAGCGAAGCGCTACACACCGGCAAAGCCTTCAAAACGACGCTAGGAGGGTCAATTTTGCGGTTAGAAAGGGATCGAACCCTCATTATTAAGCCGGAAGGGCCAAGAAAGCGCGGCAGGAAAATCCAGCCATAAGCACGGCGCTAGGGCCTGAGCGAAATGCAAGACTCCCTTGGCAATTGGAAAATCCAGGCTTACATTGAAAGATGCCCCAAGTAATAATGGGTGCTGTCTTAACCTGTGGCGGCCTCTGGGCCGGAACGATGTGTAGCGGGAACGAAGATGAATCCGAATTTCCGGAATTTTGCGCTTTGGGTGATAATTATCCTGCTCGTCGTTGCTCTTGTGATGCTGTTCCAAAATCCCGGACAGCGGGTTCCGTCGCAGGACATCGCCTTCAGTCAGCTTCTTAACGAGGTCGAACAGGGCCATGTCCGCGAAGTCACTATAGCGGGCAATGAGATCACCGGGCATTTCACCGATAACCGGGCCTTCGCGACCTATGCGCCGAACGACCCGAGTCTGGTTCAGAGCCTCTATAAAAAGAACGTTGCAATTACGGCCAAGCCGCCGTCCGAGAGCACCAATTGGCTGATGACCCTGCTCGTCAACGGGCTGCCGCTCATTGCCATCATCGGCGTTTGGATTTTCCTGTCGCGGCAAATGCAAGGAGCTGGCGGCAAGGCTATGGGGTTTGGCAAATCCAAGGCAAAACTTCTGACGGAGGCGCATGGGCGGGTGACATTCGAGGATGTCGCAGGCGTCGATGAGGCCAAGGAAGATCTCCAGGAGATTGTCGAATTTCTCCGCGATCCGCAGCGCTTCCAGAAGCTTGGCGGGCGTATTCCGCGCGGCGTTTTGCTTGTCGGGCCGCCCGGCACTGGCAAGACCTTGCTGGCCCGCGCGATCGCTGGCGAAGCCAATGTCCCCTTCTTCACGATTTCGGGCTCCGATTTCGTTGAGATGTTCGTTGGTGTTGGCGCGAGCCGGGTTCGCGACATGTTCGAGCAGGCCAAGAAAAATTCGCCCTGCATTATCTTCATCGACGAAATAGACGCTGTCGGCAGGCATCGCGGCGCCGGCCTTGGCGGAGGCAATGATGAGCGCGAGCAGACCCTGAACCAGCTCCTCGTCGAGATGGATGGCTTCGAGGCTAATGAAAGCATCATTCTGATCGCGGCGACGAACCGTCCCGATGTGCTTGACCCCGCGCTATTGCGTCCTGGGCGTTTCGACCGCCAGATCGTCGTGGCAAACCCCGACATCGTTGGCCGCGAGCGCATCCTCAAGGTTCATGTCCGCAAGGTGCCCCTCGCACCAGACGTGGACTTGAAAACCGTGGCGCGGGGAACGCCGGGATTTTCTGGTGCGGATCTCATGAATCTCGTCAATGAGGCGGCTTTGCTCGCGGCGCGGCGCGGCAAGCGGGTCGTCACAATGTCCGAGTTCGAGGATTCGAAAGACAAGATCATGATGGGCGCCGAGCGGCGGACCATGGTCATGAGCGAGCAGGAGAAAATGCTGACCGCCTATCACGAGGGCGGGCACGCCATCGTGGCTCTTAATGTCAAGGCCACCGACCCCGTGCACAAGGCGACCATCATTCCGCGCGGACGTGCCCTCGGCATGGTCATGCAGCTCCCTGAGCGCGACAAGCTCTCGATGAGCTATGAGCAGATGACCTCGCGTCTCGCGATCTGCATGGGCGGCCGGGTTTCGGAAGAGATCGTCTTCGGCAAGGAGAAGATCACCTCGGGTGCGCAATCCGACATCGAAGCTGCCACCAAGCTCGCCCGTGCGATGGTGACCCGCTGGGGTTTCTCGGATGAACTCGGCACCGTCACATATGGAGACAATAACCAGGATGAGGTGTTCCTTGGTTATTCAATAGGCCGCCAGCAAACCGTATCCGAGGCGACCGCGCAAAAGATCGACGCTGAGGTGCGGCGGCTGGTCGAGGCCGGGCTTGCCGAGGCGAAGAGGATCATCACCGAGAAACGCCAGGATCTTGAGACTCTCGCCAAAGGTCTCCTTGAATATGAGACGCTGACTGGCGAAGAGATCGTGGAGCTCCTGAAAGGCCATCCTCCGGTGCGCGACACGGGAGAAGACCGCGAACCGCCGCTGCGCGGCTCTCCCGTCCCGACGACTGGCGTCGTGCGTCCCAAACCGGGCCCTGAGCCGGGTGGACTGGAGCCGCAACCCCAAGCCTAGCGCTCGCTTTATGCGAGCAGATCGGGATTAGACTAAATGGCTGCCTTTCACAAAGGGCAGCCATTTTGTTTTGGCCTGGTGCCAAAGCATCCAGAAATGATCGCGCCAGGGCTTCCCGTTCAGGGCGGAATGGGGATCAAAAGGAGAACTGCCAAGGATCCTCTCTGCAAGGTGCCAAGGCCAGTCCAAGCAAGGCAGCGGGGCCAAGAAGAGTGGGACAGATCCGCCGCGCAGCAGAGAACACCGCAAGTCCGAACTGTCCGGAAGTCATATGAAGGGGGCGGCGTTCGAGCCAACAAAAACCGGCGCTTCACATGGAAGGCGCCGGTGCCGGATCGGAATCAAGAGCAGCTCTTTGACCGTCCGGGACTCTCGGCAACGGGGGAGGATGCCGTCTGCCGAACCTTCGTCAGGATTGCCCTCCTGTCAGCACGGTGACCGCGCGGCGGTTTTGTGACCAGCAAGAATTGTCGTTACAGGTCGCAACGGGACGCTCCTTGCCATAGCTGATGGTCCTAATCCGAGACGCCGGAATGCCGCGGGCGACGAGATAGTCTTTCGTGGTTTCCGCACGCCTCGCGCCTAACGCGAAATTATATTCGCGGGTTCCCCGTTCGTCAGCATTGCCCTCAATCGTCACGTTATAACGGGGGTAATGCTGTAACCAAGCCGCCTGTTTTACAAGGGTCGCCTGTGCTGTTGGGCTCAGTTCACTCGAATCGCTATCGAAGAAAACCCGGTCGCCGACATTGACGGCGAAATCCTGCGGGCTTCCGGGAATCGCGGGGGTACCGCCATTCAGACCAGACAACGCGCCATTCTCCGCGGGGGTCTTGGCACAGGCGGAGATCGCAAGGGCGGCGCCCAGCGCGGCCGCGAATTTCCATTCGCTGGTCCGTTGCAGAAAGCTCATCCCACACTCCTTCTTTTATCGCGGGGCAGGCATTAAGCCCTACCCGCCTTTGGTTAAAGGAATGTTCCATCAACCTTGATCCAAGCTAACCAGAGAGCGTTGCATTTGAGCAAACGGGCGTAAGGTTAACAGATCGTTAATGGCGAGAATACGGCCGAGATGGAGTTTCGCACCACAAAAAAAGCAGCGCTTGAGCCTGTTTGACGCAGTTTTTCTGCGGCAAGGCCGTTTCCAGCCCAAGAGCTCCAAGGGCAAGCTCTGGAACTATCCCTTTGTTATTTCAGATGAATTTATAAAGAGACAGCTTTTGGTTCACGCCCATGGGGCAGAGGAACCGGAGGCCTGGCTGGCCGCTCCTTCAAAGCCGTGCATGCGCAGGGCCCATTGATAGGCGATAAAACCGCCTTTAACGATCGGCAAGAGCCACAGCGAGAGAATCAGCGCCAGAGTGGGCCAGACCATGGCATGCAGCCAAATCGGTGCATCGGGCCAGAACTCCTCGGCAAGAAGCATCAGGCTTCCCACGGCATGCCCGACGATAAAGATTGTGACATAGGGCGGCGCATCGTCGGCGCGTTGATGGAAGAGCTCTTCGCCGCACGCCGGGCAGATGTCGCTGACCTTGAGATAGGCGCGGAACATTTTGCCCTCGCCGCAGGCGGGGCAATGGCCGCGCATGCCCTTCGCGATGGCCCGCCACGGATTGCGCGGGGCGTCCGGTTGCTCCCTTTTTTGCGGAGATTGTCTCAAAGTTAAAGAGCTGGAAGTAGTAATGATCGAAGTTCCAATGTGCGAGATATTGTTCACGGCTTACCGCCCTAGCGCGGGCTGGCGGCTGTTAAGTGCTGGTAAATGCCTCTCCGGCAGCTCCAGACCTCTTAGTGCTCTCAGAGCATTTGCCATTTAGGGACTCCGCCGTCAACACCAATCATCGATCGGGAAAGTAACTTCTCGTGATCTAGCGAGTGTGGACAATGGCAGATCCACGCCCTCGGGTGCCGTCGCTGGGTTGGTAGGAATTGAGGGTGGCGTAGTCTCCGGGTGATCAACCTCGAATCATCCGGCGTTGAAGCGTCGGACTGGAGACCACGCCATGAAGAGCATTACCACGAAGCGGCAGC
>Ga0209061_1001472_pt1 | contig 38873 bp, 35 predicted proteins | sample Coa_R1_10_FD_187157 | JGI IMG/M metagenome (GOLD analysis project Ga0209061, IMG submission 187157) | Surface soil microbial communities from Centralia Pennsylvania, which are recovering from an underground coalmine fire - Coalmine... | ecosystem: Environmental > Terrestrial > Soil >... | reverse complement strand
CGCGATGAGGAAAGATCTATTGAGCGCATATCCAAATTCCTGCATCTATTCGCGTACTGGTACAATCACATAAGACCTCATGAGACATTCAAGGAGAGAGTGCCATCAGCCTTATCTTGACGGTACCCGCCCCTCGTAAGAAGATCAGTAATCAGCCAGTCTATCATAGGAACATGATTGTGGCGGTCGGAACTTAATTTGTCTAGAGGAGATGATAAGAAAGGGAGCCAAAGTTACTACTCACAACACTTTTCCCATGATAACAAATCAGACATCGACTCAAAGTTCTCTGGGCCGCCCCTGACGTATTCTTCAGTCGGGGTGGACCGTACTATGCGCGAGAAATCAAGGAAGAGCATTTCTGCGTTGATTGGCAAGGAGGCAACCGCTTACGCTCAGGGTTCCCCAATTGAACTTCCCTTTGGGTTTGTGTTTCCATTCGAGAGAGGTTCGCGCTCGTACCTCGACCTTCAGATTGAAGGTGTCGGGACCAAGACGCTGCTGGCAGAGCTTGCGGGCGATTACCGAAGCATCGGCATCGATGCAGTTGCAATGGCCGCTAACGATGTCATTAGATCAGGCGCGAAACCGATCTTGATGTCGGATGCAATTCATGTTGCTAGATCTGAGCCAAGCAAGATTGCTTCAATCATAGCTGGAGTAAGGGAAGGAGCGAAACTCTCGGGGGCATTACTCTGTTCAGGCGAGACAGGCGACGTGGCCGAGATTTTGCATGCCCCCTACAAGAGAAGTGCTCTGCCTTTCGACATTTTCGTCTCCGTGCTGGGAACCGTTGATCGGGGGAATGTCGTTTATGGCAGGATTTCAAAGGGCGACGTTGTAATTGCAATGGAAAGTTCGGGCATCCACTCCAACGGCCTGACTCTGGCTCGAAAAATCCTTCTGAAGAATTGGGGTGGAGTGTATGAACCCGACGAGAGGCCAGCGGGGCTCGGGCGCAAGCTGATTGCCGAACTGCTTGAACCAACACGAATCTACGTGGGACCGCTACTAGAGGCGATGGAGAAATCGAGGATAAAAGCAGCAATTCATATTACGGGCGATGGTTTCTTCAAATTTGGAAGACTCATCGAATTCCAAAGAAAAATCTCTCGCACTGTTGGTGAAATTGGATTCAAGTTTGACTCGTTAGGCCCTCTCCCGTCCATCTACAGGCTCTTAGAGGGAGCGGCTGAAGAATCAAAACATCCGATTTCTCGCAAGGAGATGTTTAGAACGTTCAATATGGGTTTTGGATTTGCGGTTGTAGTATCGAAAGAACAGGAAGAAACAGTGGTCAGTTCCTTCAGAAGGTGGTTCCCTGCAAGACGTATCGGCACGGTGACACCCAATCGTTCCATCTTGCTCGAGGGAGCCGGGAAGGACGGCGAGACGATCGTCTTCCGCTAGCGAACACGAAAATGAATCGCAAGTCCAAGTGACCATGTTTTCAAATTGAGATGATATGAAGTTGCGATGTGGAAGGCCAGAGCGTTGACAGAAGGGAATATATTGCGAGCGTTCATAACTCGTTTTCCAATGCGCGTAAGGATCGGGGCTCTGCGCAGCTAAATTATATCCTACTATTTTTCCATAAATCCATCACGAAATAGTCGATGAATGTTTTGGTTTCGCATGAAGCTATATCGAACGAGGCAAAGAAGAAAGCGTCGGGAGAAGGCGTAATTCAAGGCTTTGATGTTCAATGCTAGAATCTCTGTCAGGCCAAGGAAAGAATTGGTCGATCCTGAATCAGAGACTATCAAAAAGTCCTTGATTGACTTGAATTTTCAAATCGAAACCGCGAAAACATACAGAATATACGAGATCTTGCTCAACGCCGAATCAAAGAAGGAGGCGGAATCGATTGCAAAGACAATGTGTTCGCGACTCCTTGTCAATCCGGTCAAGGACAACTACTCAATTGAGGTAGAACAGGCTGAAAATGCAGCGGCAAAGCCTTGAGTTAATGCGCGTTGATGAGAAGAAAGCTTACCAGCTTTGTAGAAGACTGGGCACCGGCCTAAGCCAGGCCGAGGTTTCGCATGTGAGAAACCACTTCAGGAGGCTGAAGAGGGAGCCCACTCAACTTGAGCTTCAGACTATCGGCCAGACCTGGTCCGAACACTGCTATCACAAGATCTTCAAGACTCAGATCAAAATCGGAAGGGAAAGCATCGCAGGACTGTTCAAGTCCTACATCAAGGCCGCAACTGAAGCGATCCAGCCTAACTGGGTGATTTCTTCTTTCTCCGATAACGCCGGAATCATAAAATTCGAGGAAACCTACTCGATTGCGGCAAAAGTCGAAACTCACAACCACCCGAGCGCAATAGACCCCTTTGGCGGAGCGGCAACAGGAGTCGGAGGGGTGATTCGAGACGTTCTCGGGGTCTGGGCCGAACCCATTGCAAACACCGACGTCCTGTGCTTTGGTCAGCTCGACTATCCGTACTCTAAGCTTCCTGCGGGAATCAAGCACGCGAGATACCTTCTGAACGGGGTCGTAGCGGGAATTGGCAGCTACGGCAACAACGTGGGAATCCCTACCGTCAACGGAGCGATCTACTTTGACAACGGCTTTTCGGGATACACGTTAGTGTTTTGCGGCTGCATCGGCCTACTTAAGAACAGAAATTATGCAAAGACCGCCAAGCAGGGTGACGTGCTTGTCATCGCTGGTTCTAGAACCGGAAGGGACGGTATACACGGGGTGAATTTCGCTTCCGACAAGATTGCGGGAGATACGGACAAGCTACGCTCGGCGGTTCAGATACCAGATCCAATAGTCGAAGAGCGACTGAAAAGGGCTGTGCTTGAAATCGCAGACAGACATCTTGCTTCTGCGATTACCGATTTGGGAGGCGGCGGCCTGTCGTCCGCGGTGTGCGAGACTGCACGGGCGTTTAAATGCGGTGCAGACGTGGACATCGCTAGTGTTCCGCTAAAGTCACACGATCTTGAGCCATGGGAAATCTGGATCTCCGAGACGCAAGAAAGGATGCTCGTCGTGGTTCCTGAGGCGACCCTTGCAAAAGTGCTTTCCATCTTCGAAAGGGAGGAGATTGAAGCCAGCGCGATGGGAAAGCTCGTTCCCGGAAACGATGTTGTGATAAGAGACAGAGAAGGGGAACTTGCTAGGCTTGATCTTGACTTTCTCTTTTCTCCACCACTTCCTGCACTTGACGCGGGACTTGCGATAAAGATCGCGGAGGCTCGCAAGGAGTCTCCTGCGGTTTATCCGAGAAATTTTCAAAACTCAACAAACCTATCGGAGGACCTCATCGCGTTGCTCGCGAGCCCGAACATCTCAAGCAGAGAAGGAATTGTCAGGACCTACGATCACGAAGTGAAGGGGAATACGGTAGTGAAACCCTTCCAATATCCAAACTCGGGACCAAACGATGCTGCAGTCCTAAAGCCCGTCCCTAACTCCAACAAGGGACTCGCAATCTCCTGTGGGCTCAGCCCCGCGCTCGGCGCGATTGATACCTACTGGATGGCTGCGACCGCGATAGACGAGGCCGTCAGAAACAACGTTGCCGTCGGCGGAAGAAGGATCGCGCTACTCGATAACTTTGCGTGGGGCGACCCCGTGAGGAGTAAGCAGAACCTAGCTGGACTAGTTAGGGCGGCTCGCTCGTGTTACGATGTTGCTACGGCCTTTGGGACACCGTTTGTGTCAGGAAAAGATAGTCTGTATAATGAAACCCCCCTGGGCGAGATTCCTCCGACGCTTCTCATTACCGCGCTCGGGTTGGTGCCGGAGATTTCTAGGTGCGTCACGGCTGATTTCAAGCGTGATGAGAATGCAATTTATCTGATTGGTGAGACAAAGGCGGAGCTCGCAGGTTCGGAATACTATAGGCTGAAGGGACTCAAGGGAGGCGCTGTGCCAAAACTTGATCCAAGTCGCGCAGCCAACCTGTATCGCGCAGTGAATAGAGCCATGGACCAAGGGGGAATCATCTCCTGCCACGATGTTTCACAGGGAGGAATAGCAGTCGCACTAGCAGAGATGTGTTTTGCTCGTGCCCTTGGAGCAGAATTGACTTTGAGTTCCATCGATCTGGAACGCGACGCAAAGTCAACCGTTGCAGAGTTCCTATTCTCAGAATCGAACTCCAGGTTCCTCGTAGAAGTGGGAAAAGGTGAAGGAGAGGAGAAAATCGAAAAGACAATGAAAGGTTTCCCATTTGTTCGAGTCGGAAGAGTGACTGCGAAGGGCGTGATAGCGATCAAAGACAAGCGCGGGCAGAATGCCGTCAGTGTTCTCACGGAGGATGCTTTCGGGGCTTGGAGCAGGTCCTTATCCAAAAGCTGATCCAGATTGCATTTAGGCGCGCATGGGTTGTTTCGAAATTGGAAAGGTCAAAAATCAAAATCTGCGTGATGCGCGTCGGCGGTACTAACCGTGACATAGACGCTGCCAGATGCCTCGAGGACCTCGGAGTAAATGTCGAGGTGGTTCACCTCAACGACATCTTAAGGAGGAGGAACCTTGGAACATACAACGGCCTGATCTTTCCCGGCGGGTTTGCCTACGGCGACTATGTTAGGGCGGGAGCAATATGGGCGAAGAGGTTGCAATCGTTCATGAAGGAGGACCTTCGGCAGTTCGCCGACTCTGGAAAACCGATTCTTGGAATCTGCAACGGATTTCAGGTGTTGGTGGAGACCGGGCTGCTTCCGGGTTTTGAGCGATTCGATGAGCCTCAACGAGCAGCGCTTGCGGGGAACGAGTCCGGGCGTTTCGAGTGTCGATGGGCCTACGTGAAGAAGAACCTTCAATCCAAATGTGTGTTTACAACAATGGCAAGCGATGTTGTCAGGTTCCCGGTCGCCCACGGAGAGGGGAGATTCGTTGTGGAGAGTGATGAAACTTTGAAGAAGTTGATTGAAAATAATCAGGTCGTTTTCCAGTACTCTGATGGCGTAGGAAAGCTTGCGCACGGTTCATACCCTGAAAACCCGAACGGTTCCACAATGGACATCGCTGGGGTGTGCAGTCCCTCGGGGACGATCTTCGGACTCATGCCTCATCCGGAAGACGCCTACTGGTGGTATCAGCTTCCGGACTGGACCTCGAGCCCAAGCAATCGTCCGACGTACGGCGATGGCCGGGCGATCTTTGAATCCATGCTTGATTATATTGAAAAGGGTCTGACTCGAGGCTAATCCGCATTCTTTCGCATCTGAATTTCAGTTGCGATAACCGTGTTCTGAAGGAGGCAGGCCCGGGTCATCGCACCCACTCCTCCTGTATTCGGTGTCAGGAACGCGCACTTGCCTTTTAGCGTTGATATCTCAATGTCAAAGAGCATTTTTTCCGCCTTTGGATCTCTCCTCACTCCAACGGAAAACACCGAGCAGCCTTCCTTCACCATCTTTCCGGAAAGTCTGAAACCCGAGCTTCCAAACAACTCTGGAGGCCTGCCACTGGCAGCGACCACGATGTCCGCTTCGCGTAGTCTTTCTATGAGCCGTTTTGAGCCAGTATGGTAACAGGTCGATGTCGCGTTCAAGTCTTGGAACAATTTTCTTACGGGCTCGCCTACGAGAACGCTTCGCCCGACTATAGCAACGTCCGACCCTGCGATCGGTACACCATAGTGCCTTGCTAGAAGAACTACTCCTTTCGGGGTGCAGGGCAGAAGCGACCCTTCTAGCGTATATTCTCTGCGCACAAGCTTGCCCAGACTGTAAGGCGTCAAGCCATCAACATCCTTGTCCGGGCTAAGGGTAGAAAACACGAGTTCCTCTCCCACTTTGCCGTCGAAGGGCATCTGAGGGATTATGGCGTTGACTGATGAATCCGCGTTAAGAGTTGTAAGCGTTTCAACAACCTTTGATGGCATTTCTTCCTTCGAGTATGAGCTCAGGTCAATTACCTCAGAGGTGATTCCGACCTCGGCGCAATCCTTTCTCTTCAGATCTACATAGGTCCTTGAAACCGGATCGTCGCCGATGAGTAGGGCAACGAGCTTTGGAGACCTCTCAGACTCTTTGCGAATTCGCTCAACGCTTTGGGCGACCTTCGATTTGATCTCTGCAACTGCGGTGGCAGCGTACATCATCACAGTTTCTGTCGTAGGGGCATATTCACCTAATCTTCGAGGCTCAGGATTCGCTTGAAATCTGGTTGTTGTTCGTGCTCAAATTGAGGATTCGCGCTTCGTTGTCGTGCGCGTTTAGATATCTGCTCTGCCTGCTTGACCAATCGACGTCCCAACCTCCGCTGAAGGCATCGATAAAACATCTAGTCCCGGTCGGTGTTTCAGACAAGATAACCCGGTCGTCTGCTAGTAACTGAATAGCCTCCGGGTATGCAAGGTGCTCCAGTGCAAGAATTCGTCTTTCAAGGGATTCCGGAGTGTCATCCTTTCTTACAGAAATCTTCTTCTTCAGGATCGCGGGTCCGAGGTCAAGCTCATTTGTGACAAAGTGAACCGTACAGCCAGAGTATGATGCACCACTCTTTATCACATGTTCATGCACCTTGAGCCCAACCATGTTCTTGCCGCCAAACCTTTGCAGATCGTAAGCTGGGTGGATGTTCAGAATCTTGAAGGGGAACTCCTCAACGAACCCCGAGCTGACTATCTGATCAAATCCTGCTAACGCAATGTAGTCAACCGAGTTTTCCTTTGCAACTCTGACGCACTCCCTGTCGAAAGTGGCCCGAGCATCTTCTCGCTCAGCTGCCGACGCGAATTTCTTGCCTGCCACTCCTTCGAATTCGTACACTCTAATCCCTTCCTTCCTAGCTTTTTCAGTGACAAGCGCACCATAATGGTTGCAAACCAGCGCTTCGATGTGAACACCTGAGAACACTCCTAGCTTTTCGTGTTCAACGATAGCCTGAAAGTCGGTTCCCCTTCCGGAAGCGAGGACTAGAATCTTCTTGTTCTTCGAGCCGCCTTGATTGCATTTCATAAGTAAGAGATTCGACCACATTCACTCTTTCTGTGTTTGTTAATTCTCCGTTGGGCTATTTCGATTGCGAGTCATAGGGTCGTAGAAAGAGGACTATGTATACCGATGTCTTTGCGATGATATTCGCCCTTCCAACTAATCTTTTCCACAGCCTCGTAGGCTTTCTTCGCTGCCTCTTCCACTGAATTTCCGAGCGACGTGACATAAACAACCCTTCCGCCGCTTGTGACTAGTCTGTTGTTAACGCGCTTCGTTCCGGAATGAAAGATGCAAATGTCGTTGGCCATCACGGAATCGAGTCCCCGTATTTCGTCTCCGGTTACGGGATTGCCTGGGTAGCCCGATGAGCACATTGCAATCGTGCAGCAAGAACGGGGGCTCCAGCTTGGAACTAGTCCCATCGAGGGGTCTGATTCAGTGCCGCCCATGTAAGCGCGAAACAGAAGGAAGAGAAGGTCTGAGTCCAGTCGAGGTAGTATGGCCTGAGTCTCAGGGTCTCCGAGCCTTGCGTTGAACTCGAGTACCTTTACACCGCTATCTGTCAGCATCAGGCCAGCATAGAGAAAGCCCCTATAGCTCGTCTTCGAGACCGTGGGATAAATTGCGCTCTTCATCACTTCCTCGATCCTATCATAACCAAAATCACGCGAAGGAGAGTAGGCGCCCATCCCACCGGTATTCGGGCCGGCGTCTCCGTCCAGAAGTCTCTTGTGATCGGTCGCTGTTCCGAATGGTACTGCTTTCTTGCCGTCACACAATGCCATCAGAGAGACCTCCCGACCCTCTAACCTCTCTTCCACCACCACTTGACCTCCAGCGTCGCCGAAAGTTCTCTTTTCGAGGATCGAACTGATCGCCTGTTCCGCTTCCTCCATCGAAGAACAAACAAATACCCCTTTTCCCGCGGCGAGTCCATCTGCCTTTACAGCAACCCTCCCCTCGAAGCGTGAAGCGTAATCTGTAGCCTTTCCACTTTCTCTAAAGACTTCGAACCTTGCGGTCGGGATTCCATTCTCCTTCATGAATCGTTTCGCATATGATTTGCTCGTTTCCAGCATCGCCTGCTGGCGCGTAGGGCCAAATATGGGCAGACCCTGCTCTTCGAAGCTATCCACGATGCCGAGACTCAAGGGGACTTCGGGCCCGACTACCGTGAAACAGTCGTTCTTACTGGCGAAATCGGCCAAGCCCTTCATATCGGTCGATCCAATCGGAATGGAGAACTCGGCTGTCCCGCCATTTCCTGGGGCGACGTAAACGTTCAGAGCGATTTTGCTCCGTCTTATCTTCCAGGCCAAAGCGTGTTCGCGGCCACCCGACCCGACGATGAGGACGTTTCGCTTTGCAGCTTCACCCTTTCGAGTTAAATCACTGCCGTCAGCCAAGCGAGAATATCTTTGGCTCCCTTTTTGCTACTTGTTAGACGCCTTCGAGCGGGCGCTGGTCTGTTTGAACTGCTCGTATATTCGCTTCCCCTGGTCTGAGATACCCTTCTCATAGTTACTCTTGCTTTCATCAGCCAACTCCTGGGCTATCGGTGTGGGGTACAAGCCGGTCACGCACGCTGTGCAGAGCTGGTCCTGAGAAAGGCCAATCGCCCTAACAAGACCTTCGATCGTCTGATAATTGAGCGAATCCGCATTCATCCACTCTGAAATTTCTTCTGGCGTCATCCTCGATCCTAAGAGTTCGCCGTAGGTTGACATGTCTACGCCGTAGAGGCAGGGATTCGAGATTCGGGGAAAGGTCACATAGACGTCAATCCCCTTGCTTCCCGCCTTTCTCAGTTTTCCGACGTTGATCCTTGTTGTATCTCCACGGACGATGCTGTCCTCGATTACCGCGATTCTCTTGTCCTTCACTAGGCTTGCAACGATATTCATTTTCTTATCGATGACGTCCCCGCGATCTGTCTTTTGTGAAATGAAGGCCCGTCGTGTGACGTATCTGTTCTTTCTGACGGCTCTCTCCCAGGGTAGACCTGTGGCCTCATGGAGCCCATACGCCGCGTCATCCGCTGTTTCGGGCATGGAGACTATCAGTTCGTCTCGAGAGAGGTTCTCCCTATAGGTCTCGGCGAGGGTCTTTGCAAATGCCTCACGGATCTTGTAAACTGGCACACTGGTTCCGTTGAGGATAGCATCGGGGCGGGAAAAGTACGCGAACTCGAATGCACACAGCGCACTGCGTTTGCGACGCAGTACGATCCTGTCAAATCTCCCCTTCTGGTCGACAGAGATCAGTTCGCCCGGATGAACATAGTCGTACTCCCCTATCCCGTTTATGTCGAGCGCTGGTGTCTCCGAAGCGAACGCAATCAGGCCTTCTCTTTTTCCAAAGCAGTATGGTCGGATCCCGTGAACGTCTCTGAACGCGTAGAGGGTCCCGTCGGAATCTAGCACCATGACCGAGTAGGCTCCCTCCGTTGTGTCAAGGACCTCGGTTACCGCCTTGGCGTAGTCGCCCGAGTTTGCTTCAAGCGAGAGGAGTAACTGCTTTGCGAGGATCTCGGTGTCCGCGTCTGTCTTGAAGCGTCCAAACTCCTTGCGGAGTGCGGGTTTCAGTTGCCAGCCGTTGACTATATTTCCGTTGTAACTGATCGCGATTGTCCTCGATTTCCCCGAGACCACGAGCGGCTGCTTCCCTCCTTGAAGGTGGCGAACTCCGCTCCTACCTGACGTTGCGTATCTCGCGTTGGAGATGCCAATTGTTCCCTTTAGGGCGTTTGCCAGTTTCGAGACCTCGCGGGAATCCGTTGGGATTAGGTTGAGGTCCTCCTTCTTGATGAAGTGACTGCGCTCGAGGGTCGTAAATCCGTATGATTGCTGCCCCCTGTGGTTCAGGGAGAGAAGGCCCCAGTAGAGGTACGGGAAGACCTGCTCCTTCTCGTTCGAAACGGAGATCGCTCCAAACACTCCGCAGGCTTCTGAAATTTCGTCTGCCACGACTCAAATTCTCCCGGTTTCTGTGAAAAGCGTCAGCTGTCCTCTTTTTTTACCCTGTTTCTTCCTTTCCTTCGCTTTACTTTCAGATTCTCTTTTTTTCCTAACTAATCACTGTGACATTCGATGGTCGGTTGCTCGCCATCTCCTCCTCACAAATCGGACAGGACTAGGAACGCTCTTCCGCATACTCTACTAGGTTTGACTCGGCATGTAGTAGCTCGGCGAGAGCGTGACCGCGACACTCAAACGCCATGAGAATATTCTAACAATCTTCCTGTTGATTTACTTCGGCGAGCTCACACTATTTATGAGATTTCAATAGACACGATGTTGCTCAACTTTCCAATGAAAGGTTTTTTTACAAAGTTCGTGAGCTTGACCAAGCGGTGGGGTCGTAGCCCAGCAAGTTGCTTTTGACCTGGAAAGGTAAGGCGACGGGCTCCAGTGTTCCCAGAGATAACCTATGGGTAACCTGACTGTAACAGGATGATGTTACATTGGAGCAAAAAAGGCGAAGATACCCGTAGATCGTGGGTTCAAGAGACTGAAAGGTTCAACTTACTTTTAGGGGCGAGAAAATCAACTCTCTTTCATCGGAAGATGATGATAGAGTAGAAAACCGAAGGTGTATTCTCTTCGCTCGCCACACCTCTGAGAATCCCACCGACCCCACCACACACGCGCAACTTCCTTATGGCGGTATACACCGGAGTTTGAAATTTTTCCCTCGCGGGGTTATTCCTCTTTATTTCGAAGGAAGCGACCCTCCGAATCGATTTCGCCTGCCCTGATCCGCGTGCTTGAAATTCTTCTGCCATCGCTGGCGAGCACAAGAGGGACAATTTCAATTTTCATGTCGGGCAATCCCAGTGTCCGCCTCTTTTCATTTGCCTTGGCCACGTTTGGCAATGTTTCCTCGCTTACTGCAATCGCTTCGATGGCGGGGGTGAAAATTCCGGGGCCAAATGCGGCATCAAGTTTCGAAATTTCGTAGTCCCTTCCGGCATAGTTTTCTTCGATGTATCGCTTCAGCTGCGATTTTCTCTTGGCAAAGTCATTTCGGATGTTCTTTCCCATCTTTTTTGCGAGCTCGTCGCTCGTCAGACCAATGAAGACCTGCTGACCGTTATCAAAGGCGCGCGAAAGTAGAGCTCTGTGGCCTTTGTGAATTTGGTCAAATGTCCCGCCGACCGCGATAGATCTGTACTTGCGTGAGTATGAATTTCCCGGACCTTGTGTAGATCGCGGTGTCGATACCATTGTAGTTACTCGCACACTCCATCTAACTTGAGGAATCCCTATCCAGCTCGGTGTGATGACCTAACCTGCAAGAAGAAGAAGAAAAGGATTGAAAAATTTGCTGTGAGGACCGAGGAAGCCGCAGTTTCACCTTGTGGTCAACCCACTCCTCCCGCTTCCGCAACGGAGTTTAGAACCTCTAGCCAACTTGTCACCAAATGATTCATTAAACCAAGGCCGCCTCTTTAACTTCTTGCCGTTGTATTCTCGGAGTCGTCTTTCACCCAATTGTCGTCAACAATCACAACCGGTTTGAACCCCAACTACCTCAAAGCGGGCCAGGTGATAAGAGGGGTCAGAAAAGATGTTGAATCTAGAGACTGGCGGGGCAAACCCTACCTTGAGCTATGCAACTATGTCGAGTCTGCGATTCGTGCAAAGGGCGCGGAGCCAGCATTCCCATGTAACCTGTGTGCCGATGAGGTCGCCGCGCACTACACCGCCGAAATTAACGACGAGCGTATGGTCCCGCAGGAAACGATACTGAAGGTCGATCTTGGAGCTCACGTGGACGGATACGTTGCGGATTCGGCCGTGACGCTTTGCTACAGGGACGAGCTCTATGATTTGGTCGACGCGACGAGGAGCGCACTCATGGAAGCATTGAAGGTCATAAAATCTGGGGGTCGGACTACCGAGGTTGGGCGCGTGGTGGAGGTGTACGCGTCGCGTAGAGGGTACGTGCCTATCTCGAACCTGTCCGGGCACTCTCTTGATCAGTACATAGTTCACTCGGGGACGACAGTGCCGAACGTGTGGTCGCCATCTCCAGCTGTTTTCAGGGAGGACAGAGCCTACGCGATAGAGCCATTCTTCACGACCTCTGGAGGAAGTGGTGTCGTTGTAGAAGGCAAGAGCGAGAACATCTTCGGGCTGGTCTCGAGAAAGAAAATCAAAGATTCAAAGCTGAACAACTTGCTTGAAGCGATCTGGACCAAGAGGAAGACTCTCCCGTTTGCGGCTCGATGGTTCGTCGAGGATTTTGGAAAGGGCGACGTGAACGCCGCTCTAAAGGAACTTGTGAAGCTGCGCGTGATCAGATCCTACCCTGAGCTAATCGAAGCTAGAGGGACTCCTGTTGCGCAGGCTGAGCACACGATAGCTACAACTGCCTCAGGATACCTAATTCTAACCTAACGAACACTTACTGTTCTCGCGCCCTTACGCAATGCGAGAATAAAGTAGGGAAGGGAAAAAAGAAAAGAGAGAGAGCTCTCTTTACTTTACTTGAATGAGCTCGGCGAAGATCATGGAGATCATGGTCTTCGAGTGGCATTTAGCGCACTCTCCTCCTTCCTTGAAGACATAGTCTCCAATCTTGAATGCCCTCTTCGTCTTTGTGCCACAATTTGGGCAGTCTTCCACGGTGAAGACGGGCATCTTCGGCCGCTTTTCTCCAATTGATGGGAACATTTGTGCCATGACTTTTTCACCTATGTTTCTATAGCCTACTGGGCGACTCCGAGAGTGTTGCCCACTCCGATGATGACGATTGTGTCTCCAAGCTTTGTCTTTTCCTCGATTATCCTCTGAACAACCGCAACTGCCTTGTCCGACGCTTCGGCGATTTCCTTTCTCATTACGGAGATTGCATCGATGAGGGATTGCTTTACCACAACGGCATACAAGGGAATCTTTGCATTGACCGCAACGGCTTCAATCCTGTACTTTTCTACACCGATACCACCTATCGCGGCTCCGACGCCTTCTGCGATTTCTCCCGTATTTTCTCCTTCGAGCTTCAGCGCCGCGTCAATCATGATTATTGAGCTGACGTTGTTGGTCTTGTCTTGCACAAGTTTCTCAAGGCCAATGTGAGGTCTGCCGACAGTCCCCATCGGGCCCTCGGCCTTCATAACAAGGAGATTGCGTCCCTTGTACTCTGACTTTGTGTAGACTGTTTCGCGCTCTACCTCTATCGGATCTCTCCCAAGCATGAATCTGCCAGCGACCATCGGACCAAGACCATCGCCTATCGGCTGGGCTGCTTTGAAGGCATCGATTGCGCTGATCAGCGCATCGGCCTCTTGTATGATGATGGGCATGATCATCTGGAGCTGAATTAGGACGTAGATGCTCTTTGTCTTTTGTCCCATAATAAAAAAGTGCCTAACTATCTTGAAAACCATGTTGAGGCTAGTTGCAACTTCGAGAATGTTCTGGGCTACGCTGACCTGAACCTTGTCTGCTTGCGGGGCCAGCCTTCTTATCTCGTCTCTTATCCTGTCGTCCTGAAGTCTAGTCACGTGCTCAATCTTTCCCACGATACCGCTCGGATCGAGCTCGACGGGCATTATCGTAAAGTACTCCAGTGTCTGTTCGAGCCTGGGCTGGACCTCCTTTGACGCCTTGCAGGTCGTGGTTAGGTAATCGAGAGCTTCCGTCTTACTCTTGTCCTTCAGGACGGTGAGCTTTTGCAGATTCTTCTTTACGTCGTTTAGAACCATCATGCTCTGAATCCTCGGGGCCCACAGGAAACTGACTGCGGTCAGAATTACAAAGGAAAGGATCCAGATTACGGTGGAGGAGAAATCGCCACTGGGAGCGCCAAACAGCGAGCTCCAAATATCAAGAACCATTCAATTCAGAACTTCCAAGTAAAGAACCTTCTTGTGATTTTTCGCATATAGACTTTGCTAGAAAACAAAAGGACTCGGGAGCAAAAAGTAATGGGCGCCAGCACCGCCACCTCGCGAGGGCTCACGCACCTCACTATTATGACGGCGACGCGCGGTTTGACTTCTGGGTTCGGAATGAGTCCAGGTCGATCCCGCACGCTATGGCCGGCTAGATCTAGCAGTGACTCGACGGGTAGATTAACTTTCCTCTATGTTTGCGCCTGCAGAAACATATCGGTTTCCTCGTGCAAAGAAACGCCACTTCCTATCTATCGCGAGCTTTATCCCTATCCTGCTACTCGAACAGATTTCCATTACCTTCTTCGCCTTTGGCCGATCCTCGACTGAAATCTCTGAGGTTTCCGAGGTAACGTCGCAGCCATTCAGAGAGAGGTCAATCGACAGAGCTTGGCAAAGTTTGGCCGGCCCGTTTGTGAGATTACGTGGGTCAGATACGTTCCTGAGTTTATCCATGAGCTCGACCCCAAGGACAGGTTCTATCGCTCTGATGAGGACTGCACCGGCTCCCTCTCCACCCGGTTTTCCTGTCACAAAGTTAAGGCAGTAGTGCATCCCGTAGGTAAAGTAGACGTAAGCGTGTCCCGCCTCACCGAACATGACAGAGTTTCTTTGCGTCCTGCCTATGTAGGCGTGACTAGCAGGGTCCTTCTTCCCTCCGTAGGCCTCAGTCTCAACGATCACCCCGCCGAGCCTTTTGTTTCGGCTCAACCTTCGAACAAGAGTTTTGCCAATAAGGTCACGCGCAACGGTAACGGGCGTTCGCGCGTAAAAACGCCTTGGCAGCACAGTCATGTCCACCCAGCAGAGTAGAAACAATTTCGACTAGCAACGAAGCAGATTTGGAGGCTGAGAATTCTATCTGCTAGATTATATTATCGTCAAGTTCAAGGAAGAGGCTTCGTATCCACGCGCTCAGTCTTTACGATGACATCGCTTTCCAAACGCAAGAGCTTGCCATCAAGCAGCCTCTCGGCCTCTTCTTTCGTCCTAGCCGAAACTGTGATTCGCGCCATTATTTCAAAGAGTGGCAACTATTGTGTATCCCGACCTACTCCGATTCGAGCCGTCAGTTCGAGCTGATACAAAAGGAATACTTTACGCCAATGGCGCTTGAGATTGGAAGGTAGTTAGCGTGCTAGCTCCTGGCTTCAAGAATGATTAGTACTAGATTTTGAACAGAGTTTAATAGTCTCAGGGCGCCCGCTCAAGCATTAAGAGGAGGGAAGAAGGGAAGAAAGGGAGCTAGACGAGAAGAAAAAAAGTAGCAGACGCAAGAAAGGACTCCCAACGAATGTAATTCACATACGAGGTTAGGTCATACTCGCGCTTGGAAGAAGTGCGCGCCTGCCACGATATCTTCATCAGAGATCCCCTGCTTTTCATTGACATGAACGAGGAATTATCGCCTTCTCACGACGCTAGACGAACCAAAAGAGTGCCGCCGGGTCAGGTCGTATCGAACGGTTGGCCAATTCTCCACGCAGGAACAGTTCCTGAGGTGACTAAAGCGACTTGGGATCTGCGAGTTTATGGCGAGGTAGAACGCCCCATCAATCTAACTTACGACGATCTCTTGCAATTGGTTCGAACTGTTCAGACAAATGATATCCATTGCGTCACGACTTGGAGCAAGCTGAACATGCAGTGGGAGGGGGTGCGTTTCAAAGACCTCATGGAGGTGGTAAAGCCCACGGAAAGGGCCCATTATGCTGTCTTTGAATGCGAGCAGGGTTTTACTACAAGCCTTCCGATGGAGGTTCTCCTCGATGACGATGTCCTGTTAGCATTTAGAGCGGAGGGAAGGGACCTTGAAAACGTGCACGGTGGCCCTGTGCGAATGCTCGTTCCGAAAAGGTATTTTTACAAATCTGCAAAGTGGCTGCGAGGAATAAAGTTGGTTGAAAAGGACGAGCCAGGTTTCTGGGAGATAAGGGGATACTCGAATACAGCGGATCCGTGGAATGAAGAAAGGTATGCTGGTTTGAGTTACGCCGACATTCTGAAGAATAGGTTGAGAGCCTACGCACGCAGAAAGAATACTGCGAAGAGCAGCCCCAATAATGACGGCGGCTCAGCATCAACCAGTAAATGACTTTTCCAGGTGTTGCCGGTTCTCGCTCCCTCCCTTCATATTCGCTACGAAGCTGCTGGCTCGTCCCTTGTTACTATGAATGTGCCGTACTCGCCGTCGCGGGCATGGCTTCCGATGAGGCACTCGTAGAAGAAAAGGCCAACCCTGTTCACGATGAAAGTGTCGTTTGTAGTTCCACCGGCATTCAAAGTGTTCGAAAGGGAAGCGAACAAAATGTTCGCGGCGCTTGAATTTGCTATGGTTTCTACAATGGCGACATTGTGGATCAGAGTGGTGTTATTCCTAATCACGAGCCGAACAGCCGTGTTGTTCTGAGCCGAAATCGTTGGACCGGGTGAGGTATTGTTGTACTCGAGGGCGCTCGTTTCAATAAGCACGAAGATGACAAGCGAGTATATAGTCAGGTTGGCGTGATTTATTCCAGTCTGTACTCTTACACTCGTCGAAGGGAGGTATACTCGGTATCCAGGTGGAGTTGCCGAGAAGGCAATGGAGTAGTTTCCAGGAAGGAGAGCAGGAAAGTAATAACTGCCGTTTACCGTTTGACTAGATGCTGTACCAGCTGTGAGAGTGCCACCCGTGAATCTTGTTCCGTTGGGGAAATGTAATGTCACCAATAGGCTGGTGGAACTGTTCGTCGCGGAGGTCACGCTCGCCGTCACTGTCGGTGCCGTGGTCTGAGTGTGTACGTTTGGTTGGAAGATGAGCGCCGTGACAATGGTCGCCACTACTATTATGGAAAGCAATAGCGCCGTCGCAAGAAGCGCAGAATAACTCCGCAAGTCTGTCCACACATACGGATTATCCCTCAGGCCGAACCCAAATTTTTCAACTTCTGAATCATTCTTCTATAATATCGGTGAACTTTCACTTTTCAAACCCGGCTGGTAAGATGAGGAGGGGAAACCCCACAAAGTGAGGATGCGTGCTTTGAGCAGGATGACCAAATTTAGAGTGTCGATCAAAGAGGTCTCTGCGAGCAGAGACTTCAGACTCCTGGTCGGCCTTGCAATAATCACAGTTATCGAAGCGATTTCGTACGCTTGGATTGAAGTGCTTCTGTATACGTCGATTAATCCGATTCTCGACAATACTTGGTTGTTCGGCCACTACACAACATATCACGTTGTTCTCGCAGTTCTGGTTCTTGCCATGGTGTTCGGGGTGGGATTCTTTGGATCGATGGTTTACACGCCTACGGGATTTTACAAGTTCATGTTCTTCGCATTTGGGAATTTCCTCCTTTGGTTGATGTTAGAAGATGAGTTCACTTTTGTTTTCAGCGGTTCGCCACACACTTCGACGGATTGGACCAACTGGCCGATCGGGGCGATCCCAATCCTCGGCTACTTTATACCAGCTTGGTATGTAATCGTCATCATTGCGGTTGGACTGCTCTGGTACTTCGCCCTTACGAAGTTCTGATTTCAGGTTATCACAGCGGAACAGATTTCGGACCGTGTGCCCTTAAGTTTTCTGGACCATTTTCTATGAAAAGTTCATGCCATATATCGAAGGCGAAGACGTGCCATAGCAAAGATGCTAACCCGTAAGACTCGGCCGCTCGCGGTTCGAGAGATCTTAGGACCTCGACGTTAAAGTACTTTCGAACAGCCTCCGATCTGTCAATCGTATTGCTGATTGTTTCACGCAGCTCTCCCTTCCACCACCTGAGTATGTCCAGACTGAACCCTTGCTTTGGTTTGGAAAAGCACTGCTGTGGAAGAATCCCGGCCATGGCTTTTCTCAGTAGCAACTTCCCCTCGCTCCCATTGTAGTTGTATTTGTACGGAACCGGAAGCATCAGATCAATGAGCTCGTTGTCTAGAAGCGGAACCCTGTTTTCAAGAGAGTGTGCCATCGACATCGCATCATCAATGAGCAAAAAGTGGTCTGCAAGTTTCGTGCCAAATTCGGCCCTGACAGTCTGCTGGATGAAATTTTCTGTCTTGGAGTTTGAAAAATAGCTAGTTTCCATCCTGTCTTCGAGGGCCCTTTCATCAGGCTCCGCGGGCATTGCAAAGATCTTCCTTACTTCGCCCTGTCCGTAGACTGGAGAGATCACCGTGAGGTATGCGGCGGCTCTGTTTCCAGCAACGGATAGGAGCACCTTTCTCTTTCCCGAAGTAAGCGCACTGAGGTATGATGTGCCCGGAATCTTCATGATCGATTGCATTCGCTGGAACGCGGTGAATCTGGAGGTAGTTGGATAGCCAAAGAAGATTTCATCCCCGCCTAGACCGCTTAGGCAGACCTTTACAAATTTGCTCGCATACTCGTTGACAAACCAGCTGTACGTGTTGAACCTCGGTTCCTCGGAGTGCCAGACCATTCGTGGATAGAGCTCGAGCGAACTCCTGTCCGAGATTATTAGGTCGTGGTGATCCGTTCCGAAGAACTCGGCGACCTTTCGCGCATCCTGGATCTCGTCATCTGCGTGCCCGAATCCCATGCAAAAAGTTTTGAGTTTTCCGGAATAGTACTTTGAGGCAAAAGCCACGATAGTAGATGTATCTAATCCGCCGGAGAGGAACGAGCCTACCTCGACGTCAGAGATGAGTTGGCGCTTAATAGATCGTTCCAGAGCGCTCCGCACGGACTCGACAGTTGGGGCAAAGTTCTTCTTGATCTCAGGAGGTGACCAGAAGCTAGTTACGCTTCCACTCTTTGAATCGTAGTAATGTCCTTGTGGTAGCCTGAAGATCCCTTCGAAGAGTGTCAGTCCAAAAGGGATGTAGTAAAGAGCCATCAAATCGTAGAGAGCACGACTGTTTACCCGTGCCGAGATTTCGGGGTGCGCAAGAATTCCCTTAACCTCGCTGCAAAAGACGAGATCTCCATTGCTTGCAGTTGCGTAGTACAGCGGCTTTATTCCCACCCTGTCTCGAGCCAGGACAAGTCTGCGAGCACTAACGTCCCAAAGCGCAATCGCAAACATCCCATCGAGCATTGCGAAGATGTTCTTGCCGTACTCCTCGAACCCGTGAAGGATTACTTCCGTGTCGCTCCTTGTCTTGAATTTGTGCCCCTTGGCCTCGAGATTTTGTTTCAACTCGGGAAAGTTGTAGATTTCTCCGTTGAAGACAATCGCGACGTCTCCTTTCTCATTGAAGATCGGTTGGTGACCGCCCTCGAGATCTATAATGCTGAGCCTGTTTGAGAAAATTCCAATACCGGAGTCAACGAATTCTCCGTAGTCATCAGGTCCCCTGTGCTTGATCAGCGCAGACATTTCCTTCATGAGAGAGGAGTTTGCGCAGGCCCCAAGGCAACCCCCAATTCCACACAATGCGACTCTTTCCTCTTTCCGACTTTCGATCCTAAAGAGAATGCGGTAAAGCTAGCTCGCACCTAATAATTAGAATTCCTCTTTGCCAGCCCACGAAGCAGTAACAAGGTAAGCTACCTCGCCTTGGGGAAAGTTTTTCTAGCTCTCACCAATACTCTGAACTCAAAAGTCGAACACGCAGTTGCAGCCACAGCAAGAATCTTTCGCTTTCCTATGGCGCGTTTTTTGAACGCTCTCCACAGCTGCAAAAATGCAAACTTGCGAGAGAGGAGATTTGTTGTGGCCAGCGACAGTGAATCAAAGCCCACTTCCGAGGCATCTTCTGACAGCGCAGAGCATTCAGAAGGAGAGTTCAGTGTGACTCCCTGGAAGGTAACAGGGGAAGTCGATTACGACAAACTAGTGGATCTCTTCGGCACGTCAAGAATTAGCGCGAAGATACTCGAAAAGTTTCAAAGACTCACGGGGGAGGTGCACTTCTTCCTCCGCAGACGAATATTCTACTCGCACAGGGACCTCGACTGGATACTTGAAAGGTATGAAGCTGGAGAAAAGTTCTTCCTCTATACAGGCAGGGGGCCTTCCGGCAACGTACACCTAGGGCACCTGCTCCCTTGGATCTTTACAAAGTACCTTCAGGACAAATTCGGGGCAGAACTCTACTTCGAGATGACTGACGATGAAAAGTACTACACATCAGAGAAACTCAGTCTGGAGCAGACCCAAAAGTTTGCTTATGAAAACATGCTTGATCTCATAGCCGTGGGCTTTGATCCGAGCAAGACATTCATCTTTACCGATACCGGTTACATAAAGACCCTCTATTCGATCGCGGCCAAAGTCGCAAAGCACACCACGTTCAGCACTGCAAAATCAGTCTTTGGATTCGAGAACTCTACTGACATCGGGATGGTCTTCTTTCCTGCGCTCCAGGCGTCTGTGTGCTTCCTGCCTTCAGTGCTTAAGGGGCACAACATTCCATGTCTTATTCCGGCCGCCATAGATCAGGATCCCTACTGGAGGGGAATCGCCCGTGAGGTCGCTCCGAAGCTGGGGTTCTACAAGCCCGCTCAGATGCACGCCAAATTCCTTCCGGGCTTAGGGCAAGGGGGCAAGATGAGCTCGAGTCAGCCCGAGACGGCGATCTTTACGACGGATTCAGAAAAGGTAGTGGAAAAGAAGGTAATGTCCTCGTTTACGGGAGGGCGGGCAACAGTTGAGGAGCAAAGACGCCTCGGAGGCCAAGCAGACATATGCCCCGTCTATCATTACTACTACTTCCTCTTTGAGCAGAACGACTCGGAAGTTTCAAGGATATACGAGGACTGCACGAGCGGAAGGTTACTTTGCGGAGATTGTAAGATGCTCTTGGCATCAAGAGCAAAGAAGTTCATCACCGAGCATCAGAAGAAACGGGAACGGGCAAAGGAAATCATTGACGAGTTCATCGTCGAGGACATCTCTGGGAACCTAAGGAAGAAAATGGTGGAAGAACCGCATAAAGAGAAGCAGCGACAGGAGTGGAGGTCTGAAGCTCAATGACCCCGGACGATGTACGTTCGGAGACGGCCACACCTGTTCCACCACTCCACCCGATAGAGAGAACTTTCCTCCTTTCGCTCGGAGAAATCAGTGGCACTGAGCAGTGGGTCGAGATTCAAGAAGTCTCTAAACGATCAGGATTGGCTCTGGATCAGGTGAGACGTGCGGTGGAATGGCTACGAGAAAAGGGGCTCATCTTGGTCAGGGAAAAGGAAGCACTGTACTACTCACTTGGGCCTGAGGGTTTGGCAGCGTTAGAGTCAGGACTCCCAGAAAGAAAGATCGTAAACTACCTTGAGAAACATGGTGGGAGCGCGGAGTTTTCCTCAGTCGTAAAGCAGCTTGGCGGTGAGTTTTCTATCGCCCTTGGAAATGCAAAGAAGAATCGTTGGATTGCCGTCGAAGAACATGCGGAGAGTAAAAAAACTCATGACATTAAGGCGAAAACTAAGAGACTGATCGTACTTCTCCCTTCTGCCAGAGAGAAGGAGCACGAAGAGCTCATACTCGAGAAACTCGGAAAATTAGGGCGAGTTGCATCCGGAAACTTGACAAAAGATGAGATCGGCATAATCAGCATCCTGGGCAAGCGGGTCAAGGGTCTGATTGTCTCAGAGCACGAGAAATCTGTCGAGGTCGTACTTTCAGAGAAAGGGAAGTCTATCTCGTCTTCGCTTTCTTTGGCCCAAAGGGAACAGAGAGGCCAGAAACAGGCACAAGAGATAGACGCAATCACTTCAGAAGTTCTACGTACTCGCTCGTGGAAAACAAGAAACATTCGTCCCATCGACGTCACTTCACCTGCCCCACCAGTCTATGCAGGCCGAAAGCATCCGATGCGAACATTCATGGACGAGGTGAGGGAAGCTTTCGTATCGCTCGGGTTTGAGGAGATTCTGGGGCCGATTGTTCACAGCACTCTATGGAACTTTGACGCACTGTTCATTCCACAGCGCCACTCAGCTCGCGAAATGCAGGACACATTCTACATCGGCGGACTGCGAGCAGACACCTCTCGATTTGCTCAAGATGCAATCGCCATCAAGGATGCGCATGAAACTGGCGGAAATACAGGTTCCCGTGGCTGGCAGTATGCTTGGAGCGAGGAAGAGTCTCGAAGAGTCGTGCTGAGGACGCACACTACCGCGGTCACCATATCGTATCTTGCAAGGTACAAACCCGAGGAAGCTCGGGTATTCACCGTGGGAAAGGTCTACAGAAACGAGAAACCAACTTACAAGAACAACCCAGAATTCTCGCAGATAGAGGGCGTGATGGTTGGGAAAGACCTAAACTTGAGGAACCTCATCTACATCATCACGCAATTCTACTCAAAGCTCGGATTTCACAAGATCAAGTTTTGGCCGACGTTCTTCCCCTACACCGAACCCTCACTTCAGACAATGGTGTATTACGAGCCGACAAGGAAATGGATGGAGCTCGGCGGGATGGGCATCTTTCGCCCTGAGGTTACCCTGCCCCTAGGTGTCAATTACCCTGTCCTTGCCTGGGGTCTGGGAATGGACAGACTCGTGATGATGCGATACGGAGTCACAGACGTAAGGGAGTTGTTCGGAGCCAATCTTGGTTGGCTGCGTCAACTGAAGATAGGTTAGGGTGGTCAAACTAATGCAAAGAGAGGTTCTGAGAATTACATAGGATGCCGGTAATAGATCTCTCACTATCCAATCTCAGGGAGTACGCGCTAAATCAAGCTAGTGAGGCCCAGATTCTCGAAACACTTCCATATCTTGGTCTAGACATTGAGAGTACTTCTGGGGACACCGTCAGCGTGGAATACAGCCCAAACAGACCAGATTACTCCAGCGAAGTGGGAATTGCAAGGTCGCTCGTGGGGTTACTAGGCGTTCGCACAGGGTTGCCCGAGTACACGTTTGCGAAGAGCGCCCTCGAAATAGATGTTCCCAGAGAGGACGATATACTCAAAGTAAGGCCATACATTTTTGGTATCTCGTGCGAAATCAGTGTCGATGAGCTGTTAATCAAGCAGCTTATCGCGATGCAGGAGGATCTTCACAATGGCCTCGGAAGGAAGCGCTCCCTGCTCGCCATCGGCATTCACAACGCCGAAGTGATAACTCCACGTATACGTTACTTTTCGACCAGAGACTCTAAATTTTCCTTCATCCCTCTCGGTTCAAGCACTCCAATGTCGATTGAAGCAGTGATGGAGCGCACCGAGCAGGGAATCAAGTATGGAAGCCTGATCAAGGGTCTCGGGGTCTTCCCTCTGTTGCAGGATTCGGCTGGCCACCTCCTTTCAATGCCTCCGATAATAAATGGTGAGCATACCAGACTGCGCGAGGGAATCTCCAAACTCTTCATAGACGTGACCGCGACCGATCAGAAAGCTGGGGACACTGCCACTGCTATCATGGCATCTATGCTGTCGGACCGCGGTGGGCGCGTCTTGACAGTCGATGTAAAGTTGGCTGGAAGAGTACTTACGACAACTCCAGAAATGACGCCGAGTGAGATGCGCTTTGATCTCGCTCTAACGAATCACGCGCTGGGCTATTCATTTTCGATGGAGCAAGCTTCAGAGTATCTTGCGAGATGCAGGCTCTCGCTTGGGAGAGATGCAATCGCGAAGATACCGAGATTTCGGGCTGACATCGTCCATCCAATCGATCTCGCCGAGGAAGTCGCGCTGGGCTATGGAACAGGGAAAATTGAACCGCTCAAGACCGAGACTTCACTCTCTGGAGCATTCAATTCAAAGCTCAAGATCATCGACAAAATGATTGAGCTCCTCATCGGCCTTGGACTCACCGAGCTCTGGAACCTTTCCCTCGTAAATTCAGAACAGGTCGCTCCGTATGGAGTAACGACCGCAGCACTGAGGGTGGACAACCCCAAGTCTCAGAGTTACGAGTACCTTCGTAGTGATCTAACCTCTTCTCTGCTTGCAGTGCTTAAAGGCACGACAGATCAGGAGTATCCTCAGAAAATATTCGAGGTCGCGCCTGTGTTTAACCGATCTAGGATGGAGGCAGACTACACCGGAGTTTCGGAGGACCAACATGTCGGGGTTCTGCTCGCAAGCTCTGACGCGAATTATACTATGGCACGCTCGGCCCTGGACGCTTTTCTCAGTCTGGTGCCGCTTCCGAGGGGTTTCAGCAAGGTGCTACGACCAATTACTGAAAGAGACGGCAGCCCTTACTACCTTGGCGGGAGATCCGCTGAGGTAGTTCTTGTGTCAGAGAAGAATGAAGAGGTTATTGGAGTTGTAGGAGAGATAGCTCCCTCGGTGATAGAGCGCCATGGCCTTCAGATTCCAATCTCGGGCTTCGAACTGAATTTGGAACCATTAATTGCCTAAAGCCGCAGGTCGCATCTCTTCTTTCCGTCGCCTCTCACGTACAGATATGTGGGATCACGTTGCATGCCGGCTGGTTTCATTTCGCTGGACTTGGCAACTAAAAGATTAAACGAAGGTTTCTCGCCCATTGTACTCTCACCGGAGAGAGCACTATCGCTTTTCCGCTACCATTCGGTAGGGCGGGAGTGTAAGAACACTCTTGCTCCCCGTGTCGACGGCTCTGTCTGAATTATGATGTGGAACGGGGTCTACCCAGACATGGGACAGGCTGGCGGTTAAGGGAAGGCGAAGCACTGCTTTCTTCCGGCGCCCCGGATAAAGAGCAGATGCGAAGAGCAAGCAATCAAAAGTTGCGGATCTTGTGATCAGACTGTGTCAGAGCCGGGGCACATACCTTCTTTCCTGTAATAGTCATCAACAGAATCATGTGGGGCTAGAATGTTTCGGATTTTCTTCGAGAAGGGCAAACGGGAGCCAGGAAAGCTACCATATCGGTTAAGAGATATTCGTCAACTTGAATACATATTTCTCAATCAGGCCGTAGCGGAACTACTGAATGACTGAAAGTTGGCAAGGGTAGAACTATTCGCATTCGTTGGTGCACTCCTCGGCCTGTTCTTACTCTCTCTAGCCTAAGCGAGCGTCTAGCCGCTGCGCAGGACTGTCCTGAGCCCTTTCATCCACTCGAACCACCTGTCGCACGCTCTTCTCTCTGCGACATGGGTACCATATTCTCGGACTTGATAATCGTGTCCCGCACTTAAGTACGTGATAAGCTCAAAGCTACGTACTGAACAAAGAACAAACTCCAGGTATGAGTAAATGAGCTAAGTTCAAGGAGAAAGAAAGTGAAGCGGAGAGGCGAAGAAGCGATGTGAATAGTTCTATGATTCAACAGCAGCAACAGAAGAAGAAGAGAGGGTTGGCATCGGCCTCAGCCGATACAAGGTTCAGAGTTTCAAAGATGGGCGGGAGCGCCCCGCACTCCCAAAGAGGTTTGCAGGCAGCGTCTTCTGATACACGAAGAACCGTTGCCACGAAGGGAGGACTCGCAAGAGGCGCTCAGAGGCGAAAAGCAAAGGGCGAAGTTGCGGTGGCAGTGCTCTAATTCGTCGAACTAAGACTTTCGCTGCAGCGGAAGATGTGCCACGCTTGCGGCTCGTTTTGAGGGTTGATAATCGTCCAAATCCATGAAAAGCGCATCGCCTTTAGAAACTGTTCGAAGAATCAAACCCGGGGGCATGATTTCAGAACTAACATGCGAGATGCTGCTCGTCAGCTGTTAGATTGAAACAGAAATCTTCAGTCTGATTCTAGCCAGTCCTCGTGGACGTCGACGAGGATCTTGTCAATGCTCTTGATTCCGGCAATCTCCTCCATGTCAAACTCCACGGTGTAGAGCGGTCCCCAGTCCTCCCTGTGGTCAAATTCGTACCCAGTCAGCAGGCCGTGAGAGTTCAAGATCAAACCGTGCTTGCCCATGATGTAGTAGGGCGTCCTGTGCGTGCCTCCCGGATTATCCTTCTTTATTCTAACACGCATGCCCACCGCGAATTGTCCATTCACTTTATGCAACCACCGGAGATTTTAGTGGCTCTGCGGCACCGATCAAACTTTCGGATGTGATCAATGTTGCCAATTCTTGTTCGCTCAGTCTCTCTGTATTAGGCGGCCTCTTGGGCAGGACCATGTATCTGATATCTGACGTACTGTCATGTACCCTAATCTCCACACCGTCGGGAATGCTGAGGTTGAACATTGTTTTCAGGGTCTCTCTGGGATTATTCACAATCGCCTTCTTGTAATCGTCATGTTTGTACCACCAGGGAGGATTACCGAGCAGGTCATACGGGTAGCAGGAGCAAAGCGTACACACAACAACATTGTGAATGGACTCTGTGTCCTCGACGACTATCAAGTTTGGAGTCCCACTGAGCGGGGTTCCAAAGTCCCTCACAGCGTCTCTTGCGTTTGAAAGAAGCTGCTCTTTGAAATGCGGGTCGATCCACGCTCTTGCGACGATCCTCCCGCCGTTCTCCACGCTCGACTTTTTGATAGCCTCTTTCTTACTTGCAAACTCTTCCTCAGTCATGAACCCCTTGCGAATCAGGGTGAGCGTGAATGCGTCGAGAAATTCCTGATACTTTTTCAGATCCGTTGCAATCTCGTCAACTCGGCGATCGAGTGATCCACTGTAGCTTTTCTTCGCAATTGCGAAGAACTTGTCGTAGATTCCTGTTTCTTTACGGAGGTCGTCAATAACGACATCTCCAACAGGTACTGATTCCACAATCATCACTCCTTTTATGTAGTCGCCGAGAGCTATTTCTAGAGGCCTTATCTTGGCCTCCATTTCACTTTCATAATGAGGTTGCTCTCCTTGTGGGTTTGCCCTAAGTTGGACGTGCGGGTAGGTTTCGACAATGTCGTAGAGTGTGATTGTGCCCAAACGGGCGAAACGGAAAACAGTTGCTTCAAAGCGCTTCGCTCGCCAGTACCCGAGGTCTTCAACGATTGCCCTTATGTGGTCTTCGTAATCATGCATGTGGGAGGACATTTGGAGCCAACTTTCGCGCACAGGAAGAGAATCATTCTATTTAACCGTTACAACTTTTCGCAGTCGGAAATTTACGCAAGTGAAGAGACATTATCGACGGGAAGGATTTCTGCTCAAGGTTACCCACAAATGGGGGTCGTGCAGGCGCGGGATGCCTCCAACAGGAAAACAAGGTTGCACCGCTAACATATGTCGCTCTGATCGCAGAACTGAGAAAGTGCAAAGAGAAAAGAAAAATATGAGGCGCAATTCAACCCGCCGATTCTCCTAAAGCGTGATTAGTCTAGCTATCTCCGGGTCACCGCGCGTCGATATACAGGCTCCTTGTGCACTGTCTTTGCGGCTTAGGAGGCCTTGGTAGCGGCGGCGAGCCATTTCAAGACCGTACTCGCTCCCCTTACTCTTCAACACATGAAGCTCATCATCGGGTATTTGCCAGCCAAATTTCTGAATGCAATTGATCGCATCTTCATAGCCTCGGAGGGGGAATATGGTATGAACTATTGGCAATTTTGCTCCAGCCTTCCGCACAGCCTCAACTCTTGCGAAATAGGTCTCCAAATCTTCGAAGAGTGATTCCGCCAGAAAGAGGTCGACTCCGGCGAATTCCCTTGACTTGATCGCCTCCAAGTACTTTGGATCGCTAGCCCTAGACAGATTGATTGGAGAAATTATGCAGAGTCTATCTTGATTCGACAAGTGAGACTCGAGCCTGCGTATAGAGGAGACGGCAGCAGCCACGCTTTTGATTTCATAGACGTTCTTTGCCGTATTGCCCTCCCCGTCGCGATAGGGATCCCCTCGCACGATCAGGAGATTTTCAATTCCTGCGAACAGAGCATACGCTATCGTGCCAAGTATGTTCTGCCTATTTGAATCGCGTAGAGTAAGTGTGGGTATGATTGCTGCCCCTGTCTTTCTTGTAAGCTCAGATGCAAGGCCGACGGAGTTGAGGTGAATCCTCTGGCCATCCTTAAGTTCGGGAAGACAGAAGCCGTCTGCGAGCGACTCCAAGGAATTTATACTATTGAGCAAACGCTCAAACCTGAGCGAGAGGTCAAACCTCTGGGAATCGCTTGCAAGCTCGGGCACAGGTAGGCTCGGAGGAAACAGCTCGATGAGGCGCACAAAGTTTCCTGTATTGGAAATGTCGGAAACCCTCAAATCCGGACTTTCTTTCACCAGTCCTTTTTCTGACGACTGGTCAGATGATCCGTATTTCTAGAATAGCTCCCAAGCCCTTGCACAAATGTGATGGTTCCCGTTCCCCAATTTTCCTGGTCAAAAGAGCGATTCAAGCCCGCCAACCCGTTTGCTTCCTTTTTTGCAAAGTTTGTGATGAGATTGGTCTGAGTTGTTTCCTCTCTTACCGTCTTTCTGCGTACACGCAGCGCCGCAACTAGAATATGCCCGGGATGTTGAGAGGCTTATCCTGTCTGTAAGCGACTTTGTTCTTTAGGGCAGTTTCTGCTTTTCCTATCTCGTATCCGACGTATGCGAGATGACGCTTCCCCGGCTCGGTGTCACTGAGAATCTTGCTATCGACTATAGCGGAAATCAGCTTCTCACCGCTAGCCGATTGGACTCTGAATATCGGTACGTTTTGATATGTGTTGAACGCGACGACTATCTGCTGACCCTGTTCGTCAATCTGAATCAGGAAATACCCGTTGGGATCGTAGTCGCTCTCGTTGAAAGAAACGCTTCTGGCATTCTTTGGGGGACCGAAGAACACTTCGTTCCGCGCAAGGGTTAGGTTCACGTTCTTCTGGTAAGCGACGTCGAGGGGAAGATTCCGCTCGCCGCATGCTGGGTGTACGAACCGTATCTTTGATTCGCCTATCTTGGAGGCAACCCTTTGAATCAAATCGGCGATGCTCTTCACCGACTCGACGACGGGATTTCCCGTGGTCACGCAACCGACGCCAATGTCTTGATCGAAGCTCCTCATAGCCACTTCTTCGAGGAGCTTGTCGCTGTATGTGAAATCAAGGCTGAGTACGTCCACGTTGAGTTTTGTAAGTTCCGAGAATACGGAGAAGGAATCGCCGCAAACGTGGAGTACTATCGGCACTTTGATGCCGCTGAGCATTTCCGCATAGAGATCCTTGATGTATTCCTTGAACGGCTCAAAGGAGAAGAAGGGGGCGTCTAGCTGAATATAGTCAACGTGTTCCTGAATGCTCTCAAGTTCTGGCTTCACTATCTCGTGGGCAATCGCATACGTCAGTTCCTTCACGTCCATATACGTCGAACCTACGATCCTGCAATTCCTGGCCAAGGTGTACGGGTCAGTTACTGGTTCCTTGAATCCGTAGTAGCTGGGGATTAGCTTTCTCGTATACTCGACATCAGGGAGTCGGATTGGTTCCTTTCTCTTGAGCTTGCCCACTACAAGGTTTTCAGAGCCATGATGTTTCACTCCCTCTACCTTTGAGGGATCCAGAAAAAGCCTGATGAAGGAATCCCTCGTTTGTCCCGTGCTCGGATACTCGATTCCGGCACTTATGAAATCCCTTACCGCGAGCTGGATGGTGGGAAGTACCGGATCCTCGATATCTTCTGAAAAGTTGTTTTGGTACTGCTCTAACTGTTTTCCTGAGATGAAGAGGGGATAGCTTCCGATGACCGTGGTGGCCGGGATCGATTTCTTCCTTCTTGCAGATATTCTCTCAGTTGGCGTTAATTTTTCTGGCAAGAATTGCCCCCTCGGCCATTACCTGAAGTTTTCTGTAAGTGATTTCCCAGCTTCTCGTTCTGAGCCCGCAGTCGGGGTTGACGGATACTCGTGAGGGATCCTTCAGCAGTCTAGACGCAAACAGGATTCTGTCTCTTACAAGTTTCGGCGTTTCGATTATGTTCCTTCCCTCTACGCTCGCTCCGTTTCCTGGTTTTCCATTGTAGTCATGAACATGAGTCACTCCCACACCGAATCCTCCCCGATACCCTTGGTCTTCAAACAATTGAAGGTCGGTGTAACCTGGCCTGACCTCTGGTTCGGTTCCAAGTTCTGAACTGTCTCTATTCGCAAATTCGAGTGCGAGTTGCGTGATATCTTTCAGCTGTGGTGCATACCTGGCGAGAAGCCCGTAGTCGCTGTAGCAATTGTGTACGCTAAAGGTGCAGGTTGAGGAAAAACCTCGCGTGAGCTCGTTAATCGCCTCGACAAAGAGTTCCATCTCTTGGTCGTCGGGGCGCGTAGTGATTGCAGGTTCGTCAATCTGGATCCATTTCGCACCATTCTGTACTAGACTCTGGATTTCTGGTCTGAGTACACGCCTGACAAGGTCGAGCATGAAGTTCCTCCTTGCGTCAAAGTACGTACGCCTGAGATCAATCCTCCGATTATTCTTCTCACGTTGGCGTGCCTGCTCTTCGTAGTACTCGTTGAAGGACCAGTCGACCACAGTATAGGGGCCTGTTATGGGTATCTTCACCTCTCTGCTTGTTTGTTTCTTTACGTATTCGAACTCCTCGAGGTGAATAGGATGCTTGTAGTTTGGAATGCCGACGATGGCCCCCTTCGTGAAGTACTTGTAATCGAAAGAGTGAACGGAACCTAGCAGTTTGAACCCTTCGATGTTCCTGACCAGGTACTCGTACATTTCCACCCTCCACTGTTCGCCAGAGTAGACCCTGTTGAGACCGACCTTTTCGAACAAAGCAAGGACGTACTTTACTGAGAAGCTGCGAATCTTGTCTCGTACTTCTTCGCTTGCAGGTGACTTTGACTTGGCTCTCGACTTTAGGATTTCCAGCAATTCCTCATATCCCTTGACGGAAAGAAACTTGCCCCAATAGGCGGCCTCTTCAATTTCCTTCGGTCCGATTCTTGACTCGGTCGATACGCCCTTCACCCTCCATCCGGGCTTCGCAATGCTGCCTATCTCCTGAGTCGGAAAAATTGTTTCTACTATCTGCAATTCCAATTCGCCCCTAAATTCTTCCTGTCTCTACTTGGTGAACTCCTTTTTCAGTAGAAGTGTCGCCTTCCCAATGGATGCCACTTTTTCGTCCGCATACTTTCTGGGAAGGTACTTCAACTCACAACTGGGAAGGACAACGATTCCACTTGGCTTTAGCGTCTTGATCGCTTCTCTGCAAAAACGAGCAATCCATTCCGGAGACTCAATCAGGGAGTTCCTGCCATCAACGCAACCGCAAGCGAGTGATTTGCCATCCAACTCCACACTCTCGATGTCGCTAAGCGAGGTCTGTGTGAAATCCACACCCACAGACGAGATGCCTTTCATCCTGACTAAATCTTCTAGGATCTTTGAACAATCACCAAAGTACGTGTGAAGCAGTAATTCGACTGGGGTGTCTGCGAGGTTTTGCTCAAATGATGATACGAAAACCTCGAGTTCCTGCCTGTTTGTCAGAGCGGAGACCCCGTACCTGTACACAAGCGAAGGCTCATTGATCTGTATCGTTCCAAAACCAAGCTTGGATAGGTCTCCGATTACCTTTCTAAGCACCTTCCCGAACGCAAGAGCTAACTCTACCTTGGAATTGTAATGCCTGTCCTCTACAAGGCTCGCAAGCGTGTATGGACCGAGAAGGGATATCTTCCTCCTCCTCGAACGACTGCATGCGGGGACGCTATCAAGCGCCGAAAGTACTACGTACTTCCGAAACGGGAATTGTTTCTTTCCCGGCCTTAGTTCCCCAGTGACCGTCGGTCGTCGATAGAAACTATTCGTGTCAAACCATCGAAAGAGATCGGCCCCCATAGCCAGACCTTCCACCGACTCGGCAATGGGACGAATGTAATCCTGCCACTTGAGCTGACCATCGGAGATTTGACTGATCCCACTCCTCTTTTCTAGTCTCACAAGGTCTGCCGCGTCCTTTGCGAAGGACTGAGAAAGAGATTTCTCAGTGGACCTGCCTCGGTCGAAGTCTCTGGAAATTCTTACCGTCTCTTCTGAACGTGAATGAATTCCTGTTATAGTAGATTCTACTGTGAATGCCATGTTCCCGTCAAAGTCACACTCTGCATTTAGACTGCTTTGGAATTTTGAGGTATCTCTACCAAAGGCTTGATTGCGGGTATTAATGCTGAATTGCAAGTGTTATTCTTAAAGGAATAAAAATTCCTGAATGATATTATTGGCAAGAAACGATTATAACATCGCCTTTTCCTTTTGTGTCGCAAAAAGCAGAGAGCCGTCAATTTGAACCTCGAAGTTACATTCACAAATTCCACACCTACTTCGAAGATGCCCGTCGAGTTTGTGGAGAGGAAGGGAAAGGGGCATCCAGATACCCTATCTGACAGGGCGGCAGAGGAGCTAAGCATCGCGCTGTCGCAATACTATCTTGCTAACTTTGGCAGGATCTATCACCACAACGTGGACAAGTGCGTACTTGTGGGTGGTCAGGCCGAAGCTTGGTTCGGCGGAGGAAAAGTTACGGAACCAATCTATCTCTTGCTTGTGGGTAGGGCAGCTGCCAAAATCAACGGAAAAGAAGTTCCGATTTCTGAGATAGCGCAGGACGTGACGAAGAGATGGATGGGAGAGGAGCTTCACGCCTTCGACACTTCAAAGCACTTGAAGATAGCCACCATGATTCGTCCGGGTAGCGTGGATCTGGTGAGGAACTTCGACCTCGAGGACGAAATACCGCTTGCCAACGATACGAGTTTTGGCGTCTGGTACGGCCCATATACTGACATCGAAAACGTGGTCCTTAACGTCGAAAAGGAACTGAACTCGAAGCAGACCAAGAGATCTCACCCACAAATAGGCGAAGATATCAAGGTCATGGGTGTCCGCAGAGGATCATCGATCAACCTCACTATTGCCTGCGCGATTGTGTCAGAGTTCGTAAAAGACGAGCGGCAGTACATAGAGACAAAGGAAGCAATACATGAAATCGCCCAGAAAATCTCGTCTATGTACACGCAAAACCCAGTTACTATCAGAATCAACACGGCGGACAACATTCAGAAAAAGCTCTTCTATCTGACGGTCACGGGGACGAGCGCGGAGCACGGCGATGACGGGCAGGTCGGGCGTGGAAACAGAGCAAATGGAATGATTACCCCTTTCAGGCCGATGACTCTTGAAGCAACGGCAGGAAAGAATCCGATAAGTCACACCGGAAAGATCTACAACACTTGCGCCAGCAAGATCGTCTCAAGAATACTGAAGGAACACTCTGACCTTACGCAGGCATGTTGTTACATCGTATCCGAAATCGGCAAACCAATAAACCAACCTCAGGCAATAAATTTGGAACTCTACGCCGAGAAGACTTCTACAATGGAAAGGAATGCCAAAGCCATCGTGGAGGCGGAGATGAAGGACCTGCCCGTTGTATGGAAAGAAATTGTCCGAAGGGAGCACTCTCTTTTCTAGTGCTCCTGTAGCTTAGGGCAGGTCTTCAGAAGCAGTCAGCGATTTGTTACTCGATCCGACCTCCCTCGCTATCTGACTGCTATCCTCTATTCTACTTTCTCGCACCCAGTATATCTTCGCTACCTGTAATTTCTCCAGCCTGCTTTTCGGGTTCGACCTTCAGACCCGAAATGAACGGTTTCCTATCGATGATGGGTGCCGCCAAGTCTTTGAGGGCTACGTAGCTTTCAAGGAATCTTGTACCCTTTTCTGTAGTCTTGTACAGAGTGACCTTCTCATCCGGATAATATGATTCTGAAAGCAATTCGTTGTCTCTGAGGAATTTCAGATAGTCCCTGAGCATTGTGTAGCTTAGGTTGGCTTTGTACATGAGGTGTGTCTTCAAAGCGCCTGTCTTTGCTATGGTGAGGATGTTCGCTACTATTCCGAGTCTGTTCCGGTTCTTGAAACGAGTCTTCAGTTGCTGCTGGCCTGGAAGCAGCTCTTCCTCTATTTCAAAACTCATATCCTTTACACTGAACCGACGAAAGCGCCTGCCGAGTATATCAAAGGTAGGATTACAAGGCCTATGTCGTATGACATTGGAATCGAATGTACACGGATAAAAATTATCTAAGAAAATGAGGCCGAGGGTGATAGGTGTGCCGTATCAGACCCACCACCCTCATTTTCAGCATATAGCCCTAAACAATGGGGGTGATAAGAACGTCCTAAGATTTTGCCTTGGCTAATCTCTGATCCACGTTATCCCAGTTTACCACGTTCCAGAAGGCGTCAACGTAGCTGCCTCTGTCATTCTTGTACTGCAAATAGTAGGCGTGCTCCCACACATCGCAGACGAGAAGTGGGACTGAAGTTTGTGTGGCCTGCAGGTTGTGCTTCTCAGACTGCATTGTGAGCAACTGGTCGCTAGTCGGATCGTAGATGAGCAAACCCCATCCCGAACCCTCTACCCCTTTTGCAGCCGCTGCGAATTGAGCCTTGAAAGCGTCAAAAGTCCCAAAGTCCTCGTTGATCTGGTCCGCAAGCTTGCCACCAGGTTTTCCACCGCCGTTAGGCTTCATATTGGGCCAAAAGATTGAGTGAAGAACATGTCCTGCAAGATTGAAACTGAGATCTCTTTCCACAGCTTTCAAATCAACGCCTTGCCAATTGTTCTTCCGCCCCTGCTCTAACTTGTCAAGAGCGGCGTTCGCCCCGTTGACATAAGCTAAGTGGTGCTTGTCGTGGTGAAGTTTCATGATCTCCTGAGATATGTGAGGTTCTAACGCATCGTACTTGTAAGGAAGGTCGGGTAGAGAATATTTTTTTACCATAAGTGCTCAAATTGTACTTGTGATTTTTAAAATTTTCATGTAAAGACGTGAAGCTAGTTAAAGAATTGACATTCGATCTTTCGATTGTCGGAATTCGTAGCTAAAAGAAAGATAGCACAGTGCTTGCCAGGTAACGTTAGCTTCTATTTGCTCTGAAATGCACAAATTGAAGAATTCGACAAGTACTAATTCTGAAAAGAGAGCGAGAAGATCTGATCTAACTGGCAGAGAGATGTAAATAAGGCGGGACAGAAAAAAGGAAAGAGAGTACTAAGTGCTCGGGTGGAGAAAGATGTGAAAGACGTTCTCCACCAACGATGCGCGCTACTCTATCCTAAAGCTTCACGAGCTTTCCGTATCGCCCGATATTGAGCTGGACTTCTCCTCGGAAAGCCTTCGTATACCCGTTCTCTACTCTAATCCTGTCGCCGACGTCTACAGAGTTGATTTGTTCGCCCCACAGGGAAAGCTTGATCGACCCTGTGTCGTCACGGATCGTGCAGTCGGCTACGTTGGATTGTCCGCCCGCGCGGAGGTTGACTGTCCTAACGTCGCCCTTTTCCACTACCTCGCCTTCAACATCTACCCTGCTTTGTTCGCCCTTAATGTCAGCAATCTTCAATTTGGAATCTAACACTTTCCAACGTATCTTTCCTTATTATTTAAGCTCACTACTACCGAGTAGTTCGTCAACCTGAGAGGAATGACTGAGTTTAAAAGTCGTCTAGTCGGGGAGATGGTGGAGCGACTGGCATCCGGATTTCGTGCGAGGACTATTGTTAATGGTTCTCACTCTTCCCACCCACTGGCTGGCGCTTCGAGAAGATCGGTAGGAAAATCAAGGAGAAGAAGACTCAGTTACCCAAATGCAGTTCTTATTGCAAGTCCCTCTTTCTGTTCCGAGCCTAATCCTCGCGGCGTTGCTATCTTCTGTTGCAGCCTTCATTGTCTGCTACTTTGGGACAAGATTCCTAATCGGTTATCTGACGAGGAAGGGAATGTCCGTCATGGACTTTCACAAGCAGGACAAACCTCGAGTTCCCAGACCGGGAGGTCCCGCAATAATCGCTGCAATCCTTTGCGGCGAGTTCTTTCTCTTCATTCTTTCCGGAAGCTACGCGATACTCGGATTGATTCTAGTCACGCTGATATCGGGAATAGTGGGCGTAGTCGATGATCTAAAGACGCTTGGGGGTGTCACAAAGCCAGCTCTGCTTCTCCTGGGCGGAGTCCCACTTGTCGCCTTGGAATATCTTGTGCCGAACTCCGCAGTCTTTGATCACCATCTATTCCTTCCGCTTTTCTCGGTTCCCACTAACATTCCTGTCATTTATCCACTCATCGTTGTTATCTCGCTGCCTGTAGTCACGAACACAATCAATACGATAGATGTGCTCAACGGAGTCGTTAGCGGGTTTATACTGATCGCGTTCGTCCCCGTTACATTCGCGATCGTGTTGCGCATCTTGGTCGGAAGGGAGAACCCGGTGATTTTGGCGTCCGTTTTGCCTATCCTTGCAGCGGTCTTTGCTTTCTACATCTTCCACAGATATCCGTCAAAGATATTTCCAGGCGACTCTGGCGCGATTGCTCTGGGAGGAGCATATGGAACGATAGCAATAATTGGTGGTGTGGAAATAGTCGCAGTCATAGCAATACTTCCTGCCATAATGAACTCGTTCTTCTTCTTGTCAAGCGTGAAGAGACTCATCGAACATAGGCAGATAAAGTCGCAGCCTACCATATTGTTGCCAGATGCTCGCATGGTTGCGTCGAGCGATTCCCAGGCGCCGGTTACGCTAGTAAGACTCTTGGTCGCTTCTAAAGCATTATCTGAGGAACAGATCGTCAGTCAGATTTTCAAATTGGCTGCTTTCTGTGCTTTTCTTGCAATTCTGACAGCCATAATGACATGGGTCTTCCCGTTCAGGCTATGATGAAGAAGTAAGAACTGGAAGGTTCTCCAGCTATCCGCGAAAAGCTATCCTCCAAGAACGATATGCTGAATCGAGTCTCCAAACTGCATCAAGAAAACACGAATTTACGATTTGATATCGTGAATCGAGGAGCAATTACTATGCGGCTTGTTCATCCTCGAGAAGCGTGCTCGTAAAACCGGGGGTAAGAGAGACGGTCACACGCCAGGAATTCCCCGGTTCCAGCTCAGCCGTCTACGCTCATACTCGACTCGGCTGAAAGCTTCTCTGGCCGGAACACCAATGACGACCGTATTGGCGGGGACGTTTTTAGTCACGACTGCACCCATTCCCACGACAGCGTTTTCTCCTACGACGACACCAGCTTTGATAACAGCGCGGGCGCAAATAATTGCTCCCTTTTGAACGTAGACTCCCACCATCTTATCCGAAAGGGGATATGGATCGTTCGTGAGGACGGCGCCGGGGCCTATGAAAACATCATCTGAGATCCGCGAGAGCGGCGCAAGGTAGGCGAGCCCTTCGATTTTGCAGTTCTTACCAATTTGAACATCGTAATCTACGTGAGCAAGTGAACCAATCTTCGTATGTTCGCCAACCACAGCTCCAGGGCCGACATAGGCAAAGTTCCATACCTTGACGCCTTTTCCGATCTTTGCCTTCGGAGAGATCATGTTCGGTATCTTTGTTTCTACTTTCTTTTTCTTCAAATGGAATGGAGTAAACTCTCCTTTGTGCTGAGATACTTGAACGCTTACGTCATCGCAATTGATTATGCGAGGTGGTGTGGCTTGCCTGATTTTACCACCTTCTCCGGAAGCTTCTCCTTGAATTTTTCTAGAAACTCGAGGTCCTCGGTCTTGTTTCTTAGATCGTCCGGAAGCATCACTGGTATTTCATCGATGATCGGATAATATCTGTTGCACTCAGTACAAACGAGCACTCCGTTGACGATTAGGTCACCCTCGGAGTCGAGTTCGAACAGTTCAAGCGGGTAGTGTTTGTCGATCGGGCACGCTAAAATGTCAAGTAACTTTCTCTTCAAGAAGTGTTTCACTCTGGGGTATTCTCTTTTAGTAGTTGGATAATCGACGCCGTGCGGCCATTTTTAACTTGTCGGGAGCATGCATACTGGGGTCGTTCCAACCACTGTGCGGAAGGGTTGCGGCCTTTCAACTATGAGTGACTATCCTCAAAGAGCTTTATCTTCTGTATGTTGTTCTGGTCGAGTTTGATGTTGTATGCCTTGGGCGGTTTGTCCGAAAACCCCTTGATTGGCGGACATACAACTGAGACGTCCAGTCTGATGCCCGACTTGGAAAGATGGTCTAGGAATTTTGAGTACTGTTCCAAGTTGCGCCAGTCTTTTCCTCTCTCGCTGCACAGCGCCATCCACACCTCGAGAGTATTGTTGTATAGCAGGGACTGCCTCAGCTCTTCTACGCTCCTTGCCCTCGGCATGTCTTCTCTCGACCACCTTTCGCGTTACTTGTTCATTTGCGGGGTGAGCAAAAAGCCTTACTTTATGACAGCTCGGGGCTCAAAGGATCAATGACGCTTGATGATGATTGAATTTGGAACAATCATGGAGGTCAGGCAAAACCAAAGTAATATCTGACAGAGGTTTCCGATAATAGCGACTGTAACTGGGAACGTAACGGAGAGACGTTGCGTGAAATCGGAATTTTTCGAAGTCAGATGACTAACGTTTCCTTTCCTCAAAACCGTTTGGCTTTCACACTTACCTGACTGCGTTCTCCGCCCTAACTAGTTATGAGACAAGCCTTATGTCGTCTCTGAGCTCTGATCAATCAACTCTCAATTATTCCATCATTCAGTGGAGGAAATTCCACTCTAATCAGCTTTGCACTTCTCGACAATTGTCGAGAAATCAATGGGGTACCCCCCTAGAGGGGGTACGTAACGGTGCTGCTATGGTATATAAAACGGGAAACGGAGAATCAAATTTAAAAAAAACGGGAGACGCCCTAAAGAGCGAGTTCTTAATCGTGAAAAAGGAACTCGCCCCTCGCGTCTTCCTAAGAACGCAAAAAAAGGAGCGGGAGGCAACTCGGCATAAATTGGGAAGAAATAGACGGTAGAGTTCTATCCGAAGAGACTCGACAGTCCTTCGAGGGCCTGCTCTTCCTTCTTTTCTTCCTCTTTTGCTTCCTCTTCTTTTGGCTTTCCGGCAGCAACCGCGGGTGCCTGTGCCGCGCCAGCTGCGGGAGCTGCTGCAACCACGGGGGCAGCCGCCGCACTCTTCAGCGCATCATCAATGTTGATTTCGCCCAACGCGGAAACAAGAGCCTTTACTCTAATCTCGTCAGGGTTGACACCAGCAGCCGAAACGACTTTTTTCACATTCTCCTCGTTCACTGGCTGGTTGAGCTTGTGCAAGAGAAGCGCTGCGTAAACGTACTCCATAGATATCGCAATCAGACGAATTGCCGAATACCGTATTTAAGAATTCGGCTATGCTAGGCTTTGGCACAATAGTTCTTAGGCATCCCATCAATGACATTTGACCCACCTGCTCATCTTGAGATTGCATGCACTCAAGCCTCATGGTAGCAAAAGGCGAATGGTCGGATTACGAAAGGGGCAAGA
>Ga0209061_1001470_pt1 | contig 38965 bp, 35 predicted proteins | sample Coa_R1_10_FD_187157 | JGI IMG/M metagenome (GOLD analysis project Ga0209061, IMG submission 187157) | Surface soil microbial communities from Centralia Pennsylvania, which are recovering from an underground coalmine fire - Coalmine... | ecosystem: Environmental > Terrestrial > Soil >... | reverse complement strand
CGCGCCCTCGGCCGCACCCGCCCCGACGAGGTTGTGCAGCTCGTCGATGAACAGGATGATGTCGCCGCGCTGGGTGATCTCCTTCATCACCTTCTTCAGCCGCTCCTCGAACTCGCCCCGGTACTTCGAGCCCGCGACGAGCGCCGCGAGGTCGAGCGTGTAGATCTGCTTGCCCTTGAGCAGCTCGGGCACGTCCGCGTTCGTGATCCGCTGGGCGAGGCCCTCGACGACGGCGGTCTTGCCGACGCCGGGCTCGCCGACGAGCACCGGGTTGTTCTTCGTGCGACGCGAGAGGATCTGCATGATCCGCTCGATCTCGGTCTCCCGGCCGACGACCGGGTCGAGCTTGCCCTCGGAGGCGAGCTTCGTGAGGTTGCGGCCGAACTGGTCGAGCAGCTTGGAGGACTTCTTGCCCTCGCTCGCGCCGGTCGTGCCCGAGCCGCTTGAGCCCGAGCCGCGCTGGCGGCTGCCGGGGCCGGACAGCATCCGGATCACCTCGTTGCGGATCTTCTCCGAGTCGGCGTCGAAGTCGAGCAGGATGCGGGCGGCGACACCCTCGTTCTCGCGCACGAGCCCGAGCAGGATGTGCTCGGTGCCGATGTAGTTGTGGCCGAGGCTCAGCGCCTCGCGCAGCGCGAGCTCCAGGACCTTCTTCGCCCGCGGCGTGAACGGGATCTGGCCCGAGGTGACCTCCTCGCCGGAGCCGACGATCCGGACGACCTGCGCGCGCACGCGCTCCACCGTGATGTCGAGCGACTCGAGCACGCGGGCCGCGAGCCCCTCCTCTTCGCGCAGCAGGCCGAGCAGGATGTGCTCGGTGCCGATGTAGTTGTGCTTGAGAGTCCGAGCCTCTTCCTGGGCCAGGACGACCACCTGGCGGGCTCGCTCTGTGAATCGCTCGAACATGCTCTTCCTAAAGGTTGTGGCTGGTGCTTCGTCGGAGTCGGTCGAGGACGGTCTGGGTGGGGTCTCCTGGAGGTTCTGCCTGACGATCCTGCATTCGAGGGGACGCGAACAGAGTCGTCTTACCCGTGTATTCGGCAGCTTGGCCGAATCCGATGAGTACCGACGACATCTTTCTCGGAGCCATGGCTCAGTCTAACAAGGGGGCCTGCGCTCACCGGCGCGCTCCGGGCGCTCGGACGGCGACCCGGCGTCGCTCGCCGCTCCTCGTCGCAAGCCACGATCCCGCCAGGATGAGGACGAGCCCGACGATCGCCGCGGGGCCCGGCCGCTCCCCCTCCAGACCGACCCCGAGACCGAGCGCGACCACCGGGTTGACGTACGTGATCACGGTCGCGCGCGAGGGCCCGGCCTCGCGGATCAGCACCGCGAAGATGACGAACGCCGCGGCCGTGCACACGAGCCCGAGCGCGACCACGCAGGCGATCGCGCCGGCGTCAACCCGGCCGGCCGGCGGGTCGAGCAGCGCCGGCGGGGTGAGGATGAGCGCCGCGAGCGCAAGGCTCGAGCCCATCATCGCGCGCGGATCCAGACCGGCGAGAGCGTGCTTGACGAGCAGCGGGCCGGCGGCGTAGCCGACCGCGGCGAGCACGATCGCGCCCGCTCCGACGAGCTCGGCGCTCGAGCCCGCGACGTCGAGCCCGACGAGCACGATCACGCCCGCAAAGCCGAGCGCCAGTCCGGCCGCTCGCGTCGGGGTGGGCCGCTCGTCATGGTCGAAGCGCAGCGCGAGGAGCGCGGCGAACAGCGGCACGGCCGCAATGATGATCGCGGTCAGCGAGGAGGCGACGTGCACCTCGCCGAGCGCGATCAGCGGGAACGGCAGCGACACCTCGATCACCGCGTAGCCCGCGATCCCGCGCCAGCGGCCGCGCAGCGCGCCGAGCGTCCCGGCGCGCGCGGCCAGCGCCATGAGCACGACGGCCGCGATCACGACCCGCAGCCACGCGACCCAGAGGGCGCTCATTCCGCCGCGCTCGGCGATCTCGATGAGCAGGTAGGACCCGCCCCAGAGGACGGACATGGCGGCGAACGCCGCCCACCCCGTCCTGCTCATCGCCCGGCTACTGGTCGCTCACGTGGGTACGCGCCTATCCGCGTGAGCGGCCGCTCCTACGCAACGTCGATCTTGGTGATCTTCAGCGTGCGCTCGCCGCGCGGGGTGACGACCGTCACGTCGTCGCCGCGCTTGTGCCCGAGCAGCGCCTTGCCGACCGGCGACTCGTTGGAGAGCTTCATCTCCGACGGGTTCGCCTCGGCCGAGCCGACGATCGTGTACTTGTTCGACTTGCCGGCGGCATCCTTGACGTGCACGACCGAGCCGACCCGCACCTCGTCGGTCGAGAGCTCGGAGGCGTCGACCACCGACGCCGAGCGCAGCTTGTCCTCGAGCGTCGCGATCCGGGCCTCGAGCATCGCCTGCTCGTTCTTGGCGTCGTCGTATTCCGCGTTCTCGGAGATGTCACCGAACTCGCGCGCCTCCTTGATGCGGTCCGCGACCTCGCGACGACGTGTCGTGGAGAGGTGATCCAGCTCCGCCTTGAGGTCGGCGAGTCCCTGCGGGGTGAGGATGACGTCCTTTGGCATGGCGATCAGACCTGTGTTCTCGGGATTCTGAGAGCACGACCTCACGCGCCGCGTGAGGTCGAAAAAACCCGTGCCGGGGCGCACGGGGCGCATGAGTATAGACACGCTCCCGGAGCTCCCGATGGCGCCGCCGGCACGGCTTCGGGCCGGGTCGCGACCAGCCGCTCGGAGCCCGCTCAGCGGGCGACGTGGTGGCGGCGACGGTGGTGCGTGTGGTGGCGATGGCGACGGTGGCGAAGCACGACGAGCCGGAACGAGATCGTCGCCCGGTTCGTCGCGTAGTCGCGCGCCGTGATCCGGATGTGATACCGGCCCGCCTTGCGCGGGCGGCCGTGAAGCACGCCGTGGCGGCTGAGCCTCAGCCCCCGGGGCAGGTGGCGGGCGCTGAAATGCAGCCGCTGGCCGCCGGAGTCGGTGCCCCGAAAGCGCAGGCGCACGCGGCGGTGGAGCAGCACGTAGTGGTGGTCGGGCGCCTTGATCGTCACGGTGTAGACCGGCGCCCGCAACGCGCACAGGCCGGCGGCGACCGCGGCGGCGTTCGGGGTGCCGAGGCCGGTCGTCATGTCGTAGCCGGGCGTGACCGGGTAGAGGCCGTGGTTCTTGCCGACGGCATCGTTGTTGGCGGCCCCGGTGAGCGGGTTGGCGCCGGTGATGTCGGCGAAGTTGCCCGGCGCGGCGGCGAGCTTGTAGATCGACGGGTTCTCGAAGCCGAGCGAGGCGCGCCGGCAGCTCGGCAGCGCGTCGGCCTCGGCGGTGAGCGCCGCCCACAGCGGAGCCGCCGCGCTCGTCCCGCCCTCGGATGTCCAGGTGTGGTTGGGGCCCGCCGACGCGTAGACGACATAGCCCGTGGCGGGGTCGCCGTCGGCGCTCACGTCGGGGATCTCCCGGCAGTCGTGACTCGAGCGGCACGGCCTGCCGCTCGAGTACGCGTTGACGACCCCGAGCCCGGCGGCGGCCCGGCGCTGGTAGCGAGGCATCGCCCACAGCGTCGAGAGCCCACCGGTCGTCGCCGCCGCCTGGACGCCACGGGAGGTCTTCAGCTCGCCGTCATTCCAGACCGCCTGCAGCATCGTCTCGCCGAGCGACGGGTTCCACAGCGCCGGCTCGCCGTTGTATTCGGTGTAGAGCGTCGTGCCGCCGACGCCGGTGACGAACGGCTGACTCGCCGGGTCCTGGACGGCCAGGCGCGTCGAGTCGAGCTCGTTCTCGCAGCCGGCCGAGCCGGTGTCGCCGGAGGCGGCGAGCACGGACTGGCCCTGGACGGCGGCCTCCTCGAAGATCTTCGCCTCGGTGCGCACGATCGAGAGGTCGCGGCGCCCGAACGTGATCTTCGCCTCGCACAGCCCCCACGAGATCGAGACGGTGCGCGCGCGGTTCTGGGAGACGATCTTGTTGAACTGCCGGACGCCGACGGAGAAGTTGTCGGGCGCCTGATAGACGATCACGTGCACGTCGGGGGCGAGGCCGACGATCTGCTCGACATCGAGCGCGGCCTCCGCGTCGTCGGCGCCGAACGTCGGCCGGCCGGTGTTCACGTACGTGATCCGCGCGTGGGTGCCGTAGCACGCCTGGTAGGCGGCCAGGTCGCTGCGGCGGACCTTCTCCAGCTCGTAGACGGCGACGCTCTGCCCGGCGCCGAAGTCGCCGGCCGCGTACAGCCCGGAGAAGTTGTAGGCCGCCTGGATCTCATCGGCCGTGTAGCCGCCGATGTTCGGGTTCGCGGAGGTGCCGGTCGCCGCCGCGCACGGCTGCGGGCCGCCGGTCGCGACGTCGGCGATTGAGCGCCGGGCGAGCGGCTCGGCGAGCGGGCGGGCGTTGCGGACGACCTGATCGGCCTGCGGGCGGTAGAGCGTGTCGAGGCCGACGACCGCGTCGACGTCGCCGGCGATCGAGACCGGCAGCGTCGGCGCGCGGCGATCGGCGTAGGCACGGCGTCCGTCGGCGGTGCGCACCGCGTTCAAGCGCGTCGCGAACGCGTTCTCCACCGCGGCGGCGGTGCCGGACACGCCGAGCATCAGGTGGTTGGCGGACACCGGCGAGACGCTCAGCCCGTCAGCGCGGAGCGTCCGCGTCACCGCGGCGATCTGGGCGGGCGTGGCGCCGAAGCGATCGGCGAACTGGCGGACGGTCAGGTAGTGCCGGTATTCCGGGGAGCCCGGCGTCGAGACCGCCTGCGCAAGCCGCGCGAGCCCCAGCGGGTCGCGGCCGGCGAGCGACACCGTGAGATCGACCCGGGCCGAGTGGGCGAGCGGGCCGCCGAGACGCGCCGACTGCGGGAGCGGCGGCGCCGAACCGACGCGCGCACGCGGGGAAGCCGCAACCGCGGTACCCGCCGCTGCCGCAAGCGCCGCCGCCGTCGCAAGGACGGCCGTCCCTGTCCGCCTCACGCGCCTCATCAACGCCGATTAATGTACGGCAAATCCGAGCAGCGCGCGCGCCGCGGCGAGATCCGGCGCTCGCTGCAGCCCGTCCTGAAGCTCCTTGCCGCCCCCGAGCCGCTCGACGTACCAGGGGTAGAACTTGCGCAGGTACCGGCCGGCCCGCTCCTCCCCGAGGTGCTCGGCGGCGCGATCCATCACCCAGTCGAGCTCGGCGAGGATCTCCGCGCGGGTCGGCTCCGTGCTCCGCCCCCGGACGAGCTGCGCGAAGAGCCACGGATTGCCGAGCGAGCCGCGCGCGAGCGCGACCGCGGCGGCGCCGGTCAGCGCGAACGCCTCGCGCACCCGCTCGGGGGTGCGCAGGCCGCCGGAGAGCACGACCGGCACGGGCAGCTCCTCGATGACCTCGCGGGCAGCCTCGTAGTCGGGTCGCCCCTTGTGGCGCTGGGAGGCATGACGGGGATGCAGGCAGAGGCCGGCGACCGCGCCCGAGTCCGCGAGCCGCCGCATGAGGTCGAGGCCGCGCCGGTCGCCCGGGCGCAGGCCCGAGCGGAGCTTGACGGTCACGGGCAGGCCGCTCCCGCGCGCGGCCGCACGCGCGATCTCCACCGCCCGCTCGGGCTCGGCGAGGAGCGCCGCGCCCGCGCCCGTCTTGCAGACCTTCGGGACCGGGCAGCCCATGTTGATGTCGATCAGGTCGGCGCCCGCGGCGGCCACCCGCTCGGCGGCGGAGGCCATCACGTCGGGGTCGTTGCCGAACAGCTGCATCGACACCGGATGCTCGTCGGGATGGATCCGCAGGAGCTCTCTGCATGTGCGTTCGTTGCGGTAGTGGACGGCGTAGCTGGAGACCATCTCGGAGGTGACCAAGCCGGCGCCGTGGCGCTTGGCCTGCAGCCGCACGAACCAGTTGCCGATTCCGGCGAGCGGCGCGAGCACGACCCGGTTCGGGATCTCGACGCCGCCGAGCGTCCAGGGCTCGGTGAGCGATCGCCCGGGCGCCTCGGCGACGGGCGTCTGGACGGTCGTCTCGGTCTCGCTGACGGCGGTCACGGCCCGGTTCATGGTAGGAATGCGGTCCGTGGAGATCGACTCGCTGCTCGCGCCCTGGCTCGATCACACGCGCGATCTGGTCGACGGCCTCGAGCTGTTCGACGCGCACACGCACGTCGGCCAGAACGATCCCGACGGCATGCGCCAAACGCCGGAGGAGCTGCTCGCGGGACTGCGGCGGGCGCGCGCCACGGGCGCGTTCGTGTTCCCGATGCACGAGCCCGACGGCTATCCGCCGGCCAACGACATGGTGCTCGAGGCCGCCGCGCGCTCCGGTGGGCTGCTCGTGCCGTTCTGCCGCGTGGCGCCGAACGGCGGCGTCGCGGTCGCCGAGGCCCGCCGGGCGCTCGATGCCGGAGCGCGCGGGATCAAGCTCCACCCCCGTGCCGAGCGGTTCACGCTCGACCATCCGGCCGTGCGGGAGCTCGCCGCGCTCGCCGCCGAGCGGGAGCTGCCGGTGCTCGTCCACGCCGGCCGCGGCATCCCGGCGCTCGGCGCTCACATGGTGAGGCTCGCCGCCGAGTTCCCGTCCGCACGCTTCATCCTCGCGCACGCCGGGATCACCGACCTCGCCTGGCTGTGGCAGGTCGCCCCCGATCACCCGAACCTGCTGTTCGACAGCTCCTGGTGGATCGGGCCCGACCTGCAGGCGCTGTTCTCGCTCGTGCCGCCCGGCCAGATCGTGTTCGCGTCCGACGCCCCCTACGGGCACACGCTCGTCTCGGCGCTCGGCCAGCTCCGGATCGCGCTTCAGGCCGGCCTCTCCCCCGCCCAGGCGCGGCTCGTGTTCGGCGGCCAGTCCCGCCACATCGCCGCCCGCGAGCCGCTCGAGGACGCCGGCCCCGCCGTCGGCGAGCGGGAGCGGCCGGCGCGCGCGCTGCTGGAGCGCGTCGCGACGTTCACGATCCTCGGCGCGCTCGCGCTCCTGCGCGGCGACACCGACGGACGCGGCGCCGAGCAGCTCGCGCTCGCCCGCCTGTCGTGCAACGTTCCCGACGGCTACGACGACGGCCCCGTGTTCTCGGCCGTGCTCGCACTGCTCGACGCCTACGCGGTGCTCGCCGCCGAGCAGCCCGAGAGCCGCGCGCCCCGCACGCTGCTGATGCTCGCCTCGAGCGTCGCCCGCTCGCCCGACGTGCCGCTGCCGCCCGGGGTCGCCGGATCGTTCTCAGCGGGCGTGTGATGGTCACTCGTGCGGCGACGGACGAAATCCAGCACTCACGGCGTGCGCCGCCGTCGATTGCGACATCTTGGTCCTCGGAAGACACCGATGCAGCAAGCAGCCGGGCGAGCCGTCGAGATTGCGCGATCTTCCCCGCAGGGGTACACGATCTCGCAGTCGATGCCGCTTGACGGCCGCAGGCGCGGCTCGCCAACCGGGAACCTTTCGTACCTAATCGGATCGAGATGGTTCGTGAACCGCTTTGCCGGCCCGGTTGCGCTCCCAGATGATCCGCAGGCCGGTGAGCGTCAGCCGCGGGTCGACGTCGTCGATGTGAGCGCGCACGGCGGGCACGAGGGCGCCCGACAGGCCGCCGGTGACGAGTACGGGGGTGTCCTCGCCGAGCTCGGCGCGCAGGCGGCCGACGATGCCCTCGACCTGGCCGGCGAAGCCGAACACGATGCCCGAGCGGATCGCCTCGACGGTCGACTTGCCGATCAGCGCCCGGGGCTCGACGAGCTCGACCTTCGGGAGCTTGGCCGCGCGCCGGTAGAGCGCGTCGATCGAGATCTCCGCCCCCGGGGTGATGATGCCGCCGAGGTACTCGCCGGCGTCGGAGACGACGTCGTAGGTGATCGCGGTGCCGAAGTCGACGACGATGCAGCCGCGGCCGAGGCGCTCGTAGGCGGCGACCGCATTGACGAGCCGGTCGGCGCCGACCTCGCGCGGGTTGTCCATGCGGATCGGCATGCCGGTGCGCAGGCCGGGCCCGACGATGAGCATCTCGTGGCCGAGGTAGCGAGCGGCCATCCGCGCCCACTCCTCGGAGAGCAGCGGCACGGTCGAGGAGACGATCGAGCCGTCGATGTCGTCGAGCCCCAGCCCGCGGAGCGCGAGCAGGTTGCGCAGCGCCGACCCGAGCTCGTCGCTCGTCGACTCGGGCACGGTGGCAAAGCGCCAGTCCTCGGCGACCTCGGCGTCTCCGTCCGGGTAGACGCCGAAGTGGGTCTGGGTGTTTCCGACGTCGACGACGAGCAGCATCGGCGGCGCCAGGTTAGTGCAGGTGCGCGCCTACAGCAGCGGCGGCCCGGCGCGCCTCACCGCCTGGCCGGGGCCGAGCGCATCGAGGGCCCGGGCGAGCGGGGTGCCGTCGGGCAGCGTGAGGTCGGGCGCGAGCTCCAGCAGCGGCACGAGCACGAAGCGGCGCGATGTCACCTCCCGGTGCGGGAGCGCAAGTCGCTCGGAGCGGTACCGGAGGTCGCCGAGCAGCAGCAGGTCGACGTCGATCACCCGCGGGCCGTGGCGGACACCGCCCGCGGCGCGGCCGACCTCGCGCTCGACCGCCTTGCAGGCGTCGAGCAGCTCCTCGGGACCGAGCTCGGTCTGCGCGCGCAGGCAGGCGTTGAGGAAGTCCGGCTGATCGAGCACGAGCCCCACCGGCTCGGTCTCGTACGTCGAGGACGACGCGAGCACGTCGACCCCGTGCCCGGGCAGCGTGGCCACCGCCGCGCGCAGGTGCTCCCGGCGCTCGCCGATATTCGAGCCGAGCCCCAGGTAGCCGACGCGCGGGACCGCCGGCGTCACTCGCCGGAGGCCTCGCGCCAGACCTCGACCGAGACCTCGGTCACCGGCAGCGCGAACGGCGGCTCGGGCTTCGCGGCCTTGACCCACACCGCGTGTGCCTCGTACTGGGAGAGCAGACGGTCGGCGATCGCAGCACACAGCCGCTCGAGCGTGCGATAGGTGCGCTGCTGGGCGACGAGGTTCGCGACCTCGCACACCTGCCCGTAGTCGATCGTGTCCTCGATGCGGTCGGTGATCGTCGCGTCGCACTCGCCGGCGTCGAGGCGGATGTCGAGCAGCAGGCGCTGGCCGACCTCCCGCTCGGCCGCGGTGACGCCGAGGTGGGTGAACAGCGACAGGCCGCTGATCTCGATCGTGACCTCTGGCTCCGGGGCCTCGTCGAGATCGTCGTCGTCCTCGTCGATCTCCTCGTAGTCGGACTCGTCGTCCTCGCTCATGCGCGGCCGACCGTAGCAGCCGCCACGAGCAGCGCATCGCGCGTCGGCGCGACGTCGTGGACGCGGAACACGCGGGCGCCGCGCTCGTAGGCGAGCACGCTCGTGGCCACTGTCGCGGCGGCCAGGCCGGTGTAGTCGCGCCCGGTGATCCGCCCGAGGAATGACTTGCGCGAGGTGCCGATCACGATCGGGCGGCCGAGGTCGGCGAGCGCGTCGAGCTCGCGCAGCAACGTGAGGTTGTGCTCGGCCGTCTTGCCGAAGCCGATGCCCGGGTCGATCCAGATGCGCTCCTCGGCGATTCCGGCCGCGACGGCCGCCGCAAGGCGCTCCTCAAGGAACGCGCGGACCTCGGCGACGACATCCGCGTAGCGAGGGTCGCGCTGCATCGTGCGGGGCTCGCCGCGCATGTGCATGAGCACGCAGGGCACCCCGCGCTCGGCGACGAGCGCCGCCATCTCCGGATCGGCGCGGAGGGCGCTCACGTCGTTGACGAGGTCAGCGCCGGCCTCGAGCGCCGCCGTGGCGACCGCGGCCTTCGAGGTGTCGATCGAGATGCTCGCCTCAAGCCCCGCGGCACGCAGGCCCTCGATCACCGGCACCACGCGGGCGAGTTCCTCGTCCTCCGGGACCGGCTCGGCGCCCGGGCGGGTCGACTCGCCGCCGACGTCGATGATGTCGGCGCCCTCGCGCTCCATCGCGAGGCCGTGCTCGACGGCGCGGCCGCGGTCGGTGAAGCGTCCGCCGTCCGAGAACGAGTCCGGCGTCACGTTGAGGATCCCCATCACCTGGAAACCCTCGGGCGCCTCCCCGGTCAATCGCCGTCGTCCTCGGGCCAGCTGCCGGTGCGATCGAAGTACTCGCGGGCGCGCTCCTCCTGGTCGCGGTCGGCGTTGGAGGCGACGCCGAGCCGCAGCAGCCAATTGATCATCCACACCATAAGCGCGACGATCAGGAGCGCGACGCCGCAGGCGGTCTCGACCGAGCGCGGGCTCGCGAGGCTCGAATAGGTGTCGCCGCCGACGACGATCAGCGCAACGCCGCACAACCCGATCACGAGCGGCAGCCCGCGCCGCGTGAACTGCGCCATGATCCGGCCGAACGTGAGCGGCGGCTCGTCGTGCATCGCACCGGACGTTACCGCCGGGGAAATCGCGAGTGTCGCGTTTGGTTGGTTCGTTGGCACCAAGCGGTGCCACTGGGGGATGCCCGGCCAGGACGCAGGATCCGTGGTGTGGCAGCGCCACACGAGGATCCGAGGACGCCGCCGGGCGCCGCCAGGGGTGCCTCGACGGCAACGAACTGACCAAACGGGACGCTAGCCGAGCGGCCCGGCCAGCAGCTGCCGCGGGTGAGCGGCCGTCGGCGGTTTCGGGACCTCCCGCAGCCATGCGGCGAGCGCCTCGGCGTCCGCGGGGCGGTGGACGAGGTAGCCCTGGACCGCGTCGCACTGCAACTCCCGCAGCAGCGAGAACGTCTCCTCGTCCTCGACGCCCTCGGCGACGATCGCCATCCCCAGGTCGTGCCCCAGGCGGATCGCGGCGCGCACGATGAACGCGTCGCGGGCGTCGCCGCACACGCCCGAGACGAAGCTGCGGTCGATCTTGAGCGTGCCGACGGGGAGCGTCTTGAGCTGGCTGAGCGAGGAGAAGCCGGTGCCGAAGTCGTCGATCGCGATCGAGACGCCCATCGCGCTCAGCTCCTTGAGCGTCGCGCGCGCGAGATCGGGGTCCTCGAGCATGCTGTCCTCGGTCACCTCGAGCTCGAGCAGGCGGGCGGGGACGCCGCTGTCGCGCAGGGCGCCCGCCACCTCCCGCGGAAAGCGCGGGTCGAGCAGGCTGCGCGGCGCGACGTTGACGGCGACCGCGACCTCGAGCCCCTCGTCGAGCCAGCCGCGGACCTGCGTGAGCGCGGTGCGGAGCACGTGGCTCGTGAGCGGCCCCATGAGACCGGTGTGCTCGGCGAGCGGGATGAACTCCCCCGGGGAGAGCATGCCGCGCACCGGGTGGGACCAGCGCACGAGCGCCTCGACGCCGGCGAGCGCCCGGCCCGGCATGAGCACCTTCGGCTGATAGTGGACGCTGAGCTCGCCGGCCTCGATCGCGAGCCGCAGGTCGGACGCGAGCGCGAGCCGGTCGGACGTGTGGGGATCGAGCTGCGGGCAGTAGACGGTGTAGCCGGAGCGCGCTCGCTTGGCGGCGTACATCGCGATGTCGGCGCGGCGGATGAGCTCGCCGAGGTCGCTGCCGTGCGTCGGGTGCAGCGCGATCCCGATGGAGGCGTCGACGCCGATCGGCACCCCGTCGAGGTGGACCGGCTCGTGCAGAGCCTCGGCGATGCGGCCGGCGACCGCCTCGGCGTCGGCGACCGAGCGCACCCGCGAGAGCACGAGCCCAAATTCATCGCCGCCCATCCGGCTGATCGTGTCCCCTTCTGCGAGGATGCGGCTCAGGCGCTCGCCGACCTCGGCGAGGAGCCGGTCGCCCTGCTCGTGGCCGAGCGTATCGTTGACCTCCTTGAAGCGATCGAGGTCGATGACCGCGACCGCGATCCCGAGCTCGGAGCGGCGCGCGAGCAGCAGCGCGTGGCGCAGGCGCTCCCGGAACAGCGCCCGGTTCGGCAGCCCGGTGACCGCGTCGTGGTAGGCCTCGTGGCGGAGGTCCTGCTCGACGCGGTCGCGCTCGAACACCTGGGCGAGCATCTCGCACACGCATGCGCTGAGCGCGAGCACCTGTGGGGTGAAGTCGAGCGGCTCGTCGGCGACGCAGGTGATGACGGCGAGCACGGCTCCCTCGACGATCACCGGAAACGCGATCGCGCCGTCGAGGCAGTGGCGGCGCAGCAGGCCGAGGTCGAGCTCGTCGCGGACATCCTCGAGGCAGAGCGCGCCCCCGTCGCTCAGCACCTGTCCGGAGAGGCCCTCTCCCGGGGCCAGTCGGCGGCGGCGGATCGCCTCGACGAAGCCCCGGTGGCCCGACTCCTCGCCGGCGTGATGCGCCGCGGCGCAGCGCAGATCGCCCGCGGACTCGTCGAGCAGCCAGGCGACGGCGATCGGGCACCCGAGGTGGTGGCAGAGCGACGGCAGCAGATGATCGAGCGCCTGCTCGGGCGTGCGGGCGCGGTTGGCGGCGGTGGCGACCGCCGCCAGCAGCGACAGCTCGCGCTGGCGGTCGTAGAGCTCGTGCGTCGTGCGCTCGGCGAGCTGCTCGGCCTCGATGCGCGCCGCGCGCTCGGCGGCGAGCACCTCCTCCAGTCGCTGGTCGCGATCCGGAGTCATCGCGGCCGGCGTCCTTCCCGGCGGACATCGGGAGACGAGATGAGAGCGAGCGCGTTCACCCGGCGTCCATCGGCCAGGTGATCAACGCGCTTGAGATCCCGCGGACCGATGGCCGAGTCGCGCCCGGACGGTGGCCAGCGGGCGACGGACGCGGGGCTACTCGGCGGTGCCGAAGCCGGGGCGGGGCAGCGGCCGCGGGCCCTCGGGACGCGAGCGCTCCGGGGTGGCGGGCGGGAGCACCGGCGGCTCGGCGGGCGCCGGCGCCTCGGAGCCGAAGACCTCCTCCTCGGTGCGGCCCTCGAGCAGCGCCTCGAACTCGTCCTTCTCGATCGTCTCGCGCTTGATGAGGATCTCGGAGAGGAGCGTCAGCGACTCGCGGCGGCTCTGCAGGATCTCCTTGGCCTGGACGTGCGCGGTCTCGACGATGCGGCGGATCTCGTCGTCGATCTCCCGGGCGATCTCGTCGGAGTAGTCGGGCTCGGAGCTGAACTCGCGGCCGAGGAACGGCTGGCCCTGGTCGTGGCCGAACACGCGCGGCCCGAGCTTCTCGGACATCCCGAAGCGCATCACCATCTGCTTGGCGGTCTGGGTCACCTTCTCCAGGTCGTTGGACGCGCCGGTCGTCACCTCGTCGAAGCAGATCTCCTCCGCCGCCCGGCCCCCGAGCGTCATCGCCATCGTGTCCTGCAGCTCGGCGCGGGTCGTGAGGAACTTGTCCTCGCCGGGCAGCGAGATCGTGTAGCCGAGCGCCTGGCCGCGGCTGATCACGCTGATCTTGTGGATCGGGTCGGAGTTCGGCAGGAAGTGGCCGACGATCGCGTGGCCCATCTCGTGGTAGGCGGTGATCCGCCGCTCCTTGTCGGACATGACGCGCGTCTTCTTCTCGGGGCCGGCGATCACGCGCATGATCCCCTCCTCGAGCTCGGTCTGGCTGATCTCGCGCTTGCCGTTGCGGGCCGCGAGGAGCGCCGCCTCGTTGACGAGGTTCGAGAGGTCCGCGCCGGTGAAGCCGGGGGTCTGGCCGGCGAGCACGTCGACGTCGATCTCCCGCGCGAGCGGCTTGCCGCGCGTGTGGACCTCGAGGATCTTCTTGCGCCCGGTGCGGTCGGGGCGGTCGACGACGATCTGGCGGTCGAAGCGGCCGGGGCGCAGCAGCGCCGGGTCGAGGATGTCCGGCCGGTTCGTCGCGGCGATGAGGATGATGTTGTCCTTCATCTCGAACCCGTCCATCTCGACGAGCAGCTGGTTGAGCGTCTGCTCACGCTCGTCGTGGCCACCCCCGAGGCCGGCGCCGCGGTGGCGCCCGACGGCGTCGATCTCGTCCATGAAGATGATGCAGGGCGAGTTCTGCTTCGCCTGCTCGAACAGGTCGCGCACGCGGCTGGCGCCGACGCCGACGAACATCTCGACGAAGTCAGAGCCGCTGATGCTGAAGAACGGGACGCCCGCCTCGCCGGCGACCGCGCGCGCGAGCAGCGTCTTGCCGGTGCCCGGGGGCCCGTACAGGAGCACGCCCTTGGGGATCCGCGCGCCGAGCGCCTGGAATTTCTTCGGGTTCTCCAAAAACTCCTTGATCTCGTGCAGCTCCTCGACCGCCTCGTCGACCCCGGCGACGTCGCGGAACGTGATCTTCGGCGAGTCGACCGACATCCGCTTGGCGCGCGACTTGCCGAACGACATCACCTTCGAGCCGCCGCCCTGGACCTGGTTCATGAGGAACAGCCAGAAGACGATGAACAGGATCACCGGCAGCAGGTAGGTGGCGAGCGACAGCCAGATGCTGGAGGAGGTGTTGCGAACCGAGACGCTGCTCGGCGACACCTTGTCGGCGATCGCCATCTGCGTGAGCTGCGGAGCGGCGTTCGACGGGTAGCCGGCGGAGTAGGTCTTGCCGCTCTTGAGCGTGACCGTCGCCGTGTTCGACTTCGGGTCGAGCGCCAGCTTCTGCACGTCGTGGTGCTTGAGCTGGACGATCAGGTTGCCGTACGTGTCGTTCGGCTGGCTCGAATGGCTCCCGATCAGCTTCTGTGCGAAGAACGCCAGGACGACGACGATGAGGATCGGGAAGGCGGCGCTCTTGAAGAACCTGCTCATAACGGTGGCCCGAGACGGTGGATCGGCCCCACGCCCCAACTGCTTGAACGAAGGTGGCGCCGCGGACCTGTGAGCGTAGCAGGACCACCCCTCCGCGCCGGCGGATCCGCGGGCGCGCCGGAGCCTCCCGTCAAGGGGCGTCTACTCCTCGAGCGCCGCGACGTAGGGCAGGTTGCGGTAGCGCTCTGCGTGGTCGAGACCGTACCCGATCGCGAACTCGTCCGGGATCTCGAAGCCGACGTAGCGGGTCTTGAGGTCGACCTTGCGGCGATCGGGCTTGATGAGCAGCGCGCACACCTCGAGCGAGGCGGGGTGGCGGCCGGCGAGGTTGCGCAGCAGGTACTGGAGCGTGAGCCCGGAGTCGACGATGTCCTCGACGATCAGCACGTGGCGTCCCTCGATCACCGCGTCGAGGTCCTTGAGGATCCGCACCACCCCGGACGAGCGCGTCGCCGAGCCGTAGGAGGCGACCGCCATGAAATCGACCTCGACGGGGATCGTGAGGCGGCGCATCAGGTCCGAGACGAAGAACACCGCGCCCTTGAGCACGCCGATGAGCAGGAGGTCACGACCGGCGTAGTCGCGATTGATCTCCTCGGCCAGCTCCCCGACCCGACGATTGAGGTCCTCGGCGCCGACGAGGACCCTGCCGATCGGGGCCTCGTCGCTCATCGGGTCGGCCTCGTCGCTCATCGAAGCCGGAGTTTATGTGGGCGCGCGCGAGGACGGGGCCTCGCCCACCCCGCCCGTCCCCCGCGGGACCGGCGGCGTCCGGTCGAAGCGCACGACGCCCGCGCGCACGCTCGCGCGGACTCCGTGGGGCAGGTGCAGCGACGCGGTTCCGCGCAGCGGCAGCGCCGCCACCTCCTCGGCGCGGCGGGCGACGCCGGCCGCCGGCCCGCCGGCGGCCTCGTCGGCGAGCCGCTGCACGATCAGCCGGCGCAGCGCCGGCGGCTGGGCGCGGAGCGTGGCGACGCTGACCGTCCCCGGCTCCTGATCGGCGAGCGCGGCGTCGACAAGCTCGTCGAGCACCTCCGCCTCGGCGGCGAGCACCTCGGCGAGCGCGGCGAGGTTGGCGACGGCGGCGGGATGGGCACGCTCGAGCGCCGGCAGAAGCTCGGTGCGGATCCGCCCGCGCGCGTACTTGCCGGACTCGTTCGTCTCGTCCTCGCGGTAGGCGAGACCTCGGACGCGGCAGTGGGCGGTCGTCTGCTCGCGGGTGAGACCGAGCAGCGGGCGCACGACCGCCGGGCGGTCGGCCGTCGCGGGGGTGCGGGCGCGCATCCCGAGCAGCGCCCGGCGACTCGGGGAGGAGGCGAGCCGGTAGAGGATCGTCTCGGCCTGGTCGGTCGCGGTGTGGCCGGTGGCGACCTCGCCGGTGGGGCCGCCGCCCCCCGCGCGGCCGGCGGCGGCCGCGCCGCCCGCCGCAAGCTCCGCGGCCGCCGCATACCGCTCGCGCCGCGCCCAGGCCTGCACGTTTCCGTCCTCGGCCCGGTGGCGCGGTCGCCGGACGATGAGCTCGACGCCGAGCTCGGCACAGACCGCCTCGCAATGGCGGGCGTCGGCGACGGCCATGTCGCGCAGGCCGTACTCGACGTGCAGGGCCCGCACCGCGCTCGCCCCCGCGATCCGGACCGCGACGTCGAGCAGGCAGGTCGAGTCGCGCCCGCCCGAGTAGAGGACGACGACGGGACGGCCGGACGCGATCAGCCCGCCGGTGCGGACGGTCTCGAGGAGGTCGCTCATCGCGATCCCTCACGCGCGCGCGCGACCATGAATGTGAAGGACCACGCAAGTTGACGACGGGGTTTCGTTGAGAGCGAAGCCCCGTCGTCCGCGGGACTGACGGCCCGCTGCGTCGGCTGTTGGCGCTCGTCACGTTGCCGGCGGCGCCTCGCGGCCGTGCACATCGGCTCGGCCACGTTCCAGCCTTGTGCCTTGCGTGTGCCCACAGGTCTACACCCGCCGGGGGCTGCGTGTCAAACGCCACATGCCCCGGCGGCGGCCGTGTTCGGCAGGAACCCCCGCCTCTTGCGCGTTTTTGTCGTCCTGCATCGAGCCTTGGCTCTCCCTCGTGGGTCGCCTCGCCGCTCGGGGCTCCACTCGGGACGGGACACTACGCTGCGGCGGCCGTGACGAGCACGATCTATCTGCATCCGACCGCGCCGCTCGCCGAGCGCGTGCTCCTGCCCGGCGATCCGGGCCGAGCGCTGCGGCTCGCGCAGTCGCTGCTGAGCGAGCCCCGCATGTTCAACCACAACCGGGGGCTCTGGGGCTACACGGGCGAGGCCGTCCACGACGGCCGGCCCCTCACGATCCAGTCGACGGGCATGGGCGGACCGAGCGCGGCGATCGTGATCGCGGAGCTCGCCGAGCTCGGCGCGCGCACGCTCGTGCGCGTCGGGACGTGCGGCGCCCTCGTCCCCGCCCGCACGCTCGGCGAGATCCTAGTCGTCCGGGAGGCGATCGGCGCCGACGGCACGAGCCGGGCGCTCGGCGCGGACGACCGCCTGGCCGGCTCCCCGGAGCTGCTCTCGCGGCTGCGGAAGGCGCTCGGGGGCTCCGCGGCGGATGCCGTCGCGGTGAGCACCGACCTCTTCTATGACGGTCCCGCTGGGGCCGAGCGGGAGTGGGTCGCGGCCGGAGCGGACGTGGTCGAGATGGAGCTCGCGACCCTGTTCGCGCTCGGCGCGCGACGCGGCCTGGCGACCGGCGGGCTGGTGATCGTGTCCGACCTCGTGCTCCCGGAGCGTCGGCGGATCGACCCGGACGCGCTGCAGTCGGCGGAGCTCGAGGTCGGGGAGGTCGCGATCCGCGCGCTCGCCGCCGGGTGAGGGTGGGCGGCCCCCGCCGAGTGAGGTCGGGCTTAAGCCCGCGCCCGGTGAGGTCGGGCTCAGCCGGCCGCCGGACGAGGCCGCTTCGCCCGCGGCTTGGCCTGCGCACGGGGCCCGGGCCCGGACTTCGCGGACCCGCCCGACCCGGCCGCAGTCTGCCGGTCCCCGTCGAGGCGCTCCAGCAGCGCCTCGATCCTCTCCAGGCGCTCCTCGAGCCGCCGCTCGGACTGGATCCCGCCCCCCCGCGCGAGCCGCTCCTCGAGCCGGTCGAGGCTGTCCTCGATCGCCTCCAGACGCTGCGAGACGCTTCGCACCCGCCGCGTGAGCCGCTCGAGATCCGCCGCGGAGGGCAGGTTGAGCGCGCCCATCGCAAGCTCCTGGGCGCGCATCGCCCGCTCGCGCGTCTCGAACGCGCGGCTGAGGGCACCGCTCACGATCGGGTTGTCGAGGAGCTCCTGGGCAATGCGCCCGATCGTCTCCTCGCCCTGCCGGCTCATGCGACCCGTGAGGCTGTCGTCCGTCATCTCGTCGAAACTGTACCCGCGGGACTGCGGGAGAACCGTGATCGAAGCACGGACTCACCCTCGACTCGAGCCTGAGAGTTGCCGAATTGTGCCGATTTCATGAACCGGAACCCCCTCCAAATTGCACGGCTCCAGATCGACGTGTAGCGTGCCGATTAGTCCTGTTGTTGTGAAGAACTCCTCCGGAGCCCCATCGATGCCGGTTCACGCACGTCGCACGCCCCGCCGGGCGCGTGTGTCCGCGCTCGCCTTCGTGGGCGCGGTCGCGGCCGCGATCGGATTCTCGCCGGCCGGCACCGCGCTCGCCGCCTCGGGCTGCGTGACCGTCACCGACGACCAGACGGGCGCCCAGACCGTCTACCCGGGCGTCAGCGTCAGCATCCCCCCGGGAGCGACCGAGCAGCAACAGCAGCAGGACCTCCTTGCCGCGCTGCAGGCCGTGTATCCGACCCAGGCGGCCGCGCTCGACCTCTCGCGGGTGACGCTGTCCGACAGCTGCGGGACCTCCACGACGACGACCTCGACCACCAGCTCGAGCACAACGACGAGCTCCAGCACGACGAGCTCCAGCACGACGAGCGCGGAGCCCACGACCTCGACGACAGGCACGGTCGCCCCCCCCAGCTCGACCACGACCACCGGCTCGACGACGCGCACGACCTCGAGCACGACGACCAGCTCGACGACCGCCTCGCGCCCCACCCGCTCGGGGTCGGAGGGCACCTCCTCGGTGAGCACGTCGACCACGACGACGAGCTCGACGTCCTCCGCGAAACCGCACAAGCGCTCGAAGCGCCACCCGATCCCGAAGCAGCCCGCGACTCGCGGCCACCACCGCGCGAACGGCAACCCCCTGCTGAAGGCGATCCGGACCGGGTCGCTGCGGCTCGACAGCACGTCGACGACCGTTCCGAACTTCTTCATCGACTCGTTCGAGATCCCGCCGTTCCTGCTGCCGATCTACGAGGCGGCCGGGATCGAGTACCAGGTGCCGTGGCCGGTGCTGGCGGCGATCAACCAGATCGAGACCGACTACGGGCGCAACCTGTCGGTGTCGACCGCGGGCGCCGTCGGGTGGATGCAGTTCATGCCCTCGACCTGGAAGCGCTACGGCGTCGATGCGACCGGCGACGGCGTCGCCGACCCCTACAACCCGGTGGACGCGATCTTCTCGGCGGCACGCTACCTGCAGGCGGCGGGCGCCGCCACGAACCTCTCGCGCGCGATCTTCGCCTACAACCACGCCGGCTGGTACGTGCAGTCGGTGCTGCTCCGGGCCAAGCTGATCGCCGGGATCCCCGACCAGCTCGTCAGCTCGCTCTCCGACCTCGTCGAGGGCCGCTTCCCGGTCGCCGCGCGCTCGCACTGGAGCTCGGACGACGTCGTCGCCCGGGCGCAGGCGCACCGCCGCACGGCGCAGGCCTCGACGACGGTCGCGACCGGCAGCGCGACCGGCACCGCGATCCTCGCCCGCCGCGGCTCGCCGGTCATCGCCGTCAACGACGGCAAGATCGTCGCGCTCGGCCGCTCCCGCGCGCTCGGGCGCTACATCCGTCTGCAGGACGCGACCGGCAACACCTATACATACGCCCACCTCGGCTCTGTCGCCGCGCGCTACCCCGTCCCCAAGCCGGTGAAGATCAGCGCGAAGGACATCGCCGCCGAGCTGTCGGTGCCGAAGCTCAAGGCCCCGTCGCAGGCCGCCACCGCCGGCACGCAGTCCGCGGTCCGCGTGTCCGGGACGACGATCACGCCGACCGCCGAGTCGGCGCTTGCCTCGGACCCCGCCCGCGCGTCGCACCGTGGCGCGGGCCGCGCACCCGCGCACGCGCGGCACGCCCCGACGCACCGCGCCCCGGCTGCCGCCGGCACGCTCAAGGAGCGCCTGTTCGCCCATCCGACGCGACGGGCCTCCTACGAGGCAGGCGGGCGGCTGCAGATCCACGGCGCGCGCGCGATCACGAACTTCGACAACTACTTCTCCGGCGCGACGCTCCACCTCGCGCGCGGTCAGTACACGCTGCGTCGCCTGCGCGTCGGCTCGATCGTCGTCGCCGGGACGATCCTCGGCCGGATCGGCGGCCGCAGCCAGGGCATGGCCTCGCACCTGTGGTTCCAGATCCAGCCCGCGGGACGGCGCTCGCCGGACATCGACCCGGCACCGATCCTCGACGGCTGGAAGCTCCTGCAGGCGACGGACATCTACCGCGCCAAGGACACGAACGCGTTCTACTCCTCGACGGCGCGCAACCCGAGCGTCGGGCAGGTGCTGCTGATGTCCAAGGAGCAGCTGATCGAGCGCGTGCTGTCGGACCCGCACGTCCACATCTACGCGTGCGGCCGGCGTGACATCGCCGCCGGGCTCGTCGACCGCCGGGTGCTCGCGGTGCTCGAGTTCCTCGCCGACTCCGGGCTGCGCCCGACCGTGTCCGGCCTCGTCTGCGGCGCCGGCCGCGGCTCGATCGACGCGACCGGCCGCAGCGGCGAGAGCGTCGACATCTCGCAGATCAACGGCGTGCCGGTCGCCGGCCACCAGGGCCCGGGCTCGATCACGGCGGTGACGATTCGCCGGCTGCTCGCCCTCCAGGGCCTGATGGCGCCCGACAACATCGTGAGCGACACCGCGTTCAAGGGCCAGAGCACGGTGCTCGCGCTGCCCGATCACACAAACCGCATCCAGATCAGCTTCACCCCGTACTACGGCGCCGACCGCAAGCAGTCGCAGCAGGCCCAGGCCTACCTGAAGCCGAGCCAGTGGACGAAGCTGATCGCCCACATCGGCACAATCGCCGAGCCGTCGGTGCCGCTCACCACGAGCCGCTACGCGGTCAAGCGCTGATCGCGCTCTTTCGCTTCGTCCAGGTCGAGCTCGCGTGGCCGCTCGGACCGCCGGACGGTCGCCACGTGCTCCGCGCCGCGCCCGCCGGAGCGTTCGGCGGCGACGACGGCCCTCCGGCCGCCGCGGCGCCCGGCGGCGGCCCCGGACCCGCCGGGCCGATCGCCCATGTCGTCGTGCTCGCGTCACTTGAGGCGCGCCGCGGCGGACGGCCGCTGCGCTCCCGGGGACGTCCCCGGCCGGCCGCGTCCGAGCCCGCCCCGGCGGCCGTCGCGAGCGGGCGGGCGACCGTCATCTCGGTGCGCGACCCGTTCGCAGACGAGTCGGCGGCGGACGCGTGGCTGAGCGACGCGGGCGAGGCGGAACTGGAGGCGGCGCTCGACGTCCTCGACCGCCTGCTCCACGCCCACCGGATCGCGACGGCCGACCCCCGGCTCGCGCCGCTTCATCGCTCCCGGCTGATCGCGGCGCGGCTCGGATACGGCGCCGGCGAGGAGGTCGCCGACGGCCGCTGGACGGCGGCACGCGAGCTGCCCGGCGCCGCTGCGACGCCCGGCGCGCGCCGGCGGCGGGCGCTCCCGCATTCCGAGGCGAGGCTCGCGGCGCTGCTCGCCGGCGCCGAGGCGCCGCTCGCCTGCGAGGAGCTCGTCCTGCGCGGGCGGCTCGACCTCGAGTGCGGACGACCGCGCGAGGCGGCGCTCCAGCTGCTCGTCGCACTCGACGCCGCGATCGCGGAGCTCGACGCGTCGCCCGGCCCCGGGCTCGCCGAGCGTGTCGCGACGCTGCGGGCGCGGCGTGCCTCGACGGCGGCCGCGGCGCAGGCGGCGCTCGGCGGACCTCTCCCGGAGGCGGCGTGCGCGGACGTCGCGCACACGCTCGCGCTGCTCGAGTCGGCGCTCCGGGCGCGCCTGCTCGAGCGGGGGTAGCGCGGCGCGCGGGATAGCGCCGGTCCATTAGGCTGCGCCCATCGAACGGCTGCCCGACACAGTCGACCCGTATCCCGGGATCTCTTCCAAGGCCTACGAGCACCCGGCCGACCGCGCGGCCACGGCGGCGCTCCACGCGGTCCCGATGCTCGACACGGTCGTGCGCAAGCTCGTCGAGTTCAGCTACGAGCGCGCGCTGCGCCAGACCTTCCTCGGCAACTCGGTGAAGGTCGGCGAGCGCCAGCTGCCCGGCGTGTGGGCCGCCTACCGGGGCGTCGCGCAGATCCTCGATCTCGAGCCCGTCCACGACGTCTACGTGAGCCCGGCGATCCAGTGGAACGCGATGACGATCGGCTCCCAGCGGCCGATGATCGTGATCGGGTCCGACGTGCTGGGCAAGCTCGGACCCGGCGAGCAGCGGGCGGTGATCGCACATGAGCTCGGACACGTGCTCTCCGACCACGTCCTCTACACGACCGCGCTCGCGATCCTGCTCGCCGCCGGCAGCGGCCTGCCGCTCGGCCTCGGCCTGCCGGTGCGGGCGGTGCGCGCGGTGCTGCTGGAGTGGGTGCGGGCCGCCGAGCTCTCCTGCGACCGGGCGGCGACGCTCGCCGTCCGGGACCCCCAGATCGTGTGCCGGACGCTCATGGTGTTCGCCGGCGGGATGTCCGCTTCCGATCTCGACCTCGATGCGTTCATGGCCCAGGCGATGGAGTACGAGAACTGGGAGGACGGCCACGATCGCGTGCGGCGCTTCTTCAACGAACTGGGCGCCACGCACGCGAACGCCGTGCGGCGTGTCTCGGAGGTGATGCGCTGGGTGCAGAGCGGCGAGTACGACCGCATCCAGCGTGGCGAGTACCGGCGTCGCGACGAGGAGCCGGACGTGCGCGAGGAGGCGGGCGACGCGTTCGACTTCTACGCCGAGCGCTTCCGCGCCCTGTTCCGCGAGCTCGGCGAGAACGTGACCTCGCTCGGCGAGCAGGCGGCGAACGTCAGCTCGCAGGTCGCGGACTGGCTGCGCGGGCGCGGTCAGTAGCGCTGCCGACGCCGCGCCGCCTGGATCTCGCACGCGTCCACCGCGTGCACCGCGGGCGCCGACCGGCCGCGCCCGCGGGCGCGCGGTCGTTGGGCACAAATCCTCCATGGGAGCATCGAGCACGAGGCGGGCTCTGTTCCTCACCCGGACGAGCCCTGCTCCGGCAAGGGTTGACAGCCGCGCAGTTTCGATATATCGTTGACGCATCGCCGATAGCCGACAGTCTTCCGGCGAGACAACCAACGCAACCCAGTTCAAGGAGTTCCGCATGTCAGGCGCATACGCACTGGACTGGTCCGGGCCGGGGGCCTGGGCCGAACACTGGGGCCGCGGCTGCGGCCCGCACGACAGAGGGCACCGGAGCCGCCATGAGCGCGCCCGGTATGGCGAGGACGACAGCCGCGGCGCCCGCCGCGGGGGCCACGGCTCGGGTCGCCACGGCGGCCGCCGCGCACGGCACGGCGGGGGCTCGGGATTTCCGCTCGAGGCGCTCGCCTGGGCGCTCGCGTTCGCCAAGGGCGGCGATCGCGGCCCGCGGGGCCGTGGCCACCACGGCCCGACGCCCGAGCAGCTCGAGATGCTGATGGCGCTGCGCGAGATGCGGGGCGGACCCGGACCCTTCGGCCGCGGCCCGCGGGGTCGGGGCCGGCGGCGCCGCGGCGACGTCCGGCTCGCCGTGCTGCGGCTGCTCGCCGAGGAACCGCGCAACGGCTACCAGCTCATGCAGACGATCGAGGAGCGCTCGGAGGGCCAATGGCGCCCCAGCCCGGGCTCGATGTATCCGACGCTCTCGCAGCTGGAGGACGAGGGGCTGATCGGCACCGACTCCGTCTCCCGTCTCCATCACCTCACCGACTCCGGCCGCGAGGCGCTCGAGGAGCGCGCCGGCGAGCCCGATCCCTGGCTGCCGGAGCCGGATGCCGGCGCGCACGCGATGAGCGAGCTCGGTCCGCGCATCCTCGGCCTCGGCAAGGCGGTGTGGCAGGTCGCCTCGGTCGGCGACGAGCGCCAGCGCGCCCGCGCGGCCGAGCTGCTGGACGAGACACGGCGCCGGCTCTACGGGCTGCTCGCCGAGGAGCCCGAGGATGCGGCCGACGACGCGGACGATCTCGACGATGCGGCCGACGACCGAGACGACCCGGACCCCGGCGCTGGTGAGCACGGGCCGACCGAGGTCTAACCTCGACCGCGCGCATGTCGCTCACGGCCGACAGCCCCGCACAGGAGCCGATCACCGGCCCGGCGATCGCCGTCACGGACCTCGTCAAGACCTACGGCGAGGTCCGGGCGGTGCGCGGCGTGAGCTTCGAGGTCGCGGCCGGCGAGGTGTTCGGGTTCCTCGGCCCCAACGGCGCCGGCAAGTCGACGACGATCAACATGCTGTGCACGCTCGCCAAGCCGACCTCGGGTCGAGCGTCGGTCGCCGGTCACGACGTCGTGCGCGAACGCGACGACGTGCGGCGCAACATCGGACTCGTCTTCCAGGACCCGACGCTCGACGGCTACCTGACCGCCGCGCAGAACCTGCGGCTCCACGCCGAGCTCTACGGGGTGCAGTCCGACCTCGTGCGGCCGCGGATGGAGCAGGTGATGGAGATGGTCGGGCTGTGGGAGCGCCGCGACGGCGTCGTCGGGACGTTCAGCGGCGGCATGCGCCGGCGGCTGGAGATCGCCCGGGGGCTCATGCACTCGCCACGAGTGCTGTTCCTCGACGAGCCGACGATCGGGCTCGATCCACAGACCCGCCGCTCGATCTGGAGCTACATCCGCGAGCTGCAGGAGCGCGAGGAGATCACGATCTTCATGACGACTCACTACATGGACGAGGCCGAGTGGTGCGATCGCATCGCGATCATGGACCACGGCGAGATCGTCGCGCTCGATCCTCCCGAGACGCTCAAGGCGGCCGTCGGCACGGACCGGATCACGATCCACACCGACGACGACGACACGGCGATCGCGGCGCTCGCCGAGCAGTTCGGCATCGAGGCGCACGTGAGCGAGGGCGCGATCGTGTTCGGGATCCCGTCGGGCGAGCAGTTCGTGCCCCGCCTGTTCGCCGAGTTCCGCGTGCCGATCCGCTCGGTCGCGATCTCGCGCCCGACGCTCGACGACGTCTTCATGTCCTACACCGGCACCACGATCCGCGACGCCGAGGAGGACCCGGCCAGGCATCGAAGCCGGGTGATGATGCAGATGATGAATCGTCGATGAGCACCGTCCGCCCCTCCCCCACGTCCACCTCCGACGGCCCGCCGCCCGCCTCGCGCGCTCCGGTGGTTCGCGTCCGCGTGCCGCAGCGCACGCTCGGCTCGGAGCTGCGGGCGATCAAGATCGTGTGGCGACGGGAGATCATCCGCTACTTCGCCGACCGCCTGCGGATCCTCACGACGCTCGTGCAGCCGCTCCTGTTCCTGTTCGTGCTCGGCTCGGGGCTGCAGCAGCTCTCCAGCGCCGGCACCCACGGCGTCGACCTGAAGACGTTCATCTACCCGGGCATCCTCGCGATCTCCGTTCTGTTCACCGCGATGTTCTCGGCGGCATCGATCGTCTGGGACCGCGAGTTCGGCTTCCTGCGCGAGATGATGGTCGCGCCGGTGCGACGCAGCTCGATCGTCATCGGCAAGTGCATCGGCGGCGCGACCGTCGCGGGCGTCCAGGGGGTGATCGTGCTCTGCCTGGCGGGCCTCGTCCACGTCCCCTACGACCCGCTGATGATTCTCGAGATCCTCGGACTCCAGCTGCTGCTCGCGTTCAGCGTCACGGCGTTCGGCGTGATGCTCGCCGTGCGCATCAACCAGATGCAGTCGTTCATGGGGATCATGCAGATGGTCGTCACGCCGATGTTCTTCATCTCCGGCGCGCTGTTCCCGGCGTCCGGGCTGCCCGCCTGGCTGACCGTCCTCAACCGGATCGACCCGCTCACCTACGCGGTCGACCCGATGCGCCGGATCGTGTTCGACCACCTGAACCTGAACCCGCTCGCGCGCGCGGCACTCGATCCGGGGGTCCACTGGTGGTCGTTCCGGGTGCCCACGCTCCTGGAGACTGCCGTCGTGCTCGTGCTCGGGCTCGGCATGCTCGGCGTCGCGATCTGGGAGTTCAGCGCGACCGAGTAGCGGTCGGACCCGCGGCCCCGAGCCGACGGTAAGCGCCCTGACCCGGCCGTCCGTTTTCACCCCGCGTTCACAAGATCGTCACCACTCCGTCCGGCGGGGCATCGATGCTGTGGCCATGCTCGAGTCATTCACGTCTCCGTCGAGCGGCTTCGCCTCGCTTGACGACACCCGATCACGCCGCCTGCAGCGCAAGGTCCTGTTCGTCGCGGGCATGGGCTTCTTCACCGACGCCTACGACCTGTTCGTGATCGGCATCGTCGTGAAGATCCTCGCCGACCAGTGGCACCTGAGCCCGACGCAGATCTCGCTGCTGTCCTCGACGACGCTCGCGGCGTCGGCGTTCGGGGCGCTCGTGTTCGGCCGGATCGCCGACATGCTCGGCCGCAAGCGGATGTACGGGGTCGAGATGGCGATCCTGGCGGTCGGCGCGCTCGCCTCGGCGCTGTCACCGGACGTCACCTGGCTGATCGTCTTCCGAGTCATCATCGGCATCGGCGTCGGCGGCGACTACCCCGTGAGCGCGACGATCATGAGCGAGTACTCGGGCACCGCGAGCCGCGGCCGCATGGTCGGGCTCCTGTTCTCGATGCAGGCGGCCGGGCTGATCGTGGGGCCGCTCGTCGCGGTCATCCTGCTCGCGAGCGGCATCGATCACAGCCTCGTGTGGCGCGTGCTGCTCGGGCTCGGCGCGGCCCCGGCCCTCGCCGTCTGCTACCTGCGCCGCCGAATCCAGGAGACGCCCCGCTTCGCCGCCGCCTCCTCCTCCGCGCGCCGGCGGCCGGCGCCCGCCCGCCAGTCGTTCATCTCCGGGTGGGTGCGGATCGCGCGCAGCCCGCGCCTCCTGCGCTGGGTGATCGGCGCCTCCGCCGCCTGGTTCCTGCTCGACTTCGCCTATTACGGCAACACGATCGCGAGCCCCGAGATCATCTCCCTGCTCTCGCCGACCGCGTCGCTCACCCACGCCACGCTGCTCCAGCTCGGCATCTTCGTCGTGTTCGCGCTGCCCGGCTACCTCGTCGCGATCACCTGCCTCGATCGCATCGGCCGCCGCGCGATCCAGCTGCTCGGCTTCGCGATCATGAGCGCCATGTTCGCGGCGATCGCGATCATCCCGGGCGTGTCGACGACGGTCGCGCCGTTCGTGATCCTGTTCGGAATCAGCTATTTCTTCACCGAGTTCGGGCCGAACACGACGACGTTCGTCTATCCGGCCGAGATCTTTCCCACCGAGGTGCGGACGACCGGCCACGGGATCGCGGCGGCGATGGGCAAGATGGGGGCGTTCGCCGGGACCTACCTGTTCACCGACATGCTGAGTGCGTGGGGCATCCGCGGCGCCGAGGGCGTCGCCGCGGGGGTCGCGCTGCTCGGCCTGATCGTCACCGCCGCGCTCCTGCCCGAGCCGAAGGGCAAGTCGCTCGAGCAGATCGAGCACGAGGCGTTCGAGCCGAGCCCGGCGCTCGTCCCGGCCGCCGCCTGAGTCCCGCCGCCGGCACACGCCGCCGCGGCCCGCTGGCGCGCGGCGTCGCCCCGCCCGGGCCGCTGGTAGCGTCCCGCGCGTGAGCGACGGCGACGGCGGGACCGCTCCGACGGCGCAGACGCCGGGGCCGATCCGGATTCCCTGCCTGCACAACCCGGCGGGCCACGAGGTGCGGTTCCACCTCGACAACGGGCAGTTCGTCTGGGTCGACCTCGAGGAACCGGGCGATGACGACCTTGCGCAGATCGCGTCGCTGCTCAGGCTGCACCCGCTGACGGTGGCCGACGCGCGCACGTTCAAGCAGCGCCCGAAGATCGAGGATTACGACACGTACGTGTTCATCGTCCTGTTCGGCGTCGACCCCGACACGGACCCGGGCGGGCGGATCCTGCGCGAGGTGCACATGATCATCTCGGGCGACATCGTCGTGACGATCCGCCACCACAGCAGCGCCGCGCTCGACGCCCTGCGCGCGCGTTACGACCAGCATCCGGCGCGCTCGGAGCAGTTCCTCACCTACGAGATCATCGACGCCGTCATCTCGACGTTCGTGCCGGTGCTCACCCGGGTCGACGACGACATCGACGACCTCGAGGAGCAGGTCATCGAGCAGCCGCGGGAAGAGGACCTGCAGCGGATCTTCTCGCTCAAGCGCGACCTGGTCGCGATGCGCCGGGTGCTCGCCCCGATGCGTGACATGTTCCTGCGCCGCGCCGACAACATCGCCGAGCTGCCGGGGTTCGGGACCGACGACAAGCTCTACTTCCGCGATCTCTACGACGAGCTGATCCGGATCGCGGAGATGGTCGATGCCTACCGCGACCTCTTGTCCGGCACGACCGACCTCTACCTCTCGACGGTCGCCAACCGCCAGGGGGAGGTCAACCGGCAGCTGACGATCATCGCGACGATCTTTTTGCCGCTCACGTTCTTCACCGGCTTCTTCGGACAGAACTTCGCGTTCCTCACCGGGCACGTCCAGAACACCGAGCTGTCGTTCTGGGTGCTCGGGATCGGCACGCTCGTCGCGTCCGTCGTCGTCCTCTCGTTCTGGTTCCGCCGGCGGGGCTGGATCGGCCAGAACGCCACCGGGGGCGCGACGAGGCCCGACTGAGCGCCGCTCTCCGCAGGACACACCGGCTCCGGACCCGGTCGGCCGCCGGAATTTGACGCGCCGCCGCACCCGGCGCCGCTGCCCGGACGATCGCCCACTCGTGGCCGAACGAGTGTCCGTTCTGGGCGGTGGCAGAGCCCATTCCGTACAACTCGCCAAAGTCGCCGGCGCGGATTGCCGCGCGAGGGGCCACTCACGGCTCGAGCGCGAACACCTGTCCGGTCCAGTCGCCCAAGACCGTGAAGCGGGAGGACGCGTTCCCGGCCGTCTCCGCCGCGGCGGCCGGGGCGCGACCGTCTCACGCTCACGATCAGGCGGCGGCGGGCTGCTTCTCCTCGACCCGGCGCGGCAACAGGGTCTCCCGGGCGATCACGAGGCGCTGGATCTGGGCGGTGCCCTCGTAGAGCTGGAGGATCTTGGCGTCGCGCATCAGCTTCTCGACCTTGTAGTCCTTGATGAAGCCGTAGCCGCCGAAGATCTGGACGGCGTCGGTCGTGACCTCCATCGCCGAATCCGCGGCGAAGCGCTTGGCGTGGGAGGACTCGATCGTGTTGCGCTTGCCCTGATCGAGCAGCACCGCCGAGTTCCAGGTCGCGAGGCGGGCGAGATGGACCTTCGTGGCCATGTCGGCGATCATGAACTGGATCGCCTCGTGCATCGCGATGGGGACGCCGAACTGGACGCGCTGCTTGGCGTACTCGACCGCGAACTCCATCGCCGCGCGGGCGACGCCAACGCCCATCGCCGCGACCCCTGGCCGGGTGCGGTCGAGCGTCATCATCGCGATCTTGAAGCCCTTGTTCTCCTCCCCCACGAGGTGGTCGGCGGGAATCTCGACGTCGTTGAACGAGATGGTCGCGGTGTTCGACGCGCGCTGGCCCATCTTGTCCTCGTGGCCGTCGACGACCACGCCGGCGTCACGGGGGACGATGAAGCAGGAGATGCCGCGGTGGCCGGCCTCCTTGTCCGTCTTCGCGTAGACCGTGTACCAGTTCGCGTACTCGCCGTTGGTGATGAAGCACTTGGAGCCGTTGATCACCCACTTGTCGCCGCGCTTGACCGCCGTGGTCTTCATCCCCGACACGTCGGATCCGGCGTCGGGCTCGGTGAGGCAGAAGGAGGCGAGCAGCGGCGCCTCGGCGAGCCGGCCGAGGTACTCCTTCTTGAGCTTCTCGGAGGCGGCGATCTGCACCGGGGCGCTCGCCAAGCCGTTGCACGACAGCGAGGTGCCGATGCCCGAGCATCCCCAGGCGATCTCCTCCTCGATGATGCAGCCGTCGAGCGTGCCGAGCCCCGGGCCGCCGTACTCGACGGGCAGGTGGTTGTTCATCAGCCCGAGCTCCCACGCCTTCTCCAGGATCTCGCCCGGCCAGGTGCCGTCTCGGTCGTAGTCCCAGGCGACCGGCCGAATCTCCTTCTCGGCGAAGTCGTGCGCCAGCTCGCGCATGCTCTTCTGCTCGTCGGTGAGCGTGAAGTCCACCACGTTCGATCTCCTTGTGACTCTCGATTGACTGGTCAGTCAACCGCTCTGGTACGGGAGGATACCGCTCCGCGAGGCGGGCGCAAGCAGCGGGCGCTGGCATCTCCGGTCGCCGAGCGCGATCGCGGACGCCCAGGCGGCACCTGGGGGTGGGACACTGCGAGGCGATGCAGGGCGCGTTCCTCGCGGTCGTCGTGATCGTCGGCGTCGTCGGCCTGGCCGGCGCGCTGATCGCACTCGCGCTGAGCGGAGGCGCCTGGGAATCGCTCGGGCGCGACCGGATGCTCATGGAGTCCGACCTGCGAGATCCGCGCGCCCGCCCGCGCACGGACCCCGCCGGGCGGGGCCCGACCGTCCCCGGCGGCGGCGACCGCGAGGTGGAGATCAGCCAGATGCTCGAGGCCCGCAACCGCCGCCGGCGGCGCCGCGAGGAGCCCGAGCTCGATGTGGAGGCCGAGCTGGCGCGGCTGCTGCGCGCGCCCGCCGGTGGCGCAGCGATCGCGCCTCGGGGTGAGTCGGCCCGGGCCGACGCCGCTCCCGCCGTCGACGCGCCCGCTGCGCCCGCGGGTCCCGATCCGGAGCTCGTCGCGGAGGTTCGGGCGCTCGTGCTGGCGCGCAACCACCGGCGCCTGCGCCGGGGTCAGCCGCCACTCGATGTCGAGGCGGAGGTCGCGCGTCAGATCGCCCGGCTGACCGGGTAGCCTGCCGCCCATGGCCGATCCACGCCACTTCGAGCTCGACGAGCTCGCCAACCGCCCCGGAACCTACTTCCATCCGCAGACCGAGATCCTGGTCGTCGTCGACGACTCCGCCGCGCTCGACGCCGAGATCTTCGACACGGGAGATCACGGGGACGCCGAATGGGTCCTCATCTCCGATGAGGTGCCGCTCGACGAGCACGCGCGGGACGAACTGCTCGAGGCCTTCCACGTCCGCCTCGAGCGCGGTGCCGCGGGCGAACCGGGCGACGACGAAGTGGTCGAGGAGGAGGACGAGCTCGAGCCCGACGAGGATCTCGACTAGCGCAAGCCCCGGCGAGTCGTCCGCGCTCCGGCGGACCGCCGGGCCCTGGTCGCCGGCGGTTCAGCGCGGCGTCAGCCGCCGGGCCCCAGGTCGCCGGCGGCTCAGCGCGGCGTCAGCCGCCGCTCTTGAGCAGCGACGCGCAGCGCTGCATCTTCGCGACCGAGCCATTCGCCCGCTGGATGCAGCGTGCGTACTTCGACACCTGGCTCGATGAGCCGGCGCCTGCGCCGCCGGTGATGCCGCCCGAGAGGCTCTGGCCGAGCGTCTGGAGCCTCGACTCGAGCGCGGCGAAGCTCTTCGCGTGCGCCGGGGCGGTGACCGTCTGGGGCTGGTTCAGGTGCGAATAGTCGACCGACAGCCGGAACGAGGCCGAGCTCAGCCCGCCGAGCTCCGCGGAGAGCGTCCCGTGGACGGGAAGCGTCGCGGCGATGACGAGCCGGCGGAGCGTCGAGTCGCTCTTGCCCGTGTAGACGTCGACGGTCGGCCGGCGGATCTCGGCCGCGATCTTCGTGGCCTCGGCGGCCGTGATGCGCGTGGGAAGGCGCGAGGCGGCGCCGGCCGCCGAGCTGAGCGTCGAGGATTCCTTCGCCAACAGCTTGTTCAGGCTGAGCACGAACGCGCGCACGTCGACGGCGGCGTGCAGGTGCTCGGTGACGACCCCGTCGACGGTCGCGGTGCCGACGATCCGCGGGCCGGTCACCCAGCGGCTCGGATCGATGCCGAGCGACGAGAGGCCCGGCGTGCCGCTCGACCTGCCGCTCGCGCCGAGCGAGCTCTGGAGCTTCTTGAAGTCTGCACTCGGAAGCTTGTAGCTCGTGCCTTGCAGGGTCACGTAGGCTCCGGTCGCGGTCGTGGTGACGCCGAGCGAGCCGCGCCTGCCGAGACCCGAGAAGGCGACCGTGAGCGCCGACTGCGACGGGTGCCCGCCGCGACCGGCCTCGAACGGCCCGCTCAGCGAGAGCGAGAGCGGGGTGGTGAGCTGGGCGCTGCCCTTGGGCGTGACGACGAGGCTCAGGTCGAGCACGCCGCTCCTCACGGCATGGCTGTCGAACGTCTGGCGCAGGAGCGTCGATGGGTTGCTCGACGCGGACTGGCCGCCGGCGCCGTGCGAGCCGCCCGAACCGCAGGCGGTGGCGCCGAGCGCGAGTACGCCGGTGGCGAGGAGCGATGCGGCGCGCCTCATGCTGCAACCTCCGTCTCAGCTCTCGCCCTCACCAGATCGCGAATGTAGCATCGGCCGGGTGCGCAGGGCCCTGGTCATCCTGCTCGCGGTTGCCGCTGTCCTCACCCTTCCCGCCAGCGCGTTCGCAGCGTCCGTGCTGGTCCTCGGCCGTGACGGCCGGGTGACCGTCCGCAACGACCCATACCTCGGCGGGCCGGCGCTCACGCCCGCCCCCGGCGCCGGCGCACTCGGCCGGCGCGCCTCCCCGCTCGCGCTGCACGCCCCCCCGCTCGCCGCCCGTGGCGCCGCGGCCGCCCGCGGCGCGGCGACCGGAGGCGCCCACACGTCCGCCCGCAGCGCGGCGACCGGAGGCGCCGGCGTCCCGACGGGCACGGGCACCGGGTCGACGAAGCCGACCCGTCCGACCTCCAAGAGGAAGCGGAAGCACAAGCCGCAGGTCACGTTCGGCTCGGTGCTCGCGCGGATGGCGCGACGCGGCCGGATCACCGCCGCCCAGCGGCGGCGGGCGCTCGTCTCGTTCAACGCGGCGCTCGCCACCGAGCGGCGGCTCCACGGCACCCGGCGCGCCGAGCTGGCGGCGGTCACGACGACCGCTCACGACCTCGCCGCCGAGGGCCTCCTCTGGCCCTCGCGGCTACCGATGGTCGAGGCGACGCTTGACGCCAACCGCCGGTGGTGGTCGCACGGGAGGCTGCTCTCCTACGGCCAGCGGGTGATGTTCGCGGGCTCCGAGCTCGAGTGGGAGTACTACCCCGGCCAGGGAATCCAGCTGCAGGTGCTCGGGACGTTCGGCGCGGCGAACGGCATGTGGCAGGGCGGGCAGGACACGCAGCTCGTCCAGCTCCTCTCCGAGATCATCCCGCTCGCCTCCCACCGCGGCGGCGGGCTCACCTGGGAGTACTACTTCCCCTGGGAGGGCGGCTCGCCGCCGTGGACGAGTGCGATGTCGCAGGCGACGGCGCTCCAGGCCCTCAGCCACGCCTACCAGGCGACGAGCAACCCGTACTACCTCACGGTCGCCGCGAGCGCACTGGCCGTGTTCAAGAAGACGGTCCCGCAGGGCGGCGTGATGGTCCCCACCGCCAATGGCGCGCGCTTCGTGCAGTACACGTTCACCCCCGGAACCTCGATCCTCAACGCGTTCCTGCAGAGCCTCATCGGGCTCGACACCTACGCCCAGGTGAGCGGCAACCCGACCGCCGCCCAGCTGTTCGCCGAGGGCGACGCCGAGGCGCTCGCCGAGCTCCCGCGCTTCAACACCGGCGCCTGGTCCCTGTATCAGCCGGGCGAGGAGGACGACCTGAGCTACCACGAGCTCACCACGAGCTTCCTGCAGAAGCTCTGCGCGCTCACCGGCGCCGCCGGCTACTGCACGACCGCCGCGGCGTTCACGACCGACCTGAAGACGCCGCCCGTCCTCACCGACCTCACGCGCCGGGCCCGCGCGAAGCGGCCGTTCTCGCTCCGCTTCCGCCTTTCGAAGATCTCGAAGGTCGGGCTCACGATCCGGCGCGGCGCGACGATCGTCGAGTCGACGAGCGCGACGTTCCCCTATGGCGTTCGCTCGTTCGCCGTGCCCAAGCTGCGGGCGGGCGCCTACACGGTGACGCTCACCGCGACCGACCTGGCGGGCAACTACACGCGCGAGCCTGCGGCGACGCTCACCGTCACCCGGGGCTGACTCGCGCGTGCCGGGCGGCGGATGCCGGCCGGGGGTCGGCCCCTGACCGGCGTCTGGCGCCGGGGCCCGCCGTAGACTCGGCGACGATGGGTGTCGCGCGATCGAGACGTTCGGCGGCCGGCGCGCGCCAGGCCGGCGGCGCGGCGGGCGTCGAGTCGGCCCCGCTCCAAGTGAGCCTGGGGCGCCGGTGGATCGCGGCGCCCGTGGCGCTGCTGCTGCCGGCGACGATGCTCGCGCCGTGGTACGCGCTGCGGGTGAGCGCGCGGGGCCTGTCGGGGCGTCACGACTTCGTGCAGCAGCTCACCGGCTGGGAGGCGCTCTCCGGCGCGGGCGTCGTCTGCCTCCTCGCGACCGCGTGCGTGTGCGCGCTGCTGCTCACGCGCGCCGTCAGCCCCGTCTCCGGGCTGGGCGCCGCGGGCCGGCGAGCCGCGCGCGCCCGCGTCGACGGCGCGCTCATCGCCGTGGCGGGACTCGCCTGCATCGCGGCGCTGCTGTGGACCTCGACGGCACCGCCCGGCGTCGCGACCGGGGCGGTCCCGGTGGAGGTCGCCGGTCACGCCCGCTGGGGCGTGCTGCTCGCGCTCGGCGTCGGAGCGCTCCTCACCGCGGTCGGCGTGCAGGTGACGGCCGCCGCCGGGCGCGCGCTCCGCGACCTCCGGCGCAACCCGGGTCTCGGGGCCGGCCACGCGCCCGGTCAGCCGGCGCCGGGGCGAAGCACGAACGAGAACAGCGCGCTGTCGAGGCCGACGATCAGGATCCCGAGCGCGATCAGCCAGCGCAGACGCGTGATGTGACCGACGCAGCCGATCGCCACGCCGGCGACGAGCACGGCGAAGGTGAGGTGCAGTTCGGACTGCTGGGAGACGGCGAGCACGTCCATCGGCGGACCACAACCCTATGGTGCGCCGATCGCCGGCTGCCGCTCGGCTCCACGTTCCGCGCCTATATTTGGCGCAAGCGATGCCCGACGCCCTTCCCGAGCCGCAGTCCGTCGACGAGGTCGCAGCCGGCCTGCGCGGGGTCGGCTACCTCCCGGGCAGCTCGACCGCGCTCGTGTCCTACCTGGCGGCAAAGCTCGGCAAGCCCGTGCTCGTCGAAGGCCCCGCCGGGGTCGGCAAGACCGAGCTCGCCAAGGCGCTCGCACGGTACCTCGACCGCGACCTCGTGCGCCTGCAGTGCTACGAGGGCCTCGACGAGGCCAAGGCGCTCTACGAATGGAACTACCGCAAGCAGCTGCTGCGCATCCAGGCCGGGACCGCCGGCGGCGGGCAGGCGGGCTGGGGGGAGGTGCAGGACGACATCTTCGGCGAGGAGTTCCTGCTCGCGCGGCCGCTGATGACCGCGATCGCCTCCGAGCGCCCGGTCGTGCTGCTGATCGACGAGATCGACAAGACCGACCAGGAGTTCGAGGCGATGCTGCTGGAGCTGCTCTCCGACTTTCAGATCTCGATCCCCGAGCTCGGTCGGATCGCGGCGCGCAGCCGCCCCGTCGTGCTCCTCACCTCGAACAACACGCGGGAGCTCACCGAGGCGCTCAAGCGCCGCTGCCTGTACCTGTGGCTCGACTATCCCGAGCACGAGCAGGAGCTTGCGATCGTCCGATTGCACACGCCCGACCTCGACGAGCGGATCGCCCGCCGGCTCGTGGAGATCGTCGACCAGGTCCGGGAGCTCGACCTCAAGAAGCCGCCCTCGATCGCGGAGTCGATCGACTGGGCGCGGGCGCTGCTCCTGCTCGGCGCGCGGGAGATCGACGCTGACGTCTTCCGCGCGACGATGAGCGTGATCGTCAAGCACCGCTCAGACCTCGACACGGTCGCCGCGCGGGTCGGCGCCAAGCTCGCCGAGCCAGCGGTCGACGCGGCCTGACGGCCTCCCGACCCGGCAGCCGTCGTGGCTCCCGACCCCACCCCCACGCCCCGCAGCTACGCGCCGATCGCGGACGAGGATCCCGGCGGTTTCGCCGGTCAGCTGCTCGCGTTCGGCGAGGAGCTGCGCGAGGAGGGCATGGCGCTCGGCACCTCGGAGCTGCTCGACGCGTTCGCGGCGCTCGAGCACGTCGGCTGGCATCGGCAGGACCGCTTTCGGGAGGCGATGGCCTCGACGCTTGCGAAGTCGCCGGAGGACCGGCGCGTGTTCGAGCTCGTGTTCGAGCGCTTCTTCTTCCGCGCCGCGGAGGCGCAGGCCGCCCGCGAGCGGATCGCCGAGGCCCCGCCGGGGACGATCGGCGGCTCCGAGGAGCTTGCGCTCGACCTTGAGGCGCTCCGCGCCCAGATCGCGCGGGCGCTCAAGGACGGGGACGAGGGGGCGCTCCGCGATCTCGCGCGACTCGCGATCGCGGCGTTCGGGCGCGGCGAGGGCTCGGGCGTGCTCGGCGTCGACGTGCAGCGGATCCGCCGCGCCCTCGGCCTGCGCACCGAGCCCCAGCCCGACCTGCCGCCCGACGACCCCCGGCGCGAGGGCGTGCCGCGTGAGCAGCTGCGCCGCTTCGAGCAGCAGCTGCGGCGCGAGCTGGAGCGCGGGCTGATCCAGCGCACGCGCTCGCTGCCGCCCAAGCGGCCGCTCTCCGAGCTCGACCGCGCGCTTCCCACCGGACCCGCCCAGGACCTCGCGCAGGTGCACCGGGTGGTGGCCCAGCTCAAGCGCCGGCTCGCGTCCCAGGGACACGAGCAGCGGGGGCGCAAGCGCCATGCCCACGTCGACGTGCGGCGGACGATGCGCGCCTCGCTGCAGTCGGGCGGGGTCCCGATCGAGCTCCGGTACCGGCCCCAGCGCCCGCGCCGGCCGGAGATCTTCGTCCTCTGCGACGTCTCGACGAGCGTGACGAGCGCCTCCACGTTCTTCCTCAGCGTGCTCCACGCACTGCACGACTCGTTCCGCAAGCTCCGCTCGTTCGTGTTCATCGAGCGGATCAGCGAGGTCACCGAGGTGTTCGAGAAGGAGCGCGACTTCCGCGCCGCCTCGGAGAAGATCTCCCAGGACGCCGGCGTCGCCGACATCTCGGGCTACACCGACTACGGCCGCGTGTGGACCGAGTTCCTCGCCGAGATCGAGGACGAGCTGCACCCCCGGGCCACCGTGATCGTGCTCGGCGACGCGCGCACGAACGGCCGCCCGCCACGCGAGGAGGTGTTCGCCGCGATCTGCGAGAGGGCCGGGCGCACGTTCTGGCTCAATCCCGAGCCGCGCCTGTACTGGAACTACGGCGACTCGGTGATCTCCGCCTACGCCCGCTTCTGCACCGCCTTCGAGTGCTGGCGCACCGACCAGCTGGAGGACTTCGTCAGGGCGCTCACCAGGCCGACCTGACGGGTGGCAGGTGCGGGGTGGTAGGCTCGGATCGTGAAGAAGACCAGCATCTACATCGAACCCGACGTCGATGTGGCCCTCGCCCGGCGCGCGGCGGCGGAGGGCACCACCAAGGCCGAGGTGATCCGCCAGGCGCTGCGCGATGCGGCGCAGGGCCGCCGGCGGGTGAAGCCCCGGGCGCGCGGGGTGTTCGACGGTCCGGCCGACCTCTCCACCCGCGCCGACGACCACCTGTCGGAGTCTGGCTTCGGCGAGTCGTGATCGTCGTCGACACGTCGGCGATCGTCGCCTACATGAACGCCGCCGACGACCACCACGACACGGTGAGCGAGTGGCTCTCGAACGTCGATGACGACCTCGTCACCACGCCCCTGGTCGTCGCCGAGGTCGACCACCTCGTGCGAACGCGCGGGGGACCGGTCGCGCTTGCCGCGCTGTACGCCGATCTTGACACCGGGGCCTATCTGGTCGAGTGGTGGGACGGCGCGATCGCGGAGACGATCCGCGTCGCCGAGCGGTATGCGGACCTGGGTCTGGGCCTCGCGGACGCCTCGCTGGTCACGCTCGCGCAGCGACACGGAACCGTATCGCTCGCCACCCTTGACGAGCGCCACTTCCGCGCCGTGCGGCCGATCTCGTCGGGCCCGGCGTTCGCGCTGCTGCCGACGGACGCCGCGGAGCCGTGACGAACGCCGCCGCGCACGAGGCTTCGGTGAGGCCCGCGACCGCGGTCCGTCTGGAACACGTGAGCCGCGTCTACGCGGGTCGCCGCCGCACGGTTGCCGCGCTTCAGGACGTCAGCCTCGAGCTCGCCCGCGGCGAGATCCTCGCCGTCGTCGGCCCGAGCGGTTGCGGCAAGTCGACGCTGCTGGAGCTCGTCTGCGGCCTGCAGCCCCCCGACGAGGGCACCGTGCAGGCGGCGCCGGCGGTGCTCATGCCCCAGCGCGACCTGCTGCTGCCGTGGGCCTCGGCGCTCGACAACGCCTGCCTCGCGCTCCGTGCCCAGGGGATCTCGCGCACCGAGGCGCGGCGGCGCGCCGCGCCGTGGCTCGAGCGGCTCGGGCTCGGGGAGTTCGCCGCGGCGCGGCCCGGCGAGCTCTCGGGCGGCATGCGCCAGCGGATCTCGTTCGTGCGTTCGCTGCTCGCCGGCAAGGAGGTGCTCGCACTCGACGAGCCGTTCGCCTCGCTCGACGCGATCACGCGCGCCGAGGGGCAGGCGTGGCTCGCCGAGGCGCTCGCCGCCGAGCCGCGCACGGTCGTGCTCGTCACCCACGACGTCGAGGAGGCGGTCGTGCTCGCCGACCGCGTCGCGGTGCTCTCCCCCCGCCCCGGGCGCGTGCTCGCCGAGATCGCCAACCCCGCGCCGCGACCGCGCCATCGCACCGACTCCGAGCTCGTCGCGCTCCGCGAACGGGTGCTCCTCGCGCTCGGAGCGCCCGCATGAGGCGCCTGGCCGAGCGTCCCCGGTCGCCGTTGCACGCGCTCGTTCTGCTGCTCGCGCTCGCCGGCGCCTGGGAGCTGTACGTCGACGCCGGCGGAGTGAGCCCGGAGCTCCTCCCCGCCCCCCATGCGATCGCGGACGCGCTCTACCGCGACCGGGCGCTCCTGTGGTCGAACCTCCTCGTCACCGGCAAGGAGGTGCTGCTCGGGATCCTGCTCGCCGCCGCGGCGGCGCTCGCGCTCGCGACGGCGATGCACTTCTCGCGGATCGTGCGCGGCGCCGTCTACCCGTTGCTCATCGCCTCCCAGACGATCCCGATCCCGATGCTCGCGCCGATCCTCATCCTGTGGCTCGGGTTCGGCCTGGCGCCGAAGCTCGTCGTCGTCGGGCTCGTGTCGTTCTTCTCGATCGTCGTCACGACGCTCGCCGGGTTCGCGGCCGTCG
>Ga0209061_1001469_pt1 | contig 38987 bp, 36 predicted proteins | sample Coa_R1_10_FD_187157 | JGI IMG/M metagenome (GOLD analysis project Ga0209061, IMG submission 187157) | Surface soil microbial communities from Centralia Pennsylvania, which are recovering from an underground coalmine fire - Coalmine... | ecosystem: Environmental > Terrestrial > Soil >... | reverse complement strand
GGCTCGCTAAGTCTTCAAGAGAGCGTCGGCGAGCTCGGAGAAATTTGCCACGATGACGTCGGGCTGATGCGGCGTCTTCCCGAACGGGCGTTTACGGCGATCGATGAACGCGCTGCGCATGCCGAACGCTTTTGCCCCGATGCAATCGAAAGCATGATTTGCGACGAACAAGATCTCGGCCGGCGCAAGGCCGATGAGCTCCGCGGCTTTTCGATAGGTCGCAACGTGCGGCTTGAACGACTGCGCTTCCGCGACCGAGATCACGCGATCGAACGTCAGGCCCGAGTACGGCACGCCTTTTGCCAGCATGTCCGGGTCTCCGTTGGAGAGGATCACGAGCTGATAGCGCGCCCGCAAGCGGTCCAGCGCGGCGCTAACGTCGGCGAACGGCCGCAGCCGCGTGATGGCGTCGACGAGATCGCGGACCTCGGCATCCGTGTGCGGCACACCGGCACGGTCGAGCGTGTACTCCAGCGCGCGAAAGCCGATCTCGCGATACGGCGTGTGCTCGCGATGCAAGAGCGCGTCAATCATCGAGTTTTCGAAATGGGTGCGCCGCCACCACGTGACGACGCGACCGGGTTGACCCGCATAGCCTTTGCTTTGCAGGTAGGGCGCGATGGCTTCGGTCAGCCCCGTCTGCATGTCGACGACGGTTCCGTAAAAATCGAACATCAAGGCGCGAACGCCGGCAAAGCTCATGGCTTCGGCTCCGCGACGACGAGGATCGTCTGCAGGGCAAGCCGCACGCTGCCGCCGCGGGCATGGTCGTCGAACGCCTTTTGCATCGCGGCCCGCAGCGGCCCGGCTTGCGGGCCGCTGTGCGGCAAGTAGGACGTGCTGGCGAGACGATCGTCGAAACCGGCCGCGTCCAGAATCTGCTCGCTCGCGATCACGCTTCGCTCGACGTTCGACCATCCCGGCCAGCTTTCGAAGGCGTCCAGGGCGCGCGCGCGTCGCAGCTCCGTGTCGTCGGTCGCAAAGCGGCGGATCGCGTCGCCATAGGCTTTCGTGAATCCGTCGCGCTCGTCACGTTCGTAAAAAGCGACCGCCGCGCGGCCGCCCGGGCGCAGAATGCGTTCGATTTCCGCGAAGGTCGCGCCGGGATCGAACCAGTGGAATGCCTGAAAAGCGATGACGACATCGACGCTCCGAGCGGCAAGACCGGTATGCTCGGCGGTTCCGTCGCGCCAAGCGATCCTCGGCTGCGCTGCGCCTTTGGCACGCATCGCGGCGTTCGGCTCGATCGCAAAAACCATCGCGCCCCGTTCGGCAAAGAGTCGAGCGGACATCCCCGTCCCGGCACCGAGATCGGCAATCTCGAGCAACGCCGGATCGCCCAAGCCGTGCAAGACGCGCTCGACGACCTCCGGGGGATAACCGGGACGACCTGCATCGTAGCGGCCCGCAAAACCGGTGAAGCGTTCTGTTTCGGATTGAGCCATGCGCCGGTCTTGGGAAGAAACGACGATCCCCCCTCGTCATCCCGAGCGTAAGCCCACGTAGCGAGCCGTAGCCAAAACGTGGATAATCGCCGCGACTGGAATCGCTGCGAAGAGCGCACCAATTTGCCAAGGTTCCGCATGCAGGCGCATAGCGGCTGTCCCTCGACTTCGCTCCCTTCGGTCGCTACGCTCGGGATGACAAGAGGTTTACGGTGTTTGCGGGGGTTTCGTGCGCGGAAGCTCTTCGGTTGGACCCGGGCGATACGTATACGGGCCGCTCGGCGGGGGCGAGCCCGGCGGTGGCGGCATGCCGGTCATGCGCGTGGACGGAAAGGCAGCACCGGCAAGGAGCGCGTTGATGATTTGCGCGATGCCGACGAACATCGGGATGAGGCCGCCCAAAAGCCACGGGCCGAGGCTGAACGTGCCGTCGCCGTGGTAGCCGATGAAGGACAGGCCGATGAGCAGCGCGACGCCGACGCAAGTCGTGCCGATGCCTTTGCGCAGCCCAGACTGCGGATCGCGCGCCCAGGGAGGGCAGGCCATCGTCTCTTGTGGGGCTCCCGGCCGCGCGGCGTACGGCGCCCAGCGCATCTCCGGACCCGGTGGGGTCATCCCGCGCTTGATCATCTCCATGCGCTCGCGATGCTGCATCATCCGCACGATGACAAAGCCGGCCGTCGGCAATCCGAAGATGCACAGGAAAACAAAGGCGGCAACGTCGGTTTCGGCCATTCTGCCCCAGCTACGGTCCGGCCCCCGGGATTGTTTCAGGCGCTTCGAAACAATGGCCGGATTTCCGCCGTAGGGGGTGGTAGAACCATGGCGGTGATCTCCGGGATTTCGGACCAGGATCTCATCGTGGGCGCTCTGGCAGGCAACGGGGAGGCGTTCGGCGTTCTCGTCGAGCGCTACGAACGTGCGGTCTATAATCTTTGCCTTCGCATGCTGCGCAATGTCGAGGATGCCAAGGATGCGACGCAGGAAGCCTTTCTCAAGGCATATCGCGCGCTGCGAACCTTCAAGCTCGGCGCAAGATTCTCGACGTGGATCCTGACGATCGCCTACAACGCCTCATGCGACCGGCTGGCAAAGCGCAAGCACGATTCGGGCGTCGAGCTTCCCGAGCGCGCCGACCAGCGGCCCGGACCGGCCGAGGAAATCGAGCGGGAAGACGAAGCGCGCGCGCTGCGCCGTGCCATCGACACCCTCCCGGAGAAATATCGCGCGGTCATCACCCTGTATCATCTGCAAGGGCTGCAGTACGACGACATCGCGCTGATCTTGGGGCTGCCGATGGGAACCGTAAAGACGCATCTCTTCCGCGGCAAAGAGCTGCTTCGTCAGCGTCTGAGCAGCGAATCGGAAGACGACGGCGTGTGTAACATGGTGCTGGCATGAGATACGACGACGCAAGGCTCGATCGCGCGCTCGCGGCGCTGACGCTCGAGGAGCCGCCGCCGGATTTGCGCGCGCGTATCCTCTTGGCCACGGTGCACCGCCGCGTGCCGGTCTTTCAGACGTGGGAGCTGTGGATGCTCGGCGGCGCGCTGGCGCTGTGCGCGTGGATCGTCGCGGCGCTCGTCGCCGCGCCGCAGACCGCCGACGAAGCGGTCCGCGCAACCGCTTCGATCGTCGGTAACGTTGCCGTCGGTTTGCTCGATCCCGCGCTTGCGATGTGGGTCGGCATCGGCGCGCTCGCCGCGCTCGCGTTTGGGCTCAGCGAGAGCGCGCTAGCGGCATTTCGCCGAGAGAGGCCTTGACCGCCGCACCGAATTCTTCCGTACCGAGCGGCCGCGACGTCCCGACCAAATCGGCGGTGCGCAAGCCGTCCGCGAACGCGTGCGCGACCGCGCGCTCGATCCGCCGGGCGGAATCTTCGTCGGAGAGCGAATAGCGGCACAAGAGCGCGGCTGAGAGAATTGCGGCCGTCGGGTTGGCGATGCCCTTGCCGGCAATGTCCGGCGCCGTTCCGCTGATCGGCTCGTACAGGCCGAACTTGCCGTGGGGCGTCGTCTTCGTGCCGATGCTGGCACTCGGAAGATTCCCCAGGGAGCCGCTGAGGATCGCGGCCTCGTCGGAAAGGATATCGCCGAACATATTTTCGGTGACGATCACGTCGAAGCGCTTGGGCTCGCGCACCAGGTGCATTGCGGCGGCATCGACGAGAATGTGCTCGAGCCCGACGTCCGGGAATTCCTTAGCGACCTCATCGACGATCTCGCGCCACAAGCGAGACGTCGCGATGACGTTGAGCTTGTCGACGGACGTCAGCTTCTTGCGGCGACCGCGCGCCAGCTCGAAGCCGAAGCGCGCGACGCGGCGGACTTCGTCCTCGTCGTATTTGAGCTCGTCGAACGCACGGCGCTTGGGCGTTCGCTCGTAGCGATGCTCGCCGTAATAGACGCCGCCGGTCAGCTCGCGCAGCACGATGAGATCCAGGCCCTGCACGAGGTCCGGCTTGAGGCTCGACGCGCTTTCCAAGCCTGGGAAGACCTGCACCGGACGCACGTTGGCGTACAGCTCGAAATGCTTGCGCAGCCGCAGCAGCGCCCACTCCGGACGCTCTTCGAGCGGTTTCCCATCGAATTGCAGGCCGCCCACGCTGCCGAAGAGGATTGCGGCGGCGCGTTCGCACGCCCCGAGCGTTTCGTCGGGCAAGGCGTGCCCCGTCGCAAGCAGGGGACCCGCGCCGACCTCGCACGGCACGTAGTCGCAATCCGGCCGTACGGTGCGCAGCACGTCGACGGCGACCCGAACGACTTCCGGCCCAATGCCGTCACCCGGCAAAACGGCGATCAGGGGCGCCATGCTAGATGAAGTTGAACGCGGGACGCGGTCCCTCGAGATAGTACGTGAGCCCTAATTCCTTGGCTTGCGGATGCAGGCGCGCCAAGGTCTCGCGGAATTCGTCTCGGCGCGTTTGCGGTACGAGGAACGTCGCGCAGAAGAGCTGCTGCGGATCGACGAGCGCCTCCATACGCCGCGCGGCGGTCGCCAGCGCCGAACACGCCTTCCATACCTGCAAGATATGATCGCCGAACGGCCGCTGTACCTTTCGAACCGAATCTTCCGCAATGCGCGCGAGCGACGTGCGCAACAGATAGGGGCTGATCTCGGGCAAACGATGGGGCCCGCGGTAGACGTGCACGGCCCACTCGGCCTTGCCCGCGATGCGGGCGAGACTGCGGCGAAATCGCGTGTAGTGCGTACGCGCGGCTTCATCGAGCGCACCTGAATCCGGAAATACCGTAAAGGGCTGAACCGGGACGACGGTGCCTTGAATCATCGCGCGAGCGACGATCGCTTCGTGCAGGCGCGCCTCGCGCTCCAGCCACGCGGCGTCGTTCTTCTTCAGCTCGAGCGTCGGCGACGTCCAGATATCCGCATCTACCGTGCGCAGCACGAGGGCGATTCGCTCGTAGCGCGTGATGGCGACCCTTTCGCCCTCGACGCGCAAACGGCGGCCGGCCAATTCTTCGTCGGCGATTCCGACCAAATGCAAGGCACGGTCGACCGAGGCAAGTGGCGCCTGTGCGCGACTCATTGGACGAGCGTATGCTGGTCCAGAACGCCGTTTGCGCTCGTGCTGGGCGCCGGCGAGCGTTCTAGAAGGGCAAGGTGGGTCATCAACAAGCTCCTCAGTTCGCTGCGCGCCTTCTCGGTTGTCTCGTTGGTTCGCTGGTATTCGCGCTTCGCTTCTTCGGTCCGTTCGACTAAAGCAGCGATCTCCTTTTCCGCCGCCATCTTCGCTTGGGCTTTGATGAGGTCGGCCTCCTTGTGTGCGGCAGCCTTTACTTCGTCGGCAGTCCGTTGCGCCAAGATCAGCGTGTGCTGCAAGGACTCTTCCATCGCTTTGAAGTGACTGATGCGCTCGCGAAGGTCGGCCATTTCGGCCTCGAGCGCGGCTCTTTCCTGCGCCTCATCTTCGAGCGATTCGATCAGTTCGTCTAAGAACCGATCGACCTCCGCGCGATCGTAGCCTTGCAGTGCTTTCTTAAAGCTTTTGTGTTGGATGTCGACTGGGGTGATCCGTTGCATCGTATCTTAGCCCTGGCGCCCGAAAGACGTACGAGGTTTGAGGTCGATCAGTGCATCGTTCTGAATCGCCTCGCGAACACCGGCCGAGTTGACTGCAACGCCGGCCGGAACCACGAGATAGATTGCATCGGCGAGCTTCTGAATCTTGCCGTCGATCGTGTATGCCACGCCCGATGTGAAATCAACCACACGCTGCAAGAGCGAGCGGTCGGCCCCCTGCAAGTTTATGATTGCGACATGGCGCGAGCGCAGCGCGTCGGCAATATCCGTCACGTCCGAAAAAACGGCAGGGGCAAAAATCGCCACCTCCACCCCGCCCGCGCGTATGCGGTTCCCGGCAGTGATCGGCACGACGTTTCCGTGCTCGTCTATATCATCTTCGTCGTCGCGCAAGGAGAAAAACGAGCCGATACGCTCGAGGACGCTCATGAGGTCGCTCCTTTTTTGGGTCTGGGGCCGAAGATGGCTGTGCCGATGCGGATCATGGTAGAGCCGCATTCGAGCGCGACCCGCCAGTCAGCGGTCATTCCAAGAGACAGAATCTCGCCGCCGATGCGCGAGTGCGCATCAGCCGCGCGCAAGAACGCGTCCCGGACGATGCGCCTGTCGGGCGTGAACGGCGCCATTGCCATGGTGCCGGCCACGTCCAGCCCTTCGTTCCGCAGACGCATCGCGAGCTCCGGCGCTTGCTCGGGCAGCATACCGTAACGGTCGGCGGATGCAATGTTGAGCTGCAAGAGCACGCGCACGGGCTTGTTCAGGGTGCGGGCAGCCTTCGCGAGGGCAAGCCCGGCATCGAGACGGTCGACGCTCTGCACGAGATCGAACGCGCCGGCAATCGCCTTGGCTTTGTTCGTCTGAACGTGCCCGATGAAATGCCGGTGCGCGTCGGGCGGTAAGTCTTTCAGCTTCGGAATTGCTTCCTGCACGTGGTTCTCGCCGAAATCCCGCATGCCGGCGTCGTACGCGGCGAGCACGTAATCGCGTGGATGAACTTTTGAGACCGCGACAATCGTAATCTCCGCCGGATTCCGGTTCGCAGAGCGAGCAAGCTCCGTGACTTCTGCACGAAGCCGACGTACGCGCTCAGCGATCGTCGTCGAAGCGTCCATCGCCGCTTCGAGGGCGAGCTCCATGGCCTAATTCATTCAACAGCGCGGCCGCGGCTCCCCTCGCCCTAGGCGGGAATCAACGTCTCGTCGGTGCGGCTGCCCGTGCGGATGGTGCGCACGAGGAAGAACAATCCGATGACGATCATCGGAATCGAGATGAGCTGCGCAGCGGTGAAGGGGCCGACCGTCATATCGGGGGCCCGCCAAATCTCACCGACGCTGCGCGCGATGCCGTAGCAGGTGAACCAGGTCCACCCGATGACGCCGTCAGGCGGGCGGCGGCGATAGATCGCGAGCAGCAGCGGCAGCACCAAGATGTCGAGGATCCCTTCGAAGATTTGCGACGGGTAGCGGTAGCCGTAGTAGTTCGGGAACTTGATGCACCACGGGCGATCGGGATTACAGATGTCTCCCGGCAGCTCGTCGTTGATGAAATTCACCATGCGCGTGAGCATCAGCGCGATCGGCAGCATCATCACGACTTCATCTGCGAGCACGTAGAATTTCAGCTGCGGATGCTTGCGCAGGAAAAGCCAAATCGCAATGATGACCCCGCCAAGGCCGCCGAAGAATCCCATCCCGCCGTTCCACACGGCGATGATATCCATCGGATTGGAAACGTATTCGGCCAGCGTATGCCGCGTTACGATGTCGGCCGCGACGAAAAATAATCGGCCGCCGACCAGAACGCCCACGAGCGCGTAGACCAGGAAATCCTGGATTTCTTCGGTGGACAGCCCAAGCCGGCGACGCCCTGCGGGCCGGTTGAGCCACAAAAAGACCAAGATGAACCCGACCAGATACGAGAGCCCGTACCAATGGATGCCGATCGGCCCGAGCTGCACGGCGATGGGGTTGATGTTGGGGTATGTAAACCAATGATGCACTGTTCTCGCCTTATCCGGAGGCGACGGGCCCGTCCTGCTCGAAGCGCCGCGAGTCGATGCAGCCGAATCTGAACGTCATCACCGCCCTCGGTGCAGGCCTGCTCTCGTTCGTTTCGCCGTGCGTCTTGCCGCTCGTGCCCGCCTATCTTTCCTTCTTAACGGGATCGAGCGTCGAAGAATTGCGCGACGGCACGCACCAGCTGCACCGTGCGAAGATATTTTTGCATGCGGTGGCGTTCACGCTCGGCTTCTCGTTCATCTTCATCACGATTTTCGGGCTCGGATCGGCGGCGCTCGGCGCGACATTCGCCAGCAATAAAGATCTAATTGCGAAGGTCGGAGGCGTTGTCATCATCGTTCTCGGGTTGAACATGATGGGGGTCTTCCGCATTCCGTTTCTGATGATGGACAAGCGGGTGCACGTTCGCAACCCCAACCGGTCGCTGGTCGCGTCGTTCTTGGTCGGCGTTGGTTTCGCCGCGGGCTGGTCGCCTTGCGTCGGCCCGTTCCTCGCAGGCGTCATTCTGCTCGCATCGCAGCAGAGCGATGTCAACGACGCCATCCTCTTGCTGGCCGTCTATTCGCTTGGGCTCGCGATCCCGTTCTTGATCGCCGCCGCCGCAATCAGCTTTTCGCTCGGCTTGATGAATCGCATCAAGCGGTTCTTGATGCCGATCGAGTTCGCGGCCGGGGCGCTCCTAGTCGCCACCGGTTTCGTCGCCTTCTTCGGACTGTTCTCGCGAGTCGCCGGCTTCTTTTCGCAGTACATACCCACACCGGCTCTGTGAGAGGCCTTTGGCTGACGGCGGCCCTCGTGCTCGTCGCCGATCAACTCTCGAAGAGATTTGTCATGCAGCACCTCGAACCAGACGACACTCGCGTCGCGATTCCGCACGTGCTGTGGTGGACGTTCGTGCAGAATACTCACGGTGCGTTTGGTCTGTTCGGCAATTCGCCCGGACTGCTCATCGGCATGGCGATCGTCGTGCTGGGCGTATTTTGGTTCGCCTTCCGCGATGCGGCGCGAGAATCGCTGCTGGTCCGAATCGCATTCGGCGGCATCGTGGGCGGCGCAATCGGCAACATCATCGACCGTCTGCACTATCACTACGTGCTCGATTTCATCGATTTGCACTGGTGGCCGGTTTTCAACATCGCAGACTCCTGCATCACCGTCGGCGTCGCGATTCTCGTCGTGGCGAGCCTGCGGCGTGACATGCGTGCGCGCGTCCGGCAATCGCCGCCGCCTCAAGCGCCCTGAAGCGCTACGTCGCCACCGAGGCAGACGAAGGACGCCGCACCGACGCGGTCGTGGCCAGAGTCAGCGGTCTGCCGCGCTCGCGCGTCGCAGCCGCGCATCACGCCGGCCGCGTGCGAGTCAACGACGCAGCAGCAAAGCCGAGCTTACCGCTGCACTGCGGAGATCTCGTCGAATACGACATCACACCGCGCGAGCCGCTCGTCGTGCAGGCCGAAGATCTGCCGCTCGATGTCGTCTATGAAGATGAGGATTTGCTCGTCGTCAACAAACCCGCGGGGATGGTGACGCATCCGGCACACGGCGCAACGGATGGAACTCTCGTCAACGCGCTGCTCGCGCACGTACCGTCGTTGCCGGGCGAGCGCATCCGCGCCGGGCTGATTCATCGGCTGGATCGGGATACGTCCGGGCTGATTGCGGTTGCAAAGACGGCCGCCGCGCTCACGACCTTGGGCCGCGCGATGAACAAACGCTACATCACGCGGGAATACCTGGCGCTTGTGCGCGGCATACCCCGCGATGCCGAGGGGACAATCGAGGGTGCGATCGGACGCGATCCGCAAAATCGCTTGCGTTTCGCGATTCGCGCCGGCGGCAAACCCGCGGTCACGCACTATAAAGTGCGCGAAAGGTTGCACAGCGCAGCCGAGCTGGAGCTGCGCTTGGAGACGGGGCGAACGCATCAGATTCGCGTGCATCTTTCCGCGATCGGTCATCCCGCGATCAACGATCCGCTCTACGGGCGGACCGACCCTCGCTTTACGTTGCCGGGGCAAGCGCTGCACGCATGGAAGCTCGAGCTCAAGCATCCGCGCACCAAGAAGCGATTGCTCTTCGAAGTCGCGCCACCGGTCGAGTACGCGGCCGCGAAAGAGCTCTTGCGCGCATGACCTTCATCCTCGAGGCGACCGACGGCTCGGCGCGCGCTGGCCTGCTGCGGCTTGCGCACGGGAACGTCCAGACGCCGGTGTTCATGCCCGTCGGCACGTCCGCCACGGTTAAAGCGCTGTCCTCGCGGGATCTGCACGAGATCGGCGCGCAAATCGTGCTGGCCAACACCTACCATCTCTGGTTGCGTCCGGGACGCGAAACGATCGTCGCTGCGGGTGGATTGCATCGCTTCATGGGCTGGGATCGTCCGATTCTAACGGATAGCGGCGGCTTCCAAGTCTTCAGTTTGGAGTCGCGACGGAGCGTGGACGATGAAGGCGTTACCTTTCGTTCGCATCTGGACGGCAGCGAGCATCGCTTCACGCCGGAAAAGGTGATGCAGTTCCAAGAGGCGCTGGGCGTCGATATCGCGATGGCGCTGGACGTCTGCATCCGCCTTCCGGCAGCCCAAGATGAGACGGAGGAGGCGGTGCGGATCACGAGCAGGTGGGCCCGGCGCTGCGCCAACGCGTGGACGGCGCGCGATCGTACGCTGCTCTTCGGCATCGCACAAGGTGGCTTAGACGAGCGGCTGCGCAGCCGGAGCATTGAAGACCTCGTGCTTCTCGACTTTCCAGGCTACGCGATCGGCGGACTCTCGGTCGGCGAGTCCCGCGAAGACATGCTGCGGATGATGCGCTGGTGCGCGGCTGCGTTGCCCCGCGAACGCCCGCGCTATCTCATGGGCGTTGGGACGGTGCATGACGTCGTCGCGGCGGTCGACGCCGGCATCGACATGTTCGATTGCGTCTATCCCACGCGCTGCGGACGCAACGGCCGGGCGATGACGCGCGGTGGCGAGCTGCATATCAAGAACGCGGTATTCACGCGAGATTTTGGTCCGCTCGACCCACAATGCGACTGCATCGTTTGCACGACGTACACGCGCGCTTATCTCGCCCATCTCTTTCGTTCGAATGAGATGCTCGGGCCGCAGCTGCTTTCGTATCATAACGTCTACTTGTTGGTGCGGCTCGTCAGGGAAGCGCGCGAATCGATTCAGATGGGAACGTGGGCACACTTCAGGGATAGGACCTTGGCTGCGGCGCTCGCCGAACCCTAAACCGGGGTCGGCTCGCGTTCCTCATCGAGCAAACCGCGGCGGCGCGCTCGCGCAACGGCTTCTCCGCGGCTGCGCGCGTTCAATTTTCGCAGAATCGAGCTAACGATGTTGTTCACGGTCTTGCTCGAACGCCCGGTCGCCGCCGCTATTTCTTTGGTCGAACGTCCTTCGGCCAAGGCCCCCAGCACGCGCCGTTCGGCCGGAGTCAACGAGGCCGTCTCGATGGCCGCCGCACACCGCTGCAGTAGGGTTATTATTCCGTTCGCTCGCGTCCGCGCCTCAGGCGACGGCTCCGCCGCGGGATCCGCGATCAGCTCGGAGACCCACCTTGCCAGATCTCGCCGATACAATTCATGCGCATTCGCCGCCATATCGTCGAGAATCGGCTGCGCCTCCGAAATCCTGCCGTTGATTCCGAAAATAGCTGCGCAACAGATTTTTGCAATTTCGAGTTCGAGAACGCCGCTAAGTGTCGCTCCCTTCAATGTGAGGCTGTTGGCGAGAGACAGTGATTTTTTCGCGCTACGTAAAGCTTCCAGCGGCGAGCGACGTAGTTGGAACAGCACTGACCGGTTACAGTACCATGCCAATTCACGAAGCGGCATAATCTCACGATGTAGCGCGTCTTCGCCGAAAACTGTAACTGAGTGCAACAACCGCTCAGCCCGGTCAAGATCATTCTCCAGCATAGCTAGTAGGGCACCAGCCGAGTAGAGAACTGCTTCAAAATGCTGGCGCCGATTCTCTGGCACCGGTAGCAGTCGGTTGCTTAGAGCCTTCGCTTCTTCAATTTCACCCGCTCGGCATAGACCTGCAAATAAGGACGCCTCCGCGTAATGCAAGGCTGACGTATCGAAGGTCCGCGCTGCGTTAACGGCCTGCTGTCTTGCACATTCCATCGCTTCAGCTTCGTTACTCGAAGACCAAATGTGTTTACCAGTATCAAACAATCTCACCAGGATATCGTACAATGAGAATCGATTGCACAGATCTATTGCATATTGCAGAAAACGTTTTCCCTCTTCGAGTCTGGAGGCAAAGATACAGACTTGAGCGGCTCGCCAATAAGCGCGGGCCTCATCTAACGGCGTCTCTGTACGCGGAAGCAGCTGGATCGCCCGATCGATTTGCTTTAAGGCCTCTTCAGTTTTTCCCACAATTGCAAGACCGAGCGCCGTACTTCCGAGAACCTCGCATGCTTCATCTGCTGCTTCCGGCAGAACTGATTCGGCAGCCGCACTTAATATGTCAAGCCCTTCGGAAGCGTGGCCCTGCCAGTTCATGAGCCCAAGGCCCAGACGTGCCAATGCATACGTGCGGTCACCCCCTTCACTTAATTCGACCGCTCTGCGGAATAGGGCCACCGCCGCGGCATTGTCTCCCCGTCTGCCCTCTAGGATTCCTCGTAGAAGCGAGAGTTTAGGGCTCGCATCAATTACGCGGCGCAAGAATAGTCCAAGCGCTCTCTGCAACAATTGCGGTGTTCCGCCGTCTGCAAAGAGCCCGACGTGGCGTTCTAGTATCTCTTGCACCAGCTTCGTGGATTTTCCGGAAATGGCGACCTCAAGGGCCTGATGAAAACTCTCCAGCGCTTCGAGTGCCGTACAAAGCCTTTCGGTCTCGGAGATGCTAGTCGCTGGGTCGCGTTCAAGAACGTGAGATTTGAGAACATCATGCAACCGCCATCTTCGATCATTACCTTGCATAAGGGGTACGCCAGCTGAGGTTAGTCTGATCAGGGCACGGGTTGCGCCCGGATTGATTCGTTCCAAGAGTTCAGGAAGTGCTTCGTCGCATAATGCTACTTCGACGAGCAACCGCTGATCATCGACGCTTAACGTGCTCAAGAGCCCTTCTCCGAAAACTTCGATCCCGCGCCCCCTAATGGCACCTATAACAGTGGACGGCTTGTTGTCCGCACAAAGAAGACGCAGAGCATACATAACCAATAAGGGCCAACCGCGTGTTGCCTCGATGATTTGCGCAGCAACGTGCGTGGTGAGACCTAAGCCTAACGATGTTGCCGTGAATTCAACGTCGGCTTTATCGAAAGCGAGCTGATTCTGCTGTATCGAGTGCCCTTGCATACCATTGGCAATCCAGGCGACGCTTGGTAACTGTAGCCAGGTTCGCGAAGCCAGCATCCATTGCGTTTTCCCACTTGAGGATTCAAGAATTTCACGCAGGATATGCCAGGCGGTGGGATCTTGGCCGAGGTAGTGTAAGTCGTCTACGGCGATTGCTCGATCAGAACTGGGCAGCCACTGCAAAAACCATTTTGCGAGGTCTGAAGTCGCATTCGAGGCCACAGCATTCGCGTGGGCCGACAGCAAAGTACGCGACAAATCTGGGGCGTCGCAGGCTATGGCTTCGCACAGTGCTTGAAGCAAGGCTAATGCCGGCTCTTTACCGGGCCGCACGCGCGCGATTGAAAATTCACGCGACACCGCGCAGCTGCTAATCACAGTCGACTTCCCAAAACCCGCGGGAGCGACGATTTCAGTAATCCGATATTGTAGCGCTGCGTCCATAAGCGCGCGCAGCCTGGGACTCAAGATCATGCGACCACCGTCCTAGCCCATGCTCGTCCGGGTTACTAAGGATAGGGGGCAGCGGCTACTTGGCTATCTCGATGTCTTCCTTGCTAATAACCTGTGTATATCCCGTGTATATCGGATTCCGCCCGTTCTGCGGACCTGATGCCGCAGGGAGTTTACCTTATTTGCGTTGGCCCGGTACTGAATTAGCGTGAGCGTACTAGCGGTCTATCCGCCGGGATTCTTGGGAACGCCGACGAGGTACATTAGATGCGTAAGGAGCTTTCTGAGTTTGAGATCGCGATCGTTCATGCGCTCGCGCAAGGTCTTCAGAGTAAGGAGATAGCCTCGGCTCTCGATTGTAACCGCACGGCTGTTGAATTCCGTATTCGGGCGCTTTTCGTCAAGCTACAAGCAAAGTCGCGTGCACAACTCGTCGCACGCGGTTATGATATGGGCTTCCTTCCCGCTGCGGTACGCGATGGTTCCAACGCCGCGTTGTTTGGATGACGATGCGATGCCACCCGCCCGGATTTACGGTATGAGCCGAAGTGCGCGTCCCTTTGCGACAGCCGCGATCGTTCGGTTCACGCCGAGTTTCTTTAGGATATTGTTCCGGTGCCAAACCACCGTCGCCTCATCGATCCCGAGCTTAGCCGCAATCATGCGAGCCGTCTCGCCCGCGGCACACGCTTGGAGAACTTCGGTTTCGCGACGCGTGAGGTGGATGGTCGTTTCAAAGATTTGTGCTTCCGCTTGCTGCAGCGCCTTGAACATCATTCCGTAACCGACCAGATCCGGCGCGGTATCGCGCAGCGGTTCGTAATTGTCGTCGATTACAGCTTGCATCAATCGGCGAACTGACAGGGTCATGCGATGACCGTATGCGTGGAACATTCGCATCGCTTCGCTCTTGCGATTTGCGCGCAATAGCACGGCAGCGCCCATGACGCGCGCGAGGAGCCGGAGACGGGTCTCGAAAATCGGCTCTTTTGAAGCGGGACGACCTAACGACAGTGCAAGATAGGCAGATTTAAGAGCATCTTCTTCTTCACCGCATCCCGAAGCGGCGACCGCTCGCAGGCCATGGATGAGAGCTCTCTGAGAGTCGTTGACCCTGCCTAAGCTTACAGAGGACAGGTATTGCCGCATTGTGTCGAACGTTGAGGTCCAGGCATAATAGAGCGCGTCAGCTGTAACTATCGCGAAGCGTTCGCCGTATTTTTCGGCGCCTCTCAGTGGTTCGAGCTGCTCCCGCAGATCCAGGACGAGGGCGCGGTCACCGATTTCAGCAGCCAGGCCGTAACGAGCAACCAATGAAAGGTAGCATTGAGTCTTATCACCAGCCTTCATTGCAGCATCAGCAAAAAGATCTGCGTAGTGAAGACTTAAGGCGATATCCCCTACATTATTGCCGTAAATGCTCATCAGGCTTTGATAAGCAGTCGCCGCGTGGCGATGCGCCAACTGCGAATCTGCGCTTTCAGCAGCAAGATGCGCGTATTTTTCTGCTAAATCAACATTGCCCAGGTTAAGTGCGGCATAGCAGCATCTGATGTAGGCACGGGCACGCCATAGCTCAGAAAAACCGGAGGCTGCTGCTTCTACACTATCAATATCATCCTGTGCGCGCGCATCTCGCCGCTGCGCTCTAATGGAGGCACGGATTGATAGAAAGCGGGGGTCGAGCGGAGCGAGCGCCAACCCGCGTTCGACACTCTTTTCGGCATCCGCGATTTCTTTGCGCAGCATCCTTAAGATTGCAAGGTTTTCGCGGATCTGCAATTCGATGTTGTGATCGTGTCCACAAGCCGATAAGGCGCGCTCATACAACTCAAGAGCTTTGTCGACGCGGCCCTCATATCGGGCTAGCGCGGCGCGAACTGCGAGGCATGCTGGATCAGAACTCCGCTGGACGACTGGAACTAGCGAGAGGGCGCGTTCGACGTGTGAGCGGTCATCTAGGTCGCATGCATCAAGGCCGCACCGATGTAACCACTCTAGTGCTTCAGAGGCGTTTCTTAATGCCGGCTCTCGGTCGTGATCTTCCAAAGGTTCCCTTGCCAGTCGGATAACAAAAGTTCGCCTTCCCTGCGGAAGCCGACCAAGCCACCCTGCGCTAGGGAATAGCACAAGGTCGCACATGACCGCAAGATGCCGTTCACCGAAAGTGCAAGGCGAGCGAGGGGCTGCCAGGTCAGAACACGAGTGCTGCGCCGTGTGACTCAGACCACACATCCGGGCTCGCACCTCTCAGAAGTATAGGCGCGCGAGTGTCACCTCAGCGGCTAGACTGACCGCACTATTCCCTCTCCCTCTTGAAAGGAGCACCGAGGTGTTTGCACTTCATTTGGCGCTGTTCCACGCGCTAATCGCCCTAACGCATTTCGGGCGTCATGCGCTCGAACTGCTGGGCCCCGGACTGTCGTGAGCCGTCTGAAATCACTCCCGAACCCGGAGATCCGGGAGACCCTTAGCCTGATCGAGAGCTGCACGAGCAGCGATCCAGAGGCCCTCGAGTCGCGCATTCCTGGCGCGCTTGAGCAAATCGATCGAGCCGTGCTGGCAGGTGACCCGAAGATCCTGGCCCGCTGGGCGACGAGCACGGCACGGACCATGGACTCCCGAGACGTCTGCAACTTGATCTATGCCGGCTGCAACGCGTACGCCAAGGTGTGGGCGAGGCGGTACGGTCGCAATGACCTCTCTAAGGTGGTCGGGTTCCTTCTGAGCGCCCGCCATCACGTAGCCGACGCGATCCTCGCGCAGGATCGGCCGCTGGCGGCTACCGCCTAAGAAGACGAGGACGGCGGGGCCGCGGTCAGCTGACGCGCCTCGCCCCTCGGTTCCAACCAAAAGCATCGATGTCAAGCGACAGGCAAGCCTGAATCGCTTGGTTGTGTTGCCTTAAAGAAATCCTGATTTGACGCGGGTTTGCGCCGAACCCCCATAGTTCTATCGGGGCACGCCCCCCCGTCTGGCCGGTACGATGCGTCCGTCACCACCACTTCAGGAAACGGACCTAATGTCGACACTCGATGCCGAACTCGAAGCGATCGTCCAAACCGCCCGCGGCGAGCGGGGGCACAAGCGCGTGCTCAGCTTCCCGACGCGTGATGAGCAGCTCCGCATGGAGTTCGCGCTGTCCGTCGTCGAGTTTCTGCCTAGCCGCGTCAACCTTCTGACGTACGACCTTTCGACGAATCCGCATCTTCCGTACGTTCTCTCCGAGGACGAGCCGTGGAAGTCGGCACTGGTGACCGAGCCGCAGCAGGATATTCCGAAGCGTCGCCTACCGCAGCTGCGCCTCAATCTTCATCTCGATTTGGCACCGCACGTGCCGGAATGGGCGGCAGCATGACGATGATCGCTATCTCCAAACCGGCGCTCCTGTCGCTGCTGGGCTCTCCGCAGGAGTACGAACTACGGGCAGCGTCTCCGCGGATCACGTGGCGTTGCGGCTGTTGCGCGGGACATGAAGATCTGTCGTATCTCTGGCAGCCGTGCCGCGATCATCGCAAGGGCACCTCCGGAATGGATTTTTCCGACACGCTAAGCGCGTGATCACTCGCCGCCCGCGTATGGGTGTGGGCAGCTTCCCGTCGGCCGCCGGCGCATGAGGTCCAGCCGACCGGACGGGAAAAGGAGCCGGGAGATGCGACCACTCCCGGCTTCTTATTTTGGCTCTCCGGAGTAAGTGGTTGGTTCCTGCAAGGCCCGAGAGCAAAGTCAACCAGGTCATGCACGGCGGCTTGGTGTTGGTGACCCGCGAGGTTTGCGCCCGAGACTGTCGCCGACGCTTTCGCGATCAGCGTAACCTCTGGAGAATCGTCTTTGAACGCGAGAGCCTGCCTTGTTCCATCTCCAGCAAGGTTGAAGTTTCGCTATCGAGATGAACGCTAGTCTCCACGTTCAGCGTAACGTAGGACGAGCCATGCAACATAATTGCAGCTCCGCCGATTAGGACATTTTTGACCTGATATCGTTGAAAGACCAGGACAGCATCGGCAATTGGATTGCCGGTGCTGTTCATTTATGCTTTTCGGCGGCGATGCCCAACATCTTCGCGGTCGACGTAAGCGTCTTGCCGGCCTTCTGAAGACGTTCTTCGGGAGAGAGGACGAACATATTATAGAACGTCAAAGTCGGATCCACGCCAAACTCAATAGCCCGGCGCAGCGCGCTGCCCTCCGGAGGGTCGCTCGAGTAATTCTTGAGTCGTTCCTGAGCTTCGGCCGTTTTCTCGGGATTCATTACCGATTCCATTCTACTCCAAAGTGCCGGGTTGCCGCCTGGCTGCCCGCCCGGGTGACTCATCGCCAGCCACATTCCGGTATTGGATAAGGGATACCAGCCTGCCCAGTGCGCTCATCCAACCACATAAATCCGAAGACCCCTTATCTTCAGGGGCGTCGTTTGCCGGCCGCGAGCATCACGCAGACCTTGTCTATTCGGCGCTTACGTTCATCCCGCAGTTTGGCTGACTCTATCCAAGCGATAAAATCTCGGCGTGCGTTGGGCGTGAGATCGCTCCACTGAGCTTTTGCCGCCGGCGTTCGTGCGAGCGCTTTGTGAAGATCGAGCGGCACGATGGAAAAGCAGCATGGACGGCGTTTCCCGTCTTCGAGCATCGAACACGCCCGGTCGATCCGCCGTTTGCGCGTCTCGGGCTGTTTTGCGGCGTCGATCCAGCTAATAAAGTCGCGGCGCGCGATCGGCGTGAGATCTTCCCATCGAGCTTTTGCCGTCCTTGCCGCCTCGAGGGCCTTGCGAAGGTCCGCTGGTTCCTTGCTCATTAGCGTGCAGTCTGATTTTGAATCCCAGCGGCAAACTCCCCGCCGGAGTATCGTTCGCTGAGCATCGAACCGGGGCGGGAAGCGCTCGCGCTGGGCGAATCAGCCGGCACCATGATGATGCCTCGCCTGGAAGATATCGGCCGGCTGGTTGGCGACAGGTCGCGCGCGGCAATGCTTTCCGCGCTCATGGACGGCCGCGCCTGGACCGGCCGCGAGCTTGCGGCGTGCGCGTACGTCACCGCTCCGACGGCGAGCGCGCACCTGCAGCGCCTCGTACACGGGGGACTGATATCAGTTTTCGCGCAAGGACGCCGCCGCTATTACCGGATCGCATCGCATCAAGTGGCCTCGGCCTTGGAATCGCTTTTGCTGTTGGCACCCGCTTCCATGCCGCGTCACATCACGCAACGCCGAATCGCCGCCGACTTAGCCGCAGCGCGGCTCTGCTACGACCACCTCGCCGGGAAGCTCGGCGTAGCGCTCGCCGACGCGCTCGTTGCAATGGGCGCTCTTGCATTTGTCGGCTCAACCGCATCGCTGACGTCCGACGGGATCGCGCTGCTGCAACGCCTTGGGATCGCAATAGCGAGCGAGTCGAGCCGCAAAGCGCTGTGCCGTCCCTGCATCGATTGGAGCGAACGCCGCCCCCACATTGCGGGGATGGTCGGAGGTGCGCTCGCAAGCCTTGCGCTGGATCGGAATTGGATCGTCAGAAAGGCGGACAGCCGTGCGGTCACGGTGACCGCAGCCGGCATCGACGCGTTCCGAACGCTCTTCCAATTCGAATGCGACTTACCGCGACGGACCCAAATATGAGCAGACGCGTGGTTGCAGGTGCGAAAGTCTTCGACGGAACCGGAGCGCCCGCGAGGGACGTCGATATTTTTTTGGACGCCGAGCGTATCGATGACGTGCGCCCGCATTCGGATCACCATCCCGGTCTGGAGGTCATCGACGCCACGGGATTGAGCGTGGCGCCGGGATTCATCGACGCACATTCGCACGCCGACAACGCGCCGTTTCTCGACCAGGACGACACGTCGAAGATTCTGCAAGGCGTGACGACGGAGGTAGTCGGCAATTGCGGCTTTAGCCTTGCGCCGGTGAATCCAAAATATCGCAACGAGCACCTGGGGCGTGTCGCGATGTGGCGGCACGATTTTTCCGGCACGACGTTCGCAGACTTTCTGGCGGATACCGACAAACGCGGCTACGTCACGAATTACGTTCCGCTCGCCGGTCACGGGACGCTGCGCGTCGCCTCGATGGGAATGGACGATCGTGAACCGACCGCCGCGGAACAGGCGCGCATGGCGCAGCTGCTTGACGAAGCGCTCGAGGCCGGGGCGTTCGGATTCTCAACCGGCCTGATCTATCCGCCCGGGACGTACTCAAAAACCGGCGAGCTGGTCGAGCTTGCGAAGCATCTGCGCCCCGGCCGCATCTACGCTTCGCACATTCGCGGCGAAGGCCCGACGCTGCTGAACGCGGTCGACGAGGCATTGACCATCGGCGAGCAGTCCTCTCGGCGCGTGATGATCTCGCATCACAAAGCGACGGGCAAGGCAAACTGGGGCGCCACCAAGCAGACGCTCGCGATGATCCATGACGCCCGCCGGCGCGGCGTCGACGTCTTTCAGGACGTTTATCCGTATATCGCCGCGAGCACGTATCTCTCGACGCTCATTCCGCCCGAGTACCACGCGGGTGGCCGCGATGCGACGCTCGCGCGGCTGACGGATGAGGAAGAGCTGGCGCGGCTCAAAGAACGTCTTGCCACCCAAGGCGACGGCTTCGACAATCGCCTGCTCGCGGCAGGCTACGATCACGTGCTCATCGCATCGACGTCGAGCGGAGCCTTCGAAGGCAAGACGATTCCCGAAATCGCGCGTGCGCTGGGCAAAAGCGAATTCGACACGCTCGTGCACATTCTCGTCAGCGAGCGCCTGACGCCGACCATGATCATTTTTCTCATGGACGAAGACGACGTGCAGCGCGTCATGCGCGACGAGCGCACGGCCATCGGCTCCGACAGCCTGGCACCGGGCGCCGGCGGCAAGCCGCACCCGCGAATGTTCGGCACCTTCCCGCGCGTGCTGGGGCATTACGTCCGTGACCTCGGGGTGCTTTCGCTCGAAGCGGCCGTCTACAAGATGACGGCGCTGCCCGCGCAGATTTTCGGCCTCGATGAGATCGGGACGATTGCGCCGGGCGCGCGCGCCGATTTCGTTGCGTTCGATGCGGCGAGCGTTGCGGACGATCTCGACTGGCGCGATCCTATCCGTGAGCCCAAAGGAATCGCGTGGGTGATGCAGGCCGGCGTCAAAGTCGTCGAACGAAACCGGTACCTCGGCGTACGGCGTGGTCGGCGCCTCAAACCGCGCTGAGCGCGGCCGCCGTCTTCGGCGCGGAAGCGCCAAGGCGCTGCAGCTCGGCGAGATACGTGCGAACGTTTTGCAGTTTGATGTCTTCGTAGCCGCAGACGATCTCAGCCGCTTCTGCGATGGCTGCGAGCGTATCGTAGCGCCGCCCCAGGTCGCCGTTCAGGCTTGAAAAGAATGCTTCGAAATCGGCGGCGAGCGCGCGCTCGACGCGCCGAATGCGCATCGCACCGAATGGGTCGAGCGGCGTGCCGCGCAGGAAGCGCAGGCCGCGCAGCAGGTGCAGCGCCGGCGTAAACCACGAACCCAGCTTCAATTTACGCTTCAGCCCGAGGCTGCGCAGGATCGGCGGGTGCAGATGGTAGCGCAGGCGGCGCCCTTGCGGAAACTCAGCGCGCAGACTTTCGGCGAATTCACCGGACGTGTAAAGCCGCGCGACTTCGTATTCGTCCTTGTACGCGAGCAGCCGGTAGAACTGGCGCGCGATCGCATCGCTCAGGCGCGTCTGAGAAATGCCGCTTGCGCGTTCGGCGTCCCGAACCGTTTCGACGAGTTTGCGATAGCGGCGCGCGAGATGCTGGCCCTGGTACGCCGTTAGGTCCGAAGCACGGCGTTCGACGGGATCGGGCGGCACGTTCCCGTTTCGGAGCTTCCCCTCGACCGCCGCGGCAAACGCAGCCGGATCCTCGACGGCGACGCGCCCCCAGCGAAACGCCGCGACGTTCATCTCGGCTGCGACGCCGTTGAGCCGCAGCGCCCACTCGATGCTCTCGGCCGAGACGGGAATTTGTCCGGCTTGGTACGCCGCGCCGACCAGTAAGAAGTTTGCCGCAATCGTGTCGCCGAGCAGCGCGTGCGCGGCACCGCTCGCATCGACCCAAACGACGCGATCCGCTACGTGACGGCCAATGCGATCGCGCAGCTCCTGCGCGCGCGGAAAATCGAGACGGCGGTCGGCGACCATCGGGCCGGTCGGCGTGAGCGTCGTCGACACCGTGGCGGCCGTTGTCGACGGATCGCACAGCTCGAGCAGCTTGCCGTCCGAACCGGCAAGGATGTCGAATGCGACGTAGGCATCGCAGCCGCCCGGGCTCACGCGCATCGCCTCGATGTCTGCGCGCGCGGAGATGCGCAGATGCGACGTAACGGGGCCGGCTTTCTGGCTCAGTCCCGTTTGATCGACGCCGGCAACCGCGAACCCGTCCGCCATCGCGGCCGTCGCTAGGACGTGATTGACCGTCACGACGCCCGTGCCCCCGATGCCGGCGAACACGATATCGTACGTTCGATCCGCCGCAACCGCAGGACGCTTGGGCTCGGGCGCGTCCGGCGGCCCCGACCGCGTGCGAGCCGCGCTGCTGCCTTGCCGCACTTCGACCGTCACGAATGACGGACAGTCGCCGTCGAGACAGGTGAAGTCGCGGTTGCACGACGATTGCTCGATGCGCCGCTTGCGACCGAATTCCGTTTCTACGGGCAGCACGGAAAGGCAGTTGCTCTTGCTGCCGCAGTCGCCGCAGCCCTCGCAAACGCGCTCGTTGATGAACACGCGCGTTGTCGGATCGGGCAAGATGCGGCGCTTGCGCAGGCGCCGCAGCTCGGCCGCACAGCGCTGATCGTAGATGAGCACCGTTACGCCGGGTACGTCGCGCAGGACGCGCTGCGCCTCGTCCAACCGGTCGCGATGCCATACGGCCGCCGCTTCGGGCCACGCCGTGGCTCGCGGATAGCGGGAAAGATCGTCGGTGCAGACGATGATGCGCCGCACGCCTTCTTCTGCCAATTTGCGCGCGAGCGCGGGAACGTCGATGACACCGACGACGTCCTGACCGCCCGTCATCGAGACGGCACCGTTGTAGAGAATCTTGAACGTAATATTGACGCCCGCCGCAACGCACGCTTGCACGGCAAGCTGCCCTGAATGGAAGTACGTCCCATCGCCCATGTTCTGGAACAGATGGTTGACGTCGCTGAAGAGCGCCTGGCCGATCCACTGCGCGCCCTCGCCGCCCATTTGGGTGATCCCGGTGAGGTGATCGGCGGCGCGCGGCATCAATGCCGCCATACCGTGACAGCCGATCCCCGCCGATGCCAGGGACCCTTCCGGCACGACGGTGGAGCGATTGTGCGGGCAGCCGCTGCAGAAATAGACGCTTCGCGCGACCGCCAGCGGCTCTTCGGCCGCCGCCGGACTGAAGCTCGCAAGCTCGATGCGGCGGCTAAGCCGCGCGTGCAAAACCGGCAGGATGCGGCCGACGCCGAGCTCGCCATCGAGCGGAACCAGCGCCGCGCCGTGCTGATCGTGCTTTCCGGCGATCAGCGGATGCCGTGCTGACGAATACAGCGCCTCGCGAATCTGCGCCTCGACGAAGCTGCGCTTTTCCTCGACCACCACAATCTCTTCGAGTCCGCGCGCAAAGCGCTCGAGCGCGACGCGGTCCAGCGGAAACGGCGCGCCAAGATGCAGCAGCCGGATGCCGCGCGCCACGAGGTCGTGGTCGTGCAAACCCAACGCGTGCAGCGCCTCGCGCACGTCGCCGTACGTTTTTCCCGGCGCAACGATGCCGATCCACGCGTCGTCGAGCGCGCCCTCGACGGCGTTGATCTCGTTGGCTTCGATGAAGCGGCGCACGGCCAGCCAACGCGGTCCGAGCAGCTCGCGTTCGGCCATCAGCGAATTGGGCGGCAGCGCGAGTTTTTGGGGCGAATACGCCCACCGCGCGTCGCCCCAAACGATGTCGGGCCGCACGGCCAAAGACGTTCGAAACCCGTCGACCGACCACAGGGCGTCGGCGACGTCCGCGACGATCTTCATCCCGACGAAACAGCCGGAGAATCGCGACATCGCAACGCCGAGAATGCCGAAGCGCACCAGCTCTGCGGCATTGCGCGGATAGAGCACCGGCATCATCAGGTTCGCAAAGACGCTTTCGCTCGCGCTGGGCAGCGTCGAAGATTTGCAGCCCGGGTCGTCACCGGCTAGTGCGAGAACGCCTCCGCGCGGGTGCGCGCCGAGCATGTTGCCGTGACGCAGCACGTCGCAAACCCGATCCAACCCGGGTGCTTTCCCGTACCATACGCCCACGACGCCGTCCCACGGCGGCTGCGCGCCCGGCGCGACGACCGGCTGCTGCGTGCCGCACACCGCGGTCGCAGCCAGCTCTTCGTTTAGCCCCGGCACGAATTTGATGTCGTATTGCGCGAGCAGCTCGCGAACGCCGAGCAGCGTCGAATCGAGCGCGGCCAGCGGCGAGCCTTGATAGCCGGAGACGAACGTCCCCGTGCGAAGCCCCTCGGCCGCGTCGCTGCTGCGCTGCTCGATCAAGAGCCTCACGATTGCCTGCAAGCCCGTGATCACTGCCGGTCCGCCGTCGGGCCGGTATTTGTCGCCCAGCGCGAAGCGTTGTTTGTCGACGGTGTGCGAGCTCAGTCGCCCAGGCTCCGCACGATCGCAGCGCAGGACGCGCACAGCGAGGGATGCTCGGGATCGGTGCCGAGCTGCAAATACTTCCAGCAGCGCGTGCATTTCTCACCGGCCGCCGGCGCAAGCGACACCTCGGCGACCGAATCGCTCGCACGCTCGAGCTCGACGTCCGAAACGATCAGCGCCTCGCGCAGGTTATCTCCCAGCGACGCATAGAGGTCGTAGCGCTCCGCCGGCACCGCGACGAGCGCCGCGAGCTGATAATCGCGCAAGCCCTCGCTGGCCGCTATCTTTGCGCGCAAGCCGCGCAATTCCGACCACAGCGCGAGAGCGCTCGAATCGACCGCATCAACGCGAGGGAAAGAGAGATCGAACACGCTTTCGGCGCCGCCCCGCAGATGCTCCGGCGTGAACTGCCATGCTTCTTCCGCCGTGAAGGACAGGATGGGTGCGAGCAGCACGCAAAGCGTCCGCAGCATGTCGAGCGCCGCGCTTTGCGCGCTGCGCCTGCGATCGGAATCGGGTGCGCTCGTGTACAGCCGGTCTTTGACGGCATCGACGTAAAAGGCCGAAAGCTCGTTATCGAATGCCACGAGCGCGAGATACGCATCATGCAGACGATATGCAAGGTACATTTCTCGCACGTCCTTGGCGAGCGCATCGACGCGCGCCAGCACCAAACGATCCAGCGGCTCCATTCTTTCGCGCGGTACGATGCGGTTCGCCGGCAGATCGTCGACGGCCGACAGCAAGTAGCGAAGGCGCAGCCGCAAGTTGCGGTAGACATTCCCGACGTTCTCGAGCAGCTTGGGCCCGAGCCGCACGTCGCTGCTCCACTCGACCGACGCAGCCCATAGGCGCAGAACGTCGGCACCGTACTGTTCCATGCCGTCGACCGCGCCGATGTAGTTGCCGACCGATTTCGACATCGCGCGGCCTTCAGCGTCGTTCACCCACCCATAGGAGAGGACGCCTTTGTAGGGCGCGCCGCCCGTCACCGCAACCGACGTGATGAGGTTGCTGCGGAACCAGCCGCGATATTGATCGCCGCCTTCCAGATACAAATCGGCGGGAAACGGCATCTTGCGCTCCTGCAAGACGCCCCGCCACGTCACCCCAGATTCGAACCAGATATCGACGATGTTGAACTCCTTGCGGAATTTCGCGCCGCCGCAACGCGGGCACGTCAAGCCCTCCGGCAAGAACGCTTCGACCGGCTCGGTCCACCACACGTCGCTGCCGTCGCGGCCAAAACGTTCGGCAGTTTTGCGCGCAACACCGACGTCCAGCAGCGCTTCGCCGCAAGCATCGCAATCGATCGCCGGAATCGGCGTTCCCCACGTGCGCTGACGCGAGAGACACCACTCTGGATGCAGCTCGATCATCTGCGCCATGCGCTGCTCGCCCCATTCCGGGATCCAGCGCACCGACGGAATCTGCGCGAGAACGCGCCGGCGCAAATTCTCGCGATCCATGCCGATGAACCACTGCGCGGTCGCGCGGAAGATTACAGGGTTGTGACAGCGCCAGCAATGCGGATACGAGTGCTCGTAATCTTCGTACGCCGCGAGCTTGTCGAGCTTTTGCAGGTCCTCGATGATCAGCGCGTTGGCATCGAAGATCTCCTTGCCGGCGTACGGCCCCGCTTCGCTCGTGAAGCGGCCTGCCGCATCGACCGGGCAAAGCGGCTCGAAACCGTACTTGACGCCGAGCTCGAAGTCTTCGGCACCATGCCCCGGCGCAGTGTGCACGGCGCCCGTCCCGGTGTCGAGCTCGACGTGATCCGCCATCACGACCAGAGAGTCGCGATTCATGAACGGATGGCGCACCTTGCAGCCTTCGAGCTTCTTGCCCTCGGTGACCGCGATCCTGCGCATCTTCACCGCGATCTTTTGCTCCACGTTCTTCGCGAGCGCAGTTGCAACCAGCACGTGCTCGTTGCCGACTTCGTAAAGGCCGTACTCGGCGCTCGGATCGAGCGCGATCATCAAGTTCGCCGGCAGCGTCCACGGCGTCGTCGTCCAGATCAGGATCGACAGATCGCCCGTCACCTTCGAGTGCGGGATCACGCGCGGAAGGTCGAAGCGCTCGAGAATCGCCGCCCGCTGCGATTCGGTCGCCGTAAAGAGAACGTAGACCGACGGCGAGACGTGGTTCTCGTATTCGATTTCGGCTTCGGCGAGCGCGGTCTCGTCATGGATGCACCACAACGTCGAGCGCAAGCCCTTGTACGTCAGGCCGTTCTCGGCCAGATCGGCGATCGTCATTGCGATCGCGCGCTCGAAAGATGGATCGATCGTCCGGTACGGGTCGTCGTAGGTTCCTGCGAAACACCCCATGCGCAAGATCGTCTCGCGCTGAACGTCGAGCCAGTAGAGCGCGCGTTCTTTGCACTTTGCGCGCAGCTCGATCGGGTCGGTCTTGTGGTAGTCCAGCCCCAGATGCTTGAGCGTTTCCAGCTCGATCGGCAAACCGTGCATGTCCCAACCAGGCACGAAGCACGCCCAATCGCCGTCGAGCAAGTGGATCTTCGTGAACGCGTCTTTCAGAAAACGGTTCAAGAAGTGCCCCATGTGGAGGTTGCCGTTGGCGTAGGGCGGCCCATCGTGGAGGATCCACGGCTGGTTGCCGCGATTGCGCGCGAGGCGCTTCTCATAGGTGCGCCGCTCGGCCCACCATTTGACCCGATCGGGCTCGCGCTTCGTCAGCTCGGCCTTCATCGGGAATGCGGTCTTGGGGAGGTTGAGGGTGTTTCGGTAGTCTCGCGTCACGCCGGGCATGAGTTCCGCTTTTTGAATTTTCTGCTGCCGGTCCTCGCAAATGGGAGCCAAATCAGCCCTCCGGCAGCCGTGGATTACAAGAGCGCCGTTTGACGGGCCGCTCTGAGATGGGTCCACCCGCTCCAGGCGATAAACCCGGCCAAGATCGCATACCAAGCGTACGGCCATGCGTGCGTCGAGCCCAGCATGACCAGGCAGGCAATTGACGAGCACAACGCCAGCGTCACGCCCACCAGCGCCGCACCGACCGTCGCGGCGCGCCGATCGCGCGTGCGCATCCAAAAGAGCGCGCGCAAAACGCGGCCGCCGTCCATCGGAAAGGCGGGAACGAGATTGAACAGCGCGAGGACCGCATTGGCGACGGCAACGTATGCGAACGCGAGACCCACGCTATTGGAAAGCGCTCCCACTCCGTACCGCTCCAAGAACACGGTAATGCCGTAGCATGCGGCGGCAAGCAGCCCGCTTTGCAGCGGCCCCGCAAGCGCGATCGCCAGCTCGGCTCGCGGCGTCGGCGGCTCGGTTTCGAGCGTGGCGACGCCGCCGAAGATGAACAGCGTTATGCCTTGCGTTTGCACGCCGAAGCGGCGTGCGACGAGCGCGTGCGCGAATTCGTGCACGACGACGCTCGTGAAGAGCAGCATCGCACAGCCGGCTGCAAGCAGAAGCGCCAGCGGCATCCGCAGCGCGGAGAGCGACGACGCGATGCCCCACGTGACAAAAAGGAACAGCGCAATCCACGATACGTGCAAGCCCACCCGGATGCGAAAAACGTTCCCGAGCGAATAAGTCCCGAGCACTAGCTCAGAAGTTCGTCTACGACCTCGAAATTCCGCTGGGCGAGCGCGCGCATGCGCGGTATCTGCGACTCGAGATGCGGCCGTAAGATTTCACGCTCGTCGCATAAGCGATCGACTAACGCGCGCACCGCGGCATTGTCCGCACCGCTGCCGCGCACCAGCGGCTCCCACAGCGGGGGCAGCGGCCAAGCAAGCTCGTCGCAGAGGGCCGCTACTTTGGGATCGTACGGGATCGCCAAGAACGGGACGCCGAGCCGCGCCGCGACGATCAGCGCGTGCAGCCGCATTCCGATCAAAACGCGGGCGCGCGCGACGATGCGTGCCGCCTTTTGGAGCGGTACGGCCGGCAGCAGCACCGGCGCGCTCGTGCAGGCGCGGATGATGGTGGTCGAGGCGTCGGCGTCGGACGCGCCGCCCAGCGGCAGAAAGGCGACGTGGAAGCCGCGTTCCGCCAGCCGGTCCACTGCCGAAGCCATGGCTCGCACGCCGCGCTCGAACGCCGGAATCTTGCGGATGCAAACGATGCCGAGCGGGTCGCTGCCCGGCCCCAGGCCCTCGATCGCCAAATCGTCCGTCGCTTCGGGCGGCTCCATCATCCACACCGGATCGGCCGTCCGCTCGACGGGAACCTTCGGCAGAATCTCTTCCAGGAGCCGGCGCGAGGAGTCGTCGCGGACCGTCGCGCGGTCGAGCCCCTTGCACGCCTTGCGCACGATGAAACGGCCAAGCCGGTCGAGCGGACCGACGGATTGCGCGAAGACGACCGTCGGCTTCCCGGCGCGGATCGCCGCGCGGATGATGCCGGTGTAGTACAGCAGGCTGCGCGAGCTGGTCGTGTTCTGCAAGAGGCCCCCACCCCCGGAAAGCACGACGTCGGCGCGCGCAATCGCCGCGCGCACGGCGGTGATCTCGGCGCGCGCCGTCGCCTCGACGCCATATTGCCGGCTGGTCTGCTCCGGCGTATTCGAGAGAACGTCGACGCTCAGCGACGGATGGCGGCGCCGCAGCTCCTGCGTGGTGATCTCGAGCAACGCCTCGTCGCCGAGGTTGCCGAAACCGTAATAGCCGGAGAGCAGAAGCCTCAGGAAATCGTTCCGACCGGCGTCCGCATCGGTGGAACGGGCGGCGTTCGGACCGGCCTGCGAACCGCGCGATAGAGCGCAATCAGCACGGCGCCGAGCAGCGCGCCCACGAGGCCGCCGAGAATCATGCGGATAACCGAGACTTCGAGCGGAGTGTGCAGGTGCGAGAACGTGTCGAGCACGTCCGAGAGCCCGACACCGATCGCCAGCGCAAAGAGCCACCCCCACGCGCGGCGATCCGACGGCACCAGCGACGGCAGCAGCATCAGCAGCGGCCACGCCAGCGCAAACTCTTTGAAGCGCGGCCGCACGGAAAGAATCGCCGTCAGCTTCGAGCGCACCGCCAGCTCGAACGCGCTCGGCGTGATGTCGGGCTGATTGCCGGCACGGATCAGCAGAATGAAGGCCGCAAGCCCTAAGACGGCCAGAACGGCGAGCTGAACGATGCGCACCGGCGAGTCGAGCGCCTTGCGCACGCTCCCGATGCGCGCGCCGAAATTCGGCGTGAACCAGTAGAGCCCGAGGATGGTGAGCGGCGGCAGGATGAGCACGGCACGCACGCCGACAAAGCGGTCGATCTCTTCCATCGTTAGGGGCGTGCTCAGCAGCCCGACGACCACGAGCCCGCCCGCAAACGTGATGCCGATTCCGGCGATCAGCGCGCGAATGCCGGCGACGTAAGGATTCCCGCCGATTGCGCCACGGTACACCGGCGCAAGCGCGAGGGCAGCTGCGACCGGAAACAGCAGCGCGGCAGCCAGGCCATCGGCTTTACGCGCGAGCATGTCGTGATGCGCCGCAAAGCCGAAGCCGACGAGCAGCAGATCGAGCGCGAAGGCCAACGCGGCAAGCCGCGGATCGGCGATTCCGAGCGATTCCAAAATCAGGAGGAAAATCGCCGGAACGGCAAGCGAGACGACGGCGACGACGAGCGGGTTGATGCGAAAAGCCGGAATCGGCGTCGCGGTTCCAAGCGAAAAGCCGTGCGCGCGCAACGCCGTGGCCAGGGCATGAACGATCGCCACGTTCGTCGCCTCGATGGAACGCTTGTCCCAAAGATGCACGTACGGATGCAGGTACACGACGCGAATGTTGCGCTCGCGCACGCCCAGAAGATAGCGCGCGATCTCCGCTTGCGGCGACAACTTGTCCAGCTCCAGCTTCGAAATCGCCTGCACCCGCGTCACGTAGCCGGGCAGGTAGCTGCCGAGCTTTACCGTTCCGCGCTGCTCTTGGTTCTTGTCGTACCATTCGATCGCGCCGAAGCGCAGGTGGGCTCGTTTGATGGCAGCGGCAGTGTCCTGCAGATGATCGGGGTAGCCGAGAACCTCGTTGCTGAGGCCCATGAAGATCAGGGTGCCAAGCTTGGCCTGATGCAGAATCTCGTCGAGCATCGCATCGATCTGGGCCGCACCGAAGCGCTCGTCGTTCTGCAGCCTGGGGTCGACGATGAGATTCAGCTTACGTGCGAGCGCCAGCTGCGAGCTCGGGATTCCCAGCCCCATTCCGGCGAAGAAATCGGCCTGGGTACGAACCGCGATCACGTACGGCAAGGTTGGGTTGAGGATGTGCACGGCGGACGGACCGAAACGCACCGGCAGATCGGCCGCGTAGCGCTGGTACGTCGAGGCGCTGTAGACGACGAGGTAAACGTCCCTCGAGCGGATCTTGCCCTCGCGAAGCAGACGCGACAGGACGGGATTTGCGAGCGGCGACATCCGCGCTTGATTGATGAGGGCGGCGCCGGGAACGGCGATTGCATCGGCGTTGCTGCCGACCGAGCTTCCAAGCTCCTCACCGATGGCAAGCGAGGTCAGGCCCGCCCGGCGCAGCGCCACGAGAAACTGCTCTTCATTATAACCGTATGACCGGGCGAGCGCGTCGAAGTCCGTCCAGTCCATCGTGATCTCGACGCGCTTGCTGTGGCGCTCCTTGAGGTAGCGTTGCGCGGCGACGTAGCAGCTCGCGAGCAGGGCAATAGCCAGCACGATGAGGAGCGCGCGACGATATCTGCTCAGCGCCGCATCTCCAGTGCGTGCTGCAGGCGGTCGTTTACGATATCGGGGGCGTCGAGCTGCAGGTAGTGCCCTCCCGGGACGGTCTCGTAGTGAAAATCTTCGCCGAGCTGCTCTCGAAGCGTAGCCGCGAGCCGCCGGATCCCGCGGCGAAGGATTCGCGGGACGCGCGTGCCGACGAGCAGATAGGTCGGGTCGTGGATGTCTTTCGCGAAGTCCCGTACCTCAAATCCTTTTGCTCCGGTTAAAGCGTCGCGGAAGACGCTCGGATACTCGAAGGGCACCTGCCCGGCCTGATCAGGCCAAGCTTCTTCCATCCGGTCCCTGTTCCGGAACGCTCGCGCGAAGGTGGTCCGTAGCGTCGTCGCCGCAAGCCCTCGAACGAGGGGAGCGAGAAACGGAGCGGTTGCAGCGAGCGGCGTTTTCCCGAAGATATGGTAGCCGGGCTCGATCAGGAAGAGGCCCGTCACGGCGGCTGCGGTCTCGCAGGCCAAACGCATCGCAAGCAAACCGCCCAGGGAATGTCCCACGAGAAATGCGGGCCTGCGCGTCTCCTCGAGCACCGCACCGAGCGCTTCGCGCGCATCGTCGTAGTAGTCGGCGATGCCCGCATCCGCAACGCGTGCCGCGCTGCCGTGACCGCGTGCTTCCCACACGTAGATGCGATGTGATGTTGAAATCTTTTCGCGTTGAGGTTTCCACGACCACGCTCCGCCGCCCAAACCGTGAAATAGAAGAACGGGAAGAGTGCCGGGCGGCCCGTCGACGTGCAGAACTGCACCCGAGCGTAACGTCAACAAAGCAGCGTGCACGTTTCGCACAAAAACAGGAAAGCCCGCCTCACGAGAGCGGGCTCTCACTGCCGTCGCGTAGCACATTGCTGCGCTACCGGGTGTGGGCGACGTCTTTCGTGCGATCCCGCGGCGCGCCCACGGTCGCCGCCTGCCGTGATTCTATCCCCACTCGGGAGCACCTTTCTAGGGGGTTAACCTAGGTTTTACCGCACTCGTGACCTACCTCACCACATCCAGCACGACGTTACCAACCACCTCGCCCCGTTCGAGGATATCGTGCGCATCCGCGATGCGTTCGAGTGGCAATCGCAACGCGACGTTGTGGATAAGCCGGCCGTCTTCCAGCAGTTTGCTCAACTCCGCGATCCCGGCGGCGCGGTCGGTTTCGGATATTTCGTAGATCAAAAAGAGACGCATGTCGATCGAGTTTTGCATCATCCACATGCTCGGCAGCGTTGCCTCGGTCGCGCTCATGCCGTACACGACGACCGTCGCGTGCGGGGCAAGCAGCGATGGGTACGCCTTCGCGTTGTTGTTGAGATCCATCTCGATCAAAGCATCGACACCGCGGTCGCCGGTGAGGGCTTTGACGCGCTGTCCGACATCTTCGGTTCGATAGTCGATCGTTGCGTCGGCGCCGGCGCCGCGCGCTCGAGCCGCCTTTTCGTCGCTGCTTACGGTGGTGATGACGCGCGCGCCCCGCGCTTTGGCGATTTGAATCGCATAGCTCGCGACCGATCCCGCGCCGCCGGTAACGAACAGGGTCGTGCCCTCGGCGACGTTGGCCAGCCGAAGCGCTTGCCACGCCGTGAACGCCGGGATGCCCAGGCACGCCCCGGCGGCATCATCGGTCTCCGGCGGCAAGTCGACGGCCTGGGCTGACGGGAGGGCGATATACTCGGCGGCAGTCCCGAAGGCGCGCTTCCACTGGCCGTTCCAGATCCAGACGCGCCGGCCGATACGGCTGCGGTCGACCCCCGGGCCGACGGCGTCGATGACCCCGGCGCCGTCGCTGTGCGGGATCACGAGCGGAGCGAACATCCCGCGCAGGCCGCCCTTGCGCGTCTTCCAGTCCGACGGATTGACGCCGGACGCGTGCACCTTTACGCGGACTTCACCCGGGCCGGGCTCGGGCGTAGGAACCTCGCCGAGCTGCAATACGTCGTGTGCCGGTCCTTGCTTGCGATAGAATGCCGCGCGCATGCCGGGTTTGACAGTCGGCCAATGCTGTGCTACAACCCTTTTCCATGGCCCCCCGTATGATGTCGGCGATGATGATGCGCATTACCACTTGTCTGCGAGACGAGGCGGCAAAGCTCAGCATTTGCTGAACACGGGAAAGCCAAAAACCTGTGCCGCCTCGCTCGCGCGAGGCGGTTTTCTTTTGTGGGCGGACGATGATTGCTGCAAAACCCGAACCGGCTTCTCGACTCGGTCTCAAGACGCTCGGCATGACCGTCGGTCTGCTCGGATGCGGCGTCGTGGGCGGCGGCGTGGCCGCGCGCTTGCTTTCGGGCGAGACGGTGCTCGGCGTGCCCGTGCGGCTCGGCCGCATTCTCGTTCGCGATTTGCGCAAACCGCGCTATCCGCAAGAAGCGGTGCCGCTGCTGACGGTCGAGCCGCAGGACGTGATCGGCGACCCGGACGTGCATGTCGTCGTCGAGGCGATCGGCGGTATCGAGCCGGCACGGACCTTCGTGGAGACGGCGCTGCGCGCCGGCAAGCACGTCGTTACGTCGAACAAGGCCCTCATCGCGGCGCACGGAGCGGCGCTCTCCGTGATCGCGCAGCAGCACCACGCGGCCCTGCGCTATGAAGCCTCGGTTGCGGGGGCGGTTCCCGTCGTCCGCACGCTCGGCGAGGTGCTCGTCGCCGAGGACGTCACGGAGGTTGCCGGCGTGCTCAACGGCACGTCCAACTTCGTGCTGCAGCAGATGCGCGCCGGCTCTTCGCTCGACGCGGCCGTTCGCGACGCGCAAGCCGCAGGGTACGCCGAGCTCGATCCGAGCGACGATCTCGACGGCGTCGATGCCGCGCGCAAGCTCGCCGTCCTGGCACCACTGGCGTTCCGGCGCAGGATCCGTCCCGAAAGCATTGCGCGCACGTCGATTCGGACGCTGACGCGCGAGCACTTTGACGACGCGCGGCGCCGAGGCGCGGCGATCGTGCCGCTCAGCTTGCTGCGCCGCGGAAAAAACGACGCCATCGAGGCGCTCGTTGCTCCGGTTCTCGTGCCGCAAGAACATGAATTCGCGCGCTTGCACGGGCCGCAAAATATCGTGCGCGTTGCCGGCGCGTATTCCGGCACGCTCACCTTCACGGGCCACGGAGCCGGACGCGAAGCCACCGCGTCGGCGGTTCTGAGCGATCTCGCCGAGATTGCGCGCCGCCGCGCGCGTTGGCAAGCACAGTCGGTTTCGCCTGTCGACTTCGGAGAATGCACCGCGAGAGCGCCGCGCCTGCCGCTTCTCGCATCCCTCCCTACCTACGAGCTTGATTCAAAGGAACGATCATGAGCACCACGACCCAAGAGCGCGCGCCGAGCTTCGAAACCATTGCGATTCACGGCGGTCACACCGGCGACCCAACGACGAAGGCGCGCGCCGTCCCGATCTACCAGACGACGTCGTATCTGTTCGACGATACGGAGCACGCCGCACGTCTGTTCGCACTGCAAGAGTTCGGCAACATCTACACGCGCATCATGAACCCGACGACGGACGTGCTCGAGCAGCGCGTCGCCGCTCTCGAGAAGGGCGTGGGCGCACTGGGACTTTCCAGCGGCCAGGCCGCGACCGTCTATTCGATCCTAAACCTGGCACGCTCGGGCGATCACGTCGTCAGCTCGGCATCGCTCTACGGCGGTACGTATTCCGCCTTCAGTCACACGCTGCCGAAGCTCGGCATCGAAGTGACGTTCGTCGATCCGGCCAAGCCTGACAATTTTGCGCGCGCCCTTCGTCCGAATACCAAGGCGATCTTCGGCGAATCCATCGGCAACCCGAAGATCGACGTTCTCGACATCGAGGCCGTCGCGAAGGTCGCGCACGACAACAAGATTCCGCTCATCGTGGACAATACGCTGGCGACGCCGTATCTGCTCAGGCCGATCGAATGGGGCGCCGACGTCGTCACGCACTCCGCGACGAAGTTCATCGGCGGCCACGGCACGTCGATCGGCGGCTTGATCGTCGACGGCGGCAGGTTCGATTGGGCTGGGTCCGGCAAGTTCGCGGATTTCGTCGAACCGGATCCCTCATACCACGGGATTCAGTACCAGCCCGTGTTCGGGCCGCTGGCCTACGTCATCAAGGCGCGCGTGCAGCTCCTGCGCGACATCGGAGCCGCACAGGCGCCGTTCAATTCCTGGCTGTTTCTCCAAGGGCTCGAAACGCTCGCGCTGCGCATCGAACGTCATTCGCAGAACGCGCAAGCGGTCGCCGAGTTCCTGGAGCGCCATCCCAAGGTCAAATGGGTTGCTTATCCGGGACTGGCCGGCCACCACGCGCACGAGCGTGCCAAGAAGTATCTGCCGAACGGCGCGGGCGCGATTCTGACCTTCGGGATCGAGGGGGCGCCGCCGAAGCCCGCGCGCTCATCGATCGCCTCAAACTGTTCTCCAATCTCGCCAACGTCGGCGACGCCAAATCGCTGGTCATCCATCCGGCGACGACGACGCATCAGCAGCTGACCGCGCAAGAACAGCTGGAAAGCGGCGTCACCGAGAACACGATCCGCCTCTCCGTCGGCATCGAGAACGTCAACGACATCCTCGCCGACCTCGAGCAAGCGCTGGCGTAACCCTACAACCCGAATTTCCACAGGTAGCCTTCATCGTCGGCGCAGTAGACGGCTGCGCCGGCGATGCTGGGGCTTTGCCAGTGAATCGGCCCGATCTCATGCAGCCACAGCTCGTGGCCGTCCGTGGCGTCCAAAGCTGCCAGCAAGCTCGCGCCGGCGACGAACACGACCCCGCCGGCGACGACCACCGACGAACCCTCGCGCGTGCTCGGCACGCGCGCATGCCATGCCGGCTGCAGCCGGCTCTTGCCGTTTGCCGTCACGAGCCGGTACGCGTGCACGCCGTCGCTGAGATCGATGAAGATCCACGCGGTGCCGTGCGCGTCCGTCCAGACCGCTGGCGCGCCGAATAGACGATCGGGCAGCTCGAGGTTCTGCAGAGCATGTCCAACGCCGCCGAGATGCGCGCGATCAAGCAGGCGCAACACCCGGTCCTTTCCGCCTTGCACCATCATCAGCGGAGTCGAACTGTTGTTTTGACGCGGCAACAATGCCGGCGAGCTGCTGCCCAGGTCTTGATCTTCGATGTCGAGCTGGTCGTAATTCTTCGGGGTCGCGTATCCCAGTAATTTGCTCGCATCCGCGGAAAGGGCGATGATCGAGTCGCCGTAATCACCTTTGCTCGGCTTGAACGCGCCGTTGCCGGTCGCCGCGTAGATGCGGCCGCCCATGGACGGATCGGGATCGACCACGACGCCCGCACGGGACCACATCCCCGAGCGCTGCTCGGGGCAAGTTTGCGGCTCGATCAGCTCGTGGCGGTGGGCGCACAGCGTATTGAAGACGTGCCTCGTTCCGTCGCTCAGCCGAATCGCAACGACGTGTCCCACGTACGGCGGCGCATCTCCGATGTATCCCGAGGTCTGCGCGTAGAGGAAGCCGTTTGCGAGATTGAGCGATGACGCATCTTTCTCCGTGGCAGGGGCCAAGGTGATTTGCTCCGGGAAGCCGTTCTCGCGCAGCTCGTGCCCCGTCGCGGGATCGAGCTCGTGCACATATCCGTCGACGCCGGCAACGTAGAGCGCCTTGGTCGCCGGATCGTACGCCGGAACCGACGTCGTGATCTTCGGTCCGTGCGTGACGAACTTCCAGATCAATTTTCCGCTCGCGGTGTCGACGGCGAAGGTCGTGCCGTCCGTCGCCGTGATGAAGAGGCGGTCGCCTACGACGATCGGCGCCGCATCGGCAACCGACGGGAGCAGCACGTGCCACACGGGGTGCAGCTTGCCCGCGTTTGCCGGCGAGAGCTTTCCATCGGAAACCGAACCGCTGCGCGCCGCGTCGCGGTCGAACAGCGGCCAATCCGCGGCAAAAGCCGGCGCGCTAAGCGCGAGTGCGAGAACGAATGCGGCCAGAAACCGCAATCATGCAGTCCACTGCGGCGGACGCTTTTCAACGAACGCGCACATGCCCTCTTGAGCATCGGCCGCGAGCGCATTCATGCTCATGACCTCCTTGGCATACGCGTAGGCTTTGGGCTGATCGAGGTCGATCTGCGCGTAGAACGCCGCTTTGCCGAGCCCGATCACGAATTTACTGGCTTCCGCAACTTTGCGAGCGAGCGCCAGCGCCTCGTCGTGCAGGCGTTCCTTGGGCACGGCGCGATTGATCAATCCCCACTCGGCGGCGGTCTCGGCGTCGACGAACTCGCCGGTGACGAGCATCTCCATCGCGCGCTTGCGGCCGATTGCGCGGGTCAGCGCGACCATCGGCGTCGTGCAAAACAACCCGATCTTCACGCCCGGCGTCGCAAACCGAGAATCGTCTGACGCGATCGCGAGATCGCACGTCGCGACGAGCTGACACCCGGCAGCCGTCGCAATACCGGAAACCTCGGCGATCACCGGCTGCGGAATCTGCTGGACTTTCTGCATCAGCTCCGTGCACACGTCGAAAATCTCGCGGTACGCCGTTACGTCGCGCCGGAGCATCTCTCGAATGTCGTGTCCTGCGCTGAACACCGGCCCTTCGTGCCGCAGCAGCACTGCCGCAATCGTGCGCTCCACACCGATCGCATCCAGCTCGGTGATGAGCGCGCGCATGACCTCCAACGAAAGCGCATTTCGCTTTTCCGGGCGATCGAGCGTGAGTTCGGCGATTCCACCGTCGAGAACGTTGCGGCGAACGAAGCGAGTCGAGGGCTCGGCGATCATCGATGGGCCTCCGGCGTAGGCGGTTGCCTCCTATGACCCGCGCTTCCCGCTAGCGGCTGCGAACCGGAACGGCGGCGTGCCGGCCCGTCGCTGCGAGCACGGCGGGGCGCCGCGCCGAGACCTGCAAGATCGGCCGCTCGAGCACGAACGTCACGGCGGTGGCGACTGCAACGCTGCCCGGAATCGCAAGCCAAAAGCTGAGGGCCGGCGAGAGGCCGGCGCTGCGCAGCCAAAAGACGATCTCGAGATTCCAAAGGTAGAGATTGTACGAGATCACGGACAGGAAGACGAGCGGGCGCATCCCGACTACCGCACGCCACCTCTCCACGGCCAGGGTGCTGGAGACGGCAAGAATGAGGCACAACGGACCGATTGCGAAGCGGTGCGCGTTCACCCAGGCGTAGCAGGCGTCGATACCGGCCCGGCGATCGATCCCGGCGACCTCCGCGAGTCCGGCGACGGCAAGCACCAGCGCACCGAACGCCGCCAAGGTCAGCCAGCGCCGCTCGGCCTGCGTAGTTCGACGGCGTACGGCTACGATGAGGTGCGCGGCCAGCATCCCGGCGCCAAAGACGCCGAGGTATGCCGGGAGCTGGTTGAACGCCCAAAACGTCGCGTCCAGATGGGCCGAGGTGATTCCAAGACGGTAGCCCTCGCCGATTGCGGCCATACCCGCGTACGTCACGAACGGGCAGTAGCAGAACGCGGCGCAGACGAGCGGAAAGATGAGGTAGAATTGGGCTTCGATCCCGATCGTCCAGAGCGGTCCGCTGATCCCGCCGAATGTTGCCGGGTCGAGGGTATGCAGGAAGCTCAGATGACTGGCAATCTGCACGGCCGCATCCTGCGGCGATGCGAACCGGTCGCGATAGACGGCGGAGAAGATGACGAGCGCCAAGAGATACGACGGTAAGATCTTCGCGGCGCGGCGCAGGAAGAACCGCCGGATCGTCGGCTTTGGTGCGCCTTCCAGCTGCGCTCGTGCGTAAGGATAGAACAAGCAGAAGCCGCTGATGAAAAAGAATAGGTCGACGCCGAGAAAGCCGGCCTCTGCGATGAAGTTCATGGCACCGGCGGTGAAGCCGGAAACCAGCCAAGCGTGATACCAGACCACGAGCGCGATCGCGATGCCTCGCAAGCCGTCTAGAACGTCGAGCCGGTCGACCGCATCAGACACATCACCATGTCTTCCCGCGATCGGGCGGCGTCTAAGGCGCTAAGTCAGTGCTCGGCGACCGGAACAGCTTTCGACGTGCCGGTTACTCGTTCGATTGCGTGCAGCCACACGCGCGCGATGTCCGCATAACCACCGTCGGCGCTGGGATGAATGCCGTCCGGAAAGTGCGCAGCGTCGCGCGGAACCGCTCCCTGCATTGCCGCTGCAAGCGTAATGCGATATCCGCGCTTCGCGAACGCGTTGACGATGGCAGGCAAATCGCCGTCGAATACGGCAACGGTGCCGGCGGAAACGCGCGGACTCGACACAACCGGTGCGACGATCACGCGCACGGCCGGGGCGACGCGGAAAATCTCGCCGAGCAAGAGATCCATCGAATGCAGGACGTTTCCCATCGTATAGCCCGGCACGCGGCGCTCCAGGCGCATCAAATCGTTCGTTCCGGCCATCAACAGCACGATGTCCGGGTGCGTCTGCTGCAGTGCCCGCTTCGTCACCGCGCCGTACA
>Ga0209061_1001468_pt1 | contig 38994 bp, 25 predicted proteins | sample Coa_R1_10_FD_187157 | JGI IMG/M metagenome (GOLD analysis project Ga0209061, IMG submission 187157) | Surface soil microbial communities from Centralia Pennsylvania, which are recovering from an underground coalmine fire - Coalmine... | ecosystem: Environmental > Terrestrial > Soil >... | reverse complement strand
GGATAGTACTGCACATGGTCAACGCGAACATAGGGCGAAAAGTCAAGCAACAGCGAGGGGCTGAATAAGTGCGTATATCCGGGCGCGATGTTGAGCGACCGGATTTGTTGGTGCTGGTCCTGCCCCACCCCTAATTGGTCATAGGTGTTAGGAATCTGAAACCAGGAACGCGAGGCCTGAAAATTCAGGTGCAACGTGTCGGCGTTGGTCGGATTAAAGTCAACACGGTCGAAGGCGCCCTCTCCGTTGCCATTGTCGTGGAAGTTCGTGAATTCCGGGGAGTCCAAAAAGCGGCTGCTGTTCGTAAAGTAGCTTGCCAGGAAGTTTCCCCACTTCTTTCCGCCGGTTCCAAGAGTGAAGTTGGTGGTTGAGGCGCCAAACGATCCATATTCTTCGGAAAAGGCGCCGTGAGGCGGTGTGTCGCCAAGTCCAGATCGGCTGACTGCGTTGATGATCATACTGTCTTTGTCACCGTATTGCGCCTGCGCCACTCCGGTTACAATCTCCAACGACTGAATGGCATCCAGCGGGATCTGGTTGGAGAAAATCTTGCTGTATTGATCTGTAATGGGCTGGTTATCGAGAGAAATCTGAGCTTCGGCATGATCGCCCAGAGGGTGGAAAAAACCATTGGCGTCAGCCACGACAAAAGGCGACGTGTTCGTCACAACCTCGCTTAGGCCAATACTCTCGTTTGCAACAGGCATCTTCTCAATCAGAGTGCGGTTGACATCCGTATGGGCAGTAGGCGTCTGCTCCAGAAGGTCCGCCGCTTCTCCCGTTACGGTCACTGTCGTGGTGGCGGCAGCGATCTTGAGGTTAAATTTTAAGCGGATGGGCACCGAAGTTCGCACCGTCACGTCCTGGGTTAGCGTTTGGAAACCAGCGGCCTCAACGGAGAGATGGTAAGGATTAAACGGCACGTTATCGAATCTAAACTGACCCGAACCGTCGGTTTGCGCCGAGCTTTCATAGCCGCTCACGGGATTCTGAATTTTGACCGTTGCACCTTTAATAGCCCCGCCGGATGGATCAAGAACTGTGCCTTGAATCGTTCCTGAAGTCCCCAAGGTCTGGCTAAAGCCCGAGAATCCCGGCAGGAACATGAGACACCCAAGGGCTACGATACGCACTGCGATGCGATGGAAAGTCGAATTTCTAAACGGATTGGTCAGCGCATGAACTGACATAGCTTCTCCTTTCGAGCGCGAATTCAATTCTGTAGTGGCGCCATCCCCGGGGCCGAGATCGCCAGTAAGCACACCGGCATTACGGCCAAGGTGGACACGATGATTCGCAGTTTCAGAAATTGGCGCGCAATGTAGGCGTCAGGAGAAGCTGGGAGGGTCTCTTCCGGGATGAAGCTTAAGCATCACCTGGAAGGCAAATGAAGAAGGCAGCGGTTGAATCTGCTCTTCCAGATAAGCTGGATTGGCGGCTTGAATGTTTGACGCTGGAGTAACAGATCCCTGCCGGGCGATCTGGCAGGCGGGGCAAGGCCGTGGCGGGTCGGGCAGCGGCACGAGGTCTGCGCGAGCCTGCCGCATCGTGTTGTGCGTTTCCTGCTGAAGCAGCCTTAATGCGTGATGATGAAGCTGCGCCACGAAGAAGAGGTGGAGCTGCACCATCACCGCCGCCCACACCGCCAGAGTGCAGGCGCGACGGTTTCGATTTGTGAGTTTGCGTCTTCTAAACAATGACGAATCTAACTCCACTTAACCGTTGGCGCAGGCTTGCGCAGATAATCGCCTGCGGCGGCATAAAGCGCCGCTATGTCTTTTGGTAGATGATCAAAACCATTGGATGAAGCCTGCTGTCTCCGGGTTAGCTATGTTTTTCGCGTTACAGCGGCGATGCACCCTACTGCACCGTCTGCGACTCCTCTCCAGCGGAAGGAATGAACCAAGGCGTGGTCCACACCGCGGTTACAACACCTGTTCTTTCGCAGACTCCTTATACCTGCAACACATCGTTGTCGCGAGCCACGAGCTCGTAAAGAACCGGCCCCACAAACACTCCGAGAAAGAGGCGCGAGATCAGTCCGGCCACAATCACGATGGCGAAGGGGCGCTGCGTATCAGAGCCAATGTCATGAGATAAGGCCGCCGGCAAAAGGCCCAGGCACGCAACCAGCGCGGTCATCATGATCGGGCGAAGCCGCAGCAGCGACGCTTCGCGCGTCGCCGTGTGGATGTCCATCCCCTCCAGGCGCAGCTTATTGATATAGCTGAAGAGGACGACGGCCGTTTCCACAGCCACGCCCATCAGCGCGAGAAAGCCCAGGGCCGAAGAGACGCTGAACGGGGTGTGCGTGAGCTTGAGAGCGATCAAGGCTCCCACCGGCTCCGTCATGATCACACCGATGGCAGTGATCACCGGAAACTTCACGTTGCCATAGAGCGCAAAAAGAATCAGGAAGATAAGGAAGACGGTGAGCGGGCCAATCACCTTAATTTGTTTCCGGGCGGCGACGTACTCGCTATACTCACCGCCCCAGGTCATGTCGTAGCCAGCAGGCAAACGCACGGCCTTTTCCACCGCCCGCTGGCCGTCCGCGACGGCTCTCGCCAGATCGCGGCCCTCGATGGCGTACTGGATGCCGATGTACCGGGCATTGTTCTCCCGATAGATAAAGGCGGCGCCGTTCCCAATGTGAATGTTCGCTACCTGGCTCAAAGGAATCTGCTGGCCTGCCGGGTCGCCAACCAGGAGGTTGGAAACTTCCTGCTGGCTGCTGCGGAATTGCGGCTCCATGCGCACCACAAGGTCAAACTGTTTTTCCCCCTGGATCACCTGGGAAACCGCCTGACCTCCAACCGCCGCCTGGACAATCGCCTCCACGTCACTGACGTTAATTCCGTAACGCGCGCACTCGGCGCGGTTGACATCCACCAGCAGGCTGGGCTGGCCGAGTTCCTTCACCACCACCAAGTCTGTAAAACCCGGAACCTTTTCCAGCGTCCTCTTGACCTCCGCGGCTTTCTCCTGGAGCACTCCGAGGTCCGGCCCGAAAATCTTCACGGCAAGCGCGCTTTTCAGGCCGGTGAGCGCTTCATCGACGGCATCCTCGGCGGGCTGCGTGTAGTTGAAGATGATGCCCGGGAAGGACTGGAGGCGAGTGTTAACGGCCTCGATCAGCTCCTGCTTGTTGTGGATCGGCCCCTGTTTCCAGACACGGTCGTGGTAAGGATGCAGGCCAACGTAGAACTCATCATTGAAGAAGCCAGTCGGGTCAGTGCCGTCATCCGGTCGCCCGAGTTCGGAGGCCACCGTGGTAACCTGCGGAAAGGACATCAGAACGGCGCGAATCTGGGGCGAGATCTTGGCGGCTTCCTGCCAGGAGATTGTGTACGGCATGGTGGCCCTCACCCAGAGCGCGCCTTCGTCCATGTGGGGCATGAATTCTGCGCCAATAAAGGGAACCAGCAGTAAGGAAGCCCCGAAAATGAGAGTCGCCAGCGCTAATGTCGTCTTGGGATAGTTTAAGCAACGTTCAAGTTGAACCCGGTAGATTTCCTTGATCCACTCGTAGGCGCGGTTCACCTTTTCGCGCGCTCCCTTCTTGAACCAGGAAGCGGCCAGCACAGGAACCAGCGTCAGGCTTAAGATCAGCGACCCGACCAGCGCGAACGACATAGTATCCGCCATCGGGCGAAACAAGCGCCCGGAGGCGCCCTGCAAGGCGTAAATCGGGATGTAACCGGCGATAATCACGGCGACCGAATAAAATACGGGACGGTCAACATCGCGAGCCGCCGCCAGGATGATATCCACGACGCTTGACTGCTGTCCCTGCCGCGCCGCCATTTCGCGATAGATGTTTTCCATCATCACCACAGTTCCATCAACAATAATGCCGAAATCGATGGCGCCAATGGAAAGCAGGTTCGCATCCACGCCTTTGGCGTGAAGAAAAATAAAGGAAAATAGCAGTGCGAGAGGAATCGTGAGGGCCACGATGATGGCAGCGCGAAAGCTGATCAGGAAGAACACCAGCACGATCACCACCAGGATCATGCCGCGCATGAGGTTCGTTTCCACGGTGTCGGTGGTGAGCTTGATAAGACCCATGCGGTCGTAATATGGATGAATCTTGACATCGGGCGGCAGAACCGACTGGTTCAGATAGGAAGTCTCTTTTTCGACACGCTGGAGAACGTACTGGGTTTTCTCGCCGGTCCGCATCAGGATGACGCCTTCGACAGCGTCGTTCCGATGCATGTAGCCGAATTCACCCAGGCGTGGAGCGTGACCGATTACGACGTTGCCAATGTCCTTGACGTAGACCGGGGCGCCGTTCTGGCTGGCCACCACGATGTTGTCGATATCCTGGGTATCGGTTACCAGCCCACGCCCACGGACGTAATAGAACTGACCGCCTTGCGAGTAGAAGCCGCCGCCGGTGTTGGCGTTGTTGGCAGAGAGAGCTTGCATCACCTGCGGCACCGTGAGGTGGTAGTTGAACAGGCGCGCAGGGTCGAGCAGCACCTGATACTGCATCACCGTGCCGCCAAAGCCGGAATCGTCCGCGACGCCGGGAACCGACCGATAGGCGTGGTTTAGGATCCAGTCCTGGATCGTCTTGAGCTGCATCGGCGTGCGGTCGGGGCTTTGAATGACATAGCGGTAAATCAGGTCGCTGGGGCTCGAGAGCGGCGCGAGCAACGGCGTGACGCCGGCGGGCAGGCTGACCTGCGTGAGCCGCTCGAAGGCCCGGTCACGGCAGAAGTAGTTATCGGTGCCGTACGCAAACGTGAGAATCACATCCGAAAGGCCGTAGCGCGAGATGGAGCGCATATAGGTGAGGTTAGGGATGCCGTTCATTTCAATTTCAATCGGAATCGTCACCAAACGCTCAATCTCTTCGGCGGCGTGGCCGGGCCATTGCGTGATGATTTCCACCATCGGCGGCGAAAGGTCAGGATAAGCTTCGATCGGCATGTGCAGGAACGAAATGACGCCAATGATGGCGATGGCTATGACCATGAGCACGATCAGGAATCGCTGCTGCAACGCGAAATGGACAATGCGATGAATCATCGTGAATAATCCGCTCTCAACGGCGTCTGAACGTATCCTCTCAGCGCAAGGAGTTCGCAAACTCGACAAACAAGCTGCCGTCTCCCATCACGTGCTCGCCCGGCTTGATGCCGCTCGTGATCTCGGTCCGCCCGTCCTGACTGGAGCCAATCGTTACCAGCCGACGGGCAAACTCGCGTGGCCCGACCTGGACGTAGACGAAAGGCTGATTTTCGTCGTTCCGGAGCAAGGCAGAGTCTGGTACAGTCAACGCATTGTGAACCAGTCCGGCCTGCACCAGGACCGTGACATACATATCCTTCTTCAGCCGGTGGTCCGGATTTTGCGTCACGATGCGCACCTGGAGCGTCCGGGTTGTGGGGTCGAAGGCCGGGGCAATATAAGAGATGCGCCCGTGAAAAACCAGGCCGGGGTAAGCATCGGTCTCGATCGAAACCGACTGACCGACGCGGACATAACCGAGGACATTCTGATAGACGTTCGCCAGCACCCACACTGTGCGCATGTTGGAGATGGTGAAGCATTGGGTTGCACCGCCTTGAACCACTTGTCCTGGCGAAACCGTCCGCTCGACGACCTGGCCGCTGATGGGAGCAAGCACCGGAATTTCCGGTATGGCGGCGTCCTGAAGCACCTGGTTGGGATCGGAAAATCCGAGCACCTTCAGCGCCTGTGACGCCGCTGTCAGGTCTGCCTGAGCCTGCTCTTCGGTTGTTTGAGCCTGCTGCAACTGGCTTTTCGAGATCGCCTCGTGGGCGTAGAGGTCGCGGGCCCGCGCGTAGCTTTCCTGAGCCAGCCAGTAAGCCTCGCGCGCCTTCAGATAATTGGAGCGGTCCTGCGCAAAATCAGGGCTGCTCACCTCCAGCATCGGCTGTCCCGCCGTCACGTCCTGGCCGGGATAAACCAAGACGCGGAGCACCGGCCCGCTCACCTGAGTAATAACCGGGGTCGTCTCAAAAAGGTTGTAGGTCACCGAGCCTGGCAGCCGCAAAACTTGCCGAAGGCTTGACGGCTCAACCTGGATCACCTGGATGTGCGCCATTTGGTTTTCTGGCACCGTAAACAAAGTGGGCGTGTCATGCTCCCTTGCAGCGACCGATTGTCCGGAGGCTGTCACCGCCGTGGCCGCCTGGCGATTGCATCCCGTCAGAAGCAGGGCGAGCGTCAAATAGAAGCCCAGTATCCCAAACATTGCGGGCCTCAGGCGGCGCCAGCCCGCCGTGCTTGTTTTAGATTTCCTGGGGGATCGAGATCCCGCGGCCCATTCGTGGCAGTCGAAGAGCGATTTCATGGCAAATTCCTTGTTCCCACCGCTTCTTTGAGTTGCTCAACAGACGTCATATAGGCAGCCAGGGCCTGACGATAAGCCAGTTGCGTCGCCCGATAGCTGCGTTCGGCGTCGAGGAAGTCCAGCAGGCTCGCAGCGCCGCGACGATAAGCGTATTCACTGATATCCCGCGATTCCTGAGCCTCTTTGAGATAACCCGAAAGGTAAAGCTTCACCACCTGCGCGTTAGTCTGAAATGACGCATAGGCGTTCTGCACATCGGTTAACACCTGGTCCTCGGCGGCCTGCTGAAGCTGTTGGGATTGAGTGATGGCGTAGTGCGTTCGCGCGATTTCTCCCTGGTTGCGATTGAAGATCGGGATTTCAATGTTGGCGAAAAGGCTGGCGTTATTCAGAGCGGAGACGTGGGTGTAGTTAAGCTGTGTCGTAAGATCTCGCTTGCCGTCGGCTTTGGCCAGGGTGTATTGGCTTTGAGCCGCTGTTACGGATTGCTTTGCCGCCAGAAGGTCAGGACGCAGTTGGAGCGCCTGAGCCTCCAGATCAAGCAGGTTCAACTGAAGCGGAGTGTAAGCAAGCTGGCCGATCACGTCGTAATTGGCGGGCAGCGCGTCATAGCCAACCAATTGGCGGAGACTGGCCAATGCCTGGACCAGCGCTACTTTGGCTGCGGAAACGTCGGTTTGAAACTGAAGCAACTGCAACTTGGTCTTTAAGAAGTCCCCTTCGCTGATATCACCTGCCTTGTATTGCGCCGCGCTGATATTTACCGTGTTCTCGAAACTCTGAAGGTCCTGCTGGGCGAATTGCAGCGTCGATTTGGCCAGCAGGACGTTCACGAACTGCTGCGCAACGTTAAAAGCGAGCACTCGTTCATCATCAGTGACTTGCGTGGCCGTGACCGTGGTCTGGTCGCGGGCGGCGCGCACGCGGGCTTGCCGTTTGTGGCCGCGTTCAATGGTGTAGGCGACGCCGACGTCGAATTCGGAGATGGTGTTCAGGACGGAGCCATTCAGATTGCTGGGGCTGAAAAAGGGAACGAAGAGTGCATCCGTAAACAAAACCGGATTGGGACGAAGAGAAGCTGTGACTTCCTCCGCCCGACTCTGCTGAATGGTGTTGCGGGCGGCAAGCAGGGCATGATTGTGCGCGAGCGCAAGGCGGATGGCCTGTTCCAAATCGATCCGCACGGGCGGCGGATTCTGCGCGAGGATAGGTTCAACCCCCAGCGCGAAACCCAGAATCACGGCCATTGCGAGAAGAACGGCGCAGACTGAACATCCCGACCGCATGCGGCCCCGATCCCTGGCCAGTGCCAGCTTGTGGCGCCGCGCTCCATGGATGGAAATCTTGTTTGCCCAGAGTATCTTGCAGGGAGATGCCGAAGATAGAGTTTTTGTAGATGGAATCAATGATCCACCTCCTGAATGATTCAGCCGTCATCGGAAGACGGCGGTGCTGGAATCATTCAGCAAGGGGAGGCGCGCGGACTGGGAGGATCGAGACGGAAAGACTGGAAAAATAAGTCAGGATTGCAAAGGGGTGGAAGATGACGTTGCCGGAAAGCTGAATGGCCGGACTATTAAGCGTTGGTCGGGCAGCGCTTTGGCGGACAATCTGGCAAACGATGCAAAGCGACCCGTCAGGAGTGGCCGGATGAGTTTTTGACTTGGCTGGGGTAAGTTTTGTGGCCTGCTGCCCGTGCTGCCCGGAAACCGCGGGGTATCCGTGGCTGTGCAACTCCGCTGCGAACACCAGTTGGAGCTGCCCAAACAGGACGAACCACACGATTGCCGCATAGAACCAGCGCCGTTGGTTTCGCCGACTTTTAGCCTCGCGCATCATCGGGAGGAAGCATCCTCCTTCCCGAAGTCCTTCCGCAAGCCCCAAGGGGCAAACCCTTGTGAACCTAACATAAAGCTTATGTTAGCGAACAAATTGGAAGCTTTCAACTGGTGCGGTCTATTGTAGCATCGCAGCTTTTATGCTTTCACGCCGCGGCGAGGAGCAGTGTGAAAAGGGGAGGCGATTACGAACGAGTTGCGTGAGTGCGGGTTGGGGAAAGCTTGTGATGTTTCTGAAAATACAGTTGCGCGTCAGCCGCCTCGATGACTTCCCGGATTTCTCCACCAGGACTTAGGGAGGCCAAGCCGTAGCTCAGGCTCAGCTTATAATCTCCTTCCCGGAAGAATTCATTCCATTCGTGAACGAAGTCCTGAAGCCGATCCGCGGTGTGTTGAGCTTCCCTCTCGCTCGTCTCAGGAAGAAGCGCCAGAAATTCATCGCCTCCATAGCGCGCCACGACATCGGAACTGCGAAAAGTCTTCCTCAGCAGGCGGGCTACCTCCAGGAGAATCTTATCACCGAAAGGATGTCCAAAACGGAGGTTGGCCGATTGAAAGTCATCGATATCAATCATCAGAATTGTCAACTTTCTTCCGAAACGATTGGCACGGCTCACTTCCTTGGGGAGCATTAAGTCGAGATAGCGGCGGTTAAACAACTCCGTTAAGGGATCGAGCAGAGACAAGGTCTCCGCCGCCTCGCTTTGAACGAGCTGCCGCATTAGCTCTTCGCGAGCATTCTGCAAGTCCCGCTTCTTCTCGAGCGCGTAAATGTTGAACAAAATAATGAGCGCCACGAAGCCGAAGAAAAGTTGCGGCAGGAACCGCCTGTCAATTCGAACCGTGCTGATGCCCCACATCACGTTGGGAAGCACCAGAGCCAGAAACCCCGCCGCCACGATCAAGAGGACCAGCAGTCCGATGGACCACATCTGCAAGTCGCGATGGTCGAGACTCCGAACCTCCTGGATCAATTGCTGGAATCGCGGGACGGATTCCTCATTCCTTGCAAGCCGCATTCCCAGACCTCCACACTGTTTTTATCGGCAGAATTCACTGCAAACGGGAGGGATTTTATGAGAGAGACGCGTCTGATGCGACTGCCGCAAAAGACCGCCCTTATCGTCTTTTGCGGCTCGTCAGGGTTGCGATTACTTTTTGGCGGTTTCCGCGAGGGCTTGGTCAACGGTCTTAAAGAATTCCGCGGGCGACATCGCGCCCGGAATCATCTTGCCGTTGATGAAAAAGGTGGGAGTGCTCGCCACACCTAATTTCTCCCCTTCCTGAAAGTCCTGCCGCACGTGAGGCAGCGAGGACTTGGCGCTGAGGCAGGCGGAGAGCTTCGCGCGATCCAGCCCAGCCTGCGCTCCCAGATCCAGCAGTTGCTGCGTGGCGGTATCCTTCTGGATGGATTTCTGATTCTCGAAAATCAGCGAGCGGTAGGCCAGAAATTTTGAGGGGTCGATCTCATAAGCGCATTCGTCAGCCACGGCAGCCTCGACGGCCCAGGGATGCACGTTGAAGAGAGGGTATTCCTTGAAAATCACGCGCACCTTGTCGCCATACCGAGGCAGTAGTTGCTTTTCGATGAACTGCTGCATCTCGGCGCACATCGGGCATTCCAAGTCCGCATACTCCACAATCGTCACCGGAGCGTTGGCCGGCCCTACGCTAGGCTCGCCCTGAGTGCGGATCATGCGCTCCACTTCCACGCGCGGATCGGAATTTAAACCATAGATGTTTCCCTGAATCAGATAGCGGCCATCGCTTGAAACATAGAATTCCTGGGAGGCCCGATTCTTGCCGTCCTGCACTGTCACGGTGGCAAGCTCGAAGCCGGGAAAGATGGCGGGGCGCAAAGGCGAAACCTGGATCGTGGCGGTTTTCGTCACTGAAAAGCGCTGACGCAGATAGTTGGCAATCTTATCGCGGAGCGCCTGGTCTGAAGTGGAAGTAGCGACTGAATGACTCTGGGCGCACAGCGCGAGGATGCTGACGCTGAGAGTGAGAAGGATTCCCAGTTTTATTTTGAGATTTGACCGCAGAATGAAAGCCTCCTTAGGCGAATGGGAACCCGGGGTTTATGCTTCACTTTTGCCTCTCCCGCAACCTGAAAGGGCGGACACCCCGACAAATCAAGGGGGGCCTATAAACCCCTACTGAGCGTGACGGAGCGCTCCATCAATAACTTTATAAAACTCCGCCGGCGGTTGAATTCCCACCACCATCTTGCCGTTAATGAAACACGTCGGCGTGCTGGTCACCTGAAGCTCATTGCCCTCGCGCAGGTCGGCTTCCACCCGTGAGAGAGTGGCTTCGGAATCCATGCAGGCGGCAAGCTTCAGACGATTGATGCCTGCGCTCTCGCCAAGTTGCAGCAACTGATCTCGCACGTTGGTGACGTTGATCTCCGACTGATGGGCAAAGATGGAACTGCGATAGCGGACGAAGGCTGAGGGGTCAATCTCATAGGCGCACTGGCTGGCGATCGCCGCCTTGCGCGACCAAGTGTGCATGGGGAGCGGGAACTCTTTGTAGATGAGCCGGATTTTGTTCTGATATCGCGGCAGCAGATCATTCTCCAGAAATGGTTGCAGGCGCGCGCAAGTAGGGCACTCCAGGTCCGCATATTCCACAATCGTCACCGGCGCGTTCGCCGGCCCGGAGCAAGGCTGATTCCGGGTGTTAATCATTCTCTCAATCTCACGACTGGTTCGCACGATAAAGACCGTGCCCAGCGCGGCAAATCGTTTGTCTTTGGTGATGTAGAATTCGCCGTCCTGCTTCTGGCCGCCCTTCTCAGCGGTCACCACGATCTCATCGAAGTTAGGCACAGGCGACGGGCGCAGGGCGCCCACGGAAAGGCTCCATTCCGGGCCCAGCTTGAAGTAAGTGCGAATGCTGCGGGTAAGGTCGGCATTCGTATCCGACCCCAGGTAGAATAGCGGGCTTACGGCCAGATACCGCCCGTCTTTCGAAATGCTGACCGGCTGCGCGCTCTTTTTCTGCCCGTTGTCGTAGGTGATGAGGCACTCATAGAAGGCGGGGTCTTGCGAGCTTTCCAGGGGTCCTGCGGTCACCTGCACATTGTCAGCAATGGCATATCTTTCCCGTAAAAGCTGGACAACTTTCTCTCGCAGAGCCTCTCTCGAAGACGTCGCGTGGGCGGTTGGCCTCGCCCAGAGAATCAGCCCTGGAATCATGAGAGTGAGGATCATGATTCCGGCGCATTTCCAATTCCTGCTGGTCAAGCTTGGCAACTCCTTTCCCGAGGGGCCGAAGCGTATGGCGATAGATTGCAGGAGTAACGGGCTCTCATTTCAAAATCCTACCGCCTTCATCCATTCTGAATTCTAGCGGACACTCCTTGCGGAAATCAATTGAACGCCGCCCTAATGCCTGCACTTCCGTCGTTCACTACGGCGGCGGTCTTTAACCACTCCTTAACACGGACACGTGTGATCCTGGGCCTTGACTGTCGTGTCGGCTCGTCGCCTTAAAGAGCAGCGCTAAGGGTATACACGGAGCCTCACTTTCAGGGGGAGTCTGGGAATCAACGACTACTTCCCGGGAGAACTCTTGCTGGCGGTCGCGGGACTGCTGCTCGAGCCCGATGGGCTATTTGAGGCCGAACTTACCGGATAAGTCTGATTATACAGGTTGACGATATCCTGCGTAATATCAGCCGCCTTAGAGACGTAATACACCACGTCTTGCTGATTGCTCAGCACCAGCGCGTAATGGTGCTGCTGAGCATATTGGTCAATCAGTTTGACCATCTTCTGACCGATTTTGCGGATGGCCTGCTGCGTGTCGGCCTGATAATCATCGCGGGCATCTTCCTGAGCTTCTTTGAAGTGCCGCTGTTTCAAATCCAACTCACGGCTTAACTGATACTTTTCATCATCGCTGAGCATTGAACTTTGATTCTGGAGACGGTCCTGAAGAGCGTTGATCTCTTTTTCCTGCTGCTGTAAATCCTGTTGGACCGGCGCGTATTTCTTCTGAAGGTCAGCCAGGGCTTTCTTTCCCTCTTCGGTCAAGCCAATAGCCTGCTGAATGTTAATCACCGCAATCTTCTGGGGGATATCATCCGCACTTTGCGACTGCGCTGGAAGCAATCCCGGCAGCGATAAGACGGCCGCCAGCATAATCCATTTTGTGATTGTAGTTCTCATGCAAACTCCTTGGGTGTTCTCTAAACGCAGAATCATACCATTTTTCGGCGCACCGGCGCATCGTCAAAACGTCCGGCTCACTGTAAAACCCACCAAACCCTTAGGCTCCGTAAAGACCTGCCGCTCGAAATAAGGCAGAACGGCATCATAGGTGGCAACGTTCGGGAAAAGCGAAAGAGGCGGAAGGTCCTGAGGCGGAGTCACATAAGTGTGATTCAAGCGCAGCCAGTTATAACCGTAATAAATCTCGATCGGCGCATGAACCACCGGGAGCATCATTTCCAGCGCCAATCCGGTCGAGCTGCGCGGCCTGAAATTGAGATTGGAGATGGGCTGCAAGTGATCTTTGGGAACCGGGAAGAAAGGAAATTCCTGCGTCAAACTCGCAAGAGCGTTCGGCTGTAATTTGAGCTGAGAAGGACGCAAGATAAAAGCGTCCCCGACGTCAATGAAATATGCCAGCGTGACGGGACCCGCGATCGGAAACCGATATTCGAAATTCGCAAGAGCTTCCGTATCGCCTCCGGGCACTTCAATTGTATTATAGGGAAAATTTGTGAAGGAGCCGCACGTGCCCACCTCTCGCTGGCCGTTGGGTCCGGTGGCCCAGATGGGATTACCATTCACATCACGGTTGCAAATCTGACCCACGGTGGGAAAGAAAATCACCGGGCTGATGCTGTAAATATTAAATCCGCGGACGTCATATTCGCCGCCCATATAAAATCGCGCGAAGGGCGGCGGCACCTTCCCGCCATAGCCGGAAATCGTGGAGAACAGAACGTGGAAGGCCAGCGTGTTGCGGCCATGATTGATGGGATGATAGTACTTCATCTCCAGCGAGGGCGTGATGGAATTGACGTTGCCGCCGAGGAAGCTGCCGGAAAAACCCAAAGAAGCCGAGATGTACTTGCCGTGGTGGGGAGTGATCGGGTTATCGACCGTATCGTAGAGATACGTTGGCATGAGGGTGCTCTGCGTGATCCCTCGCAACTGATTGGGGCCGGCGAACTGGCCGTAAGCCAGAGCCTCAAATAAGCTCTGCGACGCTGAGCTGAAAGTCTCGATGCTGCTCACTTGATATTCATAGGTCAGACCCAGGCGGGCAAAAGACCGGCGCAGAGGGTAATTGGCAAAGACGGTGAATCCCTTGGAATTCTGTTGGAAGTTCTGGAAGTAGGTCTGCCCGAGGAGTGTATTGTGCAGATTCTTGAGGTTCACGCCGAACAGCGCGCCATACTGCTGAAGCTCATCAAAATGATAATTGTTGAGGAAGACGGTGAAGCCCGCCGTAATCGGTTTATTAAAGACATATGGCTCGGTAAAGCCCAGCGTGGCGTTCGTGACAAAAGTCCCCACTTGGCCGCCGATGCTGAGCGTATCCCCCAAGCCCAGGAAATTCTGGGTGGCGTAATTCGCTCCCACGAAATTTCCCATGATGCCGCTGATGCCGCCCGAAAAGCCGATTGAGTTCCGGCCCTTTTCCTTCAGTTTTACGTCGAGGTCGACCGTGTGGTTTTGATTGTTCTGCACCACGTTCACACCCTGGTAGCCCGTCGGGCTGGGGTTGTCCGGGTTGGCCTGCTTGATCGGGTCAAAATAGCCTAGCTGGTTAATGCGATAAATGCTCAAATCCCATAAGGCGGTGTTAAAGACGCTGCCTTCGTCCAATAGCAACTGCCGACGAATCACCTTGTCTCGCGTCTTGGTATTGCCGCTGAAATTGATTCGATGGACGAAATATTGGTGTTCTTCATCAAAATCCAGCGCCAGATTGATGATTTTTTTCTTGCGATCAGGCTCAATATCCGGGTTGGCGGTGAAATTGATGTACCCAAATTGGCCGTAGAGCTTGGTGTAATTTTTCAGAGCATCCCGCACCTTGGTCAGGTTAAACACGTCGCCGGTTTGCATTCCGAGGACCCGCTTCAAGGGCTCTTCCTTGAAGAGATGGTTACCGCGAATCACGAATCTACCCAGCCGATACTGGTCGCCTTCCTCAACGGGAATGGTGATGTCCACCCGCTTCCCCCGTCCGCGTCCCAAAAAAATGAAAGGCAGCGGGCGGTGAGTGTTAACCGTTTTGGTGGTAGGCTCCTGAGGCAAAGCGAAAAAGTATCCATGCGCCTGGTAGAGTTCTCGGATCTTTTCAAGATCGGCATCCACCTTATCCTTGTTGTAAGTGCGGTGGAAAATCCAGAACCAGGGTGGGAGACCAATCGGCTTGGAGTATTTCATCGCCTGGATGAGCCGCGAGTTGGAAAACACCGTGTTTCCTTTAAACCGGATTTTCCCCACCTTCACTTTCGGTCCCTCCACCACCACGAACGTCAAGGCGACAGAATCGGGCGGGATATCCCTCGTGCGCGCCCGCACCGTCGCAAACTGGCGGCCATTTTCGGAGAGCATCTCTTCCAGAATCACTTCCGCGCGCTTGATCACCACGGGGTCGTATTGCGACATGATCGAAAGCCCTACGTGCTCCTGCCGGAAGCGATCCATAACGTCTGATTCGGTGACTGAACTCAATCCCTTGTAATCAATGCTGCGGACCAGTTTCTTTTCTCGAACATAAAATGTGATGATTTTTCCGCCATCCGGCGCATCGGAAGCCACAACCCGGATATCATCAAAGTATCCCGTATTCCAGAGGGCCATAAAATCGCGCTCAATCGCATTCACATTGTAAACGTCTCCACGGTGGCTGAAAATGCGAGCCATCAAAGTGGACTGAGGGATGCGACGATTGCCCCGGAAAGTGATATCATCAATCAACACTTGTTTCTTCTGAGACTTCTGAGGCTGAGGAGCTTGTTTGGACTTGGGAGCGGTCGGGGCCATGCCAGGTGCTTGCAGCTGAATCTGCCCTGGCGGCGCGGTTTGCTGCTGCTCGGGTTTCTTTGCTCCTTGGCCCTGCGAAGGGGCGGACTCTGCCGGCGGATTTTGAAGCTGGATTTTGCCATTTGAAGGCGGCTGGGCGGGCGGGGCTTTCTTGGAATTCTGTTCCTGCTGGGAGGGTGCCGAGGGAGGAGTTGCCGGAGCTTGCTGCGCGAGGATACCCCACGCCGAACTGAGACACAAGCCCCAAGACGCAAGAATCAAAACCACCCCGCTAAAGCGCTTTCGGAGTGGAGCCATTGGAATTGAAAAACGCAGTGCTTCCCCTTTATCCCGCATCGGAATTCAAAAATACAACGGGACTAATTGGAGTTCATCGAATTGCAAACTCCCTATCTTATAAAAATCTCGCCTTCTTTGGGAATATTCTGATGGTGATCAGTCGCTGCAGGTTGTCTTGAGGCCGGAAAAAAACCACGAGAGAGCCTGTTCGGGTAAAACCGATTGCTGCGCCACAGGCAAGAACCTATGATTACTACTGCCCCGCGCTAATGCGATAACGGCGTCGCTGTAACGAGACTGTCGTTCACCGGACGGTAGTAAAGCCCCTCATTGCCGACCGTCACTTCTAAAACAGCAGGGGCTTGAATTTCACCTTGAATCAAAGCTTCAGATAGAGGATCTTCAAGATGCCTTTGCAAGGCGCGGCGCAACGGCCTGGCTCCGTAAGAGCGGTCGGTGCACGTCTGTTCTAGTATCCAACGTGCGGCCTCCGGGGTAAGGCTTACAGAAATATTCTTCTGGGCCAGGTTTATATTAATGTTCGCAACCAGCAGGTCAATAATCCGCAGCAAATCCTCATCGGTGAGCGCGTTGAAGATGATGATTTCATCAAGCCGGTTCAAAAACTCGGGATTAAAAAGGCGCTTCACCTCACTCATCACCATGTTTTCGATCTTCTTGTCCGTCAACTCTTCGTTGGCCGACTGGAAACCCAGATGGCTCCGCTTTTCCAGATATCTCGCCCCGATATTGGAAGTCATCACGATGATGGTATTTTTGAAATCGACCGTATTGCCAAGGCCATCCGTCAATTGACCATCTTCAAAGACCTGAAGAAGGATATTAAAGACATCCGGATGGGCTTTCTCAATTTCGTCCAGAAGAATCACGGAGTAAGGGGCGCGTCGCACGCGCTCTGTCAACTGACCGCCCTCCTCGTATCCAACGTATCCGGGAGGCGAACCGATCAGCTTGGAAACCGAGTGCTTCTCCATGAACTCCGACATATCAAAGCGAATCAGCGAGCGCTCGCTGCCAAAGAGGAATGCGGCCAGCGACCGCGCCACTTCTGTCTTGCCAACACCCGTCGGGCCGAGAAAGAGGAATGAGCCCACGGGCCGCCCCGGAGCCTTCAACCCCGCGCGCGAGCGGCGGATCGCGCGAGCCAGCGCGGAAATGGCCCGATCCTGACTGATCACACGCTTGTGAAGCTCCTCCTCGATCCGGAGCAGCTTCGACATTTCCTCCTCTTTAATCGCGGTGATGGGCACGCCCGTCCAGCGGGAAACAACCTCTTCAACATCCTCCTCGGTCACTTCGCCGGTCGCCGTCTCATCAATGTTGTATTTTTCGCGCAGCAGGCGCAAATTCTCGCGCTCTTTCCGTTCCTCATCGGAATAAAAGCGCGCCTTCTCGAACTCGTGATTGGCAATGGCGGCTTCCATCCGGTGCACCACAAACTTGATCCGCTTCTGCGCATCCACCATCTCTTCGGGCAGCGTGCTCTGTTGCAACTTCACCCGCGCCCCAGCTTCATCGATCAAGTCCACCGCCTTATCGGGAAGGAAACGATCAGGAATGTAACGGCTGGAGTGATAGACGGAAGATCGAATGGCAGCGTCGGTGTAGGTAACGGCGTGGAACTTTTCATAACGTTCTTTAATCCCGAAAAGAACTTTAATGGCGTCCGGTTCCGAAGGAGGGGGCACTTTGACCGCCTGGAAGCGCCGCTCAAGAGAGCGGTCACGCTCAATCGACTTGCGGTACTCCGCCGGAGTGGTGGCGCCAATGCACTGAATCTCGCCTCGCGAGAGAGCGGGCTTCAGGATATTCGCGGCGTCCAGAGAACCTTCCGCTGATCCTGCCCCCACCAGGGTATGCAATTCATCAATGAAGATGATGGCGTTTTGCGCCTCCATCAACTCCTTCATGATGGTCTTCAGGCGCTCCTCAAACTGTCCGCGATATTTGGTGCCCGCCACGATCAGAGACAGATCGAGCGCCAGAATGCGCTTGTCGGCCAGAAAGGACGGCACGTTGCCATCCGCGATGCGCTGGGCGAGACCCTCCACAATGGCCGTCTTCCCTACTCCAGGTTCTCCGATAAGCACTGGATTATTCTTGGTTCGGCGGCAGAGAATCTCCACCACACGCTCCAGCTCATTTTCCCGCCCGACCAGCGGATCCAATTGACCTTCCAGCGCCGCCTGAGTGAGATCTCGGCTGAATTCCGAGAGCAAGGATGTTTCCTTGGGACGATTGGAGGACATTTTTTCGCTCTGGGCCCTGTTCAGTTCTTCGCGCAGGGCGGAAAGCCGCAACCCGCGCTCGTGGAGAATTTCGGCTGCGAAGGATTTTTCCTCGCGCAGAAGACCCATCAGAAGATGCTCGGTGCCGATGTGCTTGTGCGAAAGCCGCTCAGCCTCCTCAGCGGCGTAGGCCAGCACCCTTTTGCATTCCTGGCTGAGAGGCAGGTCCACCGAGGTCGAGACTTTCTCCCGGATCGTGGTCCTGCCTTCAATTTGTTTACGGATTGACTCGATCGAGGTGTGAGAACGGAGGAACCGGTTGGTGAGAGCCTTGTCTTCCCGTAAAAGGCCTAACAGCAAATGCTCGGTCTCAATATAGCTGCTTCCGAACTGGCTTGCCTCATAGCGCGCAAAGAAGATGACTCGGCGGGCCTTTTCGGTATATTTCTCGAACATGGACCCTCACCTCTCCGAAGCCTACGCAAATTCTCGAGGGCTGGCGCTCCCTCTTCCCAAAGACTCAACTGACTTCAGGAATGACTGCCTCCGTTAATTTGCCTTTTGCCAGACGCAAGGCGCGATCCGCATGCTGCGCCAGTTCCATATTATGCGTAGCCAGCACCGAAGTCAGCCCATGACCCCGATGCAGCTTTTCGAGCAAGGTGGATACACGCTCGGCCGATCGGGCATCGAGATTTCCCGTCGGTTCATCGGCCAGCAGAAGCTGAGGTCGGTTAATTAAAGCTCGCGCCAATGCAACGCGCTGCCGCTCGCCGCCGGAAAGTTCCCCAACTTGGCGATTCGCCGCCTGGGCCAACCCCACCTCCGCCAGCAGTTCAGCGCCCCGCAAGCGAGCCGTTTCAAAGTCTTCGCCTCCGATCAGACTGGGCATGATGACGTTCTCAATCGCACTAAATTCCGGCAGCAAATAATGCATTTGCCAGACGAAACCGATTTTCTCGTTGCGATAAGCTGCGCGCTGGCGTACCGTGTAATCCCCGATCCTTTCCCGTAAAAAGTATACCTCACCACGTGTTGGAGTGTCCAGCGCAGCCAGCAGGTGCAGCAACGTGGTTTTGCCTGCTCCAGACTCACCCACCACCGCAACAAACTCTCCGGCATGAATCTCGAAATTCAGGTCCTCAAAAACCATCACCTCGTCTTCACCGGATCGATAAATTTTGGTCAGGTTCTCAGCGCGAAGCATTAGAAAAAAATTCATCGGTTCATTGAGTCATTGATTCAATGATTCAATGAACCAATGTGTAAATTTATTCACTCATAACGCAGAATCTCGGTCGGCTGCAACTTCGCTGCCGAAAGCGAAGGATAAAGCGTTGCAAGAAAGCTTACTCCCAGAGCCATGCCTGCGATCCAGAAGCCGTCCCACGGCCGCGAGCGAAATGGCACGTAAGAAAGGGCATAGACGTCCGCCGGAATATGAATCAACTGATAGTGATTGGCCATCCAGGAGCCTGCATAACCCAGCACCAGCCCCAGGATGGTGCCGATCACGCCAATCATCAGGCCGTGCATCGTAAAGACGCTCCAGACCTGGCTTGGCCTTGCGCCCATCGACATCATCACCGCGATCTCTCGATTCTTCTCCATCACCATCATGGCCAGGGTAATAAAAATATTCAGCGCTGCCACCAGCACAATCAGTCCGATGGTCAGAATCGTTACCAGCCGCTCCAGATGCAGGGCGTTGAAGAGCGAATGGTTCTGTTCGATCCAGGTGGTGGTGTCAAAGCCCGGACCCGCGGCCTTGCTAATGGTTTCAGCCACCTGCGGAGCAAGATCGACATTGTCAATCCTGAACTCGATCACGGAGACGACGTTGCGCAGATCAAATAGCCTCTGCGCAGTGTCCAGGTTTGTAAAGGCCCAGCCAGAGTCAAAATCGTAAAAGCCGGAATCGAAAATTCCCACCACGCGAAAGTGGCGATATTTCGGTACAATTCCGAATGGCGTCAGAGTGCCTTGAGGGCTGATCACCAGGACCGTATCCCCCACAAAGACCCCAAGCTGATTCGCCAGTTGACTGCCAATGATGATCGGGTCCTCGCCAGGGAAAGTTTCGTTGAGGCTGTCGAGCGTTCCCTTCTTAAGATGTCGGAGCAGATCACCCACGCGCACTTCTTTCCGGGCGTCAACCCCTTTCAGAACAATTCCCGCCGATCGGGACTGGTGGGAGATGAGCACCTCTTCGTAAAGGGCAGGCGCCGCTGCTACGACATGAGGCAAGCGAGACAAGCGGTCCGTAAGTTGATCGTAATTCTGAATGCCATCGTTTTCTTTGCGAGTCAGATTGATATTTGCCGTCGCCCCTAGCAGGCGCTGTTCCAGGTCCTGACGGAATCCATTGTTGATCGCCAGAGCCACGATCAGGGCGCAAACGCCGGCAGCGACCCCTAAAACAGAGATCACCGTGATGATCGAAATCACCGACTGTCGCCGCTTTGCCCTCAAATATCGCAGCGCCACGAAGAGTACGAATCGCATAGTCCCTTCTCATTATCAATGACGGACGGCTCGCTTCCAAGCACAAACCACCCCAACTGTAGCAGCGCTGTCCCCAGCGCCGAAAAACGCCGGTGAGAGCCTGTCCTGAGCGGAGCGAAGGAACACCAGCGCTACAGGAAATAATAATCGGCAGTTAACGGCTGGGTACTTTGGGGAACTTGCGTGGAATGATGCCTTCGCCTTCCTTGACGGTAATGATCTGATTGAGGGGAACTTTCGTGTATTTTTCAACCGCGCCGCTTGGCCAGGTGATTTCAAGAGAATCAATCGACTTGCGCTGGCCCAAGCCAAAGTGGATTCTTGTATCGCTCGCCCCCATATAACTGGCGCCGCCTACGGCTTGCCTTATCTGGACAAAATCCTCCGAAACAAGTTTCAACCTGGCGCCGATGCCGTCTCGATTCGACTTCGTTCCCACCAGGAAAACCTTGAGCCAGTTATTGGCATTGCCGCCGTCGTTGCGTAAAAGCTGGGGATAGTCGCCACGGTTGTTGACGGCAAAATCCATATCGCCATCGTTGTCAAAATCGGCTACAGCCAGGCCGCGTCCGGCGGTGTCGCGCATGAAATCAGGCCCTAACAGGTTGGAAACTTTGTCGAATTTGCCATGGCCCAGATTGCGGAACATCAGCTTGGGTTCCTTATAAGTGACTTCGGTGTGATACAGCTGAATGTTATCCAGCATGGCGCTGTTCACCTGGCAGATGTCGATCCAGCCGTCATTGTCGTAATCCATGAATTTCGCGGAGACGCCGCTCAGGAAAATCGCCTTGTTCCCGATGCCGGAGGAATAGGTATCGTCGTCAAATGTTCCGTCATGGTTGTTGTGATAAAGGCGGTTAAGCTCGAAATCCAGGTGAGTAATGTAAACATCAGCCCAGCCGTCGCCATCCACATCCTCTGCGTCAATACCCATCCCCGCTTCATATTTTCCATCGGCGCTGGCGGCGATCCCGGAGATGAACGAGTCATCCTCGAAAGTGCCGTTCTTCTTGTTGATGAAAAGGAAGTTCGGCCAGGTATCGTTGGCAATGGCGATATCCGTCCATCCATCATCATTGAAATCCGCGCACACCACGCCCATGCCTTTAGCCTCAGGGACTCCGACGCCTGACTTCACGGAAACATCCGTAAAAGTCCCGTCATGGTTGTTGTGGTACAGTTTGATTCGCTGGCCGCGGTAATTATCCGGATGGCAATAGGCGCGGTAGCCCGGCCGATGCTCGCCGCAATAGAGATTATTTTGCGGCGACCATTCAATGTAGTTGCACACCACCAGGTCAAGGTAGCCGTCCTTGTCATAATCAAACCATGCCGCGCTGGTGGACCATCCCCCTTCATCGGCTACGCCCGCTTTGGCGGTGACATCGGTAAACGTGCCGTTGCCATTGTTATGGTAAAGGATGGCGCGGCTATAGCCGGTGACGTAAAGATCAGGATAGCCATCGTTATCGTAATCGCCTACGGCGCAACCTTGCCCGTAGAGGCCCTCGCTGCCCACGCCCGCTTTCTCCGTCACGTCGGTAAACGTGCCGTCCCCATTATTGCGGTAGAGCGCGCAGCGCAGGGGTTGAGGCGGAGTGTAGGCAGGCGTCTTTGAGGATTGGACCAGGAAAAGATCATAGAGCCCATCCTGGTCGTAGTCGATCCAGCCCAGACCCGTCCCCATGGTCTCGAGATAGTATTTCTGAACGGACGCGGTTGAATCCTGCTTGAAATTAATGCCGCTCGCGCGAGCGACATCGGTAAATTTTACGGGAACTGAGATGGGAGGCGCTGCCCAGGATTTCTTTGAGGCAACGATATAAAGACCTGCGCTGCCCGCCATACGGGAGAAAAAAGCCCTGCGGGAGAACTTAGGGGAACGTCGAAACCAATCCTCCTTCAAGCAGACCCTCACAATCCACCGAGTGGAAGCTATTTAGTATAAATCTTTACGCAGATCGAAACGAAAGTTTTTGTTCCCGTTTGGCTATCGTTCCCCGCTTTTATAACAGCCCAGCACGCGCAGGAAGTCCGTCACTTCGGCAAGATGATCCAAAGCTTTCCGGCACTTCTTCTCTTTGATGTTTCCGACCAAATCCAGATAGAAGAGATACTCCCACGGATGGCCGCGCGAAGGCCGGGACTCCATCTTGGTCAAATCAATATCGCGCAGCGCAAAAACGCTGAGGCACTTAAAGAGCGCTCCGGGAACGTTCCGAGTTGAAAAAGCGATGGACACCTTGTTGCTTCCAGGGGCTACAGTGGCTTGCCGGGAGAGCAGAAGGAAGCGCGTATAGTTTTCCTGATGATCTTCCAGATGCTTTTGCAGAATCCGGCCGCCGTAAACCGAGGCCGCAATGTGGCTTGCAATCGCCGCCGCGCCGCGGATTTTGCGTTCAGCAAGCATCTTGACGCTGCCCGCAGTATCGTAAAAGGGGATTTTTTCCACCCTGGGATGGCGCTTGAAAAACCTGCCGCATTGCGCCAGGGCTACCGGGTGGGAGTAAACCTGGCGCAGATTTTCCATCGTCGTGCCCGGAAACGCGATCAGATTATGCACAATGCGCAGGTTCACTTCGGCGACGATATGTAAATCGTGTTCGAGCAGCAGATCGTAATTTTCATAGACAGAACCCGCCAGCGTATTTTCAATGGGAGCCAGGCAATAGCGAGCTTTGCCGTCCGTGACACTGCGAAAAATGGCCGCAAAGGTCTCCTGCGGCAGCACCTGGACGTTTCGTCCAAGCAGCGTCCGGGCGGCCTCCTCGCTGAAAGAACCTCGCTCACCTTGAATGGCAATGACAGTTTGTGGCATGGCGGGTCTGTCTCCCTTTCAATTCACGCCGCAGGGATCGGCTCTTAACCCCGCGGCCCACAGCGCTACACTCCCAGCAGTCCTCGAAAGAAGAAGTCTGAATAAACCTGCGCAAGCTGGTTTTCGGGAATCGGCCCTTCGCTCCGATACCACTGATAAAGCCAATTAATCATTCCCAGCAGCGCAAAAGCCGCCAGCTTGGGCGAAATCAGTGGTTCGCGGCCCGAAAGCTGCTGCACCTCAGAAATCAGGTTTTCCAGAAAGTGGATATACTCTCTCTTCCGCGCATCAATCCGCTCGCGGAGCGATCCGCGCAACGAGCGATTTTCATGCAGGATCACCGTGATTTCAAGATCGCGCGCGCGCACAATCAGGTGAATGTGCCCGGCAATGGTCCGGCGGAGTTTTTCGCGCGGGTCGCGGATGGAAGCCACCTGATCAAGCACGGTCTCCTTCAGGATATCCATGCCGTAGTTCATGATTTCAAACAGCAGGCGATCCTTGCTGCCCACGTGGTGATAGAGGCCGGCTTTAGTCAGCCCCACCGCTTCGGCAATATCCTGCATCGAAGCGCCGGTGTAGCCTTTTTCATAGAACACGCGCGCGGCCGTGCGGCAAATCTCCCGCAGCCGATGCTGAGTATCCGCGCTTGAAGGCACGAAAGAAATGTATCACAAAGGGAAGAAAAAATGGCAGGCAGCCTTTTCCCAAAATCCTCGCGCCAGTGGCATGTCACATACATACCTGCACTGAACCCACGGGCGGGACGCCCGTGCCACGGTTGTGCCGTGGCCATCCTGTCCATGACCATACATTGTCCAGAAACGTTCGTGGCTAACTAGACCTTTCCGCTTGAAGGTCTTTTGAGCGCCGTGCTACAACAAGCCTTTCCAAATTCAATAACACATGGAGGCGCTTGTGCCAATCAAGAAAATGATGGTTGCTATCGCTCTCGCATTTTCGACGGCTTTGTTCATTTCATCAAATGTTCTGGTCGCCCAATCTCCCATCCCTCGACTCGTGCATACCGGCTCGAAATACCAACTGCAAGTGGATGGGCGTCCTTTTATCGTCCTCGGCGGGCAGGCGCACAATTCCAGCGCGTCGAACCCGGAAGATTTGACCCCCGTATGGAACTCTCTCGTCGCCATGCACGCCAACACGGCCGAGGTTCCGATTTATTGGGAGCTGATCGAGCCTCAGCACGGTCAGTTCGATTTTCACCTGATCGACGACATTATCCAGGGCGCCCGCAGCCACGGATTGCGGCTAGTCTTGCTCTGGTTTGGCACCTGGAAGAACGGCGCCATGACTTATACCCCGGCCTGGATCAAGGAAAATCAGGCCCGATACAACCGCGTGCGGAACGCCTGGGGAGAGACCATGGAGATCATCTCGCCTTTTTGCGCCGCCGCGCGCGAAGCGGATGAACGCGCGTTTGCCGCCGTCATGGAACATATCAAATCTGTCGATGAGGCTCAGCGGACGGTGATCATGATGCAGGTGGAAAACGAGACTGGATTGCTGGGGACAGACCGCGACTATTCACCTCAGGCCACGCGCATGTACCGGTCCACCGTGCCATCCGAGTTGATGGGCTATCTTGAGGCGCATCGTGACGGCTTGATGCCTGCGCTCAAGGCTGCGTGGGCAGCCAGCCACTACCGGCGGTCAGGAACCTGGTCTGAAGTCTTCGGCGACCTCGCGCCTGAGGCGTTCAGCGCCTGGTACGTGGCCCGCTATGTGGATGCTGTGGCAGCGGCGGGAAAACAAGCGTATCCCCTGCCCATGTACTGCAACAACTGGCTTGTAGGCCCTGGAGCCGCTCGCGCAGGCGATTGGCCAAGCGGCGGGCCTACCATCCATGTGCTGGATATCTGGAAGGCTGCGGCGCCCCACATCGATCTGCTCGCGCCCGATATCTACCTGCCGGAATTTCTGGAAACCGCGTCGGCGTTCCACCGTCCGGATAACCCTCTTTACGTTCCTGAGACGGGGTTCCTTCCCTACTTTGCTCCTTATGCCTTTGCAACTCTGGCCGAATTTAACGGCATCGGCTTTTGCCCATTTGGCATTGATCACGGCGTTGAAAATGGGAAGTTGACGCCGCAGGGCGAGGCTCTTGAGAAAAATTACCGCGTGCTCGAGCCGCTTCTGCCGCTGATTGAAAAGTACCAATACACAGGCCGGCTCTTTTCGATTGTCCAGGACCTGGACCGGGCCAAGACCGTTCCGCTCGGCCACGAGATTGCCGCAGTCGTGCATTTCACCGAACCTTTCCGGCCTGATTTTCGCACCGCGCGGGCTGGCGGAATCATCATTGAACTCTCCCCGGACGATTACGTAGTCGCGGGATCGGGTTTCCGCATGGATTTTCGTTATTTACAGGGGCCTGAACGTAGCCCGGAATTGCTTTCTCTGGAAGAGGGAACTTTTGAGGGTGAAACCTGGAAATCCACCCGGCGCTTGAACGGCGATGAGTTCCACGTGACCCTACCAGAACAGCCGCGAATTCTGCGGGTGCGGTTGCTGCGCCTCAACGAAAATGCGCTCGATTAACGGCTTGATGGGGAAGTTCCGATGGAAGATTAAACGAAGGGTTGAGAGAAGACGGATAAGTGAATCCGTTCGGGAGGGAAGCTCAGAAGCTTGATTTCATAACTGATGAATGAGGTCATCGCACGGCCCTGACTAGGCTCTACCTCCAGTAAAGTGTTAGAAAGGGTGCTCGGCTCTCCCACTCATGAGTTTAGATGTTGCGCTCCAGGCGTCTCCCATCCCGAACGATTTGCAGTGAGGTCATCGCACGGCCCTGACTAGGCTCTACCTCCAGTAAAGTGTTAGAAAGGGTGCTCGGCTCTCCCACCGCAAAACTTTTGACGACGATACGTATATTACATTATAATAATCATTAGTATAATACTTTATTTTTGAATCACCCAAACAGCAACAACGCCTCATACCGATTACCAAATTTACTCGATCAGGTTAAAGCTTCGATTCAGTGTGAGAACATCATCGCGCCGGTCCACGTGCCGCCGAGGGACGGCAGCGGCACGGCTCCCCACACTCAGAAGCAGATTACATCTATTGAGGCTACGTCGATCATCCGAATTGCGGCTCTTTACGATCGAAACCATTATGATGGCAATTTGCATTCCAAAGCTGAATTTATTGACGGTCGGCAACTTGCGTTCAACTGTGCCCGCTGCTGACGGACAAGGAAGTAAACAAAATCGGAAAACTGCTGCCCATAAAAGGCAACAGGCAGTCCTTTACTTACAGTGGATGATCTCGAATGAGAAAAGTATAAAACTCGCTCTTTCTCGAACGAAGTTTGTATTCGCGGGTGTGACTTCGAATGTATAGACTTGATATCCTAAAGCGCCGAGTTGCTTCACGATATTTTCAGTCACAGATAAAGCATTCTGTTCTGAAGGTTTTTAGGTTTCTTGCCCTTGACTTCGGGTCGCGCTCGGAGCGTTGAGAATTTAGATCAGGCGGTGTGGCGACCTTTGACATCCACCCAACACGGTGTAACAGCATTTTTCAGTGGGTTGATCATGACGGCGTGGAGTCGCTCCCACAACATCACGCCGGGATTGTGTTCGGAAATCCGATCACAGCATGAGCCAAGCGCCAAACTTCATGTCGGCACTTCGCCCTAAGTAAAAATGCTCTAATAAATGTGCGTATTTTTCCAGACAGAACACCAGAGACCTTAAAGAACTGTCCATAGTGTAACATAAAGGACAATAAGTCAAGCTTTATTTTTTAGCCGATTCAGCTTATTTCCGGGAACGGCTGCCAGGCTTTACTGCGGAGATTCCCGACTTACAAAGCGGGCATTCTGCAGGATTATAGTTATGGACCGCGATCGTGGCCAGGGCAGCCTTTGGCAATCCCAGGCTTACCTCGCCGCCGCTGCGATCGATCAGCGCTCCGACCCCGACGACTCGCCCTCCTGCTTCTTCGACGCACTGCATGGTCTCGCGGGTCGATCCGCCTGTCGTGATGACATCCTCAACAACGAGGGCAGGCTCGCCCTCCTTCAATTGGAAACCCCGGCGAAGTTTCATCATGCCATCCTGTCGTTCAGTGAAAAGAGCCCGCACGCCCAGGGTCCTTGCCACCTCATGCGCCACCAGCACTCCTCCCAAAGCGGGGGCCACAACCACAGCGGCATCGAGATGTCCAAGCTTGCTTGCAAGCGTTGCGCCCAATTGCTCCGCCACCTTTGGGAATTGCAGAACCAGCGCGCACTGAATATAGCGGTCGCTATGCAGGCCGGAAGACAGGATGAAATGCCCCTCCAGGAGGGCGTTGTGTTTGTGAAAAATTTCCAGCACTTCCTGATCATTCATAACGAGCCATCTGAATCGGGGGTTGATGAAAGGCCTGCTCCATCTCCGCCACAATGATATCGGCAGCCGCCGCCGGATCGTGAGCGCCGGTTATGGGACGGCCCACGACCAGATAATCCGCTCCGGCCCCAATCGCATCAGCGGGCGTTGAAACGCGAGCCTGATCCTGCGCCTGGGAAGAGGCAGGGCGAATGCCCGGCGTCACAATCACAAAATCAGGTCTGCACGCCCGTCGGATGGCCCGCGCTTCGCGCGCTGAAGCCACCACACCGTCCAGGCCAGCCGTCTGCGCGAGTTTTGCCAGCCTGACCACAGCCTCTTCCGGAGTTCCCTCAAGGCCAATCCGGCGAAGGTCATCGCTTGTGAGGCTGGTGAGCACCGTGACCGCCAGAACCAGAGGGCGTTTGCCGGCGGACGCAGCCTCCTTCGCGCCATCCCGCGCTGCCTCCATCATCTTGATCCCGCCTGAAGCATGCACGTTAAACATGCGCACGCCAAGATGCGCCGCCTCGCGCGCCGCGGCGAGCACGGTATTAGGGATATCATGGAACTTCAAGTCCAGAAAGACGCCTTCTCCTCGCGCCGCAAGATACCGGGGCAGCACCGGACCTTCCGCGCTGAACAATTCAAAGCCCACTTTAAACATGCCCACGTGGCCGTGGAGCTTCTCGGCCATGCGCGCGGCCGCGTCGGCGCTGGGCAAATCCAGGGCTACAATGAGCCGCGACCTCGCGGATTGTTCAGAGATGGCGCCTGCCGCTAAATTCATCCGTGACATTGTAGGGGAATTGGCGTCGAAGATAAATGGGAATTTTCGCGCTTCCGCGGAGGCGGGCTCATGGATTCGCCTTGAGGGAATGACCGGCGGAGAGGGCTTGCGGGAGGGCCGTAGGCGGCGCCGGGTGAAACGAGGGAAGAGCAACAAAAGCGAGGGCCTGTCGCCCTGAGCGGAGCGCAGGTGAGGCGAGCATCAACGAGCTCTTGTAGCGGCGGTGTCCGCACCGCCGGTCTTTACTTTTTCAATTGTTTGGGCGCGCCGGAACATCACCGCTGTCGTGCGTCTTTCAGTCTTTTCACACAGATTCTACCCGCCGGGTGACTTGTGAATTCAGACTCCTCTCGAGAGCCCGCATTGCTTCAAGCAGCTTATCCATCTGCTCAAGCTGCTTTTTCATGTTCTCAATTTGGGGATTCGATTCTTTTTTCAAGGCTTCAATTTCCTCATTGAGCCTTGCCATCTCGGCTGATGTCGGAAGCTGGCTTTGCAACGCTTCAACTTCTTTGGCCGAAGCCAGCGCGCGAATCTGCCGCCGTATTCTGCGTTGCAGTTCCCGGACCTGTTGTTCCTCCAAAGGTTGCGGCGGATGCTCCAATTCCACTTTGAACGACTCTTCCTGTCCTCTGCGGATAATCTTTAAGGTGACCGGCTGATTCGCAGCGCCAGCCGAATCCAGAGCTTCCGTCAGGTCCATAATGGACTGGATATCCTTCGAGCCGGCTTTCACGATGCAGTCGCCGGCTTTCAGTCCCGCTTTTGCGGCAGGGGTTTCAGGCTCAACTTCCGTGATCAGAACTCCCTTTCCTTGCTTCACTCCAAAATAGTCCGCAAGCTGCGGCGTCAGATTTTCCACTCGCACGCCCAGCCGGCCTCGGGCGGGGCCGAAGTGAAAATTGAATGATCTTGGGAAATTAATCGGAGGCATCCTGAAGCGGGGAATCACCAGGCTCTCTTCCCTCCGCGCAAGCGTCACTTTGAGGTCCATATTATGTCCAGCGCGGCTGATGCGGAGGTTCACGGTCCGCCCCGGCGGCGTCTCTTCCACCAACTGGCTCAGTTGAGCCACGCTCCACACGCGCATCCCGGCAAAGTCGAGGATCACGTCATTCACGTGAATCCCGGCCTTGGCGGCAGGACTGTTTTCCATCACCCGGGTGACGATGGCGCCATATTCGCCGGGCAGCTTCAGTTCGCTCACCCTGGCGGCGGTGACATCTTCGAGTTCCACTCCCAGCCACGCCTGATGCTCGCCGCCCAGCAAGATTCGCATAGTCCCGCCAGCTTCCGGCGGCTCGGGATGTTGAGCCGGAAGCGCCCATAAGGCGCTCGAAATGGCTCCGAAAAGAATGACGAAGCAAATTGCGCCGATGCGTTTCATAATGCCCCCATAAAACGTAAATTGCCGATCCTGGCTGTCATAATCCTTCCCCAAAATCCCCGATCTCTCCCTGCGCACGGGAAAAGGGCGTCCCGATTCATCGGGACAGGCGAGCCGAGAAAACCCGCGAGAGGACTTGCGAAGCGCCGCAGTAAGGCGCTATTCGCGCTCGTCGTCCACATTCTGAACCCCCTCCTGAATTTGCTTCTGCAACTGCCGGTTCATCTCCCGCAACTGTTTCCTCAGGATTTCCCGCTGATTTTCGAGTTGTTGCTCAAGAGCTTCAAACCGTACCTGGTAGATTTCCTGGAGTTGCTTCTGCAAAGCATCCCGCTGACTCTCAAGTTGCTGTTCAATCTCTGCGGCGCGCTGGGCGTCGCTCTGTTGCAGTTGCTTTTCAAGGGCAGTTCTCTGCCTCTCCAGGCGGCGCTGGAGATATTCAAACTGCCTGAAAGCCATCGCGCGCTGCCGCTCGTTCTCCTGCCATTGCTTCCAGAAGTCCCGTTGGAGGGATTTGAGTTGCGCCACAGCAGCAGGATCGAGTTTTCGGATCTGGATGTTGCCCGTCAGCGTGTGAATCACGAGAGCGCTTCCGCCGCCATTCACAGCGCCTTCGCCGCGAACAGGGCCTATCATGAAATTGCCGCCGTCTTTCTGGATTTTTAACGGGAAGTCGGAAACAATGCGATGACCCAGCGCATGCGCAATGGAAGCGTTGATGGAAACCGGCAGAGTGGGAGGAAGAAATACATCCACATCGCCGACTTGCGTTTCAAGGCGGGAAGGCCCGAAAGTATTGCGGTTCGCGTCAATTTGCGCCAGGATGCGTCCCGCGGAGGTCTGCGCCAGGATGGAGCTCATCGCTTGGAGGAGATCGATGCTGCCTCCCGCCGTCTGGACTTTCACTCCGCCGCGCGCGCCAGCCACCTGAATGTTTCCCCCGGCCGTCTGCGCTCGCACGGTATTGCCGCATTGACCGAGATGAATCTGGCCGCCCGCCGTTTCAACCACGACCGGGCCGGAAGCGGCCTGCAGGATGATGTCGCCCCCGCCGGTTTCGGCGCGAACCAGCCCGTTGATGATTCCGGCCATAATCTGGCCGCCTCGGGTATCCAGCAGCGCGTTGCCGTTCACATTCCCTACGCGGATGTTTCCGCCTGCCGTCCGGGCCTCCACATTCTGACCGATATTCCCCAGATTGATCATGCCCCCCGAAGTAGAGACGGTCACAGGCCCGCTGATATCTCCTGTATGAATGTCTCCGCCCGCCGACTCAACCGCGAGTTGACCATCGAGATTGGCGATATCGACGTTGCCCCCTTGAGTCCTGAGGTCCAGATTGAATTTCAGGGGGACGTGAACATCGAAATGCGCGTTGAGCCAGCCGGGGGGTCTTCCACATGAAAGCCGGCCTTCCACCGAGGCGCCGCCCGCGCGCAGCGCCTTCAACTCATAACTGTCAAGACACCGTTTCGCCTGCTCAGAATCGCGGCTGTAAGCCGCCAGGCGCACCTGGCAATTAACGCCTTGCGGAGAGTCCGTCGCCACATGGACGCTGCCCGGCGAAGCGCGCAGCGTCAGGCGTTCCCCCGGGTTTGCGGGAATGTGGCACTGAATCTGTTCGGTCCATGCCTCTCCCTGCCTTCGAATCTCGCCGCGATGGATGGAGACGGAATCAGCGCCGCAAAAGCCCAGGCTGGTCGTGAGAGCCACCGCGAGCGGCGCCAGGATGCGAAAATGACGGGTTCTTGTCATGAATTTCATGCCTGCCAGCGGCTTTCACGGCGTCTGCCCGAGTTCATGAACAGCCGCGACAGCTTTAAGGCGAATGTACATATTCGAATCGGTCTCCGCAAAACTCTGAAGGACCGGCAGCAATGACCGATCGTGCTGCGAGAGAGCGTGCTGAACCAGGGCATCGGCGGCGGCCACGCGGATGCCCGGGTTGGCATCCCGTCGCACAGCCTCAATCAGCGCTTGCTGCAACTCGGGATTCCAATTCATCTCCCGAACGCACCGTAACGCTTCCAGACGCACGCCCGCGTTAGGATCGTGCTGCAAGGCGTAGAGCAGAGCGTTTTGAATCATGGGATTGTCGGTTCGCTCTTTCAGCGCGTCCAGCGTATCCAGGCGGATGCCCGGATTGTTGTAGCTCTTCACCGCATCCACCAGGATCCGGCGGATGTGCGGATCATCGAGCGAGCCTTCGAGCGTGACCCGATGCTCGGCGTTCAAGGTGATCCGGACCTTGTTGGACTCAGGGTCCGGCAACACCTGGCTGATGCTGCTGATATGCCCCAGGTCTCCGCCCAGAAACGATGCAAGCTGCGGCGTCTGACGCGCGGAGGGAACCACTTTGCCTGCGCCTGGACGCAGCATCCAGCCCAGGCCAAATCCAAATAAGATCAGCGTCAGCATGGCTGCAAGGCGCGATGGAAAGCTGCCGGGAGCGACCGAAAACCAGTCCGCCAGCAGACGCCGCCAGCCGTGCTCCTCGCGATCGATGGCTTCCTCCAGCCGCTGCCGGCAACGGACTAACCATTCAGCAGGGACTTCCGGAGAATGCCGCTCCCTGATCAATGCATGCAGCCGACGGAATTGTTCAAGCTCGGACTGGCAAGCTGCGCACTCCTTCAGGTGCGATTCCAGAGAATCGCGCTCGGAAGATGTCAACTCGCCATAAAGATAGGCGTCGAACTGTTGTTCCAAATTCTTACAAGTCATAACTCTTTTCAGCCCCCCACCGGCGGATTGATTCATTGGGTCATTGATTCAATGCGACAGCCTCGGCTGTAGCGCCGGTGTCCCCACCGGTGCCTTTTTGATGATCAGACCGGCGCTGCGGACAGCGCCGCTACAGAAGATATTGTCACGGTAATTTGCAGGCCTCATTAGATCAAATCTCCCAGAGCCTCGCGCAATTTCTGCGTGGCCCGAAAGAGGCAGTTTTTCACCGTTTCTTCCGTCGTTCCGCAAACCTCGCTGATGGCGCGCAGCCGCATGCCTTCGTAGTGGCGCAACTCAAAGATCATGCGTTCTCTGGAGTTCAGGCCGGTCAGCGCCGATCGCAACCGGCCGTCGATTTCCTTCGCTCGCAATTGGCGCTCAGGGTCAAGCGCCGGTCTTTCCTCAGGCACCGTTTGGAAGAATTCCGTCTTTTCATCTTCGCTGGCCGGACCCTGGACTTCCATCCGCCGCTTTTGCCGCCGCAGGTGATCGAGGCAGACATTCGTCACCACGCGATAGAGCCAGGTGGAAAAAGTGGACTGGAAACGAAACCGATTGAGCGAGCGATAGACCTTTAAGAAAACCTCCTGATAAAGGTCTGCGGCCTCCTCCGGCGAGCCTACCATTCGGACAGCGAGTTTCAACACTTCGCGGTCGTACATTCGGACCAACGATTCAAAAGCGACACGATCCCCCGCCTGCGCGCGCTGGATCAGAAAGACATCGTCGGCTCCAGTCGCTGGCGCGTCTTGCGCGGAGTTTTTGCTCCTCAGCTCCAAACAGGCGCCATCCATGGAAAATTCTTCTCTTGCCCGTCCTCCATGTTTTAGACGCCTCATCATTAAAAACGTAAGCCTCAACCCGAATTCGCGCAAGACAATGTCATTCCCACGCAAAAGCCCTTCGCATGCCATTTTTAATGCCATCCAACGACGAACAAATTCCTGATTTTTAAGCTAAGCCATTTATTTTCTGCTTGTTGGTGAGCAACGAACAAATTCAATCAATAACCCATTTAGATTCTCGAATATACAAGAAATTTTGGAAATTGTTGGTAAAGGGGGGCTGGAAAGTAAGCCAATAACATACCTGTATTCAATGAAATAGATTCTTTCCTGTGCTCATTCGACCTAAACATTCTTTTTTTGCGCTTTCTCCGTGGAATCACTGCCGTCTTGAACCCCGCTTGCGACCCTCCGCATGCCCGTAGCAAAGCCGTCTCGATCGACCAAGGTACGCAGGGCGGTTTCGCCCTCCTTTTCGATTTCATTCCAATCTCCATCCCCCTACTCACCCGTCGACCATCAATGGCCTCTGGAAATTTCCTCGTTTATTAGGCTATTTATATAGCCTAACACAGGCCACGCGCGGCGGCAAGAGGTTGACCGATTGCCCGCTGGAAAAACAACAGCCTCTCGCAAAGGCGCCAAGGCGCAAAGTGGAATTTATAAGCGCTTTGCTGAGAAATCCTGAAAGCCTGTCATTCCGAGAGAGGCATTGACACGCTTTCCTGTAGCCAAGTAAGCTCAAAAAGCTTTACTCTGGAGTAAAAGCCTCAGGAGCATTCGGCTCAAAAATGACCCCCACAACTTTCTTCGCATTCCTGGGAGGCCTGTTGGTTTTAGCCTTCCTGGCGAACCGGCTTTATCGGCTCACGCGGGTTCCCGACGTGATCGTGCTGATGGGCGTGGGTCTGGTCCTCGGCCCGGTTCTGAACTGGGTCAAGGCAGGTCAATTTGAATCCATCACGCATATCCTGGGAACCCTGGCCCTCATCCTGATTTTATTCGAGGGCGGGCTTGAGCTGAACCTTCGTGCCACGCTGCGGCATTTCCCGGGCGGCATTTTTCTGGCCATCCTCTGCTACTACCTGAGCATGGGGCTGGTTGCCGTCGTGGCGTGGAAGACCGGCTTTTTCCCGCTTCGTCCGGCCTGCATGATCGGCGCCGTGCTGGGTTGCATCAGCAGCACCATCGTGCTTCCGGTCTTGCAGCAGATCAGGGTAAGCCAGCCGGTGCGCCTGACACTGCTGGTTGAGGCTTCGCTGGGCGACGTTCTTGGCGTGATGACCGTCAGCATCCTGCTGGCCCTGGGACCGAGTGGCGCACCGCAGGTGGCGGGTTTTGTCGCTGGCGTTCTGGTGAAGCTTCTTGCGTGTATTCTGCTTGCCGTGCTGGCCGGGATCGCGTGGTCTCGCCTGCTCCCGATGCTCTCCGAACAGCGCTTCTGGCAGGCGCTGACTTTTTCTGTGGTGCTGCTGATCTACGCCGCCGCCCAGGCCACAAGCCACGGCGGATTGATCGCCGTGCTCGCTTTCGGAATGACCCTGGCCAACGCCCGCCATGCTGATCTGCCTGTTTTTGAAACGGCCCTGGGGCTTTCCTCCGTCGAACCGGAACATCATCTGCAAATCCTTTCCTTCCACTCCGAGCTTGCTTTTCTCGTGCGAAGTTTTTTCTTTATCCTGCTGGGAGTGGTCGTGCAGCTTTCGGGCTTGCGCGGATATGTCGGGCTGACGTTGGGAACGTTTGGAGCTCTGGTTCTGGCGCGATGGATCGCCGTGAAGGCGACGAGTTGGTCGTGGAGGGAAAAAGACCGCCGCGAACGCGAAATTGCCTTATGGCTTTTTCCTCGCGGCCTGATTACGGCCGTGCTGGCGATTGAAGTGCTGGGGGCGCGCGGGTCGGCATTTGCTTTCCTGCCAGCCCTGGCGTTTGCTATCATCCTTTTTACAAACCTTTTGGTGATTGTTGCGAGCGTTCGCCGGGGTGCGGCGATTCCCGCCCAGGAAGGCGAGCCACTGGTCGAGAGCCACAAAAGCACAAGCGCTTGAACGAACTCCATCTGGGTGAGGTTGTCACCCGTGCAGGAAACCCATGCCATCTCCTTGTCGGAAATGCGGTTCCACGAAGACAGAACCGGTGCATCACGGGCTTGCCTACCGCTTCGTTCGGATATTGGGCTACCGATTGCGGAAGTGTTCACGTTGCCGGCGCACGCGCATCCTGCCGGAAAGTCTCCGGAAAATGCGCAGTTACAGCCAGGCAGCCAGCGCCACCTCGGCGGCGAGCGCCATCGGCCCTGCGGCTGTTCCGCCAGGGATTTCAAATGATTTTGATCCGGATGGGTTCGATGGCTGCCCGCGTTGCGGCAATCTGAGTTTTGATCGGGCGCCGCGCAACTGGATTGAGCGTGGTCTGGGACTCGCCCACATGGCCCGGTGTCGCTCCTGCGGAAAGAGGTTTCCCTACCCACAACCCTGAATGCTGTTATTCGCAGTTACGGTGACGTATTCGCGCAACCATCTGCAATAACTCTTTATCCCCAACTTCTCTCCCACAAGGGAGATGGCAGACGCCATGAGCCTCCGACCCGCCACATTGCATCAAAATGTCGCGCCAGCGAGACGCTTGCCTCGGGCGAGGCCGGCAGGATGCCGGCGCGACGGGGTATTTTCGGGGCAGGAAGGAATAGAGAAAGCAACTTTCCTCTGGAAGATAGGCGGCCACAAAGCGGCAGGTGAGGGAATAGGCCCGCGCTTTCTGCCAGTTGCCTGCTTTTAGACTATGCCTGCCGAATCCACTTCTTCCATCAATCGCCGCATCGTTCAATCTGCCGGAATCGTGATGGCCAGCGTGCTGCTGAGCCGCGTCCTGGGCTTCTTTCGAGACTGGACCGTGGCGCACCAGATCGGGTCCAACGCCGTTACGGACGCGTATTATGCAGCCTTTACCTTGCCGGACTTTCTGAATTACCTTGTGGCGGGCGGTTCCTTAAGCCTCACCTTCATCCCCATCCTGACGCGCTGCATCGCCGAAAAGCGCGATAAAGACGGCTGGCGCGTCTTTTCCGCCGCCATCACCTTCATGGGAATTCTGCTGACGACAGGCATTATTCTGGGAGAAATCTTTGCGCCGCAGCTCGTCCGGCTAATCGCGCCCGGCTTCCACGGAAACGAACGGGAACGGGTGGTCTTCCTCACGCGCCTCATGCTTCCGGCGCAAATCTGCTTTTATCAGGGCGGCATCCTCAGCGCCGTTCAATATGCCAAAGGCCAGTTTGCGCTTCCTTCGCTGGCGCCTGTGGTCTACAACACGGGCATCATTCTGGGCGGCGTCCTGCTCTCTTCGCGCATCGGGATCACCGGTTTTGCGGTGGGGGTGCTGGCCGGGGCTTTTGCGGGAAATTTCCTGCTGCAAATTTACGGGGCGCGGCGGGCCGGAGCCGAATTTCATCCGAACCTTGACCTTCGCAACCCCGATTTCAAGCTCTTCATCAAGCTCACCGCGCCCATCATGCTGGCGCTTTCCATCGTCTTCACCGATGACTGGATTATCCGCTGGTTTGGCTCCTATCTTGCCCCGGCTTCCATCACGTGGCTGACCTATGCCAAAACTCTGATGCGGGTGCCGCTTGGAATCCTGGGGCAGGCCGTGGGCATTGCTTCATTTCCGTTCCTGGCCCAGCTTTACTCGGAAGGAAGATTTGAGGAGCTGAATCAAACGCTCAATGCCACGCTCAAGGGCGTGATCCTGTTGCTGCTGCCGGTTTCGGCGCTGGCGATTGCGCAGAAGACACCGCTGGTCTACTTCGTCTTCTCGCACACCCGCATGCACGCATTGGACCTTCGCGCCACGGCTGCGACGCTGGGGATGTTTTCGATCGGCATGTTCGCCTGGGGCGCGCAAAACATCCTTTCACGCGGGTTCTATGCGGCCCGCGATACCTTGACGCCGGCGATCACCGGCACTGCGATGACTTTTCTGAACCTGCCGGTCTATTGGATACTCTCGCGGCGCTTGCAGCATCTGGGTCTGGCGTTGGCCAGCTCCATCGGCGTCATCGTCTATACGGCGATCCTTTTCGTCCTGCTGAACCGCCGGACTCACAATGCCGGGACTCGCAAGCTTCTGGAATTCTTTTTGAAGGTCTGTGCGGCCTCAGGGCTGGGCGCATGGGCGTGTTACGAAGTGATGAAACGGTTGGAACTGCGCATCCATTGGCGCTCGACTCACGGCGCCCTGGAGGTTCTCATCGCGGCAAGCGCAGCGGGCTTGCTCCTGACCGCGCTCGTTGCAAAACTCCTTCGCGTCCGCGAGCTGGAGCCTTACTTGAAAAAGCTGAGACTTGGATAAGCGGCAAAGTTTTCTGAAAGCGGTCATTCACGCTGATCGCTGACAAGGCTTTGATTGCCTTTGACGATCCGCACTTGCGTGGACAGGGTGTAGGGGCGCCCGTCAAACTGGTAGTCCACCTCTCCGAATAACGCCACGTTATCTTTCGCAGGTTTCCTGTATTCACCGACAAATTCAGAACCTTCCTGTTGCATAGGGGACGAGCGCCAATGCGACGGCCGGAAATCGAGGCTTGCGCTATGGGCGACCCACAAACGGGCGGCTTGCGGCGGTTGATCGGCTCGAATGATCAGACGTACGCTCCCGCGATGCCTGGCGTACTTCCACGTGAGTTGGGGCATGGGCGTTTGTGAGGCGACGTGGCGGGCGAAGGCGCCTGTGGCGTCATATACGCGCTCGCGGTCCTGTTCCATGTCGTGCCCTGCGTTGGGGACGTAGAGTATCCACTTGCCTCCCCTCAGGCCGTTCCAGTAGAGATTCAGCGCGTCCTCGGTCCAGTAGGGATCGTTCGTGCCTCGAACGATGAGCTTGGGCAGCGTCAGATGTTGCCGGTAGGTGTAGGGGTCTACCATCCGCCACAGGCGGCGACCGGCAGGGCTTTCGACCACACTGGGCTTCAGCAGGCCCGCGTCCACGTAATCATCAATCTCCTGGCTGAAGGCTCCGTAATCTGCCAGTTGGTGCTTCATTTGCGCCATCATGTTGAGCGTATCGATCGCCATGGGCGCAATCGCAACCACCCTCGGATCGCCGGTGGCGGCTGTGAGCCACGTCGTCCAGCCGCGCTTGGAGACCCCGGCCACAACAAACCGGTTCACCTGCCGTCCCCACCCCCGGGGGGCGAACGCCTGGAGCGCGTCCATCGCCTTGATGACGCTCTTGACCATGGGAAATAACAGCGGCCACGTTGCATCGCCCGTGTGAAGATACTGCACGAAGGTATAGGCAATAAGCGCATCCTCAACTTTGCCGCCAAAGAGCGGCTGATTCGGAATTTGATACAGCACCGCGGCGCGCATGCCGGCATGCTCTGCGATCGAAAACCCGACGTCGACCGCATCTTCGCTGGCGTGACCGCCGGTGATAAAGAGCAGGAGGATATCCGGATACCGCAGGTCCTTCGGTTCGTAAACCTGCAATTGGTGCTGCCAGCGGATGCCCTGCCACACCTGCGACGTGAGATGTAACTTGTAGATCCTGCCGCGCGGGACTGCGCTGGTCTGGACGTGCTCCCAATGAAAGGCCGGGGCGGGACGGCTGACGTACTGCTTGAGTTGCGCAGGCGCGACGGAATTCGCAGACAGAATCAACCCGATGATCATTGCGACGGTCCAGAACCTTGAGCGAAAAAGAATCATAAAACAGCACCTCGTTGTGATGTGATTGCAGGCCAGCGCTTCACCTCATTCCGAACCCTACGCTTGCCATTCTGAGCGATAGCCTTTCCATACTGTCATTCTGAGCGTAGCGCAGCGAAGGTAGAGTCGAGGGCGGGCGCGATAGCAACAAAATAGCGGCCTCGTTTCCCGTCCCCGCTCATCGAACCGGACGTGCGGATTTCCCGCATCCG